>Ga0306907_1000005_pt1 | contig 318544 bp, 311 predicted proteins | sample AntRauTorcE11898_FD_190415 | JGI IMG/M metagenome (GOLD analysis project Ga0306907, IMG submission 190415) | Saline lake microbial communities from Rauer Islands, Antarctica - Metagenome Torckler E11 #898 (v2) (version 2) | ecosystem: Environmental > Aquatic > Non-marine Saline and Alkaline >... | reverse complement strand
TGAAGAACGCCGGTGCGACGAACACGGACATCACCGTGACGTCGAACCGTAACGGCTACACGCACCTCCTGACCTCGCCCGAGGTCGACGGTGCAACGATTCAGTCCATCCTCGGCGGTGTCGGTAACCAGTTTGACACCAACGATGACGGGACCAACGACGGTCTCCTCATCGATGGGACCACGTCCGACACCCTCCCCGCGAACTTCACGGGTGTCGCCGCTGGTGACTACACCATCAACTTCATGGTGACGGACACTGGCGTCACGACGTCCGAAACCATCACTGTCCAGGACGCCGCTGAAGGCTCCGTTGCCTTCAACCAGTCCGTCTACAGTGAAGAGCAGGGCGACGTCGCCTCCATCGTCATCGACATGGAGAACGGCGCCGAGACGTCCACGATCACGATCGGTAGTGAGGACGTCAACTACGTCGCGAACGTGACGGTCATGGACGGTAACGGGGACGGTCAGGTGACCCTCCTCTGGAACACGGCAACTGCCGCATCGGGCGACAACCCGTTCCAGGCAGCCGCAGCCGCCGATGGCGACAGCGTTGACGACTTCAACCTCAACACGCCCGAACTCGACGGTCGGCTTGGAGCGACCGAGTACGAGCTCAGCGCCGAGTTCAACGGTGAAGAGGCCGCTGTGGGCGTCGTCTCGCTGACCAGCCCGAGCAACGTCGAGCGCAACGCTCAGACGTGGACGGCCGCTGGCAGCATCGCACAAGACGACCTCGAGATTCCCGGTGACGTCTCGCAGGACTCCGAAATCGCAACGGGCGACTACGTCGTCCTCCAGTTCGAGACGGCCGGTATCTACGGTACGGTCACCGAGGCCAGCGACCTGAACGCTAGCTCGCCGACGGACTCCGTTTCCGTCTCCATCAACGAGACGGCGGACTCCACCGGCATCAACGCAGATCCGAAGTCCCAGATCGCTGAGGACTTCGAGCTGATCACCGACGCTGAGAACAACCAGTTCTTCCTGGTCGCGAACGAGGACGACCTGGCGAACGTCGCGCAGGGCGACGAGTTCGAAGCAACCCTCACCATCGGTGAGGGCAACCCGTACGTGTCCGATGACACGACGGTCTCGACGACGTTCTCCATCGAAGCGCAGTCCGCGACGGTGGACGCTGAGTCCCTCGAAGTCGAGAGCTCCGAGAACGCAACCATCACTGGTACGTCCTCGCTCTCGCAGGGCTCGGAACTCACTGTCCGCCTCCGGAACTCCGGCGGCGACAACCCGTTCCTCCGCCAGCAGACGGTGACGGTTGGCGAGAACGGTGACTACAGTGCACAGATCGACCTTTCGGACATCCCGGCAGGTACGAACTTCACTGTGAACGTGCTCGCGGGCGGTAACTCGCTCCTCGCGAACGGCGCGCTGGACGCGACGGTCGTCGAATCCGCGACGGCTAACCTCCAGCTCGCTTCGCTCGACGCACCGACCACGGCCTCGCCTGGCGAGACCATCACGGTCACCGCCACGGTCGAGAACATGGGCGGTGCCTCGGGCACTGAAGACGTCTCGTTCGTCTTCGAAGGCGAAACGGTCGAAACGCAGAGCGTGACGGTCGACGCTGGCTCGAGCCAGGACGTCACGTTCGAAGCGACTGTCCCGTCGGACGCTGGTGACTACACCCACGGTGTCCAGGTCGGTGACAACGATCTTGTCACGGCTGGCATCACGGTAGAGGCTGACGACACCACGACGGAGACGACGACTGAGACGACGACGGAAGAGACGACGACGGAAGAGACGACGGAAGAGACGACGACGGAAGAGACGACGACGGAAGAGACGGAAGAGACGGCAACCGAGACGGCCACTGAAGAAGAAGGTGGTCAGCCCGGATTCGGTATCGCCGTTGCACTCGTCGCACTCGTCGCAGCCGCACTGCTCGCAGTGCGCCGCGACAACTAACGTCGATAACTAACCGAGTCCGACTCGGTCTTCACGTTCGATTTTTCTTCGCGCGCTCGACGTCGACAGCGACCGCACTCGCGGTGGGTGCGTCGCCGGCGGTGTGCGCGACGATCTTTCGTGGCGGACAGTGCTGACTGCTGTGTCGGAGTGTGCGCCGCTGGTGGTGTGACTTGGTTCTATGAGGCGGGTCCGAGGAGCGAGTCGCGTTCAGACGACGTCGAGGGCGTCGCGTGGGGCGTCGGCGAGCGTTTCGAGGGCGTCGGCTTCGAGGAGGTGGCAGTCGCCGGGGACGACGAGGAGGTGGAGTGGGTCGCCGAAGTCTCGCGTTGCGAGTTCGCGCATGGTGTCGGCGGCGACGATGGGGTCGGGGCTGCCGGCGCGTGCGACGACGACGCCGACGAGGTCGGGGTGGTGGTCGGCGAGTCGGGTGGCGGCGACGTCGGCGGTCATGTACTCGTCGCCGTCGCGCTGGTCGGCGCCGGCGGTGTCGTCGCCGACCTTGATGTCGAGGAATACGAGCGTATGCAGGCCGCGTGTGCGATTCTCGGCGATGGTGTCGAGGACGCTGTCGGGGACGTCCTCGCCGGCGTGTGCGTACTCGAAAGGGAGCGTGGTTGCTTTCCCGAACCGGTAGTTCTGGAGGCCGGTGAGGGATGCGGCGGCGGTTTCGGCGGTGACGCCGTGGACGACCGTGGTGTCGATGCCGCGGTCGTGTGCGCGGAGTCGGAGGTCGGTGTGCGTCGTCGCGATCATGGTGTCGCCGGCGGTGAGGAACGCGACGGATTCCGATTCGGCGGCGTCGAGGACGGCGTCGGGGTGTTGTTCGACGTCGGCGCGCTCCAGGACGTCGACCTCGACGTCGTGGTAGGCTTCGAGGTCGTCGACGGTGGCGCCGAGGAGTTTGCTCGTGTAGAACTCGACGAACGCCCGGTCGGCGTCGCGGAGGGCGTCCCGGCCCTCTACCGTGATGGAGCGTTCGTCGTAGAGCCCGAGTCCGATGAACGTGAGCATACTCGCTCTCGGGGTGCGCGCGCCCTGAAGGCGTCGGTCGCACGTGACTGCACGATCCGTCGAGTGTGGTTCGTCAGGTTCAGGGGTGCGCGTCTCCGGGTTCGTGGTATGGAGGAGCCCTGCGTTCGCGTCGACCGGGCGGCTGGCGAGGAGACGCGGCGTGCGCTCGCGGACGCGGGCGCACTGGCGAGCGACCGCGAGATCGTCGTGGTGGACGACGATATCTTCATCCCGGTCTCGGACCGGGCGGCGGTCCCGGAGGGGTTCGACGTGGTGGTTCGGGACGTGCCCGAACGGGAGATCCAGCGGACGCCCGCGGACGTGCTCGGGTTCGAGCCGAGTTACGAGCGCCTCGGTGACGTCGTCATCCTGGACGAGGACGACGACGAGCGCGCTCGCGCGGTCGCGGACGCGATCGTCGCGTCGGACCTGCCCGTGGCGACGGTCCTGAATCGTGCGTCGAAGGTGAAAGGCGAGTTACGGGTCCGGGACTGGGACGTGCTCGTCGGCGAGTCGACGGAGACGGTGCATCGCGAGTACGGGTGCGAGTACCACCTCGACGTCGCGGACGTGTACTTCTCGCCGCGGCTCGCGACGGAACGCCATCGCGTGACGAGTCAGGTGGAGGCCGGCGAGTGCGTGTTCGATATGTTCGCGGGCGTCGGGCCGTTCGTGATTCCGGCGGCGAAACGCGGTGCGCAGGCCGTCGGCGTGGACCTGAATCCGGCCGCGGTCGAGTACATGCGCGAGAACGCGCGCCGGAACGGCGTCGCGGACCGCGTCACCGCGATCGAGGGGGACGTTCGTAACGTGGTTGCGAGTCCGTCCGAGGAGGGAATCGAGTCGGACGACGTCCGCGACGTTGCGAGCGAGTACGCGAACTGGGCGGACCGGCTCGTCATGAACCTCCCGCACAGCGCTGACGAGTTCCTCGAGACGGCGGTTGCGCTCGCGGGCGAGGCGTGCGTCCTCCACTACTACGACATCCAGCACGAGGACGACCCGTTCGGGCCGGGCGAGCGCGCCATCCGCGCGGCCGCGGAACCCGAGTACGACGTCACCGTCGAAACCCGTCACGTCGTGCGCTCGTACGCCCCACACGAGGAGAACGTGTGCCTGGATGTCCACCTCGACTCCACGTGACACACCCACCGGGATTCGCAACCCTTATTGTGGGTATCGCCCCTACGAATGAGTGGAAGCGCATCACTGCGCCGGTGTCCACGCGAACGACGTGACCGTGGACAGGGCAGACAGCGCACGTCTGCCGGTGTAGCTCAGAGGTAGAGCGATTCCTTCGTAAGGAATAGGCCGAGGGTTCAAATCCCTCCACCGGCTTTCTGCGACGAACGAAGGTGAGGAGCGAAAGGCAGAGGGGATTTGAATCAGGGAGGAGTTTCGCTCAGACCGTGGTTCACGATTCCTCCACCGGCTTTCTGTCGTGATCGAACGTCAGTAGCGATCGTTGTCGATGGGTTCGTAGTAGGGCGTAGTTCGGTGCGATCGTGGTTCTGGACTGGTTTCGTGGTTGATTCGGACGAGTGGCGGTGGTGCTGGCTGGGTCTCTGTCCTGAAGTGACGGTGCTCTTTCGGGTGGATTGGGCAGTGAGTGGTGGTGGTTCGCGCTGAGAACGAGTTGTGTGCGTCGATTGCGGCGGTGTTGGGTTTGGAGTACGTGTTCGAACGGCCGTGGTTACATGTTGTTGATTACGTATCGGGTGCCGTTGACGAGGAGGAGGACGACGGTGAGGATGGTGGCCATGAAGATGAGGGAGGCGACCATGCCGAAGAGGACTTGGCCGAATCGGCCGCCGAGCCAGTCCATCATCGCGTTTGAGATGATGATGAGGGAGAGTATTCCGAAGCAGAACGCGATGAACATGCCGACGGGGCGGAGCCACGTGTTCTGGCTGAGGAACCCTTCCTCGTAGTTAGTGGGTCGCTCTGGCTGCGATTGCGTACTCATACCAAGATTTTCGTTCGTCGATGGGCATAAGTGATGTGGATTCTGTGACTACTCGTCGTCGGGGGGTGAGACGGTGGTGCGGTCGGTTCCGGGGTCGGTGACGTCGAGGTCTTCGCGCTCCCATTCGCTCGCGAGGTCTCGTGCGACGCCGCTTCGTTCGACTTCGACCTTCTCGGTGAGGAGGTTGACGGCGGTCTGGTTGGCGCCTTCGGGGATGATGATGTCGGCCTCGGTCTTCGTGGGGGCGACGAACTGTTCGTGCATGGGTTTGACGGTGTCGAGGTACTGTTCGATGACGCCTTCGAGGTCGCGTTCGCGTTCGACGACGTCGCGGCGGATGCGTCGGAGGATGCGGACGTCGGCGTCGGTTTCGACGTAGACGTTGAGGTCGAGGCGGTCGGTGACGGCGTCGTCGTAGAGTGCGAAGATGCCTTCGACGACGATGACGTCTGAGGGGGTGACGGTGACGGTGTCGTCGCGGCGGTTGTGGATGGCGAAGTCGTATTGGGGCATCTCGACGGGTTGGCCCATGAGGAGTTCGTCGAGGTGTTCGAGGAGGAGTTCCCATTCGAACGCGTCGGGGTGGTCGTAGTTGACGGCCTCTCGTTCGGCCATCTCGAGGTGCGAGAGGTCGTGGTAGTAGTTGTCGATGGGGATTCGGGTGACTGCTTCACCGACCGAGTCGGCGACTTCGCGGGCGACTGTCGTCTTGCCCGCGCCCGTCCCGCCCGCGATGCCGATGACGAACGAGGGGATGGTCATCGTTGCTCGATGAAGGGGTGGCGAGGGTCTTGAGTGTGCCCTTCTCGCTCGCGTCGGTGTGGCGACCGGGGTTGCGTCGGTGTGGGTTCGCGGGTCCGTCCTGGTCTGTGTGGTTCGCGCGGCTTAACCGTCTCGCGCGCGGAGTGGGAGTCGTGCAGAGGACGACCGGTAACTTCCGCGTCTATACGAGTGCGCGTCGAGAGGGAGCGTTGGCGTTCTCGTCGGTGCCTGCGGATCCGACGACGGACGAACCTGGTGCGTACGAGTTGACGGCGGTGGCGCGCGATGGGCACGAAGTCGAGGGTGTGGCGGACCTGGAGCCGGGGATGCTCGTGCATGCGACGCTGTCGTGGCGGACGGAGGAGCCGACGGTCACCGAGCTGGAGGTCGTTCGGGAGACGACGTTCTCGTTCGCGCGCGAGGTGACGGGGTTGTTCGAGGCGGCTCAGGAGACGTGGGCGGACGCGAAGGGTCGTGGCGAGGGCGTGAACTCGCGGGTGACGCGGAACACGGACGGCGAGGAGAACGGCGCGCTGTACACGTTCGCGGAGCAACCGGGGGAGCGCGACCTCTTCGAGGAGTTCCGGACGGGCGTGCGTCCGCTCGATCCGTTGCTCGCGCGCGTCGACGCTGGCGACGACGCGGGTGGGGCGCGCGAGGTGTTCGTGCTCGATCCAGTGGAGCATCGTTGCGTCGTGGTGTACGTCGCGCTGAACCGCGATGGCGTGCTCGCGTCGACCGTCCGGGATACGTACGAGATCGAGTGAACTGGCCGCACCAGCAGAGGAACCGGCGTTTCGATGGGTGAACCACAACCGTTTTTCTTTCCTTTCAGCTAGGTGCGTGCATGCAACGACGCCGCCTCCTCCAGTCTCTCCCCGCCGTCGCCGGCGCGAGCCTCGCTGGCTGCACGAGCGACATCGACGGGTCGGGAACGACAGAAACGGATACTACGACCGACACCGCGACCGATACCGAGACGACCGAGTCGACGACGACCGCGCCCGATGGTCCGTCCGGCATCTACGTGCAGACGTTCATGGACGAGATGGTCGCGTCCGGGATGGGCGAGAGCGGCGACCTCCGCGCGATGTTGATGCTGTCCATCCCGCACGCGTTCTGGAACGTCAACGGGACGAGCGTCGAGAAGACGTCGGTCGCGGACGCCGACAGCTTCCACCTGATGACGTCGGTGTTCGACGCGGAGACGAACACGGCGCTTCCCGCGAGCGTGAACGTGGAGGTGCTCCAGGACGGCGACACCGTGACCCAGGAGGTCACGTACCCGATGCTCTCCCAGCGGATGGGGTTCCACTACGGTGCGAACTTCCAGGTCGCGGATTTCGGGTCGTACGTCGCCCGCGTCAACTTCGAGGGCATGGGATCGACGGAGACGATGGGCGAACTCGCGGGGAAGTACGGGGAAGGCGTGACCGTCGAGATCCCCTTCGAGTGGTCCGAGTCAGTCGCGAGCGAGTTCAGCGTCCGCGACCTCGACCAGGGCGGGAATCGTGGTGCGGTGAAGCCGATGGACATGGCGGCTCCGCAGGGCGTCGCACCGGCGCCGGAATCGCTCCCGGGGACAGCCGTCGGCTCGAAGCTCGCGGACGGTGCTCGCATGGTGACTCGCGTCGTCGACGGCGGCGGCCGGTTCGTCGAGGACGGCGACTACCTGTACGTGTCCGCTCGAACGCGGTACAACGGGTTCGTCGTCCCGATGATGGGCGTGCAGGCGACGGTGACTCGGGACGGCGACACCGTGTTCGAGGATCGACTGACGCCGGTTGTCGACGACGAGGTCGGGTATCACTACGGTGCGGCGTGCGAGAGCGTCGAGCCCGGTGACGGGGTGACCGTCGCCGCGACGACGCCATCGCAGGTCGCGCGCCACGAGGGCTACGAGCGCGCGTTCCGCCAGATGCCAGATCGTACCTTCACCCTCTGACCTTTCGTTCACGCGACCGAACCCGACAAACACTTGAGAATCCCACACGCATCCACGCTCATGCGACGTCACGTCCCTCTCGTCCTCGCCTGCCTCCTCGCCGTCGCTGGGGTCGCGGCCGTTCCCGTCGCCGGACACGGCAACCACCTCACCGCGGACGCACAGGTCGTCGACGACCACGTGGTCGTCGAGCGCTCGTTCCTCCTCACCGATGGATACGCTGTCGTGCACCTCGACCAGGGCGGCCAGATGGGTCGCGCGATCGGACACACGGCGGTCGAGAAGGGTGCGGCGCGGAACTACGAGATACCGGTCGATCGGGAGTTCCTCTCCCAGATCGACGGGACGGTGCAAGTGTGGGTGACGCTCCATCGGTCCGACGGTGACGGCGAGTTCGAGCCGAGTCAGGACACGCCGCTGTCGGGCCTCCAGGGCCAGCCGCCGGGCGTGACGGTCCCGATCTACGTCAGTTCGGACGGGAACGCGAACGTGGTCGCGCGGGACTTCGGCGACCAGGCCATCGACGAACCGGCGGTGACGGTGCGTCGCGTCGAGTCGAACGCGTCCGGGTTCGTCGCCGTGCACGCCGACGACGGCGACGTCCTCGGGACGACGGCGGTCGACGCAGGGGTGTCCGAGAACGTCTCCGTGGACCTCGACCGGTCGTTCTACGAGTCCCTCGAGCGGAACGAGACGGCCGAGTTGACGGCGTCGCTGTACCGCGACGATGGCGACGGGACGTTCGACGCGAGCGCGGACGAGTCGGTGCGGGTTGCTGGCGAGTCGGTCGCGTCGTCGTTCAGCGTCACCAAGGTCGAGGATGCGAACGAGACGACGTCCATCGTGGTGACGGCGACGGGGACGGCGCCGCCGACGACGGCGACGACCGCGGACTCGAACGGTGAGACGACGTCGTCCGTCGGGGAGGACTCGGCGGTCGGTTCGACGTCGACGTCGCCGGAGTCGAGCGGGGGGTCGCCCGGGTTCGACGTCGCGGCGGTCGTGCTGGCGGTCCTCGGCGTTGTCGCCGTCCTCCGCCACAGCACTTACTAATTTCCCGTCCTCTATCGGGAAAATTTAAGCCGGATGCGCTCCGTTTTCTTCTCGTGATGCGCGAGAGCGACGAGAACGACGACGGGCGGGCGGAGTCGACGTCCGCGGCGACGACTGACGACGTCGGGCTCGCACGAACTGACCGGGACGCTGACCGGATGGACGAGGCCGCCATCGAGGACGTGTTCGAGGCGGGCGCGATGCCGCCGTCGGTCGTGGAGGCGAGCGTCGACGCGCTCTTCGAGCGCTTCGAGGAGGACTCGCCCGAGGAGGTGATGCTCGCCGATCGGTTCCCGGCCGAGTCCGACGTCGTCCCGACACCACCGGCGTTCGACGAGTTCGCAGCGGACGTGACCGGCGACGCTGGCGAGTTCGACGGCTCGGTCGGCCGCGTTCGGGGTGACGAGTCCGTGCCGGCGCCGGAGGACGTCGTCGGGTTCGAGGACGCACCGGGACCGACCACGAGCGACGACCCTGCGGACGTCGATGCGACGCCGACGGAACGGTCTGCGTCGACGACGGCGCAGTCTGCGACGCTATCGGCCGGGCCGAGCGGGGCGGAGTCGGTGGATGCGGAGTCGACGGATTCCGCGTCGATGGGTGCAGGTACTGAATCGGTGGACGTGAACGCGGACGCGGCGTCGTTCGAGTGGGTGAGCGAGCCGGTGGTGACGGAGACGGTGCTCGCGAATCCGGAGGCGGCGCGGGCGTTCGCTGGCGGTGAGTCGGGCGAGGAGGAGGGGTCTGCTGGCGTGTTGTCGGAGTTGCGGTCGTCGTTCCCGTTCTAGGCTTCCAGTTGGTCGGCGAAGATGCGGTCGCGTGCGCGGTCCTCGTCGACGTGTTCGACGCCGACGATGCAGTTCACGGAGCAGTAGGTGTCCGTGCTGGCGTCGGTGGCGTGTTGCTCGTATCGGACGTCCTCGGTGTCGATGTCGGTTCCGCAACGCGAGCACTGGGGTGTCATAGTCACCCATACGTCTGTGTAGCATGCTTATTAAGCCTTTCGAGCCGTGAAAGAAAACCTGCGGCCGTTTCTGTGATTTTGATGGTAATAACCGTTAGCGTGGAAAATTCAGTTCTTGGAAACTACCTGCGAGTTTCCACGTTCCGTTCGCGCTAGCACGGGCGCCGGGAGACGCGCTGGGCGGCTCCACGGGCGTCCGCACAACGTCTACTCGTGACCGTCTCCTCCTGCGGCGTCGAGTCTTCGCGTCATCTCCTCGCGGACGTCCGCTGCGATCGCCTCAGTGGATTCGTCGACCCTGCCCTCCCACTTCTCGAAGAACCCGCTGACGCCGAGGTACGTGACGGCGTCGTAGAGCCGATACCGGTCCTCGAACCCCGCTGGAAGGCCGCTGGCTTGCTCGCGGTAGCCGTCGTAGAACGCGTCGACGTGTCGGTCGGTGCCGGGGTCGAACGTCGACTGGACGAACTGGCGCTTCGCACGCTGGAGTTCGCGGACGGGATCGCCGACGTGCGCGAGCTCCCAGTCCAGCAAGCCGACCGTGGGCGGCCCTCCCGCCTCGACGACGAACGCGTTCGGTTGCGCGGGGTCGCCGTGCAGGAGCGCGGCGGGCGCGTCGTTCAGGCGGTCGCGGTTCGCCTCGACCAGGTCGACGACGTCGTCGAAGAAGTACGCGAACCGGCCGTCGCCCGCCTGTACGCGCGTGAACTCGATGGTGTCGAGGAGGACGTCCGTCCACGAGCCACGGTCGAGTTCGAGCGCGTCGGCGTCGCCACCGACGACGTGTCCGTGCGAGTCGAACCGGCAGACGTGGACGCGTGCGAGCGTTCGTCCGAGCGCGCGAGCGAGCGCCGCACGTTCGTCGTCGCCCGCCCCGTCCCACGCCCGCCACGCGACGCGACCGCTGACGTCCGCGGTCGCGATATAGGGGTGCTCGCGGTCGCGGTCGCGTGCGAGTACGGTCGGCACCGGCGCGTCCGTGTGCGCGTTCACGTACGCCATCGCCGCGCGTTCGCGGGCGGCCCGGGAGCCGTCGCCGTCCACGGCGACCTTCAGGTACGCGCGCCCGCCGTCGACGAACTCGACGGCGACGGTGCGATTCCCCTCGTTCCAGGAGACCCCGGCGTCGTCCACGTCGACGACCTCGCGGTCCGGAAACGCGGCCGCCAAGGCTGTCTCGACGTCCTCGTTCATACCCGCACGGTCGCGTCAGGCCGGAAAGTCCCTTGGGGCGGCGTGAGAACCGTTCGCATCCACTGCGGGTGGACGCCGGTGGTCGCGAACCCTGATCGATGACCAACCAATAAGGCACGAGCCTCAGTACGCCCTCGTATGCACGAGACGTTCAAGGAGTTGCTCGCAGGGAACCGCTCGCACGCCGCCGCCGAGGGGTCGCGCTTCGACGACCTCCAGGACGGCCAGGAACCCGACGCCGTCACCGTCTGTTGCTCGGACTCCAGGGTCCTCCAGGACGCGATGTGGGAGAACGACGACCCCGGACGCCTGTTCACCGTCGGGAACATCGGGAACCGCGTCACCCAGCGCACCGCCGAGGGCGACGTCGTCTCCGGCGACGTCCTCTACCCGATCGCGTACGCCGGCACCGACGTCGCGGTCGTCGTCGGCCACACGGGCTGTGGCGCGGTCACCGCGACGTACGACGCACTCACGAACGGCCGCGACGACCCGCCGGGCGTCACGCGGTGCATCGACCTCCTCCGGCCGCGGCTCGAACCCGCGCTCGACCAGCTCCCTCAGGACGTCTCCGAGGAGGACGCCGTGAACAGTCTCGTCGAGTACAACGTCGACCGACAGGTCGACGCGCTCATCGAGAGCGACGACGTCCCCGACGACGTCACCGCGTACGGCGTCGTCTACGACTTCCAGGACGTCTACGGCGGCGACCGCGGCGAAGTCCACGTCGTCAACGTCGACGGCGACCGGCATCCCGCCACCATCAAGGAGAACAACCCCGAACTCGCCGAGCGCGTTCGTCGCCAGTTCACGTACTGAGTCCGCCGTCGAGGGTCGTCCCGCTCAGAACACGCCGAGTACGAACCCGACGCCCATCGCGACGAGGACCGTCGCGGAGAACGCCGGCAGGTACGGCGTCAGCGCCGCGACGCGCTCCTCGGAGTGCTCGTAGCCCGCGATGAGCAGGAGGGTGAGTCCGACGATGCCCGCGACGACGGTGAGCGCGTACGTCAGCATCAACTCCAGGCAGTACGTCGACCCGGCACAGAGCGCGATGATCTCGAACTCCTCCTCGTGCGCGAACCCGAGGACGAACGCGAACCACGCGATCCCCCAGAGCCCGCGATCCGCCGCCTCCTCGAGGCCGCCGTGACCGTGGCCGTCGTCGCCGTGGTCTTGCGAACCCGTTTCGACGAACGGGAGCACTCCGCGGACGCGCGAGACGACACCGCCCGCATCGTGGTCGTGGTCGTGGTCGTGCGCGTCGTGGTCGTGGTCGTGCGCGTCGTGGTCGTGGTCGTGCGCGTCGTGGTGTTCCACGCGCTCGTCGTAGACCGCGTTCACGTCGGCGGCGACCTGCGAGACCGCAGCTTCGCCGGTGTCGCCGTGACTGCGGGAGTGGTCGTCGACGCCGTGGTCGTGGGAGTGCCCGCCTGCGCCGTGGTCGTGAGAGTGCCCGCCTGCGCCGTGGTCGTGGGAGTGCCCGTGCCGGTACTCGCGGATGCCAAGTGCGACGAGGAGGACGCCCGCGACGAGACTGACCGGCCCACCGAGTTCGACCCCACCGAGGACGGTGATGGGGTCGTTGACCTGCGTCAGGTCGAAGTACGCCTTCGCGTAGAAGAACGCGGCGACCATCGCGATGCTGGAGACGAGATGGCCGACGCCGAGGATGAAACTTGCGGCGAACCCGTACAGCCACTTGTTCCCCTGGTCGAGCGCGTACGACGCGGCGACCGGCCACCCGTGGCCGGGCTCGACGCCGTGCACGGCACCGAGTGCGATCGCACCAGCGAACAAGCCGACGACCTCGTTCCCGAACATCGGTACGTCGAATCCTACCGCGGACCGCACTTTATCGGTTGTTAATACGGACACCGGGGGTTCGTCATACGACCCCGGAATCGGGACGTCTCGACGGCTACATCGGGACCGGTGACTCGGGAGGACTTAGTGGGGTCACGTGCAGGCGTGAGACGATGCGGACGAGTTTCAACATCCCCGACGACGTCGTCGCCGAGTTCGACCGCGTCTGGCAGGAGGAAGGCATCGAGAACCGCTCGCGAGCGGTCCGCGAAGCGATGCTCGCGTACGTCGAATCGCACTCCAGGCTCGAGAACACGTCCGGCGAGGTCGTCGCTCTCGTCGGGTTCGACTACCAGCATCACGACGTCATCCGGGAACTCCACGGGGTCCAGCACGACTACCAGGACGTCATCCTCAACACGAGTCACACCCACCAGGGCGAGTGGTGTCTGGAGTCGCTGTACTGTCGCGGCCCCGCCGAGCGCGTCCGCGAACTGACCTACAAGCTCCGGGACTTCGACGCCGTCCGGCGCGTCAAAGTGATGGTCATCCGCGACGGCGACGAGTGACTGCCAGCGCCGCGTGCATCGACCGGGCGCGTCGACGAACCTCGGGCGAGTTAGCCGCTCTTACTAGCGTCTAAACGCGCCCCTTAGATTCGTAGCTACAAGACAGTTTCTGTGGCAGTTGACCTGCTATTGATGTTGGAGAGCGCACAACCTCAAAGTGCCTGCGAACCGTAAATCCAGACAACCATGCACATCAGTAGGTGTTCCTATCCATCTCCACTGGAGACTGCATCCCTCAACAGTCCAAGCGGAGACCGTTCATCCCGCCACGACGTTACCGGCGAGTGGTTCTCTCCCACAGACACTCGCTCAGAATGGTGACCACTGAAAATCTCTTCTTTCTCGCTCTCGGGAGTCTCCTGCTAATCTCGGCAATTATCGACATTCTCTGGACGACGCTCTGGACAAACGCCGGTGCGGGCCCCCTTACCACCAGGTTGACAACAGGGGTCTGGCGGGGGCTCCGGACGCTTGGCGACCGACAGTCACGACTACTCAATCTCGCCGGCCCAATTATACTCACGTTGACGATTGCGTTGTGGGTCGCGCTCATCTGGGGCGGGTGGACGTTCATTTTTGCTGGCGGCGAGAACGCACTCATGGACACGCGTGACGTCGGCCCCGTCAGCTGGGTAGAGCGCACGTACTTCGTCGCGTACTCGATGTTCACGATGGGGAACGGTGACTTCACTCCGACAGGCGGTGTCTGGCAGATCGCAACGTCACTCACCACGGCCAGCGGGATGCTCTTCGTTTCATTGCTCGTCTCGTATGTCCTGTCGGTGCTCGGGGCTGTTGTCGACAAGCGCTCGTTCGCTTCGATGGTTACCGGGATCGAAACACGAAGCGAAGTGTTCGTCCGAGACGGCTGGAATGGCGAGGACTTCCACGAACTCGACCTCCCACTCGATACGCTGGCGTCCGATTTGGGCCGTCTCGCCAAGCAACACAAGGCCTACCCGATACTCCACTACTACCACAGCAATGAGGCGAACGATGCCTCGGCGGTAGCCGTCGCTATTTTCGATGACGCACTCACAACCCTCCGGTTCGGCGTTTCCGAGCCCCATCGACCGAACACCCCCCTCCTCAATACGGCACGGTCGAGCACGCAGGACTACCTTCAGACGCTCGATTCCATCGGCATTCAACCTGCTGAGGATACCCCGCCACCACCTGAGTTAGACCGCCTTCGTGAGGCGGGCGTTCCCACGGTCTCGGATGAAGAGTTCGCCCGGGCCCTCGACGATCTGAGCGAGCGTCGACGAAAACTGCTTGGGGGCGTCACCGCCGATGCATGGCACTGGCCACCTGCAAACGATGAGTAGTGTACACTACTTCTTCGCCGGCTGGGAGGCGATCCTCCGCATTCTCGTCGTTGTCATACCGATGTATGTCTCGCTCGTCGTGTTCCTACGCCTCTCGGGGAGTCGAACGATTGCGAGTATGAATATCTTCGATTTCATTATAACTGTCGCACTTGGATCGACATTCGGTCGAGCCCTCACAGCCAGTTCTGTTGCACTCGCGGAGGCTCTCACTGCCTTCGCACTCCTCATCGTGCTACAATACATCGTTGCGCGGCTTCAGACGCGGTGGCCTCGCTTCGAACAGACGCTTACGAACGATCCAACGCTACTCTACTTCCGCGGAGAGTTCCTGCGAGACGCGATGCGTGACCAGGGCGTGACCGAGAGCAATCTACGGGGGGCCGTCCGGAAGGAAAATATTGGCTCGATGAATGAAGTCGAAGCTCTCGTCCTTGAGTCAGACGGCAAAGTCTCAGTTATCACGTCGGTCAAAGACGGCTCGGCGCTCGTGTCGATTATCCCAAGCGAACAAACGACGCAATCTCTCAGTGAGCCATGAGCGGACTCTACAGCTGGCTCCTCCTCTTCGGTCTGATCGTCTTCTTTTTGGGATTGTTTACGAAGTGGTTCCAGCAACGGTGGTATCTTACCGAACCACTGACTGGCGTTATCCTCGGTGTAATCATCGGCCCAGCAGGATTGGGTCTGCTGAGTCTCTCTGTCACTGGCGACCAGACCCAACTTCTGCAGGAGGTCTCGCGGGTGACCCTCGCCGTCGCGGACATGGGCGTCGCGTTGCGTCTTCCAAGCGGGTATCCACTGAAGAACTGGCGGTCGCTCGCGGTTGTCCTGGGTCTCGGCATGGTTCTGATGATGGCGGTGAGCGGCCTCCTCATTTGGGGGCTCCTCGGCGTCTCGTTCTGGGTGGCGATACTCATCGGGGCCACAGTGGCATCGACCGATCCGATCGTTGCGACGACCATCGTCACCGGCGACATTGCGGAGAAGTACGTGCCTGCGCGGGTTCGTCACTTCATCTCCGCCGAGTCGGGTGCCAACGACGGAGCCGTATATCCCCTGGTTCTGCTCCCGATACTTGTCCTGACACAACCTCAGGGAGAGGTCATTTCGCAGTGGCTCGTTGACGTAATTGGATGGCAAATCGGTGGCGCTGTCCTCCTCGGAGCGATTCTCGGGTACGGTTCGTCGAGACTCCTGACGTGGACTGAATCCGTCGGTATCGTCGAGAAGGGGACCTTCCTCGCGTACACCTTCGCACTCACCTTCGTCGTTCTGGGTGCATCTCGTCTGCTCGGGGTTGACGGCGTTCTGGCTGTGTTCGTCGCCGGCATTGCCTACCGGATAGGGCCCGGTACTGACGAGCCGACAGAAGAAGCACAGATACAGCAGGCAATGACGAAGTTCTTCGTCCTCCCGGCATTTGTTTTCGTGGGCCTGGCGATACCGTGGGATGCGTGGCTGGAACTTGGGTGGCGTGGACTCGTACTTGCAGTGTTGATTCTCCTCCTCCGACGACCACCCGTCATCGTGGGGCTGTCTCGGTGGTTCCGACCCCTCCAAACGCGAAAGGAGACGGTGTTCACTGCCTGGTTCGGCCCAATCGGGATTTCGACGTTCTTCTACGCAATGCTCGCTGAACGACAGACCGGGTTAGACAGTATCTGGCCGGTTGCATCGCTCTTGTTGTGCGCTTCCCTGATCGCACACGGCCTCTCGGCCACGCCGTTCTCCCGCAGGATGGAAGGTGGTCGTGAAGGCGATCCAGAGGCGTGAAAAGAGGGTGAGAACGACGATGGCCGACAATAGAAATCCAGCATCTGACGACCAGAACAGTCGCTCCTCAACCCACTCAGACGGGAACGACCAGTGGGTTATCATAACACTCAGATCACGCCGTCACCATACCTGCTTATGGAGCGAGGAGATGTCTCTCCTCTATGACCGATTCGAGTAGCGACGAGTTCGACCCAACAGCACCAGACCAACGGGAGATTGGCCGCAAAATGGTTGACGACAGTACGGGACTCGGTTCGATGATGGCTCACGCCTATCGCGGAGAGATAGACCGAGTGGGGACGTGGCGGCAGCGCCTCGACGAGACGACGAGGTGGGCGGTGACGCTGATGGCAGCAATCTTAACGTGGGCGTTTTCGAATGCCGATAACCCACACTACGTCTTGCTGATCGGGATCGTTGTCGTCACCATCTTTCTGAGCATCGAAGCACGGCGGTATCGGGACTACGACGTCTTTCGATCTCGTGTTAGAGTCATCCAAGAGAACTTGTTCGCAAACGCCCTCGATCCGTCCGAGGGTGTCAAAAGTCACGACTGGCGAGCGGAACTGAGTAAGGACTATCGCAGGCCGACGCTGAAAGTCTCGTTATACGAGGCACTCGCAAACCGGCTCCGGAGCGTGTACCTTGCTCTACTCAGTGTCCTATTGATCGCATGGGTCTTCAGGATTACCGCGTTCGCGCCGCGCCAAGACTGGCTTACAACCGCTGGAATCGCACGTATCCCCGGGATTGCTGTGGTTGCCGTTGTGGGTGTGTTCTACGTCGCACTGCTGGGCCTCACGTTCTGGCCCCACGAGCGTCATGCCAAGGGTGAATTCCGTGAAGGCGATCCGGACGACTGGAAAGAGACAGACCGATAAATCCGTTCTCTGTACTGAACAGTATGTACCTCATTTCACGAAACGACACTAGCTACTCTCTTGACGGCGATGGCCAGCCAGTACGACAATAGTGGGAAACAGTTCCGGTGCCTCCTACTAGCTAGTATTGTTATATGCTGTCGTTTATCATGGTGCTCAATTTTGTTCAGGTAGCTGAAATCCATGACGGATTCGCGTGAAAATTGTCTTTCGATCCACTCTCAGGACATCGAATACGGGCGTAACAGATTCCCTATTGCTGCCACATATAAAAGAAGAGATTCCCTCGTTCTACAGGAAGCTGTTCGGATCGGTAAGCGCGTGTCGAACGAGTCGATCACTTCGGATCGGGTTCCTCGTTATTGCGTTGCTGCCGAAGTGTGGACTGCGCCCGCTTGACGTAGGAGTTCGACGACCAACTGCGAGCGTCACTCATCTCGGCCAAGAACTCGTCGGCAGCGTCCGGCAGGATTGCGTCGTTGCGAACCAGCGCGGTGAGGAGTATGGGCGTCGTGACGAGGCGGGTATCGGCAAGCGAAGCGTGGACGAGCGCAAGTCGATTGAACTCGTCACAGAGCAGTTGCACGGCGTCGATATCGTTCGCCAGCGTGACCGCCGCGTTCTCGCCGTCGTCCAGCGGGAACGTCTCGTCCAGTTCGATGGAACGAGTCTCGAACGCAGAGTGACGGTCGAGAACCGCCTGTGCCGCCTCACCGGATGCGTCGTCGTAGGACGCTGTCTCGGTGAGCTCGTCGACGACCTGCTCTGGGACGACCACGGTGTGCGAATCGAGGAGAAGGTCGAGTGGATTCGGTGAGGTGCCCGCCACCGTCCCGAGGCTTACGAGAGCCGACGTGTCGGCGACCATCAGAACCATCTACGAGTCGGCCAGCTCTTCCGCGACTTCGTCCAGGAATTCGTCGGTCAGTTGCTCTTTCAGCAGTCGGAAGTTGGCGGCCTCCTCGTGCCCGACGAGGTCTTTCAGTTCCTCGAACGTGATGTCGTCGTCGTAGAAGGCCTCCGCGATCTCCTGTTTCATCTCGTCGGAGTGCCCGGCGTCCCGCAGGTAGTCCCGAAGCGCGGAGATGAGGATGTCCGTCCGATCCGTCTCGAACACCGAAGCGAGCGCGTCGGCCCGGTCTACCAGCCCCCTCGGTGCACGGAACTGGACGCGCTTCTTCTTGGACTCGGAACCCATATGTGTACATTGTGAGTGCGGGGGCAAAACGCTTGCCCCCTCGTCACTACCACATCCTTCGGAGCCACCGAAACTGGAAATGGTGTTTTTCACCGAACCTGAATCGAAAGAGCAGCTAACGAAAGAATATTTTGAGGACTAAACGGGCTCCATACGGCTTGTGTCGTCACTTTTCGAGCTACCGGCTCTCGCGTTGCTCGACCTTGTTCAGGTAGCTGAAATCCGTAATGGATTCTCGTGAAAACTGTCCTTCGATACACTCTCAGGACATCGAATTCGGGAGTAATAGACTTCTTATCGCTGCCACATATAAAAGGAGGTACTCCCTCAATCTACAGGCTACTGTTTGGATCGGCTAGAGCGTGTCGAACGAGTCGATCACGGTGCTCGTCCAGTGGGCCTCGACGATATCCTGTTCCTCGAAGTCGGAGTCGTCGCTCCAAATGCCGGCATCGGTAGCGAGGGCACACGTCACGTACAACACGTCGTCGGGATCAGTGTCGCCGATTGCCGCGTCGGCCTCCTCGATATACGGATAGAACTCGCTGGCGAGAACGACTTCGATATACTGGAAGAGGAGGTCGACAAACTGTGCGACTCGATCTGGAGTCATCCCTGACTTCTCGACGATAAGCTCCTCGTAGTTCCCGATTTCGTCGTGGACGAACTTGGGTGTGAAGAGATCGGGTTCGAGCGTAACGACGAGTTCGCGCGCTTTCGAGTCTGCGATGAGTGCGGAGATGACGACGTTGGCATCAACGACCAGCTTCATCCGTCGAGATTACTCCGACTTTTCTTCGACGCGTTCGCGTGCGCTTTCGTTGATTTTGTCAGCGATGTCTGCAACGTCACTCTCGGTGAGTTCGCTACTGGATGTCAACTCGTCCATCACTTCGAGTGTCTCGACTTTCTCTTGGATTGCTTGACGAGTTACCTCGCTCCAGTTGATTTCGGGGTGTTCCTCCATCCGCTCTTTGAGGTCGTCATCGACGTTGACGGTTATACTTGGCATACAGATAACTATCTGTACACAGAATACTGTGTCTTTCGGTGAACTCAGGCTTAACACAGGCTGGTCGGGCTCGGGAGAAGTCGAGTACCAGCGTCACCAATAAGTGAACTCCCGTTGCACTACCAGCGAAAGATTGCGTAGCTATCGGAAGAGAATTGTCGAACTGTGTCCGCTCAATACGGCCTGAGATGGACGATTTCGGCTACCTGCTCTCGCGCTGTTCGACCTTGTTCAGCTCGATGAGGAGTCGGAAGATGGCCTTGACCAGATTCGCGTCGACGTCGTACTGTTCGGCGTTCTCGCCGGCGCGGTCCATGACGCGTTGTTCCTGTTCTTCGTCGGTCGTCGGCAGGTCGCGTTCCTCCTTCACTTGCGCGATGGTGTCGGCGACGTACGTTCGGCGGGCGATGAGTTCGACGAGGTCGTGGTCGATTCCGCGAATCTCCTCGCGGAGTTCGTCGAGTTCCATCTCGTCGGGCGCGTACGGTTCGCCCGCTGGGGCGTCGTCGCCGCCGCGGTCGTCGTGGGGTGCTTCGTCGTCGCGCGCCGTCGGGCCGTCGTCGGTGTGGCTGGTGTCTCGTGTCATAGGATACGTGCGCCGTCGCGTCGGGTGGTGGTTCGCCAGGTGTCGCCGTCGCGCTCGCGCCAGCGCGCGGCGACGGCGTCGCGAGCGTTCTCGCCGTCGGTGACCTTGGCGTCGTGGCCGTCGGTCTCGAAGACGGCGACGTAGCTGGGGCCGGTGCCGGAGAGGGAGGCGCCGGTGGCGTCCGGAAGTGCGTCGACGATGGGGTCCGTGGGGAAGGCGAGTGCTGCGCAGTACGCGAGTCCGTTGACGGTCATCGCGCGGCCGTAGTCGCCGTCTCGTGCGAGGTCGGCGACGAGGTCGGCGATCGGCGCGATCTGCTGGCATCGCTCGACGTCGGCGTCGGCGCTGTACGCGCGCTCCGGGGGAGTCCACACGAGGACGTCCCAGTCGACGGTCTCGTGGACGAGGAGGTCGTCCGCGGTGTTGTCGGTGACGGTGAGGCCGCCGACCATGCTCGCGCTCGCGTCGTCGAACGCGCCCGTGACGGTGACGCCGGCGTCCCGTGCGGCGTCGACGCCGAGGCGGCACGCGTCGATGGGGTCGGGGTCGACGTCGAGTGCGCTCGCGGTCGCGAGCACGGTCGCGTTCGCGGCCGCGCTCGAAGACTTGAGGCCGGCGGCCATCGGCACGTCGCTCTCCGTACGGACGGTGCCGCCGATGGCGTCGGGGTCGAGGCCCGCGTCTTCCCCCCAGGTTTCGACGGCGCGCTCGACGCAGCGTTCGACGAGCGCGGTGTCGGCGTCGGGCGCGCCCGCGACGGAGCCGGCGATGCCGTCGCCGCCCTGGTCGAGTTCGACGGTCGCGGTGGTGTCGGCGTCGATGGCGAACGCCGACCCGACGCCGGTCGCGAGCGCATTCAGGACGGTTCCCGCCGCCGGTGCTGTGGCACGACCCTGCATACCCGACCGGACCCTTGGGACGTACTTGGGGGTTGTGGTGCCTGCGATACCCGCCACCTTCGGCGTGGCGAGTCGAGCGCGTTCGTGGCTGGCGAGACGACCGATTCTTCCGGGCGGCCGTCCCAACTACGGGTATGCGCGTGACCTTCCTCGGGACGGGGAGTGCGATGCCGCTGGCGGACCGTCATCAGACCGGCATACTCGTGGACGAGGACGGCAGGTACTTGCTCGTGGACTGCGGGGCTGGCGTCCTGCATCGCCTCCAGGAGACGGGCGTCGGCGTGGAGAACGTGTCGACGGTCCTCCTGACGCATCATCACCTCGACCACGTCTCGGACCTGATGGCGTTGTTGAAGGCGCGATGGCTCGCTGGCGAGGAGCACCTGACGGTCGTCGGCCCGCAGGGGACGAAGACGCTCGTGGATGGGTTGCTCGACGTGCACGACTACCTCGATGGTCGCGTCGACCTCTCCGTGCGGGAGGTCGGCGAGTACGAGTTCGAGGTCGCCGGGTTCGACGTCGACGCTCATCGCACCGAGCACTCCAAGCCGTGTCTGGCGTACCGGTTCGACGACCGGTTCGCGTTCTCGGGCGACGGGGAGGCGACGCGAGCGCTGGCGTCGTTCGCGGACGAAACGGCGGTGTTCGCGCACGACTGTTCGTTCCCGGATGCGGTGGACGTCGACAACCATCCGACGCCGCGCCAGCTCGGGGCGGCGCTCGACGGCCACGAGTACGGTCGCGTGTACCTCACGCACCTGTATCCGCACACGGAGGGCGAGCACGAGGAGATGCTGGCGTCGATCGGTCGCGGGTACGACGGCGACGTACGGTTCGCGGAGGACATGCTCTCCGTAACCATCGAGTAGCGGTTTCCTGCCGGTGACTGCTTCGCACTCGGCCCCTCTCGAAGAACGGCCTGTGGGTTCATTCGCGTCCTCCCGTGTCAGTACGAACAAGTTTATGATGGCGACACTGTTAGTAGCGGAGTAACAACACAGCTGTAGTATGTTCCGTACTAACACCACTTCGTCCGTTCGAGGTACATCAGCGTGGGGCTGATAGACCGATTCACCGACGGTATCGCCACGCACACCAAGGTCGTCATCGTCGCGCTCTTGCTCGTCACCGCCGGCCTCGGTTCCTTCGCCGGCCAGGTCTCCTCCGAGTCCGGGCTCGACCAGTTCCAGAGCGAGAGCGAGGCGGCGAACGCCTCGGACTACATCGACGAGACGTTCGTCGCGGACAACGAGAGCACGACGAGCGTCCAGGTGATAATCAGGAACGAGAACGGGAACGTCCTCACGAAGGACTCGCTCCTCGCGTCGCTGTACTACCAGGAGCAACTACGCGAGAACGAAACGATCAACGCGACGCTCGCCGAGGAACAGGGCCTCATCGGCGTCTCGAACCTCGTCGCCATCACCGTCATCCAGGGCGAGAAGGTGGAGTCCATCGAGGCCCGTGCGGCGGAACTCCGGAACCGCTCTGACGAACTCAACGAGAGCCGTGCGGCGCTGGAAGCGCGGAGCGACGCGGTGAACGAGACCGCCGACGAACTGAAGGTCGCACTCGACACGCTCGCCGCGAACCCGAACGCGAGCGTTCGCACGCAGTTCGAGCAAGTGAACGCGAACACGAGCATCGAACTGGACGAGGAGGACTTCGCTGCCTTCGAACGCGCCGCCGTCGGTGTGCGCGAGAACCGGTCGGCCATCCAGCCGACGATCCAGAACGGGACGTCCGACGTGCTCGCGGACGAGTTCAGAGCGCTCACGCAACGCCAGAAGGCGCTCGAGTCGACGTCCCTGGAACTGCGCGGTGCACTCGACTCGCTCCGTGCGAATCCGGACGCGAGCATCCGCACGCAGTTCGAGGAAGCGAAAGCGAATACCACCGTCGAACTCGACGAACGAGACTACGCTGTGTTCGAGGACGCCGCCGAGGAACTCCGGAACGCCACGACCGAACGCGAGGTCGAGACCGCGTACACGAAGGGGACGAAGGGCGTCCTCAGCGAGGAGTTCGAGTCGCTCGAGAACCGCTCGGACTCCCTGAACGAGAGCGCGGCGGTCGTCGGGGAGGCGCTGTCGACGGTCGCACAGGACCCGAACGCGAGCGCTCGCACGCAGTTCGAGCAGGCGAACGCGAACGCGAGCGTCGAACTCGACGACGAGGACTTCCAGGCGTTCAACGCCACCGTCGTCGAGATCCGGACGCTCCAGGCGAACGTCGAGGAGAACTACGTCGCCGGCACGCAGGGCGTGCTCGCCGACGAGACCGAGGCGCTCGAGGAACGCGGCGACGAACTGCAGGCCGAAGGCGAAGCCCTCCAGGAGGCGTTCGAGGAACTCGGTGAACGCCAGCAGGCGCTCCGTGAGAGCGGGACGCCGTCGCTCGACGAGCAGATCGAGCGGCTCGAATCGATGAACGACAGCGAGGTCGAGAGCGTCCTCGAGGACGTGCTCTCCGATGGCGACTCCCGGGCATCCGGGCAGGCACTCCAGTTGATGCCCCAGGGCTTCGAGCCGGGATCGACGAACTCCGACGCGCGCATGCTCATCGCGGTCCTCCGACGGGGCGGTGACGGCGTCTCGAACGCGCAGACCATCGGCGAGAACGTCACCGCGGTCCAGCTCCAGATGCAGGACGTCGCGCAGGCGGGCGCTGGCACCGACGACGAGGAGTACATCGTCTTCGGGTTCGGCGTGATCTCCCAGGAGATCGACCAGTCCCTGGGCGACTCCGTGAACATCGTCGCCCCGATGGCGCTGTTGTTCGTTATCCTGACGCTCCTGATCGCGTACCGCGACCTGCTCGACATCGTGCTCGGGCTGTTCGGCATCGTCGCCGTCCTCCTGTGGACGTTCGGGTTCATGGGACTCGCCGGGGTGTCGTTCAACCAGATCATGATCGCGGTCCCGGTCCTCCTGATCGGGTTGTCCATCGACTACGCGATACACATATTCATGCGGCATCGCGAGCAGCGGATGAACGACGAGGTCGTCGACGACGTCCGCGGGTCGATGGGGGTCGCACTCGCCGGCGTCGGGATCGCGTTGACGTGGGTGACGGCGACGACCGTCATCGGGTTCCTCTCGAACCTCACGAGTCCACTCGGCCCCATCCAGGACTTCGGTATCGTGTCCTCGGTCGGGATCGTCGCGGCGCTCGCCGTGTTCGGCGCGCTCATCCCGGCGTTGAAGATCGAGATCGACGAACTTCTCGAGAACCGAATCGGGCTGGACCGGAAGAAGCGTGCGTTCGGGACCGGCGGCGGTCGGTTCTCGCAGGTGCTCTCCGCCGGGGCGGTCGCGGCCCGGAAGGCGCCCGCGATCGTCATCGCGATCGCGCTCGTCCTCTCCGTCGCCGGCGGGGTCGGCGCGACCCAGGTGAGTACGGAGTTCTCCCAGGAGAGCTTCATCGCGGACGAACCCGCTGACTGGCTGTACGAGCTCCCCGAGCCGTTCACGCCCGGCGAGTACAGCGCGAAGCAGAACCTCGACTACGTGAACGAGAACTTCCAGCGCGAGGATTCCCAAGCCCAGGTGTTGATACGGGCGAACGGGAGCCAGTCGTTGTCCTCGCCAGCGGTGCTGTCGCGACTGAACGACACGAGCGACGGACTCCAGCGGATGGACACCGCGTTCACTGGGTCCAGTGGCGAGGTCGCGTTGCGGTCGCCGCTGTCGGTGATGCGACAGACCGCGGCCGAGAACGCGACGTTCAACGAGACGTTCCAGGCGGCGGACACCGACGGTGATGGCGTCCCCGACGAGAACGTGACGGGCGTGCTCGACGCGTTGTTCCGCGTGAACCCGGACGAAGCCAGCGAGTACGTCCATCGCGTCGAGACGGACGACGGCTACCAGTACGAGGCGATGCGGATCGTCGTCCCGATCAAGGGCGACGCCGGGACGAGCGCGGTCACGCAAGAGCTCCGTGCCGTCGCGACGACGATGAACGGCGACGGTGCTCGCGCGATCGCGACCGGGAGCCCGGTAATCAACGAGATCGTACAGGACGAACTGCTCGACACCGTCATCCAGAGCTTGCTCATCACGCTCGTCGCGGTGTTCGCGTTCCTCATGATCGCGTACCGGATCCAAGAGGGCAGTGCGGCCCTCGGGGCGTTCACGCTGATGCCGGTCGCGCTGTCGGTGACGTGGATCCTCGGGACGATGTACGCGATCGGGATGCCGTTCAACGTCCTGACGGGGATGATCACGAGCCTCACGGTCGGACTGGGCGTGGCGTACTCCATCCACGTCAGCGAGCGATTCAATCTCGAACTCGAGCGAACGGGGAACGTCTGGGAGGCGATGGACCGCACCATCACCGGGACCGGCGGTGCGCTCCTGGGGTCGGCGGCGACGACCGTCGGTGGGTTCGGGACGCTCGCGTTCGCGATCTTCCCGGCACTCCAGCAGTTCGGGGTCATCACCGCGATGACGATCATCTACGCGTTCCTCGCGAGCGTGCTCGTCCTCCCGAGCTTGCTCGTGGTGTGGGTGAAGTACTTCGGGCCGGACGCGGACTTCTCGCGGGCGTCCTCGCCAGCGGAAGCACCGGCTGGAGGTGACGACTGAGATGGATGAAGGCGACGCGGTCTCGTCCCTGGAGCGCCTGGGACTCACGACGTACGAGGCGAAGGTGTTCATCGCACTCCAGAAGCTCGGGTCTGGGACGGCTCGCGAGGTGTCCCGGGTCGCGGACGTGCCGCGTTCGCAAGTGTATAGCGTGACGGAGAGCCTCGAGGACCGGGGACTGGTGGAGGTCCAGCAGTCCAGCCCGATGCAGTATCGGCCGGTGAGCATCGAGGAGGCGCGACGGACGCTCCGGGAGCGCTTCGAGACGGAGTCCGATCGTGCGTTCGGGTACGTCGAGGGCGTACGGAACGAACGTGGCGGTGAGGGCGAGGAGCAGGAGGCGATCTGGACGCTCTCGGGTCGCGATCACGTCGCCGACCGGTCGGCGGAACTCGTCCGGAACGCGGAGGGCAACGTCGTGTTCGCCGCGCGGTTCCCGGACCTCGTCACGGACGACATCGTCGAAGCGCTCCTCGAAGTGGCCGACCGCGGCGTGGACGTGCGGGTGGTGAGCGTGAGCGACGACGTTCGCGCGCTATTCGACGACGAGCCCGACGTCGAGACGGGGCTGCCGGTGCATCCGGCGGTCGACGACGAACGCACGGGCCGCGCGGTGTTCGCGGACGGCGACGTCGTCCTGATGAGCGTCCTCGGCGACCGGGAGGGCCTCCCGGAACTGTCGACGGAGACGGCGTTCTGGACGGCGCACACGAACTTCGCGACCGTCCTCTACCAGCTCGCCGTGAACACGCTCGCACCGCGCGACCGCACCGTCTGAGCGCTCCGCTCGAGCGCTCGCCGAATCTGCGTTCCTCGCGCGGCGAGCGACGGCTGTCGCTCCTGGCGTTCGAGTGGCGTGGTGCGGAAGTGGGAGGTGGGCGGCGGGGTGCCTTGGGACGTCGACCGCGGGATGACCCGCGTTCGTCTCGGTTCGAGACGAACGCGTCGGGTCGACAGTGCGGGGGTCGGCTCGTGGTGGCTCAAGGGTCGGTCGATGCGTCGCGGGGACGCGCCGACCTGGGTGGGGTTACGTGGTGGGTCGTCGGTTCGCCCGTCGTCGTCGTGGCAAGCGACGGTTGCGGGTGGTCCTGTTCGTGCGGTTCGAGAACCGCAGTCGTACGTATCGGCGGCACCGTGTTGGTTCGCGTGCCAAGACGCCTAGGGTCGACCGAACGCGCGGTTCGCTCACTCCAGCCGGTAGCGGAGGAGTGCGGCGATACCGCCGAGGTTCCGGAGTTGCTGGCCGGGCGGGAAGGAACTGGAGAAGACGGTGACGTCGCCGCCCTGTCGTTCGACGCTCGTGACGACCTCGTTCACGTCGATCGACCATTCGCCGTCGGGACCGCGTTCCTCGCGGAGCTTCTCGTCGAGGACCAGCAATCGTTCGATCGCGCCGTACTCGGCGGCTTCGGCGACCGCTTCCGGGCCGTACGCGGCTTCGTGCCCCTGCCCGATGCGTTGCGTGAGTTCGTCGATGTACTCCGCTTCGTTCGCGATACGGGTCTGCTCCTGGACGTCCTCGACGGCACCGCGCTTGAGGACCTCGTGAACGCCGCGGTCGCCGACGCCGGACGTGTCCACCATCGTTATCAGGTCCGCAACTGCCGGGTACTCGTTCTCGATGTACTTCAGGGCGTCCTGCTTCGTGAACCCGGGGCCGGCGAGGACGATGGCGTCGACGTCCATCCGGGAGAGTGCCGCGCCGAGTTCGTCGAACAGCTCGTTCCGACCGCGCGCGTACTCGCCCTTCCCGGTCGTCCCCGTGAACCGTCCGTTCTCGTCCGCGCCGTACTGCGCGACCGTGTGGATGTACGCCTCGCCTTCCTCGACGGTCGCGATCGCGACGTCCGGGTTGTCCGTCGCTTCCTCCGCCTCCTCCAGGCGCTCGAGCTGGTCGGGCTTCCAGCGTTTCTCGACCTCGATCTCGTCGTGGTCCTCGACGTTCAGCGTATGATGGAACCCGAGCTGGTCCTCGCGCGAACAGTCCTCGATGACGCCGCTCACCCGCAGGCGGTTCGAGAACTTGTGGAACTCCACCTCTTCGACGTCGAGCGTGACGTGCATGTGCTCGCGCTCGCCGCCGGAATCACGGAGTTCCTCGTCGTCGCGCTGGATGCGTCGCGTCGTGTCGCCCGCGACCAGATCACCGGGCTCCAATACGTACTGGAGGTGCCAGAGGTCGTCGAGGCTCTCAGGCACGAGCGTGATCCGCTCCCGGTCGCCCTCGACGCGATACCGGTCCTTGATTTGCATACCCGAGAATGGACGGCCACCCGGTAAGTGTCCTGCTATCGTCCACTCGAACGCTCCGGTGTCCTCGAGGAGAGAATCTCGTCGCTCACGGCGGCATGGACGTCACTCGTCTTCGAGAGCGTCGTAGATATCGGCGTGGTGACGCCCATCGAGTTCCCCCATTTCGAGCGCGATTTCGTGGCGTTCTGCGTCACTCTCCGCCGCCCCATATCGTTCGTACAGCCGGCGTATCGCCTCGTCCGTCGCCGTCGAGGAATCGGAACTGGACGCCATCTCTATTCGTTCTACCTGAACGGTCCGTAAGCGCCCCGCGAGCACTGCGAGCGTGGTTCACCGACGGAGCCATCGAAGACGGTGGAGTCGGCAAAGTCGAGGGGAACTGTTAAGCCTATCAGCATTGTAAGTCCGTACAGAGCCATGTCGGCAGACAAACGAATCCCGGTGACCGAAGAGACGCGGAAGGAGCTCCACCAGCTCAAGGACCCCGGCCAGACGTACGACGAGCTTCTACAGGAACTTGCGCAGCATCGCCGGCGGCAGGACCTGGAGCAGCGCTTCCAGGATTTGGAGGACGCGGACCGTGACGAGTTGACATCCCTGTCGGATGTCTGACTACGACGTCCTCCTCGGTGACGACGCACGCGAGTTCCTCAACCTCGTCGACGACAAAACCGAACGGGTCACCAGAGAGAACTTGGGCTACCTCGCAGAGAACCCGTATCCGGGCCGCGGTCGTGGAGACAAGGAGAAGCTCCCGATCGACGGTCGACGCGACCGCTATCGGATGCATATCTCGCGGAGCTACACGGCGATTTACACCGTTCTGGAGGAAGACAACGAGGTTCGCGTCCTCGAAATCCTTCGGATCGATGACGCGCACAAGCGGTACGGTTTCTGAGCGGCTGTTTCGAAGGGCCTCGGCGAAGATCTCCAAGACGTCGTCGGGGTTCGTATCTTCCGGTCTGTATCTACCGGATAGCTCGGGCATTCGTTTCGCTGGCTGTGCGTGAATACTGTCACGTCGACATCATCGGCGGCGTGCTCTGCGGTACCCCATCCCGGAGAGGCGGGCGGCGATGGCGCTGACGTATCCGGCGGCGAGGGCGGCGACGAGGCCGAGGATGCCTGCGCCACTCACGACCTGGCCGTACGCGGCGAGGGCGAGGATGCCCAGCGAGAACGCGGCGGTCCACGCGTACAGGTACGCGGCGTGCGCGAGGACGTCCCGGAACAGCCAGGGTGCGAGCGCGCGCCGGACGCTCCCGGTCGCGGCGAGTTCGCAGAGGGCGGCGGGGAGGACGTACACGAACGCGAGTGCGAGCAGGAAGGAGATCGTGCCGCCGGCGAGCAACGCGATGCCGCCGCCACCGCTGACGGCGTCCGCGGAGAGGTTCCCGAGGCCGAGGATGGTGACGTACAGGAGGACGAACGGCGCGAGCACGTACGGCGTGCTCGCGAGCGCCACGCGCACGCCCGTCGCGATGAGTTCCCGGGGCGAGCCGACGGCCGGCATCCGGCCGGCGTCCACGGTCGCGACGAGCACGCCGTCGCCGCTCGCAAGGTCGGCGTCGACGGTCCCGGTGAGGATGCGGCCGAGGTAGCCGAGCCACGCGACCGCGGCGACGCCCGCGAGCGCGAGGAACGCCAGTGCCGCCACGCCCGGGAACACCGCCGCCGCGTACCGGCCCGTGAGCGCCACCGCGAGCGCCATCGCCGTCACGAACGCGACGCCGTCGCGCGCGTCCTCGCCCCGCATCGGGTACCGGAGTGCCCCACCGAACGTATCCGTATCGCCTCTCTCACGTCCGGAATCGACCGATTCCGCCACCATCAGTCCGTGATGCGACTACCGCCCGGTGGCATGAAGTGCTGGATGCGGTCCGGGCTCGCGACCTTCCGCACGAACGACGTGTCAGAAAAGCGCTCGCGGAACTCGCGATAGATGCGCTTGGCGGCGTCGCCCTGCGCGTACTTCCCCGGCTCGATCTCGATCATCGTCTCGGTGCGCTCGGCGGTCGCCGCTGGCGGCCCACCGACGACCCGGGTCGAGGGCTCGCACTGGATGCCGACCGCACACCCCACGGGCGTATCCCGGAAGTACGTCCGGTCACCGCGAATCGCGAACCCGCCCTTCTCGAGGTACTCGCCGGACTCCGGCGTCTTCGACACCTGGTCGCCGTCGACCATGTACACGTCCCCGGCGTACATGCCGTCCTTCCACACGGACGAGTACGTCACCGCGAACTGCGCGGCCTGTTCGAGGCTCGACTCCGGGAACTCGACGTCGCGCGCCGCCTCGCTCGGATCCGTCGCCTTCAGGATGGTGACGGGGCCGCCGTGGGCCTGCGAGTGGAACACCTTGTCGTCCGCGTCCAGGTACTTCTTCACGAGCTCCTCGTTCTGGTCCGCGGACCGCCCGCCGATGACGAGGAAGTCCTCTGTCGTGTGGAACCACCGGAAGCGCTCGTACCACTGCTCTTGCTTCCGGACGGGGATCGACGGCTCGTTCAACCAGTCCCGATCCTCGTCGTCGTCCCCGTCGTCGTCGTCGTCGTCGTCGCCGTCGTCACCGCCCTCTGCCTGCCGGCGCTCGTACTCGCGCTTGCGTCCTCTCACCTCCTCTAAGTCCTCGCGCGTGTCCTCGATCGCCGCGAGCGCCCCCTCCTTCTTCCCCTCGATGCGTTTGGCCTCCTGGTAGAGGCGGTCGGCGTTGTGCTCCACGCCCTCGCGCACGTCCACCGTCACCTCGTGGTCGTCGACCGCGATGGTCACCGTCCGCTCGCTCCCGTCGACGTCCACGACCGCCTCCGCTTCCGGGATGCCCTGTTCGGCACCCTCCTCGAAGCGCGCCGCGACGTCCTCCCAGGCCACGTCGTCGTCGCGCGCGTCGCGGATCGTCGACAGCACGTCGTCGACGAGTCCGTAGTTCGCGTACAGCGCCTCCGCCTGCTCGCGGTACGATTCCGCCTCCTCGTCGAACCCCTCGATCGCGCCCTCCTGTTGCTCGATGATGCGCTCGAACTTCGCGATCTCGCCCTCGAAATCGGGGCCGGTGTCCTCGCCGGGTTCGCCGTCGCCGTCGTCGTCGTCGCTCCGATCGAACTCGTAGAAGTAGTGGTCGACCGCGTCGTTGAACGTCTCGTACGCCTCCGGGACGAACTCGTCGCGCTCCTCGAGCGGGAACGGCGTCACGTCCACCACTCGCGGCTCCTCCTCGTCGGTCCGGTACAGGCGCGGGTCGACGTTCGCCGACGCGACCTCCGCCCGAAGCCGGTCGAGAGCGTCGTACACCTTCCGGTAGTCGTCCTCGCCCGCGTCGTCGATGTCCTTCGTCTTCTCGACGCCCGCTCGCGAACAGATCTCCTCCGCCCAGAGCCCGCCGAGGTTCAGTTGCGTCGCCAACGTCCGCACCACGTCCGTCGTCGAATCGTTCATTTTCGCGCAGAACGGCTCGAAGTCGATCGCGAGCGGATTGATGCGAGAATCCGGGTACTCGTACGTCGACCCCGGCGCAACCGTTCGGGACTTCAACCGCACCGTATCCAGCGAATCGACGACCTCGTACGTCTCGTCACACACCGCGATGTTCCCCTGTCCGAACAGCTCCACGACGATGATGGTGTCCTGGTCCTCGCGCTCGAAGTGGAACTCGAGGATGCGGTCGAACTCGAACTGCTCGACGCCAGCGAAATCCGACCCGGAGAGGCGATTGCGGAGCATCATCGCGAAGTTCGGCGGCCGCCCCGGTGCGTCCGGGACATGCGCGGGGTCCGCGACGTGCGCTCGCTTCACGTCACCGACCTCGAGGATGAGCTCCACACGACCCCTGTCGAAGTCCCGCATCTTCAACCGCAGCAGGTCCTCGCCGTAGAGATAGGCTTTGTCGACCTTCGCACCCTCGTACGCCCCCAGTTCGGAGACGACGGCGGCGAGGTCGACGCTGGAGAGCTCGCGTTTCGGTTCCATACCCCCGCATATCCGTGGCTGGCGGAAAGACGTTCCGACCTCCGCCGTGGCGGTTCGGCCGACGGAACGGGGGGTTCGGCGGGTGGAATGGCCGGTCCGGCGGGTGGAATGGTCGGTTCGGCGGGTGGAATAGCCGGTTCGGCCGGCAGAACGAGCGCCTCCACGAGTTCGCGGGCGTCTTCTTCCACGACCTCGGAGACCCATCGAACGCCGCGAGCATGCAGGTGGAACTCGCTCGCGACGACCTCGGCGACAGCGAGCACCTCGACCGGCTCGACGAGGTCCACGACCGGATGGATTCTACGTCGCGGACGACGGTCCCGGCAACCCACCCGGGGAACGCGAGGCCGTGTTCGAGCACGGGTACACGAACGACGCCGACGGCATCGGCCTCGGGCTGACCATCGTTAGAACGGTCGTTCGCGCGCACGGCTGGACGGTCGCGGTCGCGGAGAGCGAGAGTGGCGGCGCTCGCTTCGAGGTCGACGTCGGCGGCGAAACGTCTCGATAACGGTCAGTAACAGTCAGTTCGCGTCGTCGCCCGTAACATCGGCGGCGTCAGCGGCGTCGCCCGTGTCGGTGACGTCCGTGAGGTCGCCCGTTTCGATGGCATCAGCCGCATCGCTCGCGTCGTCGCGGTCCGGAGGTACCAGGTCGTCCACCGTCCGTTCGTGTGCGGGCTTCTCGAGGTACTCTGCGATGCGATTGCGGTCACCGTCGGACAGCCCTTTCTCGGTCATCGGTATCGGCTCATACCATCTCGCGCCGTATAACGGCGGTGTGACTCGAATCGTTACACGTCACCGCGGTCCGAGTCGCGGTGAGCGCTCCCCTACGCCGACAGACCGATTCGGTCACGAGACTTTTCACGGACCGGCACCAACCGGCCGGTCAATGCCGACTCCGACCGTCCTCGTCGTCGACGACGAACCCAACGTCGCGGAAGCCTACGGGCTCTTCCTCCCGGATTCGTACGAGACGCTGACCGCAACCGGCGGCGAGGCGGCGCTCGACGCCCTCACCGACGACGTCGACGTCGTCCTCCTCGACAGACGCATGCCCGACGTCACCGGCGACGACGTCCTCGAACGCATCCGCGAAGACGGCTACGACCCCCGCGTCGCGATGGTGACCGGCGTCGACCCCGACCTCGACGTCCTCGAACTCGGGTTCGACGACTACCTCGTCAAACCCGTCGGCCGCGACGACGTCCGCGACACCGTCGACGACCTCCTCCAACTCCAGGCGTACACCGACGACGTCCAGGAGTACTTCGCGCTCGCGAAGAAACGAGCGACCCTCGAGAAATCGACGCCCACCCGCGAACTCGAAGCCGACGACCGCTACCAGGACCTCTGCGAGCGCACCGACGAACTCAAAACGACCGTCGACGCCACGTTCGACGGACTCGACGACGAAGCCCAGACCGGCGCATTCCACCAGTTCCCCGGCGGTCGGTAACAGCCGAGGCGGAAGCACAGAGAGCCTGGAATGACAACCATCCGGTACGACGTCAATCGATACAACCGACTAGAGTCGTAGTATTTCATTCTACTCCGACATCCAAGCAGTTCGAGTGTTGGTGTCCTCAAAGTTTGAGAGGGCGATCATTTAATGCGGTCCTCAACAAGGAGCTTCGTACCCACCATCACTGGATTTCTCGGTCTTGCTCAATAAAAAGAATGGATTACGGTAATCACCCTCGTAATCTCTGGTAACCTCTGTCTCTGGTTGGTTCTGTGGAATCATTCGAACAAACATCATTACAATCTATCGTGTCTGATGGACTGCGACAGCCTCGCTTCACGACGGCATCAGTGTATCATACATTTGGTGTGTCGTCTAGCGTAATCGCGGTCGTGGGGTTCACCCACAATCTATTCAATTATAAAAACTTTAATTGTAGGGCGAGATAGGGAGAATAGTGACTCTGTTTCGGGACCTCACAGATCGATGGATTTTCACAGTTCTTCGCGGGCTTTTGGAATCACTACTTCGAAACGGCCGACCCTTATCCCCATTGCCTCCTTCGGAATGTATGCGCCTTAGCCGGACAAAATTCTCTAATTCGAACAGGAACGTACCCGTTGGACCGATTCGAGTGGCTATATATGGTTTCTTGATTCTGAGCCTCGTTACAACCGGAATAACGGAACCGGTTGTAAGTGCAACCGACGGGGGGTCAGAAACGACTGGACCAGTCACCCTCGAAAACGAACACTATCAGTCCATCCAACGGGCGATCGACGAAGCCGAGCCGGGAGACACCATTACTGTCGAACCAGGGACGTACAACGAAGTACTGGTGATCGACAAATCCGTTAACATCGTCGCTCCAAAGGGCGCAACGCTCGACGGTTCTCCACTCCACGATGGGTCCGTAGGAATCACGCTGACCACGGACAGCGCTTTCGGTTCTCAGATTCGTGGCTTCGTCATCACGGGCTACGAAACCGGTGTAAACGCGTCTGATACCAGTGAATCGTGGGAATTGCGGAATGTAACAATCAGTGAGAACGAAGCGACGGGCATTGAAGCCGAACGCACGGAGGGGAGTTGGCTCATAACCGAGTCGAGAATCACCGAGAACGGTGACGACGGTATTGACACCGAGAACTCGACTGGCGCGTTCAGCCTCACCAGTAACGTCATCCGAGACAACAGCGCTGACGGATTCAAAGCCGAAAACACGACCGGTAACTGGCGAATTCGGTCTACGAACATCAGTTCGAACGGCGACGACGGCATCGATGCCGATGGGACCACTTCGGGCGACTTCGAACTACTCAATACGACACTCTTCGGAAACCGAAATCACGGGCTCGACGTGACGAACACCACCGGCAACTGGTCAATCCGGAGGTCAGTCATCGCGAAAAACCGCGTTGGTGTCGTTGCGTGGGGCAGCCATGGGGATTGGCTGATCACATCGACGGAGATTCGAAACCAGTCGGATACGGGAGTCCTCGCGAGGTACGCCACGGGGAACTGGCGGATAACGGATACGCGAATCCACTCCAATCGAGTGACTGGAGTGGAGGCGACAGAAACAACAGGCGACTGGATCCTCGAGAGCGTTCGAATCTCGGGTAGCTACGCAGGCGTGGTCGCCTCTCGTTCGGCAGGCGATTGGCGCATCTCGAGGACGGAAATCGACGATATCAGAGATGCGCCATTCACGTATCCTCCATCGGGGACCGCAGTCTACGCGGTGGACGCAAGCGGAGCGTGGACGATTTCTAGTTCCAATATCATGTCAGTCTCGAAGATGGGTGTCAATGCGACAGGGTCGATTCGAACAGGGAGTGCGACAGGCAACTGGTGGTCGACCGACGACTTGAAATCTCCCCGATGTTCGGGGAACGTCGACTGCGGGAACTCCCGGTCCGAATCGGTCGCCGTCGATCCGGAAACGGCCGGGGAGGACTCCTTCGGAACCGTCTTCTTCGAGAACCGTATCGCGCTCATCCTGGGACTAGGTATCGTGACCCTCCTCCTTGGATCGACAACTGCGATGTATCGAATCAAATCAACGCGGGGGCACTGAATATGCGTGACAACTGGCTCGGACTCGTCGTCGGTGTCTTGCTCGTCGCGGCCGTGCTCGGAAGTTCGGCTGCGCTTGCTGCACAAGCGGATACCAAGAGTGGCGAGGAACGAACGCGACTGCTCAATCAGTCTCCCAACGAAACCGATTCGATCACCGTTACTATCGGCTCAGAGCGGGTTTGTGGTGGAAATACCAAGACGGACGACATCGGGACGGTCGCCGGCTGCCGGTACGATACGTCTTTCAATTTCGCCACTGGGGAGTCACTTAACAGGACCGAACTGAAGAAACTGATCGCACGAACGGTGGCGCGTGTCGAACGTGTTCGACAGTTAGATATGACCGAAACGCTCCGAGTAACGATTACCTCGCGGGAGCAGTACATCGAGAGCGAGCTCGGAGGTTACTCGGCCGAGACAACTGTCGAGATGCATCGACAGAACGCGCTCTGGGAAGGGATGTTCATGATCGACGGGCGAACAGACGCAACTCGAATCGTCCGTGAATCATATATCGCGTCAACGTCGGGTTCGTATCTTGCGGCCGAAAACGAGATCGTCTACGTATCTGATAACGAGACCCGCAGAACTGTCGACGAAGTACGTCTCTCAGAACTCGTCGTCCATAGCCTGCAATCCCAGCACTTCGAAACGGCTTCGAGTTTCAACTTTTCCACGCCACAGTATAGCGTGTACGGTGTGGACAGCATGAACGGGTACAATGGGCTGATAAATGGGGATTCCCATCTCGTCCAATACCGATATGAGACCCGATGCGATTCCAATTGGACGTGCCAGCGCTACGAACAGGCCCAACCACCAGAAGTCGCGCGACTAGTTCACCCCGGAGTGAACCTGCTCAATCGATTCCCCGAGTTCGAAGGCGTCACGTACGTCTCCTCCATTGAGGACGACGGCGGCTGGTCGGCTGTCAACTCTCGTTACGCCAACCCGCCCAACAGCACGACTGAAATCAACTACGACGGAAGACGTTCTGCGGGGAACGCAATCGAACTCCCCGATACGAGCGATTCGACCTGGCAACGAGTCGAGTCTGAGAGCGGAGACCCTGCTCGCGTGAGCTTTGGAGAGGCGGGCATTGCATCGATGCTGATGTATACGTACTACGAGCGACCGGTGGGGGAATCGTCACTCATCTCGGACAAAGCCTTCTTCAATTCGAAGGAAAGCGGGAATGGACTCCGAGAACCCGACCCGATCAGTTTCGACCGAATCGAGTTCTCGAAGGGGTACGAAGGAGACGTCCTGTACCCCTATGTCAAGACATCCTCGAACGAAGCGTCTGCGGAGTCTTCCGTTAGAAACGACGAATACTGGGTGCAGAAGACCGGGTACGTCTGGCGGAGTAGTTGGGCCTCGACGGCTGACAGTCGAGAATTCACAGATGGGTACGTATCGCTATTGAAATATCACGGTGCGACGGCCGTACCCGGATTCGAGAATACGTACCGTATCTCGTCAGGTGAGGAGTTCGAGGGTGTGTATCATATAAACAGAACTGGTCAAATGGTAACCATCACGAAGGCTCCGTCGGTCGAATCACTGTCCGCAATTCGTCCCTCGGTCTCTCCCCCGATGACGTATGTTCTCAACGAGACGTGGTTCAGGAACGTTGTATTCCTCCTAGCTGCGGTCGTTCTCGCTGGAGTGATTGGAGTGGCACTCAAGCGGTCGCCACGGGTCATCGCAGAGGAGTAGGTGTCGAGTATCCAAATCTCGGGGGCATCCTTGACTCTCCGCTTCAGTGCCTGGGTTAACGTTCTGGACACGTTGGCGGGGGAATAAGTCATGCTATCGGGGCAGTCCCTCTCTCGGGTCTGCAGGTCGACGTGCCACTTCTGACATATTATTATTGTATATTGGTATTATGTGTGCTTCTCTGAATCGTAATTTTATTATATTATGCTCTGAAAACTTTATTAGACCTGATGCTGACGGAAACCGAAAAACGGACACTTGCCGGCCGCGCGCAGACGATTTCTGAACGGCTCGGCACACCTCGAACGGCCACTGCTCCCTCAGATGTTGATTCGCCGGAAGAATTCCTCCACGATTGGCAAGACGCCGTTGCCGATGGCGACCAGAATCTGTTCGAACAGCGACTGGCGTTCGAAGACCTTGACCAGACACAGTGTACGAACGACATCCTCCCGCATGATCTTCCCGCCGATGCAACACTTCCAGACTGGACGACAGTAATCGACGGCATCGCCGAACGAGCGAAGGAGTCACATGGTGTCGAACTGGAACACGAACTCCCCGAAGATCTCCCCTTCGTCCATCTTCTTTCTCCCTTCGTCGATTACGCCATGGACACGCTCGATCGTCCCAGGCCCGGCTTCATCTCCGCGTCCGCCGAAGCCGACTGCACTCTGTTCCTCGCCGACCGCCTTTCGCGTCTGCTCTCGCACTCCATGTTCATTGAGTTCAAGACGTATCTAGCAGAGATAGACGAAGCTCTCGCATTCAGCGACGACCCACCGCTCACCGAAGGAGCCACGGAACACTACGAGCAGTTCATCACCGAGCAACTGAACGACGGCTTCCGGACATTCTTCCTCGAATACTCGTTCTGCGCCCGGCTCGTTGCCAGCTGGATTCAACAGTGGCAAGCTATGGTCGAGGCCTTCTACGACCGTTTAGAGGCGGACTACTCCGAACTCGCTGAGACCTTCCACGCCGATGAATCGCTCGGGACGATAACCGCAATCGACCCGCTAGGTGACGCGCACCAGCGAGGTCGCACTGTCATGAAGGTCGAGTTCGATTCTGGAACCTCCATCGCTTACAAACCCCGTAACTTGGATGCGGTCGTTGGCTACTACGACCTGCTCGAGTGGATTAATGAAGAGAGCGCTCTGAAGGACTTGACAACGCTCAAGATACTCTGCAAGGACGAGTACGGCTGGGTCGAGTGGGCGAGACCGGAAGATTGCTCGACGAAAGCCGAGGTAGCCACCTACTATCGACGTGCCGGCCACCACATGGCGATATTCTATGCGACGGAAGCAGTCGACCTCCACCTCGAGAACTTGATTGCCGTCGGTTCTCAACCCGTATTTATCGACCTGGAGACGATCTTCCAGCCGCTCGTCAAACCGGAATACAGAACGACCGACGCCGCTGTCGATGCGGGTAATGACGCGCTCGTTCGGACTGGGATGTTGCCGGAACACCGTCCGACTTCAAACGTTGAACACGCCGCTGGGTTCGGAGGACAGGAGATGGAGTTCGACTGGAAGATTCGTCGGTTCGACGACGTGAACACCGACCGGATGGAACTCGAATCAGTCGGTCGAGCACCAGAAGAGGGACAGAGGCTGCCTGTGCTCGGCGGCGAACCGATACAGCCGGTCGAGCACACCGACTCGATTCTCGATGGGTTCGAGGAAATGTATCAGTTCCTCATGACGCAAAAGAGCGAGTTGCTCGACGTCCACGGCCCTATCGAAGAACTCGCCGACAGTGAGGCAACAATCCGAGCCCTGTATCGAAACACCGCCCAATACACTGACGTTCTGACGAACCTGAAATCGCCCGATACACAGCGGACAGGTCTCCAGTTCGACCTCCACGCGGAGCGCCTCTCAAGGGCCTTCCTCACCGATCACACGGATGACGATGTCTGGCCGGTGTATCGACACGAGAGACAAATACTGAAGCACTTCAACACCCCTCGATTCACCGCTCAGATCGACACACCTCACTTATACGACACCGGTGAGGTGGTCGTCGAGGACTTCTTCCAGCGGTCGCCCATCGCGCAGATTCAGAACAGAGTTCGCAACCTGAACGAGGCAGATCTCGAGGAACAACTCGCATACATCGAGATGGCCTATTCCAATCCTTCGAAGGGGAACCAAGATGAACAGCGAGTGCCCGCGGGGACCGATACGACCGAGGAACCGACGCAGTTCACCGAGCGTTCCATGGACGTCGCCTCTCGAATCTTCGATCGGCTCAGCGAAGCCGCAGTCCTAGATGACGGTATCCCGAACTGGGTCTTCCGAAAGAACGGGCCGAATGGTGGACTCTACCTCCACTCCGCGAAGGAGCAACTGTATGACGGTCGGGTTGGAATCGGCGTTTTCGTCGCAGCACTCGCGCGCAGCACTGGCGAGGAGGCGTACCGGACGTTCGCCGAGAGAGTCATCGAACCGCTGGACGAAGATATCAGGGCTTCGCGCTTCCAAAATCGACCGGATACGACAGGACCGGACCCACGGCCAGTCGGGATCGGTACCGGACTCGGCTCCATCGTCTACGGGTTGACCAAGATCGGAGAGTTCCTGGAAGACGAACGATATCTCGAAGATGCAGCCCGGGTCGCGAACCTGATCACTCCCGAACGAATCCGCGCGGACGAGCACTACGACGTGCTCCAGGGTAGTGCAGGTGCCATTCTCGCCCTCCTATCTCTCTACGACCGAACGGGAGACCCCGTCTTGCTCGACCGAGCTGAAGTTGCAGGTGATCATCTCCTCGCAAACAGCATCTCCAAAGGGACGGGGCAGGCGTGGAACACTTCGACTGCCGACACCCCGCTGTGCGGATTCTCGCACGGGATGGCTGGTATATCATACGCGCTCTACAGACTGAGCGAGGTGACTGACGGAGACCAGTACACGAAGGCCGGCCTGGACGCAGTTCATTACGAAAACGAACTGTACGACGAAACGCGAGCGAACTGGCCCGATTTGCGTTCACACGTCGAGCATGACTGGAAGGATGCGTGGTGCCACGGCCGATCGGGTATCGGCCTTGCTCGACTCGGGATGACCGATATCGACCCCAGAGCAACGCTCTCTCAGGACGTCAATCGAACGATCGAGGGTGTCAATCAGTCGGTTGTCACCCAAGACGACCACCTCTGTTGTGGCAACGTCGGACGAGCCTCGTTCTTATTGGAAGCCGGGGATAGGCTCGACCGACCATCCGTTCGGCGAGCGGGCGAACGGTTGCTGTCGCGATGTATGCAGATTGCGGACCAGGAGAATGGATTCTCGACGTTATGGCAGACCGAGCATTGGTATAATCCCGGTCTGTTGAGCGGAGAGACCGGAATCGGGTATGAACTCCTTCGAGCGAACGATGACGCGCTGCCGTCACTCTTGCTCTTCGAATAATGGACTCGCAACTAACACAATCTGAATCGGCGACCGTAGCAGAAGACGCTGAATCGGAGGAACCGTCCGAAACAGTCATTTCCGTCTCGAACCTCCGGAAGGAGTACGGCGAGGTCGTCGCAGTCGACGATCTCTCTTTCGAGGTCGAAGCCGGGTCCGTTGTCGGGCTTCTCGGACCGAACGGGGCAGGGAAGACCACGACCATCAAGATGATGCTGGGGTTGGTCGTGCCCGACAGTGGTACGGTGGAGATATTACAGCAGTCAGTGCACCAGGAACCGCGAGCGATTCACGACCGCATCGGGGTGATGTTCGAGGGTTCGCGTGACGCGTACTGGCGGTTGACTGTCCGTGAAAATCTCGAATTCTTCACTCGTCTACACGGGATTCCCGCGTCGGTTCGTCGTGACCGACACGACGAGTTGCTCGAACGACTCGATATCAAAGAGAAGGCCGACGTTCCGGTTCGGAAACTCTCCAGAGGGATGAAACAGAAAGTAGCGATAGCGAACACACTCTCGAGGGAGATCGATCTCGCGGTTCTCGACGAACCGACACTCGGCCTGGACGTTGATACGTCGATAACGTTACAACAGGAGTTGCGGCACCTCGTGAACGAGGAAGAACTTGCGGTGATCATCACGAGCCACGATATGGACGTCATCGAGAACGTTTGTGACCGCGTGATCATCATCTCGGACGGGTCGGTTTTGGCTGACGACGCAGTAGACAATCTCCTAGAAGAGTTCGAGAGCGACACGTATCAGGTCCAACTCGAATCGACGGAGTGCGAGCTATCCGATGGGTTTGTACAAGCGCTCGAAGATAACTACGAAATCGAAGTTGTCGATTGGAATCCGCGCCAGTTTTCGCTCACTATTCGGTTTACTGATGGAACTGTCGATGATCTCTCTGCACGGGTTAACGAGACGGGTGCGTCGATCAAATCCATCGAGCGACTGGCCCCGGATCTCGAAGAAGCGTTCCTCAGTATTACGAACGATGAATAGCCGCGACACTCCCTATCGAGTGAAAGGATATAAGCTCGCGATACTCCTGTATGCGTTCTGCAACAAAAAATACATTTCATTGAAGCGGTACCCGCTCAACTTCGTTGGAATGTTCATCTCTCGAATCGCGTTATTCACAGTGCTGTTCCTCGGCGGGAAAGCAATTGCCCCGACGGTCCTGGGGAGCAGTCTGGAATCGATCATCGTGGGCTACTTCGTGTTCACAATCTCGACTTCTACGTTCGTAAACCTCGAGGGCATGGTGAACTCCGAAGCGAAGTATGGGACGCTGGAACAGCTGTACTTGTCGCCGTTCCGGTTTACCGTCGTGATGCTCAACGCGGTCATCGCAAGCGTGATGATTAGTACTGCGATGGGACTGCTGACCCTCGGCTTCGCTCTCTTGATTACGGGGACGTCTCTCACCGTTGACTTGCTCACTGTCGTCGTGATTTTCGTTCCGACGCTGTTGAGTGCGATCGGAGTGAGTCTCTTCTTCGGTGGCGTCGCCTTGATCTACAAGCGAGTGCGGAGTTTGTTCAACATCCTCGATCTTGTCTTCATCGCTATCGTCTCCCTTGCTATGACCGACCGGTTGTGGCCTCGGGTGTTGCCGGTCGCACAAGGTGCTTCGATGCTCCGAGACGCGATGGCCGGTGGGTTGCGCCTGACAGAGTTCCCGTTCGTCGATTACGTGCTCCTGTTAGGGGCTGCTGGTCTCTACTTACTGTTGGGGTACACGACGTTCTTCATCTCTCAGCACAAGGCGCGCCAGGGAGGATTGCTCGATGACTATTGAGGGGTCCTCGGTCACGCGATGGACGGTGTCTGGGAACCGATCGGTGCCTCGGTCCTCGTTCAGTCAGGTGAAGTACCGTTCCACTCAGGACACATGAGGAGAGGAGGCGTGGGTTCGTGCGCGGAAGACGTGTATGGGCTTGGTCCCTCGGAATCGAGTGCGACAGTCGTATCACTTCGGCCTGTCGGGGAGATATTCGAACACAACACCCTCCTCGGGTTGGGGGAAGCGACACACGGGACGAGGGAGTTCTTCCAATTCAAGCATCGGCTTATTAGGTACCTCGTTACAGAGCACGGTCTACGGACTGTTGGCCTGGAAGCGAACGTAGCTGAAACGGACAAACTCAACGAGTACGTCACGAGCGGAGCCGGCGAACCGAGAGCCCTGTTGAAGAACGTATATTACTGGGTCTGGGATACGGAGTCCGTCCTCGCATTCTTGGAGTGGCTCAGGTCGTTCAACGAGAACCGGGCCGAGGACGAGATGGTCGAACTGTACGGGTTCGATTGTCAGTTCACGAGGGGTGCGGGGACGGTATTGCGATCGTTCCTTCGACAGACGGACGTCCCCGTATCAGCTGACCTCCGAGACAGCCTGGCGCTTCTCGAGGAGAACGACGTCGGGATGAGCGAAGGCGTGGCACTCGAACACGTCGATTCGGTGCGTCGTGCGGCCGAGCGCGTGGACGTCTGTTTTCGGGAGTTTCGGGATGTGCTTCTGGAAGTCACGTCTGATCGTGAATGGCGGCGTCTTCAGCGATATCGTCGGAGTGTCGATCAGGCGGTCTCGATCGCGACGGCTCGCGCGAAAGGGCAATCGAATCGCGTCGTGGCCCTCCGAGATACGTACATGGCGGAGAACATTCTACGACGCGTCTCCAGGGAGGGTCACGGAACTTCTGTGCTGTGGGCACACAATGGACACGTAAAGACCGGTCAGCTGAAGGGTAGTACGTGGCAACAACCAGATCCCTCGATGGGCCAGCATCTTCAGCAGTGGCTGGGGGATGAATATTTCGCGCTTGGGATGGAACTCGTAACGGGAGCGTATCGCGCGTTCCCTGGAGAGATGACGGGATCGGGGCGAGAGTTGGAGGTCTTCAGAACGAACGAACTGCCCTCGGATGCCGTCGCGCATCTGATTGACGACTTCGATGGAGAGGTGGGTATGGTCGACTTCGATCGAGTATCACCGGGCTTGTTCGGGCAACTGCTGGAGGAACGTCGAATCCATAATATTGGTTCTGTGTGCCCTCTCGACCCTGAAAGTCGGCTTATGTCGGTTAGGCCTGCGTCGGTCTTTGACGGGATGGTATTTGTTGACGACGCTTCGCCCTCTGTTCTCATCGACCGGTCGAGCTAACCCTTACTTTTCAAATCTGGCCTCTCTCGTCCTCTCTCCTACTCCACCAGGCTAAATGACAATAGATGGTTAATTATTAATTTCATGTCGGGGGTATAATTTACTATTGTAAATCCAGAAAATCTCGATATAATAATAACATATATATTTATAGCTACTAAATTTAAACGATTTCAGCAACATTTATATGTATCTGGGTATGAGATATATTTGCAATGGCAAGCGATGACAGCCAAAAAGAACGCGTCGAATCTGAATACGAACACGAGTCTGGTGACGTTGACGTTGCCAGCGATGAAGCAGGGCGTATGAGTACGCTCGGTTGCATGCGTTACACCGAGCGCTACACCGCGTAATCTTCCTACTGAAGTAGGGTTCGCTTGAGAAAGTCCCCAAGCGTGTCCCTACCTCTGGATACTCGTTCCCGCCAGAGCTACTGGTATAGGGCTGATAGTTATCGCATTCTGGTCTCAGCGGAAGCTGTGAGGGACCGGATATACAATAGTCGTATTATTTGATAATTTTGTGAGTCCTGCGGGGCAGCACGACCAAGTTGTGTCTCGGTTCCATTAGATTTTTTTATTACGTGGATATATTTGGTATTATGGAATTCAATGGTGATAGATATGGTCTCACCACGCGAGAGGTCAAAGACTTCCACGAACGGGGATACCACGGTCCGTTCCAGGTCATCCCCGAATCTGATGCTCTCGCCCTCAACGAAGAACTGAAATCTATCAGAAACGCAGACGAGAACCCGATCAGTTCCAACGCGTTCCCGGCCCGCGACCGCCACCGCGACACCGAATCGATTTGGAATCTCGTTTCACACGACAAGATCGTTCACAAGCTTCGATCGCTCTACGGAAAACATGTGCTCCTCTGGCTGACTAACTTTCCCCAGAAACCACCTGGTGGTCCGAAGCTCTCTCCGCATCAGGACCCATACTTCTTCGACATTCGTCCTGGTAACATGCTCAGTTCCTGGACTGCTCTCAGTGACGTGACTGAGGAGAGCGGCGGTTTGTTTTTCTATCCGGGCACGCACAGGCAGGACTATCCTCACATCGAACCGGAAGACGAGGACTCGCACCCGGAACCAATGACCGATCCGGAGTTCTACGAAGATGTCGAGCCGGTTACGATGGATATGAATCCTGGAGAGACAATCCTGTTCAACTCTCGCACTGTCCACGGTTCCTACGCAAACACCTCAGATATCAACCGTGTTGCCCTCTTGGGTCGCTATACCCTCCCGACTGACGATATCAATCTCTCCCATCAGAGTATGTACGAAGAAGCCGAAGTGACTCCCGTGAGTGGGCGTAACTGGACTGAACTCAATCCAACTGCTACACCGCCTACGAACTGATAACTCGTAGTATCGATTGCGTCCTGCCGCTGTTTTCGGTCGCGTACTGCGTGGGCTATTATTCAGACATACGCACCAATGGGTGAGGCCTGTGGGACCGTAGCTGGGTGCGTCTACTGTCTTTCGGTAGGACGAACCGGAGAACTGAACCTCTCTTCAGAGGTACTTGGAGACGTAGGGGCCGTCCTGGTGGTAGTCTAGTTTGTCGCGGTAGTACTGGCGGACGCCGATGCCGGAGATGACCGATAGTTTGTCGTAGCCGGCGTCGCGCGCTCTGTGTTCGGCTTCGGCGAGGAGTTTCCGGCCGTAGCCGCGGTGCTGGACGTCGGCGTCCTCGCCCTCGTTCCCGACGCCGACCTGGTTGCCGTAGACGTGGAGTTCGCGGACGATGGCGGCGTTCTGGAGTTCGCGTCGGACGGGGTCGTTCGGGAAGCGGAGTCGACAGAACCCTACGAGGAGGTCCTTGTCGAAGTCCTCGAAGCTGATGAAGTGCTCCGTGCCGCCGGCGGCGCTGTACTCGATGGTGTCCATCTCGACGGACTCGGGGTCCTCGTCGTTCATACCGACTTCGCGACAGCGGATGCACGTACACTCCCAGCCGTGTTCGTCCATGCGTTCCCAGGCGAGCTGGCGGAGGTTCGACTTCCAGACGCCGGCGTCGATGAAGTCCGCGGGGATGTCCCGCTGGACGCGCTGGAGCCTGGTGTACCGTGGGATGTTCGACATGATCTCGGCGACGAGTTCCGCCGCGGTCTCGTTCGTCAACGGGTCGTAGTCGCCGCGCCGCCACTGGTCGTAGATCCGGGTGCCGCGAACGACGAGCGTCGGGTAGATCTTGAGGTAGTCGGGCTTGTACTGGTCTTGCTCGAAGATTCGTCGGAAGTCCTCCAGGCACATCTCCTGGCTCATCCCCGGCTGCCCGGGCATCATGTGGAAGCCGACCTTGAACCCGGCGTCGCGCAGGCGCTGGTTCGCGGTAATGCTCGCCTGGACGCCGTGCCCGCGATGCATCTCGCGGTTGATGCGCTCGAAGGTGGTCTGCACGCCCACCTCGACCTTCGTCCCGCCGAGGTCGAGCATCCGGTCGATCTGCTCGGGGTCGCACCAGTCGGGTTTCGTCTCGAACGTCGTCCCGATACAGCGCACGTCACCGGTCTCGTTCTCGGCGATGACGTCCTCGAGGTAGGCGAACTCCGGGTCCTCCTCGGCGAAACTCACGCCCTCGGCGGGGTCGGGTTCCGCGTCCACGTCGAAGTCGTTCATCGCTTCGAGTGCGCGCTTGACGAACCACTCCTGGTAGTCGTGACTGCGTGCGGTCATCGTCCCGCCCATGAGGATGAGTTCGACCTTGTCCACGGGATGCCCGATCTCGCGGAGCTGGTTCAGTCGAAGCGTCACCTGTCCGTAGGGATCGTAGTCGTTCTGCTCGCCGCGGGCGGCCGCCGGTTCGTGGCCCGTGTAGCTCTGCGAGCTCGAGAACTCGCTCGCGGGGCCACCCGGGCAGTACAGGCACTTCCCGTGCGGACACATGTGCGGGCTCGTCATGATGGCGACCGGCGACACGCCGCTCGCGGTCCGCACGGGTTTCCGCATCAGGACGCCTTCCAGTTCCTCGCGGCGGTCGTCGGGCGCGTGGTCGAGTATCTCCGCGTTCGTCGGGACCTTCGGTGCCGAGTGCTCCGAGCACGCCGCCAGCTTCGCGGATTCGACGTCGTCGCGCTCGACCTCGCCGGCGAGGATGCGCTCGACGACGTCCTCGCAGACGCGACGGAACGCGTCCGTCTGGGTCGGATCCGACGCTTCGCTCATTGGGCATTCGTCGTGGCGAGACGCGGTTAAGCGTGTCGTTGCGAGCACGAACGCGCTCGCGCACGTCGGGTTTCGTGCGCTTCGAGTGAACGGGGTTCCGTAACGCGGGGATTCCAGTAGGGGTTTAGTCCACGGACGGTTACCCGAGCGTATGCGCACGACGGTCAGGGAGGTCCTGGAGAAGGCGGGTGAGGAGCCGATCACGATGCTGACGGCGTACGACGCCGTCACGGCGAAGATCGTGGACGACGAAGGCGTGGACGTCATCCTCGTCGGGGACAGCGTCGGGAACACGAAGCAGGGGCACGAGACGACGCTCCCGGTGACGGTCGACCAGATGGCCGACTATACCGCGGCGGTCGCTCGCGGAGCGGAGGACGCGCTCGTCGTCGCGGACATGCCCTTCCTCTCCTACGGGCACGACGAGAGCGAGAGCATCGAGAACGCGGGTCGGATGCTGAAGGAGGCGGGCGCGCACGCGGTGAAACTCGAGTCGGGCGAGCATACCGTCGAGTTGACCGAGCGGATGAGTCAGCTCGGGATTCCCGTGATGGCGCATCTCGGGTTGACGCCGCAGTCCGTGAACCAGCAGGGGTACGCGCTCCAGGGGACGAGCGAGGACGCCGCGGAGCGGATGCTCGACCTCGCTCGACGACACGAGGACGCGGGTGCGTTCTCGCTCGTCCTGGAGCGGGTGCCGGCGAACGTGGCGGCGCGCATCACGGACGCTCTCGACATCCCGACGATCGGGATCGGTGCGGGCGCGGACTGCGATGGGCAGGTGCTCGTCGTCGACGACGCGGTCGGTCTCAGCGACTGGACGCCGTCGTTCGTCGAGGAGTTCGGGGACGTCCGCGGCGCGATGGCGGACGCGATCGGCGCGTACACTGACGCGGTCGAGTCCGGCGAGTTCCCGGCCGACGAACACAGCGAGGTCGAGGAGGATATCGAGGGACTGTACTGAGTTGATCGGTCGCCGTCGTCAGTTCTCGACGCGTTCGCAGAACTCGTGGAGGGCGGCGTTGAACGCGCGCGGTCGTTCGAGCATCGCGAGGTGGGCAGCGTCTTCGACGATGGCGACGTCGCAGTCGCCTATTTCTGCGGCGAGGTAATCGTGGTAGTGCGGTGGGGTGAGTGCGTCGTTCTCGCCGACGATGGCGCGTCCGGGGACTGTGATCTCGTCGAGTCGGTCGCGGACGTCGAACGTGTGGGAGGTCAGGAAGTCGCGTTCGACGGTTTCGCGCCCGCAGTCGAGCATCGTGGTCCTGGAGAGGTCGACGACCTGGTCGTCGGCGTCGTCGAAGAGGCGGCCGGGTTCGTGGAGCCAGGAAACGGCGCGTTCGAAGTCCTCGGCGAGCCAGTTCCGGAGGTCTTCGAGGACGGCGAGTTTCGCGCCGGTGCCGGCGTAGACCGCGCCGTCGAAGTCGCGGCGGTGCGAGCGATTCAGGAGGGTGTGGAGGACGACGGCGCCGCCGAGGGAGTTCCCGCAGAGGATGCCGGCGTCGGTCGCGTCGGCGACGGCGACGACGTCGTCGGTGTACGCGGAGAGGGTCTCGTAGCCGGGGGAGGCGTCGACGTCGTCGCTGTCGCCGTGCCCGGAGAGGTCCATGGCGACGATGGGGCGGTCGTCGGCGAGTCGCGCCTGGGACTTCCAGACGCCGCGTGCACCGCCGCTACCGTGCACGAGGAGGACGGGGATCCCGTCCCCGCCGCGGTCGAACACCTCGTATGCGGTCGAACGATTGTTGTGCGAGACTGTTTGCATGGTCGAAGTTTAGACGACCGCGTGCATAAACCCCGTTCCTGTGGCGGACGCCGACGAACAGACTGGTCCTGTGGGGGTGACAGCGATTGGTCGTGAGGCTGAGGGGGTTCGCGTTGGGTGTGGTGTCTCTGGTCTGTGGGGTCTCTGGTGGGGTCTCTGGTGGGGTTGGTACTGGTGAGGTTGGTGCTGGGTGTGTGGGGTCGGTGCTGGGTGGGCGTGCCCTGGCCTGGGTGGCGTCGGAGGTGCTTGGAGTGGTGGGATTCCCCGTGGTAGTACGGTGTGAACCACGAAACGACTGAATGGTATACAGGCCGATGCCCTCTTGCGTTTCGTCGACGAAATATTTATATACTCTGAAGCCTAACTTGTAGTTAGCATGAATCTACAGAAGTTCGCAGATAGCGACGAGCGCTTCGCGCGGCGGTACGTCTACGACGACGCCATCGTCGTCGCCGCAGACCTGGAATTCACGGACGCGGACGTCGACGTCGTTGACGACACCGTCATCGTCGTCGGCCCCGAGGACGAACAGTTCGAACTGGACGTCTCGGCGACGCCGACGCAGGTATTTATGCGGAACGGCGTCCTCACCATCGAGATGGAGGACCACCAATGAAGCTCACGGTCAAACCCCTGAAGCAGAAGGACGCCGGACGCGGCCTCGCCGCCATCGACCGTTCGTCGATGAAGGAACTGGACCTCGAGAACGGCGATTACATCCTCATCCACGGGAAGAACGAGGGCAAGGCCGTGGCGCGCGTCTGGCCCGGCTACCCCGAAGATCAGGGTCGCGGCGTCGTCCGCATCGACGGCCGACTCCGACAGGAGGCCAACGTCGGGATCGACGACCGCATCGAGGTCGAAGCCGCGGACGTCAAACCCGCGAAGAGCGTGACCGTCGCGCTCCCCCAGAACCTCCGCATCCGCGGGAACATCGGGCCGCTCGTGCGCGACAAACTCAGCGGGCAGGCGGTGACGAGCGGGCAGACAGTCCCGTTCTCGCTCTCCTTCGGTCCGATGGCCGGAAGCGGTCAGTCCGTCCCCCTGAAGGTCGCGAACACCGAACCTGACGGCACCGTCGTCATCACCGACTCGACCGACGTCCAGATCAGCGAGAAACCCGCCGAACAGATCCAGGGCGAGGCCGCCCAGGGAAGCGGCGCGGAGGGCGTCCCGAACGTCGCCTACGAGGACATCGGTGGGCTCGACGACGAGCTCGACCAGGTCCGCGAGATGATCGAGTTGCCGATGCGGCACCCCGAGCTGTTCAAGCAACTCGGCATCGAACCGCCCAAAGGCGTGCTCCTGCACGGTCCGCCAGGCACCGGGAAGACGCTGATGGCGAAAGCCGTCGCGAACGAGATCGACGCGCACTTCCAGACCATCAGCGGTCCGGAGATCATGTCGAAGTACTACGGCGAGAGCGAGGAGCAACTCCGCGAGGTCTTCGAGGAGGCCGAGGAGAACGCGCCCGCGATCGTCTTCATCGACGAACTCGACTCGATCGCCGCGTCGCGTGGCGAAGCGAGCGGTGACGTGGAGCGTCGCGTCGTCGCCCAGCTCCTCTCCCTGATGGACGGCCTCGAAGAGCGCGGACAGGTGACGGTCATCGCGGCGACGAACCGCGTCGACGCGATCGACCCCGCCCTCCGTCGTGGCGGCCGGTTCGACCGCGAGATCGAGATCGGCGTCCCGGACAAGGACGGCCGCATGGAGATCATGCAGGTCCACACGCGTGGGATGCCGATGAGCGACAGTATCGACCTCGAGGAGTACGCCGAGAACACGCACGGGTTCGTCGGCGCGGACCTCGAATCGCTCTCTCGCGAAGCGGCGATGAACGCGCTCCGGCGCATCCGCCCCGAGCTCGATCTCGAACAGGAGGAGATCGACGCGGAGGTCCTTGAGCAACTGAAAGTCACCGAGGGTGACTTCAAAGAGGCCCTGAAGGGCATCCAGCCGTCGGCGATGCGGGAGGTGTTCGTCGAGGTGCCCGACGTCACGTGGAACGACGTCGGTGGCCTCGAGGACACGAAGGAACGGCTCCGCGAGACCATCCAGTGGCCGCTGGACTACCCCGAGGTGTTCGAGGCGATGGATCTCCAGGCCGCGAAGGGCGTCCTGATGTACGGGCCGCCGGGGACGGGGAAGACCCTGCTCGCGAAGGCGGTCGCGAACGAGGCGAACTCGAACTTCATCTCGATCAAGGGCCCGGAACTCCTCAACAAGTACGTCGGGGAGTCCGAGAAGGGCGTCCGCGAGGTGTTCGAGAAGGCGCGGTCGAACGCACCGACCGTCGTCTTCTTCGACGAGATCGACTCGATCGCGACCGAGCGCGGGACGCGCACCGGCGATAGCGGCGTCGGCGAACGCGTCGTCAGCCAGCTCCTGACCGAGCTGGACGGCCTGGAGGCGCTGGAGGACGTCGTCGTCATCGCGACGACGAACCGCCCGGACCTCATCGACAACGCGCTCCTGCGCCCCGGCCGCCTGGACCGTCACGTCCACGTGCCGGTGCCCGACGAGGACGCACGCAAGCGCATCTTCGAGGTGCACACGCGCGGCAAGCCCCTCGCGGACGACGTCGACCTCGAGTGGCTCGCCGCCCAGACGGACGGGTTCGTCGGCGCGGACATCGAGGCGCTCGCTCGCGAGGCGAGCATGGCCGCGACCCGCGAGTTCGTGAACTCCGTCGACCCCGAGGAGATGGGTGACTCGGTCGGGAACGTCCGCATCACCCAGGACCACTTCGAGACGGCGCTCGAAGAGGTCCAGCCGAGCGTCACCGAAGACGTCAAGGAACGCTACGACGAGATCGAGGAACGCTTCGACCGGGACGAGCCCGAGGGCGAAGAAGCCGGGCTCGGCCGGACGTTCCAGTAGAACCTTCTTGAGTCGGGTGGTTTCCTCGCGCCCTACGGGCGCTGCGGGAACCACCGCTCGCAAAAACGTTCATGAAAAAGGCTGCCTGCTCGCTCCGATCGCGCGCAGGACGATTTCTTTGGATACCGCACCGCCGCCGAGTATCGACTCCCGAACTGGCCCCCGGCGCAGCCTGGCAGTTTCAGACTGGCTCCAGGCCGCTTACTGAGCTGACTCGGTGATGTCGAGCGTTTCAGCCAGAGTACTACGTTTCTGTTCTTGCGACGTCGTCGCTCGGTTCGTACTCCATCTCGCGGGCGACGGCGGTGGCGACGTCGTCGCCGCACTCGTTTGCGACGATGTAGAGTGCGAGGTCGAGGCCGGCGGTGACGCCGCCGCACGTGAGGACGTCGCCGTCGTCGACGACGCGGGCGTCCTGGGCGTGTGCGCCGGCGTTCTGGAGGTCGGCGGCGGCGTCGTGGTGTGTGGCGGCGGGTCGGCCCTGGAGGATGCCGGCTTTCGCGAGGAGCATCGCGCCGGTGCAGACGCTCGCGACGGTGACGCCGTCGGCGTGCGCGTTCGCGATGGCGTCGGGTATCGCGCCGTCGTCGTACTCGCGGCGAACGCCCGGGCTCTCGGGGTCGGTCCAGCCACCACCCGGAACGAGGAGGAGGTCCGGGCTCTCGTCGGCGAGCACGGCGTCGGGTTCGACGCGGAGGCCGTGCCCGGCGGTCACGCGCTCGGCTTCGGCGAGCGTGCACAGCGCGACGTCGATGTCTGCGCCCGCGTTCGCGGCGTTCTCGAAGGTCTCGAAGGGACCGATTGCGTCCAGTTCGTCGAACCCGTCGAACAGGAGGATGACGACGTTCATACCCGTCGCTCGAACTGCGACGGTGAAGAACTACTGGCTCCGGGTCGCGACGACCCCCTATTCGAGGTCGTCGAGGTCGGCGAGGATGGCGTCGGCGTGGTCCTCGGGGTCGACGCCCTCGTACGCGAGCTCGATCTCGCCGTCGGGGGCGACGACGTACGTGTTCCGGAACACGCCGTCGAACGTGTTCCCGAACATGTTCTTCTCGCCGTAGGATTCGTAGACGAGCGACGCCTCACCCTCGGGGTCGCTGAGCAGGTGGAAGGGGAGGTCGTGCTCGGTCGCGAAGTCCGCGAGGTCCTCGACCGGGTCGTCGCTGATGCCGAGGACGGCGACGTCGCGCTCGCCGTACTCGTCCCAGCGATCCCGGAAGCTACACGCCTGCGTGGTGCATCCTTCCGTGTTCGCTCGCGGATAGAAGTACACGACGACGCGCTGGCCCTCGAAGTCCGAGAGCCGGACGCGTTCGCCGTTCTGGTCGGTCAACTCGAAGTCTGGGGCGTCGGTACCGACGTCTAGCATACCTGTCGGGGGGCAGTCCGCACTAATGGCCGTTTCGTTCTCGATGCGTCGCGTTTGCGACAGAAGTGCTCGTTCGTGTGCTTACTCGAGGCGTTCGGCGGCGCCCTGTTCGACGAGGACGTCCGCGTTCTCCTCGGGGAGGGTGACGACGTCTTCGGCGTCGAGGCGGTACTCGCGCTCGTCGACGCCGAATATCTCGCCGACGTCCCGCGTGACGCGCAACGTCGCCCGGTCGTCTCCGGTGTCCGCGTCGTCACTCGAAGCGCTCGAACCGTCCGCGTCCGGTTCGTCGACGCTCGCGTTCGCGTCTGCGGCCGGTTCGTCGACGCTCGCGTTCGCGTCTGCGGTCGGTTCGTCGGCGCTCGCGTTCGCGTCTGCGGCCGGTTCGGCGTCGTCATCGCCGGGGTCGTCGCCGGCGCCACCCATGAGGTCCGCCGCGGAGACGTTCCCCGGGTCGGGGACGTCGCCGGCGCCGGGCGCGTCGTCAGCGACTGGGTCGTCGCCCGCGACCGCCGCGGCCTCGGAGCGACCCGGCCGCGGGTCGTCGTCCGGCGCCTCCTCGCCCGCGTCGAACCCGTCCTCGGGGTGCGGCGCGTTCGCGTCCGACGGTCCATCCGCGGTGGCGTCCGCGTCGGCGCCCGCATCCGCGCTCGCGGTCGCATCCGCACTCGCGTTCGCGCTCGTGCCGGACGTCGAGTGCATGCTCGAGGACGCACCGTCGCTCGCGCCCGCACGGTCGTCGGCCGGCCCCGGCGGGGCGTCGCCCGCGATGACGTCGAGCATGTGCGTCTTGTTCTCCTCGATGCGCTCGACGAGGTCCGCGAACAACGCCTGCTCTTCGGCCGTCAACCCGTTCACGTCGTCCGGGTTCGCCATCTCCGCCGACACCAGACTCGCCTTCTTCACGATCTTCCCGAGTCGGCGCTCGTAGATCGCCTCCGCGGTATCCTTCGCCGTCTCGATGTCGTTCGTGAGCTGCTGGACCTCCGGCGATCCAAAGGGGTCTTCGGCCGCGTCGGCGGCGCTCTGCCGTTCGGCTTCGAGTTCCTCGACGTACTCGGCGACGTCGCCGTAGAACGACTCCCGCAACTGCTGGAGGTCGGACTTCTGTCGTTCTTTGCTCTGCGCCGAGCGGAGTTCGTCGATGTTCATCTGTATCGTCTATTCCCTATCTTTCGCCGCGTGCCCGCGAGCCATCGCGAAGATGCCCACGTACTCTGGAACGGATTGTGCGCCGGCCTCCAACCTAAAGGTATCGCCCCCGAGTTCGATCTCGCCGGGTTCGATCACGTCGACGTTTATCGTCTCGCCGACGAACGTCTCCGGGACGGCGTCGACGAGCGGGTCGAACTCCGCAACGTCCTCGCGGTCGATGCGCTGCACCGCCAGCCCGGTGCCACCGTGCAGGCTCCCCGGAAGGCGAATGAGGCGGTTGATGTCGGTCGTCACGGGTTCGTCGATCGGTGCGGATTCCTCGCGGAACGTTCGCTCGGCGATGCGGCGGGCGAGCGTGAGGAATCGCCCGTGCACCTCGACGTTCCCGCGCCGGATCTGGTCGTACGACTGGTCGAAGACGTCGATGAGTTTCGACGCCGAGCCGTCGCCGATGCCCTCGAACGACTGCAGGCGCTCCATCGCGTCCTCCTCCTCGAGTTCGCGGACCTCGTCGACGAACGCGAGGAGGTTGTCGTGCACGCGCTTCCCCCAGCCGCCCGTCGTCGAGAGCGTGCGTTTCTGCGTCGGGTTCTCCAGGCCCATGCCGGCGACGAGTTCGCGCTGGAGGAGGTCCTCGAGGTCGAGGTCCTCCGCGAGCACGTACTCGACGATCTCCCGGCGGTCGCTCCGGTCGAGGTCGCGCACGCCGTCGTCGCGGACGTGGACGTGGTAGCCCCGTCCGCCGGAGAAGACGACGGTGACGTCCTCGAACCCGAAGTCGTCCTCCAGCAAGTCCAGCAAGTCCAGCAGTTCGCCCTTGCACTCCCTGAGCATGTCGCCGTACGTCGTCTCTTCGGGGTCGACTCCGGGGAGGTGGTCGGCGTCCAGGTCGAACACGAGGTCGGCGCCCCGCCAGCCTTTGCGGCTCATCGAGCCCGCGCCGGGATCGTCGTACGTGCCCGCGGAGAAGTAGACGTGCCGGGGGCGTTCCCGTTCGAGGAACGCTTCGAGGTCGCCGACGTCGAGCCACGAGCGATGCCGGACCATCGTCGTTCCCGACGTCGACGTCCAGGGGATGTGGCCCCATTCGCGCTCGTTCGGCTGGGGCGGCGGAGAGACCGACGTGCGCCCGTAGTGGTCGCCGAACCGCCCGCGGAGGTACGCTCGCGTTCGCTCTTCCATTCTCCACGACCGTACTGGCGGCGGCGTCATGAAGCCTCCGCTCTCCACGGGCGGGGTCAGCGACCCAGCGTCGAACTGGACGTCGTCGTTGCGGCAACGTCTTTGCGTCCCGAGTCGAGACGTTCGGGCATGAACGGTGGCCGGGGTGACGACGCGACGACGGCCGGTGCTGGCGAGGAGGGTTCGGGAGCGGCGAGCCCGTCCAGTTCCGGGCGCGTGCGGCGCGTCGCGCTGGTCGCGGCGCTCGTGGTGGTGTTCGCGGTGGCCGTCCAGCGAGTGGCGTCGCGCGTGTTCGTCCTGAACTTCTCGGTGGCCGGGCCGAACGCGACGGCGCTCCTGGTCGCGGGACTGGCGTCGGCGTGGACGCTCCCGGTCGCTCGCCGCGTCGGCTGGGGGCGGTCGCTTTCGGCGGGGGCGGCGCTCCTGCCGTTCGCGGTCATCGTGTCGGCGTCGGGCGACCCGACGCTGGCGGGTCTCGGCGCGCTCGCGGTGGTGTCGCTGGCGACGCCGTGGCTGGCGGCGCTGGGCGCGGGCGACGACGCGTTCGTGCCGGGGCTCGCCGCGGGCGTCGGGAGCGTCGTGGCGCTACGGGCGTGGCTCGGAACGCTTCCGCCGTACGCGACCCCTGGCGGGGTGGCGCTCGTCGTCGGCGTGGCGTTCGTCGCGGGGTCGCTCGCGCTGAACGAGCGGGTTCCGGCGCCGGGGGCGTCCGGCGTGGCGTGGCTCGCGGTCTTCGCGCAGGCGACCGTGTTGGCGTTCCCGGCGGCGACGGCGGCGTGGGGCGGAACGCCGTATCCCGCGGTCGCGGTCGCGACGGTCGCCGGCGTCGTCGTCGGGGCGGCGTGGGCAGCGCTCCCGCGAGGATTCGACGGCCGTGGTCGATTCGACGCTCGCGGCCGGGCCGTCGTCGCGGTGGCGTTCGCGCTCGCGTGGGTCGACGTCGTCTGGGTCGGCTCGCTCGGACCCGTCGCGGTCTTCCTCGTCCAGGCCGCGTTCGTTCGCCTCGTCGCGGACGGGCTCCGGGACGACGGCCTGGCGTGGCTGGCGCTCGCGCAACTGCTCGCGGTCGCCGCAGTCGTCGCCGGAGTGCTCGCGACGAACTGGGCGTACGTCCCCGGCGGCGCCGCATTCGACGGCCACGCGCCGCTGGCGCTGTTCGCCCTCGGGGCCGTGCCGGTCGCCGCGGCGCTCGCAGTCGCGACCCGCACTCGCGTCGACGCAGGGGACGCGCTCCCGGACGCGGCCCGCCGGGACGCGCTCTCGACGGTCGCGCCCGCCGTCCTCGCGGGGCTCTCCTTCGCCCCGGAATCCCTGGCGGCCGTCGACGGCGACGACGGAGCGGACGACGGCGACGACACTGGGCCGCCGTATCGCGTCCTCACGCTGAACGTCCACCAGTGGATCGCGGGCGACGGCGGCGCGCATAACTACCGGGCGGTCCGCGACCTCCTCGATGAGACGAGCCCGCACGTCGTCGGCCTCCAGGAGTCCGAGGGCGCCCGGTACACGACCGGAAGCGCGAACGCGGTGCGGTGGCTCGCCGACGAACTCGACTATCACTACGACTACGGCGTGCCGACGCGACGCGGCGGCTACGGCGTCGCACTCCTCTCGAAGTACCCCATCGAGTCCACTGACGTCGTCTCGATGCCCGTCGAGTCGTCGCCGCCCCGGTGGGCGCTCGTGGCGACGCTGGACGCGCCCGACGGCCCGCTCCGGACGGTCGTCACGCACTTCCAGACCGGCATCCCCGCGAACGACATGCAACTCGGCGCCGCCCAGACGGTCCTCGGCGAACTGGCCGTCGACGACCACGACCGCGCAGTTGTCCTCGGTGACTTCAACGTCCAGCCCCAGCAGGACGACGCGTACGGCCTCCTGAAACGCCGCCTGACGGACGCCTGGACCGCCGCCGGAAACCCCGAGACCGATGGCGGCTGGACGTACTCGGCGAGCGACCCGCGCCAGCGCATCGACTACGTCTGGCTCGAGGGCGACTGGACGGTGTCCGCGTGCGAGCGCGTCGGCGACCCAACGGTGTCGGACCACCTCGGCGTCCTCGCCACCATCGACCCCGGCGACGAGTGACGGCTCGCGGTCCCGGACCCGAGTCGTCTCGCCTCGAAACCGACGGACTGTTGTCGCTCCCACTCGGAACTCGTGTATGGTATTCGAGGGGTGGTCGAGGCCACGCATCGCGTTCACCGTCTTCTTCTCGTTCCTCTTCGTCTCCGGCGTCGCGCTCGTCGTCGCCGCCCCGGAGATCGCCCGCGAGAACCCGGCCCAGTACGCGTACCTCGCGCTGGACGCACTCATCGTCGCCGTCCTCGTGCTCCGTCCCGACCTCGTCCCAGGGCCGTTCACGGAGTGACGACACGCTGAGGACGCTGTCGCGTCGTCACAGGCACCCCCGTCGCGTCGTCACAGGCACCCCCGTCGCGTCGATACCCCGTCTCTTGAACGCACGTCGTTGTTCGCGCGAACTGCTCCGGCGTGCGGAGGCCGTGCTCGTCGCGGGCGTGCTAGAATAGGGTCAGTTTTCGCGGTCGCCGGTTCGAAGCCGTCGCTTCGTGCCGGAGCGAAACTCGGTAACGCCGCGTTTCCCCACCGCGCTCCGAAGTCGACCGCGTGGGGCCGATCGCCGGCTCCGTCCGGATGCGACTGTGGTAACGACGGTGTTAGCCTGAGAACTCCACAGGTTACTCATGGATTGTTATTTCATAACAAAGGGGCGTTCCGGAGACGTTTAGCTGAAAGATGACTCCTGATTCGGCGGCTCATCCACGAGATGGAACCTGGAGCGATTGGCTCGCGGTCGTCGTCGCCGTTCTCACGGTGAGTAGCATGATGGTCGTGGGAGTAGCGTCGCTGACGGGGAGCGCGGCGCCCGCTTCGCCGACGGACCGCACGCACGTCGACGGATCGTCGGACGAAGCGGCCGTCGAGGGGGTTCCGAACGAACCCGGTACCCTCTCGGGGCGGATCAATCTCACGAACGCGAACACGACCGTCAGGGGCGCGAACGAGAGCGACCGGCTCGGTACGGCCGTCGCCGAGGTCGGTGACCTGAACGGCGACGGCGTCGCGGACGTCGCCATCGGCGCACCGCGGAACGACACCGGCGGCTTCAACGCCGGCGCAGTCTACGTGTTCTACGGGCCGGTGGCCCCGGGTGACGTGAACGCGAGCGACGCGAACGTGACGCTGTACAGCGCCGCGCCGAACAGTCGCGCCGGCGCGGCACTCGGCGGTGCGGACGTCGACGGGGACGCGGAGAGCGAACTCCTCGTCGGCGCACCGCGCGGCGACCAGGCCGCCTTCGACGCGGGCGCGGTGTACGTCGTCGACTTCGACGAGGACACGCCCGCGAACGCGTCGCTCGCGGACGCAACCCGGAAGTTCCTCGGGACGGGTCAGCTTGACCGAGCGGGCACGTCCGTCGCCGGCGTCGGGAACATGACCGACGAGACGCCTGACCGCGTCCTCGTCGGCGCACCCGGGAACGATTCCACGGGTACGAACGCGGGCGCGGCGTACCTCCTCGCGAACGTGACGGACTCGACGACGCGAAATCGGTCGCTCGCAACCGCGAACGCGACGTTCACGGGCGTCTCGTCGGGGGACCGTGCCGGGGCGGCGGTCTCGACCGCCGGTGACTTCGATGGCGACGGCGACCACGACCTTCTCGTCGGCGCACCGCGGAACAACTCCACGGCCGTCGACGCGGGCGCGGTGTACGTCTTGACCGCCGAGACGTTCGCCGCGAACCAGTCCCTCGCGACGGCCCGGGTCACGCTCGCTGGCGACCATGCCGGGGACCGCGCGGGGTTCGCGGTGTCTTCCGCGGGCGACGTGAACAACGACACGTACGGTGACGTCGTCGTCGGTGCGCCGTTCAACGACTCGAACGGCAACGCCTCCGGCGTCGCGTACGTCGTCCAGGGGTCGGCGACCGCCGACGGGACGACGAACCTGAGCGAAGCCGGCGTCGCGTTACGCGGGAACGCTGCCTTCGATCGCGCCGGCTGGTCCGTCGCCGCTGGCGGGTCCGGGGACGTGACGTGCGACGCGTACGCGGACGTTTTGGTCGGTGCGCCAGGGAACGACTCGGCCGCGCCGAACGCGGGCGCGGCGTACCTCGTCACGGGCGGTGAGACGTTCGAGGGCGACCGGAACCTGTCGACTGCGGAGGCGACGGCCGTCGGCGTGGGTGAGGACGACAACGCTGGCTATGCCGTCTCCGGGCTCGGTGACGTCACGGGCGACCGAACGAAGGACGTCGTCGTCGGCGCACCGCTCAACGATAGCGCGACGGGGAACAACACCGGTGCGGCGTACGTTCTCAACGGAACGTGCGTGCCGTCGGAGCGAGCGCCGGACCCGACCGGCGAGATCGTCGACGTGACGTGTACTGACGTGTCCATCGAGGCTCGGAACGTCGACGCCGAGGCCCTCACGGTGAAGGTTGTCTTCGAGGACGGCTCCTCGACTCGGGAGACGGTGACGGTCGAGGACGGCGAGTTCGACGGCCGCGTCGAGTACGAGAACCCCGAGAACCGGAACGTGACTCGCGTGAAGCTGTACGCGGGGGTCGGGACGAGCGGCGAACTGCTCGACGACACGGGCCACATCGACGTGACGTGTCGCGAACCCGAGCCAGAGCCGAAGGGTTCGATTCGAGACGTCACCTGCGAGAAGGTGTCGGTCGAAGCGAGCGACGTCGACGCCGACGCCGTCACGGTGAAGGTGTACTTCGAGGACGGGTCCTCGACGGAAAAGAGCGTGAAGGTCGAGGACGGCGAGTTCGACGGCCGTATCCCGTACGACAATCCCGACGACAAGAACGTGACCCGCGTGAAGCTGTACGCGGGAATCGGGACGAGCGGCGAACTGCTCGACGACACGGGCGAGATCGACGTGACGTGTCGCGAACCCGAACCGGAGCCCGAGCCGAAGGGTTCGATTCGGGACGTGACCTGCGAGAAGGTGTCGGTCGAAGCGAGCGACGTCGACGCCGAGGCCATTACGGTGAAAGTGTCCTTCGAGGACGGCTCGTCGACGGAAAAGAGCGTGAAGGTCGAGGACGGCGAGTTCGACGGCCGCATCCCGTACGACAACTCCGAAGACAAGAACGTGACCCGCGTGAAGCTGTACGCGGGAGTCGGGACGAGCGGCGAACTGCTCGACGACACGGGCCACATCGACGTGACGTGTCGCGAACCTGAACCGGAACCCGAGCCGGAGGGTTCGATCCGCGACGTGACCTGCGAGAAGGTGTCCGTCGAAGCGAGTAACATCGACGCCGAGGCCCTCACGGTGAAGGTCGTCTTCGAGGACGGCTCCTCGACGGAAAAGAGCGTGAAGGTCGAGGACGGCGAGTTCGACAGCCGTATCCCGTACGACAACCCCGATGACCGGAACGTGACTCGCGTGAAGCTGTACGCGGGTTACGGGACGGATGGCGAGTTGCTGGATGACACGGGCCACATCGACGTGACGTGTCGTGAGCCCGAACCCGTCGAGGACGTCCTCGTTACGAAGACGTGCGAGGACGAGCAGGGCGTAGTGACGTTCACGAACCCGAACGATGTCCCGGTGAAGCTGACGTTCGATGGACGGGAACTCTGGATGGGCGCGAACGGGAGCGGCACCGACCAGGTGTTCTTCGTCATCTTCGACGACGATGACTACGCGTGGAGCGCGGTGACCGAGGACGGCCGGTCCGTCGGGAGCGGGACGATCACGGTCGAGTGCGACTCGAAGGACGACGAGAACGGCGAGACGAGCGTCGTCTTCAACGGGTGTGCGAACGCGGTCGTGACCGATTCGAGCCTCAAGTACCCGGTCACGGTCAAGGTGCAGGTGTACAACCCCGGGCAGGGGCCCAAGGCCGGGTATCAGGTCGTCGAGCGCCAGCTCCGGTCCTCCGGCGGGTCAGTCAGCAGTCCGGGCGGGATGATGGTCGCCATCGACGTCCCGGGACTGGGGGCCTACAAGAACCCGACGTTCGAGGCGAGCGACCGCGGTGCGTCCTGTTCCGGTGGCGATAAACCCGGCGAGGAGATCGACGAGTTCCCGCCGTTCTCGAACGACGACGAGGACGAGAAGGACGAGAAGGACGAGAAGGACGAGAAGGACGAGAAGGACGAGAAGGACGAGAAGGACGAGAAGGACGAGAAGGACGAGAAGGACGAGAAGGACGAGAAGGACGAGAAGGACGAGAAGGACGAGGAGGACGAGAAGGACGAGAAGGACGAGAAGGACGAGAAGGACGAGAAGGACGAGAAGGACGAGAAGGACGAGAAGGACGAGAAGGACGAGAAGGACGAGAAGGACGAGAAGGACGATGACGACGACGAAGAGGATGAGGATGAGGATGACGAGGAGGACGAAGAGGACTAGGACGGTGAAGAGGCGGTAGCGGGGGAGGAGAGCATGGTCGTTCCCGCGCCGTTTCGGGCGGGTTTCGTCGTCGACTCTCCCGTGTAGTCGGTCGCGTCCTGAGGTTTCGACGCCCTGGGGGGTTCGCGCTCAGGCGTCGACGTTGCTTTCGCGCGCGGAGGACGTAGCCGCTTCCGGCGTCGAACGTGTCGGCGACGGTGACGGATTCGAAGACGTCGCGTGCGGCGGCGAGCGCGTCGACTGCCTCTTCCGTCCTCCGGCGCGCGGAGGCGACGCTCGTCGCGAACGCGCTCGACGCACCATAGCGCGACCCTGGGGACTAACACGACCGCGACCGTTCGTTCGCGTATGCAGGTCGAGTTCGAGTTCACCGATAGCGTCGCAGTGGTCACGGGTGCGTCGGGCGCACTCGGGAGTGCGGTCGTCGAGGCGTTCCGGGACGCGGGCGCGACGGTCGCGGCCGTGGACGTGCGCGAGCCGAGTCACGAGGACGCCCTGTTGGAGCCCGATAGCGGGACGCAGTTCTACCAGGCCGACCTCACCGACGAGAGCGACGTCGAGGCGCTGTTCGACGCCGTCGTCGAGGACCACGGGCGCGTGGACGCGCTGTGTAACGTCGCTGGGACGTGGCGCGGCGGCGACGACATCGCCGACACCGACGTCGAGGAGTTCGATCTTCTATTCGACGTGAACCTGAAGTCGATGTTCCTCGCGAGCAAGCACGCCATGCCCCATCTGCGTGAAAGCGAGGGCGCGATCGTCTCGGTGTCCTCGCGGTCGTCGCTCGAAGGCGGCGCGGGCGACGGCCCGTACCGTGCGTCGAAAGCTGGCGTTCGGACGCTCACGGAGACCATCGCCGAGGAGGAACTCGGCGACGTCCGAGCCAACGCGGTGATGCCGAGCGTCCTGGACACGCCGATGAACCGCGACATGATGACGCCCAAAGAGGAGTGGGTCGATCCCGCGGACGTCGCGGACGTGATCCTGTTCCTGTGCTCGACGGCGGCGTCCGTGACGAGCGGCGCGGCCGTCCCCGTCTACGGCGAAGCCTGAGAGCGCTGTCGTTTCGGTCTCCGACGAAGCCTGAGAGCGCTGTCGTTTCGGTCTCCGACGAAGCCTGAGGTGTCGGCGTCCCGGCGGATGCGTTACGTCGAGAGCGGGTCGTCCGGGATCGGGCCGGGGCTCGAGTCCTCGACGACGTCGGTGGTTTCGACGCCGCGGAACTCGAAGCGTGCACCGCCGTCCTCGCCGTCGGTCGCGGTGACCGTCCAGTCGTGCGCGTCGGCGATGCGGTCGACGATCGCGAGCCCGAGTCCGGTGCCGCCGTCGCCCGTGACGCCGGTCTCGAAGAGGTCCTCGCGGACGTCCGGGTCGATGCCGGCACCGTCGTCGGCGACGTAGAACCCGTCGTCGCCGGGAAGTCCGCCGACGGTCACGGTGACCGGGTCGTGGTCGCGGGAGCCGTGCTCGGCCGCGTTGCGGAACACGTTCTCGAACAGTTGGACGGACCGGTCGGGGTCCGCGCGGATGTATTCGTCGTCGTCGACGGCGAGCGTCGCGTCGCCGGTGTCGACGGTCGCCCACGCGCGCTCCGCGAGGTCCTCGAGTGAGACCGGTTGCGGGTCGGTGACTGTCTCGCCCTCTCGCGCCATCAGGAGGACGTCCTCGATGAGGGACTCCATGCGGTCGTGTGCGACGTGCACGTTCTCGAACGCCTCTTCGTCGCCGGTTTCTTCTGCGATGTCGGCGTAGCCTCGTGCGACGCTCAACGGGTTGCGGAGGTCGTGGCTGACGACGCTCGCGAACCGGTCGAGGCGTTCGGTCTTCCGTTCGAGTTCGCGACGGTACGCGTGCTGTTCGGTGACGTCGCGGATGACGAACACGCGCCCTTCGCCGTCGGCGTCGTCACCGAACGGCGTGGTCTCGACTTCGAGCGTGCGGTGGTCGTGCTGGAGGCGGTCGCGCGTCGGTGCGGTCGCGGGGTCGTTGAAGTCGTCGAGTGCTGGCGGGAGGACGTCGCAGGCTCGTGCGCCGAGTGCGTCGTCGAGGTCGAGGAGGTCGCGAGCGCGAGAGTTCAGGTCGACGACGCGACCGGTGTCGTCGACGACGAGGACGCCGTCGGCGACGGCTTCCATCACGACCGGGCGAGCGACGGGCGTGACGTTCGACAGCTCGAAGCGGTGGACGGAGAGCGCGAGGAGGGTGCCCGAGACGCCGAAGCCGAGTGCGAGCAGGCCGTCGACGTTCGGGAACGTGAGGTCGAGGACGTTCGCGACCCACGGGACGAGGATGGCGGCACCTGTGGTGGCGCTCTGCCAGCGGTACGTGTCGTTCGACGTGAACGCCGTCTTCAGGATGAGGACGGTGCTGGCAGCGACGAGGACGTAGGAGTACGCGGTATGCACCCAGAACGCGGGGCCCCACCCGACCTGTCCTTCGCCGTAGTTCCCCATCTCGATGCTCGTGTAGAACAGGTCGTGCCCGCCGATTCCGAGGAGTTCGATGCCGGTGCCGTCGTTCGTGAGGGTGACGATCGTCAGGACGAGCGGGTGGATGGCGAGTACGAGCGCTCGTCGGCCGGCGAGCACCTCGTCGTGGCCGGCGTACCTGAGAGCGAACAGGAAGAGGAAGGCGACGGTACACCCCAGTCCGAAGAACGCGACGCTTGCGAACTGGAGCATCGTCGATTCGGTGGTGGCCTGTCCGGCGACGATGACGGCGACGAGCCAGAGCGTGATTGCCGACAGGGTGCCGGCGAGCGCACCGGATCCGTTCCCGTGGCGGTTCCGCCAGGTGAGTACGGCGAGTCCACCCGTCAACACCGAGGAGACGGTGTAGACGAATGGGAGCAGGCCGTCAATCATTGGTCAATCATGGCCCTGGGTCCGTATGATGCTTCTGGCTGGATGACTGAAGGAGACTGACAGTTTCACGTCGGTAACTGGGACTCTCTTTCGGACCAACCAGCATAAACTGGAAGAAACGAACGTTACGTTTACGGCCGAGAGGTGATGATGAGAGGAGTACGCATGGCAGAACGAGAGACGTGGAGCAGCCGCACAGGGTTCATCCTCGCGGCCGTCGGAAGCGCAGTCGGCCTCGGGAACATCTGGCAGTTCCCGTTCCAGGCCGCGAACAACGGTGGTGCCGTCTTCCTCGTCGTCTACCTCGCCGCCGTCTTCGCCATCGGATTCCCCGCCCTGCTCGCCGAGTTCGTCGTCGGCCGATACACCGAACAGAACCCGATCGACGCGTTCCGCACGTACGCCGGGAACTCCTGGGCGGTCGTCGGCGCCGCAGGCGTGTTCGTCGCGTTCTGGATCCTCTCCTTCTACGGCCTCGTCGGCGGGTGGGTGCTCCGGTACGTCGCCGGGAGCGTCACCGGCGCGTACTTCGGCGACCCCTCGGCCTACTTCGGGTCGATCGCCGTCGGCCCCGGCGCGTTCGCCCTCCAGTTCGTCTTCATGGCCCTGGTCGTCGGCATCGTCGCACTCGGCGTCGAAGACGGTATCGAACTCGGCACGAAGGTGATGGTGCCGAGCATCATCCTCATGCTCCTCGGGCTCGCCGTCTGGGCGACCACACTCGCTGGTGCCGGCGAGGGCTACGCGTACTACCTCTCCCCGGACGTCGACGCGCTCGTCGAGAACCTCGGGAGCGTCCTCCCGAACGCCGTCGGGCAAGCGTTCTTCACGCTCAGCCTCGGGATGGGTGCGATGGTGACGTACGCGAGCTACGTCGGCGACGACGACTCCCTCCCCGCCGACGGCGGCACCATCGTCGTCCTGAACACGCTGGTCGGCGTGCTCGCGGGCCTCGTCGTCTTCCCCGTGCTCGCCGCCGAAGGTATCGGGTTCGATACCGCCGGCACCGGCGCGGTCTTCGAGTCCATGGCCGCCGCGTTCGCGACCCTCCCCGCCGGACGCGTCCTCGGCGCCGTCTTCTTCCTCGTCCTCCTGCTCGCCGCACTCTCCTCCGCCATCTCCCTCCTCGAGGTCGTCGTGTCCTACGTGGTCGAGAACACGACTCACGACCGCAAACCCGTCGCCGCCGCGCTCGGCGCCGGCATCTTCCTCCTGGGCGTCCCGACCGCGTTCGGCCTCTCCTTCAACGGCACGAGCGCACTTGGCTGGTACAACGCACTCGCGTACAACCTCTTCCTCCCCCTGGTCGGCCTCGGTATCGCCATCGTCGTCGGGTGGACGCAGGGCGAACGGTCCACGCGCGAACTCGCCCGCGGCTCGAACGCCAGCGAGACCGTCGCGCTCGTGTGGCTGTGGACGCTCCGGATCGTCGTCGTGCTCGCACTCACCGTCACGCTCGTCCTCGGCGTCAAGACGCTCCTCGTCACCGCCGGCCTGGTCGCATCGAGCACGCTCTCCTCGCTACCCGTCGTCGTCACCATCGCCGTCGTCGTCGCCGCCGCACTCGTCGGCGGCGCACGGTCGGTCGCACGACCACCGGCGTAGAACGCATCCGCCTGGTTCTCGCCCGGTCGACCCATCGACCTGCTTCTGGCCCAGACCGACGCCGTTCTCGCCGGGGGTAACCGGTGGACACCGCACGCCGTGGGACGCTGACGATTCTTCGTCGCACCCGACGTTCGACCGTCGGACCTACGCCACCATACCACTCTTCGACCCCTCGAGAACCGTGATAATCGACAGTTGACGATTCGCCGGTTCGAAACCCTCTTGCGACCGGACGCGGCTGTGACTACCAATGGCACGTGAATCCTGGAGTAGCCGCGTCGGGTTCGTCCTCGCCGCCGTCGGGAGCGCGGTCGGCCTCGGGAACATCTGGCGCTTCCCGTGGATGACCGCCGAGAACGGCGGGAGCGCGTTCCTCCTCGTCTACCTCGGTATCGTCGTCGCCGTCGGCGTCCCCGGACTCCTCGCGGAGTTCGTCCTCGGTCGCCGGTCGCGCAAGAGCCCCGTCGGCGCACTCCGCGACCTCTCCGGGTCGAAGCACTGGGGGCACGTCGGGCTCGTGAGCGTCCTCGCCGGCCTCGTCCTGCTATCGTTCTACAGCGTCGTCGGCGGCTGGATACTCCGGTACGTCGGCGCGAGCGCGACCGGCGCGTACTTCGGTACGCCCGGGGCGTACTTCGACGCTATCTCCTATGGGCCTGCCGCCGCCGGCTACCACGTCCTCTTCCTCGGGCTCACCGCCGGCGTCGTCTACGGCGGCGTCCGCGGCGGCATCGAACGCGCCACCACCATCATGATGCCCGTCATCGTCGTCGTCCTCGTCGGCCTCGCCGCCTGGGTGACCGGCCTCCCCGGCGCCGCCGACGCCTACGGATTCTACCTCTCCTTCGACCTCGCGTACGTCCGGGCGAACCTCCTGGACATCCTGCTCTCGGCGGCGGGACAGGCGCTGTTCACGCTCTCCGTCGGCGCCGGCACGATGCTCACGTACGCGAGCTACGTCGGCGAGGACCGCTCGCTCCCCGCCGACGCCACGCTCGTCGCCGTCTTCAACACCGCCGTCGGCGTGCTCGCCGGCCTCGTCGTGTTCCCGCTCCTGTTCTCGACGCCCAACGTCGACGTCGCGACGAGCGGCCCCGGCGCGCTCTTCGTCGGCATCGCGACCGCGTTCTCGACGCTCCCCGCCGGCAGACTCCTCGCCGTCGGGTTCTTCGCCGTCGTCGCACTCGCCGCACTATCCTCCTCGATCAGCATGCTCGAGATCGTCGTCGCGTACCTCGTCGACGAACGCGACCTCTCCCGCCAGCGCGCGACCGCGGGCGTCGCGAGCGTCGTGCTCGCCACCGGCACCGTGAGCGCGTTCTCCCCGACAGTGTTCGGGTTCCTCGCCGGCACCGTCGTCGACGTCGTCCTCACCACGGGCCTGCTCGCGTTCGTCGTCTTCACCGCGTGGGTACTCGGCGCGGACGCCGTCGACGAGTTCGCTCGCGGCACGCGGTTCTCGACCGGCCTGGGCGACGCCTGGCGCGTCCTCGTCGGCGTCGTCATCCCGCCGTTCCTCGTGTTCACGCTCTTCGTCGGCCTCGGCGACGTCGTCGGCCTCTCGCTCTCCACGTGGCAGGTCGCGATCGCCGCGGTCGCCGTCGCCGCCGTCCTCGTCGGCGTCGTCGTCCGTACGCGCCGTCCGTTCGAGACGCCCGCGTGACCTCTGGACGTCGACGCGGTGATGGACCGCGTATTCGACTCGATACCGGACCGTCGGTTCTCACCCGAAGGCGTCTGCACCAACGGGAAACCTTTAGTCGCCGGTGGGCGACGATTCTTTCAATGAACAGGTGGTCGCCGTGACGATGGAGGACCGCATCGAGGAACTCGAAGAGCTCCGCGAGGAGGCGTTGCTCGGCGGTGGCGAGGCCCGGATCGAGTCCCAGCACGAGAAGGGGAAGAAGACGGCGCGCGAGCGCATCGAGTACTTCCTCGACGACGGCACCTTCCACGAGTTCGACCAACTCCGGACGCACAACGCCCACAACTTCGGGATGGAGGAGAAGCAGATCCTGGGCGACGGCGTCGTCACCGGGTACGGTGACGTCGACGGCCGGAAGGTGTTCGTGTTCGCGCACGACTTCACCGTGTTCGGCGGGAGTCTCGGCGAGGTGTTCGCGGAGAAGATCACGAAGGTGATGGACATGGCGATGGAGGTCGGTGCACCCATCGTCGGGTTGAACGACTCCGCGGGTGCCCGCATCCAGGAGGGCGTGAAGTCGCTGGCGGGGTTCACGAACATCTTCCACCGGAACCAGCAAGCGAGTGGCGTCGTCCCCCAGATATCGGCGATCATGGGGCCGTGCGCGGGTGGGGCGGTCTACTCGCCGTCGATCACGGACTTCATCTTCATGGTCGACGACACGAGTCACATGTACATCACCGGCCCCGGCGTCATCAAGACGGTCACCGGCGAGGAGGTGACTCAGGAGGAACTCGGTGGTGCGGGGACCCATACCTCGAAGACGGGCGTGGCGCAGTTCCACTGCGACGACGAGGAGGACGCGCTGGATCGCATCAAGCGCTTGCTGTCCTACCTGCCCCAGAACAACGTCGAGGATCCGCCGCGCGTGGAGCCGTGGGACGACCCGGAGCGCCGCGACGACCGGCTCGCTGACATCGTCCCGGAGAGCCCCCAGAAGCCGTACGACGTCATCGACGTGATCGACGTGACGTTCGACGAGGGGTCGTTCATGGAGGTGGCGGAGAACTTCGCGAAGAACATCGTCGTCGGGTTCGGTCGCCTCGACGGTCACTCGGTCGGCGTCGTCGCGAACCAGCCGCGCGTGAACGCGGGGACGCTCACCGTGGATGCGTCGATGAAGGGGTCGCGGTTCGTGCGGTTCTGTGACTCGTTCAACATCCCGATCGTGACGTTCGTCGACGTCCCCGGGTACATGCCGGGGACCGAGCAAGAGCACCGGGGCATCATCCGTCACGGCGCGAAGCTCCTGTACGCGTTCAGCGAGGCGACGGTGCCGCTCCTGACCGTGATCACGCGGAAGGCGTACGGTGGTGCGTACTGCGTGATGGCGTCGAAGAACCTCGGCGCGGACGTGAACTACGCGTGGCCGACCGCCGAGATCGCCGTGATGGGTCCCCAGGGCGCGGTGAACATCCTCTACCGGGACGAACTCGCCGAGGCCGAGAACCCGGACGAACTCCGGGACGAACTCATCGCGGAGTACCGCGAGGAGTTCGCGAACCCCTACACGGCGATGGACAAGGGCTTCCTGGACGACGTCATCGAACCCCAGGAGACGCGGTCGCGGCTCATCGACGACCTGCAGATGCTACAGACCAAGCGCGAGGACCAACCGGACAAGAAACACGGCAACATCCCGCTGTGATGACCGACGAGCCTGCATCGGGGGCGGACGCCGACGCGGCCGAGGACGCGGCTGACGTCGACGACGTCGCCGCCCTGCTCTCCGCGCTGTCGATTCCGGCGGACGCGGACAACGAGGAGGCGGCCGCCATCGCGGCGGCGGTCGGCGCTCACCTCACCGACCTCGAACTCGCCGCCGCCCAGGACGAAGAGAGCGACGCCTGGGCCGACCAGAAGTGGACGTTCGCCGGTCGGATGCGCGGCCTCCAGGGCCGCGAGGTGCGCGTTCCCGACGGTGCCCCGACCGACGCGTGGAGTGCGAGCGGTCGAACCGACCGATTCTAGGTCCTTCGGGCCGCTTCCGGCCGATTCTCTCCGTTCTCGAACGACGCAAAGGGTTTTGTTCGTCGCGTATCTATCAGCGGTATGAACCCGAAGCGGACTGCTGTGCTCTGGTTCGCGGGTGGCTTGCTCGCGCTGGCGGTCGTCCTCGCGCTGGCGGTCGCGGGTGCACTCCCGTGGCTCGGACCGGGCATCGTCGTCGGCATCGCCGCCGTCGCCGGAGCGGCGAGCGCGCTCCTTGGCGAACGACTGCATCTGCGTCGCGTCGACGTCTCGCGGTGACAGCCTCCCCGCGCTGAAACGCGAGGCGTTCTCCTTGCACTTCCGTAACCGACTGTTCGCTGGAGTCGACTCAGCGGCGCGTCCGCGCACCGTCACCGTTTCGTCGCCCGAACGCGGACGTCGCCGGGGTCGAGGACGATCTTCGGTTCGGGATCGAACCCACCGACGCGTTCGAACGCGAGGTGGGAGGCGAGCGTCGCCAGTGCGAACTTGAGTTCCATGCGCGCGAACCGCATCCCGATACAGTGCCGGGGTCCGCCGCCGAAGGGGAAGTACGCGTACGCCGGGCGGTCCTCGTTGCCGAACGCGAGCGCGACGTCGTCGACGCCGGGGACGTCGCTGTCGTCGTCCAGCCAGCGTTCGGGACGGAACGCCTCGGGAGCCGCCCACCAGCGGTCGTCGTGGTGGACGTGGACCGTGGACAACTGGATGGTCTCGCCGGGGTCGACGCGGTACCCGCCGACGGTCGTCGGTTCGCGAGCCTCGCGGTAGATACTGTACACGGGCGGATAGAGCCGGAGTGCCTCGTCGACGACCGCCTCGGTGTATTCGAGTTCTGGAAGGGTTGCGAACGTCGGTTCGTCGCCGTCGAGGACGGCGTCGAGTTCAGCGTCGAGGCGCTCGCGGACCTCGGGGTTCCCGGCGAGGAGCCAGATGGCGTACGTGAGCGCGGTCGCGGTCGTCTCGTGGCCCGCACCGAGGAACGTGACGAGCTGGTCGCGGAGTTCCGTCTCGTCGAGGCCGTCGTCGGCGTCGGCCGCCTTCTCGCGAGCGAGCGCGACGAGTTCGGGCGTGACGTCGCAGTGTACGACGTCGTACCCCCGGTCCGCGAGCCAGAGACCGTACCGGCCCGGGCCACCGCCAGCGTCGAGCACCCGTCCCGTCTCCGGGAACGCGTCCGCGAGCGTCGCGACGGTGTGCTCGAACGCCAGGCGCTTCGGGAGCGTCTCCGTGAGCCGCTCGAACTCGCGGTCGGCGTGCGCCGCGTAGTACTCGCGGGGGTCGAGGTCGACCATCGTCGTGGTCTTCGCCGACGACCGGAGAAACCGTTCGGTCGATCCGGGACCTCGTCGCACGAAAGAGGTGGGCATCCGGCCGCTGACGCGGCGATCACCGGCGACCGGCGACCGCGTCAACGCGTTCGCCATCGACCGAGTAGTCGGTTCCACCCTACTAGCTAGGTCATTAAAGTGCCTGGCGGGGCGACGTGTGGCCGGTGAAGTACCTCGACGTCCGCCTGCGACTCCCCCGAGAGCTCATGCATCCGATGCAGGAGTTCATCCACGACGAGGACGTCGTCGAGTACGAGGAACTCCTGACATGGAACGTCCTCGAGGACCGCGACGTCGAGTACGAGCTGTTCTACGTCGTCGCGGACCACGACCCGTACCTCGAGCAGCTCGCGTCAGTCGACTCCTTCCGGTGGTTCGAGACGACCGTCATCGACGAGGACTCGCTGTACGTCTACGTCTGCCAGGAATCCCGAGAGGCGGACGCGGCGTGGCGCGAGGCGTTCGCCGCGATGGAGGTCCTCGTCGTTCCACCGATCAAGTACCACGACGACGGGAGCTTCGACATCACCCTCCTCGGCGACGGCGGCAACCTCCGCGCCGTCGTCGAGGGCCTCCCCGCGAGCGTCGAGACCACGGTGCTAGAAGTCGGCGAGTACGACCGCCGGCATCCGCGCGTCACGCACGACGTCACCGACCGCCAGCTCGAAGCCGCACGGGTAGCGGTCGACGTCGGCTACTACGAGGTTCCACGTGAGGGGTCGGTCGCGGACGTCGCCGCCCGCCTCGGCGTCGCGGAGAGTACGGCGTCGAACCTCCTTCAGGAGGCCCAGGCGCGCGTGATGCGCGCCGTCCTCGACGAGTAACGACGGGGTTCGTCAACCCATCGCGACGGAAGTTCGTCAACCGATCTGGTGGCGTCGATTGACTGTTCGAGTAGCGAAAGAGTAAGGTGCCCGCTATGAGTCGCTTTTCCCAAGAAATGTTCCGGAAGGTCCTGGTCGCGAATCGCGGGGAGATCGCGGTTCGCGTGATGCGAGCGTGCGAGGAGTTGAACGTATCGACTGTCGCGGTCTACAGCGAGGCGGACAAGGACGGCGGGCACGTCCGGTACGCGGACGAGGCGTACAAGGTCGGGCCGGCGCGCGCGGCGGATTCCTATCTCGACCACGAGGCGGTCATCGAAGCCGCCCAGAAGGCGGACGCGGACGCGATCCATCCCGGCTACGGGTTCCTCGCGGAGAACGCGACGTTCGCACGGAAGGTCGAGGAGACCGACGGCATCACGTGGGTCGGGCCGACGGGCGACTCGATGGAGGAACTCGGCGAGAAGACGAAGGCGCGGAAGACGATGGCGGCGGCGGACGTCCCGATCGTGCCGGGGACGACCGACCCCGTCGAGGAGGTGAGCGAGGTCAAAGAGTTCGGCGACGAGTACGGCTATCCGGTCGCGATCAAGGCCGAAGGCGGCGGTGGCGGTCGCGGGATGAAGATCGTCCAGAGCGCCGACGAGGTCGAGGACCAACTCGAGAGCGCGAAGCGCGAGGGCGAGGCGTACTTCGACAACGACTCCGTGTACCTCGAACGATACCTGGAGAACCCGCGGCACGTCGAGGTGCAGATCGTCGCGGACGAGCACGGGAACGTCCGGCATCTCGGCGAGCGCGACTGTTCGCTCCAGCGCCGACACCAGAAGGTCATCGAGGAAGGCCCGAGTCCGGCACTCAGCGACGAACTCCGCGAGGAGATCGGGGAGGCGGCGCGTCGCGGCGTCGCGGCGTCGGACTACGTGAACGCGGGCACCGTCGAGTTCCTCGTCGAGGAGGATCTCGAGCGGGAAGCCGACGAAGTGCTGGGGCCGGACACGAACTTCTACTTCCTGGAGGTGAACACGCGCATCCAGGTCGAGCACACCGTCACCGAGGAGTTGACGGGTATCGACATCGTGAAGTCGCAGTTGCGGGTCGCTGACGGCCAGGAGCTCGCGTTCTCGCAGGACGACGTCGACCTGCGCGGGCACGCGATGGAGTTCCGCATCAACGCGGAGAACGCCGCGAAGGAGTTCCAGCCCGCCACCGGCGGGAAGCTCGTGACGTACGACCCGCCGGGCGGTATCGGCGTGCGGATGGACGACGCGCTCCGACAGGGTGACAGACTCGTCACGGACTACGATTCGATGATCGCGAAGCTCGTCGTCTGGGGGAGCGATCGCGAGGAGTGCATCGAGCGGTCGCTCCGCGCGATCCGCGAGTACGACATCGAGGGCGTCGTCACCGTCCTCCCGTTCCACCGCTTGATGCTGTCGGACCCCGAGTTCGTCGCGGGGACGCACACGACGAAGTACCTCGACGAGCACGTGGACCGCGAGCGCATCCAGGAAGCCCAGGACCAGTGGGGGACCGAGACCATCCAGGACGAGAGCGAGGAGTCGGTGAATCGCGAGTTCACGGTGGAGGTGAACGGGAAGCGCTTCGACGTGGAACTCGAGGAGCACGGTGGGGTGTCGCTCGCCGCCGGCGGCGGTGGTGGGAGCGACCGGCCGGAGTCGGCTGGCCCGAGCGGCGAGGCCGGCGGTGGCGGCGGTTCGGTCGCGGGCGACGGGGCGATCACCGCGGAGATGCAGGGCACCATCCTCGACATCGAGGTCGACGTCGGTGACGAGGTCGCGGCGGGCGACGTCCTGCTCGTCCTGGAGGCGATGAAGATGGAGAACGACGTCGTCGCGGACGCCGGCGGCACCGTCTCCGAGATCGCGGTCGGGGAAGGCGATAGCGTCGACATGGGCGACGTCCTCGTCCGACTCGAGTAGGGTCGATCGTTCGACCGGTCTGTTTTGTCGATTCGGTTCCAAACGACGAGCGTGAGCGATGGTGACGGCGACGACGAAGCTGCTGGCGAAGCCGATGGCGACGGCGACGACGAAGCTGCTGGCGAAGCCGATGGCGACGGCGACGACGAAGCTGCTGGCGAAGCCGATGGCGACGGCGACGACGAGGCGGTGACGGTCGTCGTCGTGGACGGCGACGACGAGCACGAGCTCTCGGTGGCGCGCGGTCGCGTGCTCCGCGACGTCCTCCTCGAAGCGGGTCTGTCGCCGTACGCGACGGTGACGGAGCGTGCGAACTGCGGCGGCCGCGGGCTCTGTGCGACCTGTGGCGTGCGGCTCGAGAACGACGTCGAACCCACGCACTGGCACGACGCACTCGCCGACCGGTTCGGGTATCCGCGGCTCTCCTGTCAGATCCGCGTCGCCGAAGACCTCGTGGTCGAACTCGACGACGAGAAGCGCATCTGGGGCGGTCGCGAGTGAGCGGCGTGCTGGGCTCGCGAGCTCGCTCCGTCACTCGGCTTCGGCGTGGAACGCCTCGACGACCTCGAGGTCGCGCTTCGAGTCCATGAACTCCGATAGGTAGCGTCGCTCCCCGCAGGCCGGGCACTCGAAGTCGGTGGCTGGTTCGGGGAGGTCGTGTGGTTGTTCCTCCCAGGTCTTCTCGCAGTTCGGGCATTTCACGTCGACGAAGGCCTCCTGCATATCCGAATCTCCCCCGTCCATCGTCAAAAACGTACGGCCCAATCTCCTGTCCCGAGAACGCGCAGGGCGACTGCCGGTGTCGCCCGCTGATCCGCCGCGGTCGGTTACAGGGCGGCGAGGACGGCGTCGGCGTCGACCATCGGAACGCTGACTCCCATCCCGAAGGCCGCTCGAATCACCGACGAAAAACCGGGTGCTTGCAGCGTTCACGCCTCGGCGTCGAGCGAGCGCGCGAGCTCGAACAGCGGTGCGATGTCGGCGGTCGTGTAGTCGACGAGCAGTCGCTCCAGTTCGCGGAACGTCGGCGAGTCCGTCCGCTCCGCGACGACGTGGTCGACGTACGCCTCGCCCAGGACCTCGCCGACGTGGACGTTCGACACCATCGGCCCGCTGATCGCGGACGACGAGGCGACCAGCGGATCCAGGTCGTAGTCCGCGTACCGCGTCTCCGCGACCGGAATCCCCTCCCAGTCGCAGGCATCCCCGAGGCTCACGCCACTCTGCCAGGACTCCAGGCGGTCGCCGTAGGCGTCGACGGCGAGCGCGTTCGTGTCCACGTGCGTCTCGAACAGGGCGTCGACGCGGTCGGTCGCGTCCGGCCACTCCCCGGTCGTCGTGACTTCCTCCGCCCACCCCGAGAGGTGGACCTCGTCGAACCGCCGCCCGTTGTGCGTGAGGACCGCGTCGGCGTCGCGCTCGTCGCACCACGACACGACCCGCCCCAGGAGGTCGGCGGTCGCCGCCTCGCCCCAGTCGCCCTCGCGGAACAGCACCGTCGTCTCGACGTCAGCGTCCGGCCTCGGCTGGTAGCCGAGTCCGACCGCGACGAGTTCGAAGAACTCCGTCTCCTGGAACTCGCCACGACCCGGACTCTCGAAGGGACTCGCTGTCTCGATGTCGATAGCAAGCAACCGGTCGGGAACAGTGGTCATATCCGACTCGTCGTGGGGGACGCGTGAAGAACCTGCGTTCCTATCGGCCCGAAGCGGGCTGCTCGCACCCGGTTATCGTACGTCGAGCGCCGTGCGAAGCCGCCAGTCGTCGGTCGCGGGGTCGAGGTTGCTCGGTTCCGTGCCGCGGTCGGCGAGCACGCCGACGTGGAACAGCATCGCCTTCAACTGGAAGACCGTCGGTGAGTGGTAGATGATGCCGTCTTCGAGCACGTCGTGCTGGAGGTTCCCATCGCTGTCGAGGACGCGGCGGCGTGCGTCGTCGGTGCCGCGCACGAACAGCTCGACGGTGAACGAGGGATGCTGCGCGTGGAGGTACGTGACGAGGTCGACGAGTGAGGGCTCGGGGATGCCGTCGCGGTGCATGGCTTGGAGTTCCTCGACGAGCAACTGCGTCGCCGGGTACGCCCAGAGCACGCGCCGCGCGAGCAACCCCCACTTCGGCGCGAGTTCGCAGAAGCGCTTGCGCGAGCGCCGCCAGCCCTCGAACGCCTCGAGAGCGCTCGATACCGAGCCGTATTCGTCGAGCGCGAACCGGACGACCTCCCGACCCAGTGGCGTCAGCGTCGTGGCACCGGGGTCGTCGTCGACGAGGCCGAGGAACGTTGCGCCGCGCTCGGCGTCCCCGACCGCGCCGACGACGTACCCCTCGACGACGGACTCGGTATCGCCGGGGTGTGCGACCGCGAGCGCGTATCCGAGGTAGTTCTTCGGGTGATTGAGCCCGAAGGACTTCTCGGCGACGCCCTGCGCGCTCGCCTGGAACCGGATGGCCGAGGTCTCGGTCGTCGTTCGAGTGCCGACCATCCGCGGGCGTTCGAGCACGACGACGTCGCCTGACGTCTCGACGCCGAGGACGCCGACGTTCAATTCGTTGGCGAGTGACCGCGCTAGGCCCGAGACCGCCCGGGCGGGCGCGGCGACGAACGCGACGTTCGCCTCGTCCAGCCGATCCCGGGCCTGCACGATACCGCGCTCGACGTCCACGTGGCTGTTCCGCGTGTATCCCTTCGCTTCGACGGCGACCAGCGGCGGGTCGTCGCCGAGTCGGTCGACCGCGAGCAACTCGTCGTCGAGTATCCCCACTCCGACGACGTCCGGGTACCCCGACCCGACGCGGACGTGATTGAACGGCGAGAGCGTCTCCCGAACGCGCTCGCTCACGGGCTCCCCGGACACCCATTCCTCCGTCGCGAACTGCGTGTCGGTCACCGCGTACGCTCCCTCGTCCTCCGCCTCGGGGAACAGTCGACGCTTCGTCCGCGCGAGCACTCGCGGCTCGGTCAACGCCTGGGGTGCACTCGCCATCTACACGCTCTCAGTCACCACGAGCTGAAAACGATACGGGTCGAGCGAATGACAGTCCTGCGTGGCGTCACGCCTCGCGCATGCCATTCAAAGCATATCTCTGATTATGTGTCGGATGGAATGGATGAGTACCCACCTCGGTGCTCGTTCCCACGACGATACTCGGGGTGGGGGAGTGGTTCACGGAGGGTTGTTCCGATCCGTCGTGTCCCACTTGCCGTCACCTTCCTTCCGGCTAACAACAAGTCGAGACCGGGCTCGCTCCACGGGCGAGGCGAGCCTGCACTCGCACCAGCGACGCGACTTCCTCGCAGTCAGTGCGGCGGACCGTTGCCGAAGTCGAGGTGCGCGGGGAGACTGTACTCCTCGCCGGCGAACTCGAAGTTCCGATAGCAGGCGTCGAGCACGGACGGTCCGTAGAAGGGGTCGCCGCGACTGATGCCGACGCCGACGACGGTGGCGTCGCCGTACTCGTCGAGGATGCTGGCGCCCACGTGCTCGAACTTGCGTTTCTCCAGGGAGAGCGCTTTCCACCCGGACGTTACGCTCATCTCATTCATGACGTTGCGCGTGTGCCACTCGCCGCGCGCTGTACCGTCCGTGAACCCGTTCGCCACGGCGTTCTCGTCGGCGTACAGCGTCCGGAACACCGGTTTGGCATCCACGAAGAACGGTCCGGAGCGGTCCGTCACCTCCGTCCCGTTGGCGCTCGTGTCGACGAAGAACCAGACCTCGTCGGGCGATCCGATGCCCTCGTGACCAGTGTCGACACCGACTCGGTCGCGTTCGCCCGCGGCCCACTCGTACGTGAACCCCTCGGACTCGACGTCCGAAACGGTGAGCTCGAGGTGGCTGACGTCGATGAGCGACAGCGCGATGTCGAACGTGAGGCGGTCGCCGCGCGTCGCGCCCTCCATCGACCGCGAATCGTCCGGTATCGACGTGATACGGAGCACGTCATCCCGTCCGTTCCCCTGGCCTTCGTCTCCGCCGTTGCCTTTGCCATCTCCCTGGCCGCCGCGTTCGCCGTCGTCATCACCGTTTCCTTGGCCGTCGCCGTCGCCTTTGCCCTTCGCCTCACCGGGATTTATCGGGTCCTTGACCTTCTCGAGGGTGACGGTGTCGCTCAGACCGTCGAAGCTCTGGTCTGCGCCGACGCCGACAGCGACGCCGACGTCGTTCGTCGGTGGGAGCATCGCTGTCAACCCGGACCGTTTGAGGTCGGTGAATACCGTCCCCATCGTGGCCAGACCGGCAGTGCCGATCAGCATGGATCTGCGCGTGAGGTCCATGGCGAGACAGATGCGTCCCACCCGTATTGTTATAAGTTGAGATATTCTCGCTCTGCTTCCTAGGCCGTCGATATGTGGCTCCGTCCACCGAACGCAGGAGTGAGTGGATCCGGATAGGATGCCCGGGAATAACTCGTTGTTGACCGCTCAGAGACCGGTTTCGGCGGTGAAACATACGGGGTGTCTATCGGTGCTGAAGCCGAGATTACTGGGTGCGTGACCGGTTCCTGGCCGGGTGCCAGTACGACTGGGTTATCATATCGAGAGACTGACTACGGCGGACGTGTCAGCTTCGGTATGGACGAGCCGCTGTCGCTGTCGACGAACCGGGCTAGCGCTCGTTCAGTAACACGCAGTTACCCGCGAGTGTCGTAGTCAGGCGCGAGTGTCGTTGCGGGCGTCGTACTCCGGTGCGTCGACTCGCGAACGCCGCCGCGTCGAAGCGGCTTCGAACGGGGTCACGATTCCAAATTCACTCGGCGATACCCGTAATATCAATGCCGTATATCTAAGTCCTATCTCGTCGGTGATTGATACAGGGGGAGACTGTGACCGAAACAGCATACTGCGAGGTGTGTGGGAGTGAACAGAGAGTAGTGAAGACGGTTGGGTGGCAACCCGACGTGTGCGCGACCTGCGGGAACGAACTCGAGTCCTGACCGGGGGAGACGATACCTTCTTGTCGGTTCCGCGTGGACGAGTCGGCAATGACGACGTGGCGTCGACAGCGGTTCGTGTCCGCCACGCTGGCGTGGTGCCTCGGGAGCGCGCTCGTCCTGGCTCTCCTCGACGCGCTCGAGTACGAGCTGTTCTTCGTGACGTCGCTCATCGGGTTCCTCGTCGTGGTGGAGTTGACGGCGCCGCTGAACGTGACGCCGACGTGGCGGTCGCGCTTGAAGTGGCTCATCGGCCTTGGCCTGCTCGCGTTCGCGTACGTCGTGATTCGACGCATCCTCGCGATCCTGCCGCCGGGGGTGGTGTGAGTGCGGGTGGGGATGCCCCAGTACGTGCTCGCGTTCGTCGTGGTGGTGTCCGTCGTCGGCTTGCTCTGGGCGGGGAGCACGTCGACGGCGGCGTTCGGCGGGTACAATCCGGCGTGGGATGGCTCTCGGGATGCGCGATTGCTCGCCGACGAGGACGCGGACGTCGCGGTGCTCCGGGATACTGCGGGGTATGAAGGCCTTGACGCGAACACGTCGACTGCGGTGGTGCTGTCGCCGAGCGAGCCCTACAGCGACGAGTCGCTGTCGCGGCTCCGGGCGTTCGTCGAGCGCGGCGGGACGCTGGTCGTGGCGAGTGACTTCGACACGCAGGCGAACGACGTGCTCGCGGGGGTCGGCGCGGGGAGCCGGGTCGACGGGCGCGTGCTCCGGGACGAGCGGTTCCACGGTGCGTCGCCGGCGTTGCCGATCGCGACGAACGTCTCGAACGGCTCGTACACGACGGGCGTGGACCGGCTCGCGCTCAACTATCCCTCCATCGTGGTGCCTGGCGGGAACGCGTCGACGGTCGTCGCCAGTTCCGCCTACGGCTACCTGGACGTGAACGGGAACGAGGAACTCGACGACGACGAGGAGTTGGGGTCGTCTCCCGTCGTCACGACCGAGTCCGTCGGCGACGGCACGGTCGTCGTGGTGTCGGACCCGAGCGTGTTCATCAACACGATGCTCGACAAGGGCGACAACGCCGCGTTCGCGGGGAACGTCTTCGCGACGGAGACCGTCGCGTTCGATTACTCGCATTCGGCGGGGCTGCCGCCGCTCGCGACGGTCGTGCTCGTGCTCCGGGAGTCCGCGCTCGCACAACTCGCCGTCGGCGTCGCCCTCGTCGTGCTCGCCGCGCTCGCGATGGGCGGGCGTCGCCCCGTCGAGCGCGTTCGCGACCGACTGGGGCGTCCCGACCCGGTCTCGCGAGCGGGCGTGAGCGAGCGCGAGGTGGTGGCGTTCGTCCACGACCGGCATCCCGACTGGGACCGCGAGCGCGCCGAACGTCTCGCGCAAAGTATTAACCTCCCCTCCCGAAACGATGGAGGCGAACGATGACCCCGGCCGAGGCGTACGCCGCCCTCCGCGACGAGATCGCGACAGTCCTCATCGGTAACGACGACCTCGTCGAGCACTTCACGGTCGCCCTTTTGACGCGGGGCCACGTGCTTCTCGAGGGCGTTCCCGGGGTTGCGAAGACGACCGCCGGGCACGCGTTCGCTCGCGCGGTCGGCCTGGATTACAATCGCGTCCAGATGACGCCGGACGTCCTGCCGGCGGACATCACGGGGACGCACGTCTACCGCGAGAACGCCGGGACGTTCGAGCTCCAGCGCGGCCCGATCTTCGCGAACGTCGTGCTCGTCGACGAGATCAATCGGGCGACGCCGAAGACCCAGTCCGCGCTCCTGGAGGCGATGCAGGAGGGACGCGTGACGATCGAGGGCGAGACCCTGTCGTTGCCGTCGCCGTTCATGACGATCGCGACCCAGAACCCCATCGAGATGGAGGGGACGTTCGAGCTCCCGGAGGCCCAGCGGGACCGCTTCCAGTTCAAGCTCGTCGTGGACACGCCCTCGCGCGGGAACGAACGGACGATACTGGACCGGTTCGACGACGACGCGCCTGTCATCTAGTTCGACGACGCCGTACGAACCGGGATCCGTCGATCGCGTCACCGCCATCACCGGTCCGCCATCCGTCCGGAGCTGGTCGCAGACATTCGTGATACACGCGGACTCGATGATTCGGTCGCCGTTCAGCACCACGAAGCGCTCGTCCACGACGGTCTCGGCCTGCGCGATGGCGTGCGCAGTCCCGAGTTGTTTCTCCTGGACGACGTACTCGATCTCGACCGCCCAGTCGTCGCCATCGCCGAAGTACGTCTGGATTCGATCACGAGCGTATCCGACGACGAACACCACTTCGTCGATACCGGCCTCGACGATGGCATCGAGGACGTACTCTATGAGTGGTTTGCCCGCAATCGGCAACATCGGTTTCGGGCGACGGTTCGTGAGCGGCTCCAGCCGCCGGCCCTCACCGGCGGCGAGTACGACTGCTTTCATAGGTTCGTCCCTCGGTCTCGCATGACTTGTTCGCCCGCTTCGGTCGTGGCGTCGACTCCGAGTGTTACGCCCGCATTCGGGCTCGCGTTGATACCGGTCTTGATGGCGTCGGCGACGGCGATGACGAATCCATCGACGCCGGGCACGCACACCTCCAGGCCGCGTTCGAGCAGTGATCGGCCACCGGCCGGGTGCATGGATTTCGGGCGGCTCTCGGTCAACAGCCGCGTCCGCATCTCTTCACCTGCAGCGACGACCACGCGCTTCATCGATCAAATCGCACCTCTCCAAACGGTTCAGAGCGTATCACCACGTTCATACTCACACAATCAGTGGTTAACATAAAAGTAGCACCCTTACCCTGTACAAGGACCTTTCCAACCGGCCATCGCTCGCGGAGCGCACTTAGAGTGGTCTCGCGTTTAGTCGATGCTCGCGCGCAGCCGATGGGTTTTTGCATCGCGGTGAGTTACCCAAAAAGTGAGTAACTATGACAATCCTCGTTACCGGCGCCGACGGCTACATCGGCTGGCCGACCAGCCTCCGCATCGCCTCCCGAACCGACGACCGCGTCATCCTCGTGGACAACTTCGCCCGCCGCGAATGGGTCGACGAGATCGGGAGCGTCAGCGCAACGCCCGTCCACTCCATCGAGAGCCGGCTCGAGGCCGCGCGCGAGGTTCACGGCCTCCGCAACCTCTCGTTCGTCGAAGGCGACCTGACGAACAAGGACTTCACCGACGAACTCCTCGAAGTCCACGAACCGGACGCCATCGTGCACGCGGCCGCTCAGCCGGCCGCGCCGTACTCCCAGATCAACGGCGAGCGCGCGAACTACACCCAGCACAACAACATGCAGGCCACCCGGAACCTGCTCTGGGGGCTCGAAGAACACGACCTCACGGACACGCACTTCGTCGAGACAACGACCACCGGCGTCTACGGCGCCCCCGAGTTCCCCATCCCCGAAGGCGGCGCAGTCATGGAGAACGACGGCGAGCGCGACGACGTCCCGTTCCCGGCGATGGCGGGGTCGTGGTACCACCTCAGCAAGAGTCACGACGCCGCGAACATGCGCCTCGCCAACAAGCAGTTCGACATCCCCGTTAGCGACGTCCGCACCGCCATCACGTACGGTACCGAGACCGAGGAGACGCGGGCCGACGAGCGCCTGAAGACGCGCTTCGACTTCGACTACTACTTCGGTACCGTCGGCCACCGCTTCTGCGCGCAGGCCGTGGCCGGCTACCCCGTCACCGTCTACGGCAAAGGCGAACAGCGCAAGCCGTTCGTCAGCCTCGAAGACGCCGTCGAAGGCCTCGCCGAACTCGCACTCACGGAACCCGAGGAGCGCGACGCCGACGACGACGGCGTCGTCGTCTACAACCAGACCACGCGCGCCATCAGCATCGTCGAGATCGCCGAGACCATCGCGGGCGTCGGCGACGAGTTCGACCTCGACGTCGCCGTCGAGCACTTCGAGAACCCGCGCGACGAGGACGAAGAGCACAAGATGGAGATCGAGAACGAGCGCTACGTGTCGCTCATCGACGGGCAGGACCAGTCGTTCGAGTCCGGCGTCCGTGACATCTTCGAGACGCTCACCCAGTACGCCGACACCATCGAAGCCTACGAGGACCGGTTCCTGCCGGGTGTCCTCGAGGAGTAAGCGATGCACGTCCTCGTCACCGGCGGCTGTGGCTACATCGGGAGCACACTCGTCCCGAAACTCCAGGCCGAACCCGCAGTCGACCGCATCACCGTCCTCGACAGCTTCGACGCCAGCACGCCACGCGCGCTGTTCGGCACCGGCCTCGGCGCCGACGCCGACCTCCAGTTCCACCGCGGCGACATCTGCGAGTACGGCGACGTCGAGAACGCCATGCACGACGTCGACGCCGTCATCCACCTCGCCGCCATCACGGGCGCCGCCAGCACGCACGACCGTCGCGACGAGACGTTCCGCGTCAACCTCGACGGCACCGAGAACGTCCTCACTGCCGCCGGCAAGTTCGACGTCGAAAACGTCGTCTTCGCCTCCTCGTGTAACTGCTACGGGCGCGCCGCGAGCACCGACATCGACGAGACCACCGAGCCCGACCCACTGAACCCCTACGCCGAAGCGAAGTACGCTGGCGAGGACGCGCTCGCGGAAGCTATGGACGAGTACGGCTACGACGGCACCGCACTCCGCATGAGTACCGTCTACGGGTACGCGCCTGGCGTGCGGTTCAACCTCGTCGTGAATCACTTCGTGTTCCGCGCGCTCACCGACCGCCCGCTGACCGTCTACGGCGACGGCACGAACTGGCGGCCGTTCATCCACGTCGAGGACGCCGCCCGCGCGTACTGCGACGCCGCCGTCGACGCCGACGCGTGGTCCGAGTTCGTCTACAACGTCGGCGCGAACGACCAGAACTTCCAGATCTCCGAGATCGCTGAGATCGTCCGCGAGGAACTCGACGACTCGCTCGACGTCACCTATCTGCGGGACGAACATCCGGGACCGTCGTACCACGTGAACTTCGATCGCGTCGACGCCACCGGCTTCGAACCCGAGCACACCGTCCGCTCGGGGGTGCGCGAACTCGCAAGACAGTTCAAGGAGACCACCGACGAGGCAAACGTATGACTGACGCCACTGAAGCGAGAACTGTCGCCGTCACGGGCGCCGCGGGTTTCATCGGCAGTCGCGTCCTCGCACTCCTCCAGGAACACCATCCAGAGTGGGAGTTCGTCGCCATCGACAACTTCTATCTCGGCGAGGTCCGCCAAGTCGGCGACGTCCCCATCCAGCACGTCGACATCCGGAATCGCACCGAGCTCGAGGCCGCGCTCGGTGGCGCCGACGTCGTCCTGCATCTCGCCGCCATCAGTGGCGTCGACGACTGCGAGGAGAACCAGGACCTCGCCTATGACGTGAACGTCACCGGGACGAACAACGTCGCGTGGTTCTGCCGAAAGACCGGCGCCGCCCTCGTCTTCCCGTTCAGCATGGCCGTCGTCGGCGACCCCGACGAGTTCCCCATCACGGTCGAGGACGACCGCGACCCGCTGAACTGGTACGGGCGCACGAAGCTCCTCAGCGAACGCGCCATCGAGACGTTCGCCGAGGACGCCTTCCCCGCGCACATGTACCTCAAGTCGAACCTCTACGGCGAACACGAGATCGACGGCCAGACCGTCTCCAAAGGGACGGTCCTCAACTTCTTCGTGAACCGCGCGTTCTCCGACGACCCGCTCACGGTGTACGAGCCCGGGACGCAAGCGCGGAATTACATCCACGTCGTCGACGTCGCCCGCGCGTACGTCCACAGCACCGAGCGCCTCTTCGACGCGCTCGACGCCGGCGAGACCGGCGTCTCGAAGTACGAGATCGCCTCCAGCGAGGACCCGAGCGTCATGACTCTCGCCGAGCGCGTCCAGGAGATCGCGGCCGACGAGGTCGGCGTCGACACCGACGTCGCCCTCGTCGAGAACCCACGCGATGGCGAGACGCTCGTCCCCGAGTTCGCCGTCGATACCACGAGCGCTCGCGAGGAACTCGGCTGGGAGCCCCAGCACGACGTCGAGAGCTCGATTCGGCGACTCGTCCGAAAGAAAGCGGAGTAGCGGCGCTCAGTCCTGTTCGGGATACTCGTCAGCGCTCTCGTACGCCCAGATGAGCTCGAAGTACCGCTGCATGCCGGCGACGAACGACGCGTTCTCCGTCACCGCCGCCTGGCGCTTGTATAGCGGGATGTCCTCCTCTTCGACGAGCAGGACGGCCTTCCCGGAGTCGTACTGCATGCTCGGGTCCGCGATGGTGCCGCGCCATGGCAGGCGCTTCTCGCTGAAGCGCACGTCGACCGACGGGTACGAATCCGTGAGGCGCTCGTAGACCTCGCGCTGTGTCCGTCGGTTCGAGTCCTCGAGGTGATGGGGATCGAGCATCAGGACGTCGACGTCGACGCCACGGTCGAGCGCGCTCTCGAGACTCGGTGCCACACTCTCGAGGTACTCGAAGCTCTTCGTGACGACGTTGACCGTCTCCACGGCCTCGGCGTACAGCGTTCGAGTCTCACGTTCGCTCGGTTCGCCGACGTCGACGACGTGGAACAGCTCTTCGGTCGGCGACAGGTCGTCGCTCGCGTCCTCGTACAGCGGCTCGAACGTCTCCACGAACTCCTTGCGGATTGCGTCCATCGAGTGCTGGAAGGACTCGTACTCTTGCCGGCGATTCTCGACCGCACGGTCGAGTATATCTCCCGGTGGCTTCGTCTCGTACTCCTTCGGCCGGCCAGGAATGACCTTCACGTATCCGGCTTCCGAAAGCGAGTCCAGTACGCCGTAGATGCGCGCTTTCGGGATGCCCGTGGCTTCCGAGAGGTCCGGTGCGGTCGTGCGTCCGAGCCGGAACAGGTACTCGAGTGCGGTCTGCTCGTACTCGGTGAGGTCGATCCGGCTCAAGAGTTCGCCCGGCTCCGACGGGTTCGGCATGGCTGGACTGTCCGCCCGCAGCCAGTAAATTCTGTCTACCGGCGACTATTTTTTTGCAAGGAGAGAATCCCGCCGTTCACGGCGTTGACGAGAGCGGAGCTCTCGTTCGCACACCAGAACGCGCGGCGTTCTGGGGACGGGCGTGAATCCGACAACCCCTCCACGAACAACACTCGACGTTAATACGGATATTTAAGTAGATTCTGACCATAGCTTGACGTGCCCCGAGGCGATTCGTCGCCGTTCTATTCTAAATGCACAGTATCGGGCCTCCGAGACCCAGAACGTTCGAGACACTCATCTCGAACCGCTGTGGTGTCTCGGTCACAAGATAACTCCGAGTCCCATGCCGGGATAGGAGTAACGGCGGTGTGGCCCCGCCAGTAGCCCTGTCATGCCGACCGGGTTACGAACCAGCAAATATCCCAACCCAGCGGTGCGGTGCCGTGGGAAGCCCCGTCGTTTACGACGGGGAGGAGGTCACAGGGCCCCCACCGTCAGTAGCTTGGACGTAAATTATAAGTCCCCCGACAGCCATGGGTTACTCAAGAAATGAGTAACTCAGAACCGGAGGACGACCGGAGCCACCTCGAGGACCTGGAAGACGGTGCGGGCTGTACCGAGATCTGGGAGAAGCTGAGCGAAAACCGTGCCGAAGCCGACGACTGATTGCGCTCTTCTTCCGACGCTCTACTCGACGTTTCCTCGTTCACCAACTCGCCAGAGACGATACTCTCAAGCGGGCGGCAGTCCCGTATGGTCGTCTGAACAGAGACCGCGTGGTAGCGAAGCATCCCCGAGATCTCCTCGATTGGACAAGGACGTATCAGTTCGACGTGAACGTCGGCAGGTCGATCACCATACTCGATACGGAGTTCGACGCGATGGCGACGCTGACCGTCGTCGATGGCCGCCGCGCCATCTCCCGCCATGACGGTATCGTGTACGACGGCCTCACCTGCTAGCCCCGTCTTCTCGGTACGGCCTCTGTTGTAGACGCGACAATCAACCAACCCTCATGCGAACCAGTAGTGTCTGAACGTCACTAATGCGGGTTTTTTTCATACCTAATTCCACATTTCTGGCTGAAGCAGGCGAAAACCGGGGTTTGAGCGAGCGGGGCGAGCGCATATCGGGAAATTCGGTGTGCAGCAGGGCTCGCCTTCCCAAGCCACTAGCCTGGGTTCAGTTCTTGGGCAATACACTTCCAAACTGTTTGTTTCTACTCGGCACGTACTCCGAGGTGATACTTCGAACTATCTTACTCTGAGGATTTCGTCCATGAATATTGGGGTGACGTCGAATCCAGGAGAAAGCCATAAGTCATTATCGCACTAATCATTATCTAGAGTATGACCTTCCACGACCGGACGGAGGAGCTCGACGCCCTCGAAACGGCGTACGAGTCGCCAGGCCACGACGTCTACGTCGTCTACGGCCGACGTCGCGTCGGGAAAACCGAACTCATCAAGAACTTCTGTGCCGACCGGCCGCACATCTACTTTCTCTCGGCTCAGGAGGCCGAACACCGTCAGCGCGAGAAGTTCGTCGAAAAGATCGCCGACTACTTCGACGATCGCGTTCCCCGCATCGACGGCTGGGACGACGCCCTCAACTACCTCGGCGAGAAGCTCGCCACCGAACGACTCGTCGTCGCCATCGACGAATTCCCCTATCTGATCGAGGAAAACGACTCCCTCCCGTCCTATCTCCAGTCGTTCGTCGATGAACACCTTCAGCAGACGGACTCGATGCTCGTGCTGTGTGGGTCCAGCGTGAGCACGATGGAATCCGAAGTGCTCGGCCACGAGAGCCCGCTGTACGGCCGCCGAACGGGACAGATCGACCTCCAGCCGTTCGCGTTCCGGCAGGCTCGCGACGTCATCACGTACGACCTCGAACGCGCAATCCAGTCGTACGCCGTCACTGGTGGCACGCCGATGTATCTCTCCCTCTTCGACTACGACCAACCTCTCAAGTCTAACATCCAGACCCGGATGCTCTCCCCGACGGCCGTGCTTTACAACGAGCCGGAGTTCCTCCTTCGAACTGAGCTCCGGAACCCCGCGCGGTACATGAGTATTCTCGAAGCAATTGCGACCGGCCACACGACGCCCAACGAGATTTCGGGGGCGACGGGTATCGACGTCGGCCCGCTATCGAAGTACCTGCAGACCCTTCGCCGCCTCCGGTTGATCGACCGCGAGGTACCCGTGACGGCGTCGGCGAAGCAATCCAAGCGCTCGCGGTACCTTGTCGCCGACGAATTCCTCCGGTTCTGGTTCCGGTTCGTCGAACCGAACCGCTCCAGCATCGAAGAAGCCCCCGCGATCGTTTACGACGGAACCATCGAGCCCAACCTGTCCGATCACGCCGCAAAGACGTTCGAAGACGTCTGCCAGGAGGCCGTCTGGGAAGCCATCCGCCGTGGCGAACTCGGGCCGTATTCCGAGGTAGGGCGGTGGTGGTACGACGAAGAGGAGATCGATATCGTCGGACTCGCACCGGATGCCGACCGCATCCTGCTCGCGGAATGTAAGTGGACGAGTGCTCCGGTCGGCCACGCGCTCGCGTCACAACTCCGTGACAAAGCCGAGCGAGTTCGCTGGGGACCGGACACGCGAGAGGAAGAATTCGTGTTGTTCTCGAAAAGCGGGTTCGTCGATGGACTCGCAGACGACCTCGACGACAACTGGTCACTGTATGGGCCGCACGAATTGGAGGCAGTTCTGTAGCGCAACCATTCTGCACGAAACACCGTGTCGGCAAATTGGGCATTCCTGCCGCGAACGTCGACGCCGACTTGTTCCGTCCTCTGCCAGTGAGTTGAGTTTCAGTGCGAGAAATCCGACGTATTTCTGGAGATGATGCTTCGAGACGCCTCTGAACTCCGCCAGCCACTGGCGAAGGAAACTGTGGCGGTTCTCGCAGGTGTTCGTGTGAGCGTCACCGATGACGTAGGTGTCGGAGTGGGTGACGGCCAGATGGCCGTCCACCCCCTCCATCTCCTCGATGTCCTCATAGATCGTGTAGCCGTCCGTACAGAGGATGACGCTTCCGTCGCTGTACTCGGAGATGTACTCGTCAGCGTCTTGCAGATCCTTACCGGTCGTTCCTGGGTCGACAACCGCGTCACTCTCGCAGTGAACACACGTCACCGTCTCGCCGAACCGGGCGAGACGGAGACGCTCGAAGCATCACTCACGCGGTGGAAGGAACACTTGAGCTGACTGCTCGTCCATCGTTGCCTGCTATTGAGTCGCGAGCAGAATTGATGTTACGATCTATCGAGATGAGCGATCTTCGATTTCCGTGATGACGAGAGACTGGAGGTCTCTCGAACCACTTGACTCCGAGGCGGTTCAAGAAGGCCTCACCTGGTAACCCCGCATCAGAGTTGAGAACGCAATCGAACGCTCCGTCAAAGACTTGAACTACGGTCACTTCACTCGCTCCGCTCGTTTCGTTCCCTGATTCGAATCCCCTCAGTGTGCGCTTCTGTCCGCGAAACCGCTCGCTGTTGCTCGCGGTTTGCGTCGGGAGAAGTGCTCCGTCAGGGATTCGAACCGATACCAGACGTGCTCGCTCACGTTCGTTCGCTGTGCGCGACTGGTAGGGTTCGAATGCTGATACAGATTCTACTGCGTTCGGACGACTCGCTGCGCTCGTCGTTGTGAACGCAGTAGAATGCTCCGTCAGGGATTCGAACCACGGTCACTTCACTCGCTACGCTCGTTTCGCTCCCTGATTCGAATCCTGTGTCGCACTTCCTGCTTCCGGACCCCTCGCTGTCGCTCGGGGTCGGTTGGAAGCAGGAAGATGCTCCGTCAGGGATTCGAACCCTAGTCCTTGCCGTGAGAGGGCAAGATGATTGGCCGGACTACACCAACGGAGCGTTGTGTGCAATCGTAGTTAGAGATGGGATACGTAAAACCGTTCCGTTTCGGCGGTGCCGTGTGGGGGTTTCACGTGTCCTGGTTGGGGTCGTTCCCGGGGTCGTCTTCGTCGTCGAACGGCGATCCGGCGACGTCGGGTTCCTGGCCGTCGAGGCTGATGATGTTCTCGCGGCCGACGCGGAGTTTGGAGATGTCGTCGGCGTCCTCCATGTCGGAGAGGAGCATGCTGACCTTGGACTTCGACCACCCGGTCTGTTCGACGATGTTCACCTGGCGCATGCGGCCGCCGTGTTCCTCGAGGAGCGAGAGGACGCGGTCTTCGTCGGTGAGGAGTTCCTCGTCGGAGACCGCTGGTTCGCTACTCGCGCCCTCCGCGCTCGCGGCTTGCGTGGTGTCCGGGGACGTCGCCGTGGTCGAGGACGCGGTGGCGGTGCCGGCGGAGTCCCCGCTGTCGCCCCCGGGCTGGATGAGGTCGCCGCCGTACTCGCGGTACGCGAACGCCGCGAACAGGACCGCGACGAACGCGAGCACGATCATCGGGAGCATCCCGAGTCCGTCGTCGGTGCCTGCACCGGCGTCGGTCGTGGTACCGTCGGTGCCGGTGGGTCCGTCACCGCCGTCCGCGGTCGTGGTGCCGTCCGTGGTCGTCGTCGACTCGGGTGGTGCGAGCACGATACGCGGGCGGTTGTCGGCGAACTCGCGTTCGCCCGTCCACGTGACGGAGTCGCTCTCCGCGAGCGTGTCGCCGGAGGGCGACCCCTCCGGGTCGACGCTCTCGAACGCGACGTCCGGACCGTGCTTGAACACGAGTGCCTGGTTCGGACCGAGGTAGATGCCGCCCTCGAACACGTCGCCGACGGCGACCCGACCGTCGTCGCGGACGGGCGCGAACCCGGACCACGTGAACGACATCTCGACGATGCCGAGCGTGTTGAAGCGCTCCTCGACGCGGGCGTCCCGCTGGAACTCGGTGGCGGTCATGTCCCGTCCGGTGGTGTTCCGGCCGGTGGCGACGAGGGAGTCGGCGCGTGACTGGAAGCCCGCGTACATGTCCGTGGATTCGTTCTCGAACCGTTGCGCGAACGATTCGAACTGGTCGACCTGGCTCTCGTTCTCCAGCCGTCTCTCGTACCTGATGGTGAACGTCGCCGTTCCGTTCGCGTACGTGGTGACGACGAACGTCGTACTATCGAACTCCTGCGCGGTGGTGCTCGACCTGGTCGCGAGCTTCTCGCCGCCGACTCCGGTGTCAGCGGCCGCGTTCTGTTCGGTGCTCGGGACGTCCTCGACGTTCGAGAACGGTTGACTGTTCGCTGGCGCTCCGTGATCGATGGCGAGCACGCCGACGATGGGAGCGAACAGTACGAGCGCGACGACGACGAAACGACTCACCCGACGCATTCACACTCGCTTTCGGGCGGGGGTACAAAAGAACCTGCGCCCTCGAATCGTCGGTTCTTCTCCTCTGACGACACGTTCACCCGTGTTCTCGGTGATGCGTCAGGTCGTCTCATGAACGGTGCTATTGTGCCGAACACGCTGAGTCGAAATACGTCTTGCGCACCGACGGCTGTCCGGTCGTCCGTCGAAGAGATGGAGGATGACGGCTGGGGGATGACGATTCGGGTCCGTCAGATCAGCTGACGGGGTGGGATGCCCGAGGCTGTGGGGTCGGGGGTCGAAGCCCGCCAGAATCGGGGGAAACGGCGGACTTCGGAAGCGGATGGGGTGGGGTTCGGTTGAGGGGGGTGCCTGTAGATGGCAACGGTTGGGGGTTGGTGCGGTCAGGAGTGCGAGGCAGGGTTCGGTTCCACGCACCGCGTCTCGATTCGTCCTCGCATCCTACTCTATCCATGTGACTCCAGCATCTTAAAATTACCGTTGGATATTTTCAAAGGCGATATACTCGGTGAATTGCCATTAGATAGAAATAAAAGGAGGCCTGTACTATATGGTACGAAGGGACAACCCAATGAGACTCAGACGACCAACTGACTTCCTGATCCTCGAGGCGCTACAGGCACACGGCCGGAACGTGGCGACGAACCTGGCCGAACACACCGGCAAAAGCCGGAAGAACATCAACAGCCGACTCCCGGTCCTCGCGGATTACGGACTCGTCAACAAGATCGGGCCCGCGAACCGCTCCGGACTCTACGAACTCACGAAGAAGGGCAAGGTCGCCCTGATGTACCAGGACAAGTACGACGAGGTCGAGGACTTCGGCGAACTCGTCGAGGGCCCGCACGCGAGCGACGGACCGACCCCGACGGACGCCGGCGCGGACGCCGCGATGGTTCGCGGCGAGAACGAGGACGGCTTCGACGACGACGAGGAGTGAACGCACGCGACGAACGCGACGGCAGGCACCGTTCGTCACCTCGTTTCTTCTACCGAACCGACGTCCCCAGCGGAGCGACGCGCCCGCAGTTCTCCCACGGAGCGACGCGCTCCCATCGGACGACGGACGCACACGTCGAGCGATAACGGCACGACCAACAGAGCAATCGACGTCAGGTGACGATTCGACGGCTCCCTCGCGGCGTGGCGCGCCCCCGATTTAGGGCGCGAGCCGGTTCTTCCGGTTCTTCATGTGCTCTTCGTAGTACTCGAACGTGATGGGGCACCAGTCCTTGGCGTGGTCGAGCACGCGCTCGGTCATGTCGCGGATCTCCCACTGTGCGTCCGCCGCCGCCCGCATGTCCGCGACGTGCATCAGCATCCGCGCGTTCATCGACATCACCATGTTCACCTCGGTGCCGATCGGGAGCACGAACCGTGCGTCCTCCGGCGGCATCCCGAGATCCAGTAGTCGCTGGTACTCCTCGACGCTCCGACTCACGGACTCGCGGAACACCGCCTCGCGTTCCTCGACCATCTCCTCGTCGACCTGCCCGGTCTGCTGGTTGCGCCCCACCCACTCGGGGTCCGTCGCCGACGGCGGCGTCACCACCAGCTCGCCCTCGGCCACGTCCTCGGGGTCGACCTCGTCGAAACTCACGTACCGCATGCTCCGCACGTCGAAACTCACGTGGCGATGCCGCGTTATCTGCGCCATACAGGACCGACTGATGCCCTTCACGGCGAACACCGCGTTCGCGTGCTCGAAGGGACCGTAGTGTCCGTGGTCGAGCAGATGCCCGATGAGCGTCTCCTTCTTCGCTTCGAGCGTGTCACCGTCGACGGTCGCCATCGTCTCCTCGAAGCGCTGGTCGCCGACGAACGCCTCGCTGTAGTCGTTCCGCGCGGCTGTACAGATGATCTCCTCCGGATCCTCAGTTGCTTCCAGTAGTTGGACTTCCATCGTTAGCGGAACGCACTGCGCGCGCCGACTAAAGCTTCCCTCATCGCTCAGCGTCCCCCTTGATTATCTTGGACGTCGTCAGTTCACGTATGTCGTACACGCTGGCGGCTGCTTCGGACGTGGAATCGGTCATGGACCCGGACTACGGCGGGATGTGGTTCCTGCGGGACGCGCTCGCCACGGACGACATCGGCGTCACCATCCTCGAACTGGAGCCGGGGGCGCGCGGGAAGGAGCACGACCACGCGAGCGACGGCCAGGAGGAGGTGTACGTCTGCGTGCGCGGCGTCGTGGACGTGGACTTCGACGACGGCGACGACGAGGGCGGGGAGACGGTGACGCTCGCGGAGAACGAGGCGGTGCGGGTGAGCGCCGAGCAGACGCGACAGCTACAGAACCGCGGCGACGAGCGCGCGAAACTCGTGCTCGTCGGATCGAGCCTCGAGTGACGGACCGCCTATCGCGCGTCGGAGCGCCGCCGCGACCGCAACCAGTAACCACGCGGCGGCGCTACTGGCGGGTATGATCTCGAATCTCGCGCAGGGCGTGCGTGCGTTCACGAGCAACGTCTTCCTCGTCGAGGGGGAGCGCGACGTGCTGGTGGATGCGGGTGCGAACTTCGACGTGGTGTCGACGGTCGAGGAACGCGGTGGCATCGATGCGCTCGTGATGACGCACACGCACCGCGATCACGTTGGGAACCTCCCGGACGTGGTGGACGCGTTCGACGTGGACGTCTGGGGATACGACACGGACCAGCCCGGTATCGACCACGCCATCGGCGACGAGGAGACCGTGCAGTTGGGCGACCACGAGTACGTCGCGTACCACACGCCGGGACACAAGGACGACCACCTCTGCTTCTACGCCGACGACCCCGGCGTCCTGTTCGCGGGCGATCTCGTCTTCCAGAACGGGAGTTTCGGCCGCACCGACCTCGAGGAAGGGAACCGGGGGGTGCTCGTGGAGAGCATCGAACGGATGGTCGACGTCCTCGACCCGGACTTCGACGAGATGCATACCGGGCACGGCCCCTCCGTCACGAGCCAGCCCTATCGGCACGTCGAGGCCGCGCTCGACGCGGCGAAGTCCACGGGCGGGTTCTGAGAGGAGCGGTCTCGCGGGCGAGCGGCGACCGCACTCAGCGGAGCGCGGTGGAGACGAGGGCGTCGTACGCGACCTCGTACGCGTCGGCGACGACGTCGGGGTCGCCGCGTTCGTCGCTCGCGAGCGCGGGGAGGGCGACGGTGGCTTTCGGGTCGCAGTAGTCGACGACGTCGCTCGTCGATTCCTCGAGTTGGCCGTCGCGGGCGGTGCCACCGACGACGGAGCGTGCTTTCCGGTAGCGGTCGCCGTCGTACACCCGGGCGCGCTGGGGGTCGACGACGGCGACGGCGTCGAACGGGACGTCCTCGACGGGGACGGCGACGTCGCCGTAGGATTCGACGACCGCGCGGTCGCGCTCGCGGATGCGGTCGCGGACGGCGGCGAGTGCGCTGGCGTGACGGTCGCTCATGACGTCGTTGAACGCGGGGAGCGAGTCGACGACGGTGGCGTCCGCGAGCGGGAGGTGCTCGCGTGCGGAGTCGGGAACGTCGGCGTCGGCGTTCACGACGAACGCGGCCGATTCGTCCGATCCGACGCGGTCGAGGACGAACTCGCGGTGGCTCGCACCGACGAGTCCGGTTCCGTCGCCGGTACTCGGCCGCCAGAGCCGATGGAGTGGATTGATGGCTTCCGGCGCGACCGATTCGGCGCTCGCGGCCGCCAGGCGCTTGGCGTCCTTCCCGTAGAGTCGACCCTCTTCGACGGCGAGTTCGTAGTCGTCGTGGTCGAACCAGTAGTCGTTCCCGGCCCGGGGCTTGAAGCCCGTCGCGTCGGCGTACGCGAGCAGGCCCGTGCTGAACGTCGTCTTCCCGGCGTCGACGCGGTCGGCGCCGGCGACGAGCAGCTTCATTCCTCGTCGGCGAGACCGTAGTACCCGGGTTCGTCTTCCTCACGGGGCGTCGCGACGACGAGTTCGTCGCTGTTGTCGATGACCCAGGGGATCGCCCAGTCCAGCAGGACTGCTTCCGTCGACTCCTCGATCTCCGCGTCCGGCTCGATGCCCTGGAGGAGGCGCGCGATCTCGTAGACGGTGTACATCTGGTCGGGTTCGAGTAGTTCCGCCGGCGTGTAGAAGTCACACGGGTGGAGGTCGTCGAATTCGTCCTTCGGGACGGGCATGCACCGTCTTTGGACGAGCGCCGTGGTAAACGACTCGGAGTCGCCTCGGCGGTCGTCGCTGGCACCGGTAATAGCGCTATCAATCGGCCGAACGTTTTTTGTTTACGTTTCTCGTTGAGGGAGAACAACGTATGGTTGCCATACCCAAGGCATCGATCACGCAGGCGTACATCGCGCTGTTACTCGTGGCGACGCCGATATTGCTTGCGGCACTCTACCACGTGCTGAACAACACGGACCGGCGGGGGGCGCGACCGCTCGTGGTCATCCTGGGCGGATCGCTGGTATGGCTCCTCTCCGCGTTGACGGCGACGCTCGCACCGACGTTCGAGGTGGCGTTGTTCGCGAACCGCTTCCAGTACTTCGGCATCACGGCGCTCGTCACCGGCTTCGCTGTGTTCGCGCTCATCTACGTCGGCCGCGAGGAGTACGTGAACAAGTACTCGGTGGGGCTGCTCGCCATCGAACCGATCGCGGTGCTCGCACTCGTCTGGACCGGCCACCCGCTGTGGACCGAGGGTGCCGTCGGCCAGGGCACGCAGTACACCGTCGACGGCGCGCAGGTGACGTGCGATGCGACCATCTGTTTCCTCGGGAGCGGGCCGGCGTTCATCGGACACACGCTGTACTCGTACGTCCTCTTGCTCGTCGGGTCCGCACTCGTCGTCCTGCAGGCGCTCCGGTCGTCGACGATTCCGCGCGGGCAGGCGGCGTCGATGCTCGTCGCGACAATCGTCCCGACCGTCGGGAACGTCGTCTCGATCTTCGTCCTGCCGGAGTCCGTGCCGGACCTGACGCCGGTCACGTTCGGCGTGATGGGGATCGCGCTCGTCGTCGGTCTCTACCGGTACTCGCTCGTGGAGACGGACGCGTTGACGGGCGCGGTCGAAATCCACGAGAACGAGGACGGCGCGGTGCTCGTCGAGGACGCGGTCGTGGACCTGAACATCGGTGCGGCGACGGTGCTCGGGCTGGACGCGGACAACGCCATCCGGACGCCGGTGGACGAGGCGTTCGACGAACACGAGAAGCTCCGGACGGCGCACGCGGACGATCCGGCGACGGCGGACGGCCTCACGGTCTCCGCGCCGTTCACGGGCGAGACGCACCGCGTGAACGTCACCAGGGTCGCGCCCGATGGCGCGCACCGCGAGGGCTGGCTGTACGAGTTCCAGTCGCGCGAGTGACTCCGTCGACCACTGGATGCGGGGGACGGCCGGTGGTCCTTTATCGCTGGTTCGCGAAGGGAGTGGCAATCGATGGCGGTCGTGGCGGCGTACGCGTTCGTTCTCCTCGTCGGCGCAGTGGTGTCGCTGATAGTTGCGGGCGTTTCGTGGCGGTCGCGTCCGCAACCGACGGCGATGCCGCTCGTCGCGGTGATGGTCGCGGCGGCGACGTGGATGCTCGCGCTCGTCGCGACGCTGTCCATCCCGGATGCCACCGTCTCGCGAACGCTCGTGCACGTCCGGTACGTCGCGATTCCGACGACCGTCGTCGGGTGGGTGTGGCTCGCACTCGAGTTCTCCGGGCGTGCCGACGTCCTGACGCGAGAGGTCCGTGCGGCGCTCGTCGCGTTCCCGGTGATCGTGGGGACGGCGTCGGCGACGAGCCGACTCCACGGCCTGTTCTGGGCGTCGATCGGCGATCCGACGCCGACCGGTCAGCAGATCGCGGAGACGACGTACGCGACCGGGTTCTGGGTGTACACGATCGTCGCGTACCTCGTGCTCGCCGCCGGAACGGTTCTCGTGTTGCGGAAGCTCGTGCGCACCAGTTCGCTGTATCGCTCGCAAGCGATCGTGTTGATAATCAGTAACCTGGTGCCGTGGCTGGCGAACGTCCTCTACTTCGCGGGCGACCTCCCGGTGGACTTGACGCCCGTCGGATTCCTCGTCGCTGGCGTCGCCGTCGGGTACGCGCAGTACCGGTTCAAGCTCATGGACGTGTCGCCGGTCGGTCGGGGTTCGCTCGTCGATACCATCCGAGAGGGCGTGTTCGTGCTCGACGACGAGGACCGGTTCGTGGACGCGAATACGAGTGCACGACGGATGCTCGGGCTCGATGCCGAGGACCGCATCGTCGGCCGGAACGCCGCGGACGTGTTCGAGGAGTACCCGGAGGTCTACGAGCGGTACGCGGACGTCGCGGAGGCGAACGAGGCGTTGACGCTCGACACGCCGAATGGAACGCGAACGTTCGACGTCCGGGTGTCGCCGTTGACGGACGCGACAGGACGGCGCGTCGGGCGGCTCTTCCTCGTGCACGACGTGACCGCGCGCAAGCGACGGGAGAGCGAGTTGCGCCGTCAGCACGAGCAACTGGACGAGTTCGCGAGCCTCGTCAGCGACGACTTCCGGGCGCTGCTGGCGTCGGCGTCGGAGTCGCTGACGCAGGCGCGTGTGGCCGAGGATCCGGCGGCGTTGTCGGCGGTGTCGGCGGACCACGAGCGGTTGCGGTCGGTGATCGAGGACGCGCTGGCGCTGGCCAGAGGCGGTCGGACGGTCGAGGATCCCGGGTGGGTGTCGTTGGAGTCGGTCGCGCGCACGGCGTGGTCGGGCGTGGAGACCGGCGAGTCGTCGCTGTCGGTCGACGCGGATGCGACCGTTCGTGCGGACCGTGACCGACTGGAGCGCGCGTTCGTGGAGTGCTTCGAGAACGTCCGCGAGCACGGTGGGTCGGGGGCGCGGTCGGTCCGCGTGGGGATGCTAGACGGGGGCGATTCTGTGCTGGCGGAGGGGGGCGGGTTCTTCGTCGCGGACGACGGCGTGGGTGTGCCGGCCGGGGACCGTGAGGCGGTCCTGGAGACGGGGTACTCGAGTGGTGGCGCCGGGAACGGCCTCGGGCTGAGTATCGTGTCCGCGATCGCGGGCGCTCACGAGTGGTCGGTGTCGGTGGCGGAGAGTCGGCGTGGCGGCGTGCGCGTCGAGTTCCGCGATGTGACGGTCGCGGACCGCGACGCCGCCGGACGGGACGGCGATGGTGGCAGTGATGACAGTACGACGGCGGTCCCGTAACGCCGATCGCGTCTGTCGTCGCCGCCGCCCCAGAATAAAGATGTTGGTCAGAATATATTTTCTGCCTGGTCGTGCTCCATAGTACTCCCGAGACCTCCCCCGCATTCCCCAACCGAAGACCTCCCCCCGCGTTCCCCAACTGAAGACCTCCCCCCGCGTTCCCCAACTGAAGACCTCCCCCCGCGTTCCCCAACCGAAGACCTCCCCCCGCGTTCCCTAACCGACCGCCCCGATGGGCACGGCCGGGAAGTTCAAGTACGCAAGTGTCCAGTTTTGACCGAATGAATGACGTCCTGCAGGCGTTGCTCCTCGTGAGCATCCTCACGTCCCTGTCGCTCGCGGCGTACGGGTTCCGTCAGCGACCACGCCCCGGCGCCACGTCGCTGTCGGCGTTCATGCTCTCCACCGCCGTCTGGGCCGGCGGTGCACTCGGCGCTTCGCTCGCGGACACCCTCGCCGCAAGCATCCTCTGGACGCGCTTCGAGTACCTCGGCATCGTCGGCGTCCCGATCACGTTCTTCGCGCTCGCGGCACGATACACCGGCAACGAACGCCTGCTGACCCGACCACGCACGCTCGCGATCTCGGTCGTCGGCCTCGGCATCGTCCTCGGGCACTGGACGACCGACCTCCATTCTCTCTTCTACGTCGACGTCTTCCCGAGCACCACCACGCTCTCGGGGTACGACGTCGTCCACGGCCCACTGTTCTACGTCTGGATCGTCGTCGGGTACGCCCTCACGTTCGGCGGGTGCGCGCTCCTCGCACGCATGCTCTACCACAGCCAGCGCATCTACCGACGACAGGCCGGCGCGACCCTCCTCGCGGCCGTCGCACCACTCGTCTCCAACGCCGCGTACGTCCTCGACGTCACCAACTCGGACCTCACCCCGATCGCGTTCGCCGCCTGCGGTGGGGCACTCGGCTGGGCGATGCATCGCTTCGAGTTCATGGACCTCACGCCCGTCGCTCGCGAGACCGTCGTCGAGAACATCCGCGACGGCGTGCTCGTCCTCGACGACGCCGACCGCATCGTCGACGTGAACCCGACCGGACGACACCTCCTCGACGTCGACGGCGACGACACCTTCATCGGGACGGACGCGACCGAAGCCCTCGACGCACCGTTCGACGCACTCCTCGCACGGTTCTCGGACGTCGACCGTGGAAGCGACGTCGTCACGTTCGAGACCGAACGCGGCAAACGATTCCTCGACGTCGACGTCCTCCCCTACACCGATCTCGAGGGCCGCGACCGCGGCCGACTGTTCTACCTGCAGGACGTCACGGAACGCGAACGCCGCGAACGCGAACTCGAACGCCAGAACGAACAACTCGACCGGTTCGCGAGCCTCGTCAGTCACGACCTCCGGAACCCCCTGAACGTCGCCGAGGGCTACGTCCAGAACGCGTCCACGACAGACGACTTCGAGAACCTCGACGAGGTCGCGGCCGCCCACGACCGGATGCGAGCGATCATCGACGACGTCCTCGACCTCGCCAGACAGGGCCGCACCGTCACCGACGTCGCCCCCGTCAGCGTCGCCACCGTCGCCGAAGACGCCTGGCGGAGCGTCGACACCGCGAACGCCACCCTCGACGTCACCGCCACCGCAACCGTCGTCGCGGACGAATCCAGACTCCGGCAACTGTTCGAGAACTGCTACCGCAACAGCGTCGAGCACGGCTCGACTGGCAACCGGACGCAGTCCGGTGACAGCGTCGAACACGGCTCGACTGGCAACCGGACGCAGTCCGGTGACAGCGTCGAACACGGCTCGACTGGCAACCGGACGCAGTCCGGTGACAGCGTCGAACACGGTGGCGCGGACGTTGTCGTCACCGTCGGCGACTGCGACGGCGGGTTCTTCGTCGCCGACGACGGCCCTGGCATCCCCGAGGACGAACGCGAGGCCGTGCTCGACGACGGCTACACCACGCACCCCGACGGCACCGGACTCGGCCTCAGCATCGTCAAGAGCATCGCGACCGCCCACGACTGGACCGTCACCGTCGAAGCGAGCACGACCGGAGGCGCTCGATTCACGTTCACCGGAACGACGTACGCACGCGACGACCCCCGCACCGCCGTCGCCGACGACTGAACACCGCCGCGACCGCGAACACGCCAGCGACTGCTCGACGCCGGGTGTGAAGAAAAATCAGGAGTTCGGTCTTCGAGTCGTGCCGGGACGCGACTTACTCGTGCTTGTTGACCGTCTTCTCGTACTGCTCGGCGACGTTGTCCCAGTCGACGACGTCGAAGAAGCCGTCGATGAAGCTCCCGCGGTCCGGGCCGTAATCGTAGTAGTACGAGTGCTCCCAGACGTCGAGCGCGAGGACGGGGTGACTCCCCCAGAGCGCGCCCTGGTCGTGCTTGTCGACCGTGACGTTCCGCAGTTGCTTCGCGACGGGGTCGTAGACGAGGAGTGCCCAGCCGCCGGCTGCGCCGGCCGCGGCCTCGAACTCGCCCTTCCAGCCCTCGTAGGAGCCGAAGTCCTCCTCGATGCGGTCGCGGAGGTCGCCCTCGGGTTCTCCGCCGCCGTTCGGGTCCATGTTCTCCCAGAACAGCGTGTGGAGGTAGTGCCCACAGCCGTTGTGGGTGACGTTCCCGATGGCCGCGGCAGAGGAGCCGAAGTCACCGGATTCGCGGTTCTCCGCGAGGGTCTTCTCGGCGCTTTCGAGACCGTTCACGTAGCCCTGATGGTGGGTGTCGTGATGCCACGTGAGGACCTGTTCGCTGATCGACGGCTCGAGTGCGTCGTAGTCGTAGGGCAGTGGCGGCAGTTCGGGGTTGGAGTGTTCAGGCATGGAAACTCACCTCGATTCTAACATCTCTCGTCCGCTACTTAACGGTTTAGCCGGCGTATGCTAACACCCAACACCCGACTTGGAGGTAATCGTCGGTGGTACGGGTTGGTCGTGAGCGACGAGGGGTGGCCCTGTTCAGCCAGCGAGTGCGACGACGGCGAGGACGAGGCCGTAGTTCGCATCCCTGAGCAGGCAGAGACGGCCGTCGTCGAGTCCCTCGAGCCCGACGTCGTCGATGTCGCGGTCGACGAGTGCGGTGATGGCGACGGAGGAGGCGGTGGCGGCCGCGAAGACGACGCCGACGGGGAGTGCGAGGACGCCGGCGGCGGTGGCGGCGGCGTACAGCGCGAGCGCGCTCGCGTCCACGCCGTAGAGGAGGTACCGGGTCGCTGGGACGCCGAAGACGACGGGGACGGTGCGGACGCCTTCGGCGCGGTCGCCCGCGACGTCCCGGACGTTCCGGACCTCGAACGCGACCGTGGTCTGGACGAGGTAGAACGCGAACGCGACGCCCGCGGTCGCGGTGACCGCGTGGTCGGCCCAGACCAGCGGAAGGCCGACGACGGGGAGCGCCCACGCGACGCTCACGAGGAGGTTGTTCAGACCGAGGACGTCCTTGAGGCGTCGACCACCGGCGATGGGGAGTTCGACGCTGTACGCGACCGCGGCGACGCCCGGGAACGCGACCAGCGCGAACGCGACCGGGTCGCGAGCGAGTGCGAGCGCGAGTGCGAGCACGTACCCTATCACCGTCGCGGCCAAGAGCGCCTCGCGGTGCGCGGCGACGAACGCGGCACGCTCCGGGGCGTTCACCGCGTCCTCGTCGTCGACGAGCTTGTTCGACCCGTATATCGAGAACGCGACGAGTCCGAGCACCGGCACTGCGGCGGTGACCTCCGCGCCGAGGAGGACGGTGACCGTGAGGACCTTCGCCGCCCCGACGAGTCCGTCGAGTACGGAAGCGTGCACGAGCGCGGCGAAGAGGTCGTTCGCGCTCGGGAGGTGTATCCTCTGGTCGACTCGCCGGGATCGCTCGCTCGCTGGCGACATACCAAAGCGAATTACCGGTAGTTACTTAATTATTTTCGGAACTGCTAGTTACTTATTAAATAAACCGAACTATGGGTTGGTTGGCCGTCATTCGGTCGTAAACGAAATCGCGAGGATGCGGGCCGCTGTCGCGCGTTAGCCGTCGGTCTCGCCGCGAGCGGCCTTGTACATCGCGAGTGCCGCCTCGCGACGCTCGCCGTGGTCGACGATCGGTGCCGGATACTCCGGCGCGACCCGGTTGCGTTCGGAGAGCGAGAGCGCGTGCCAGTCGTGGATGGCCTCGGCGGGCGCGTCCGCGAGCTCGGGCACGTACGTCCTGATGTACTCCGCGTCCGGGTCGTAGTCCTCGCCCTGCGTCATGGGGTTGAAGATGCGGAAGTACGGCTGGGCGTCCGTCCCCGTGCTCGCCGCCCACTGCCAGCCGCCGTTGTCGTTCCCAGTGTCGTGATCGAGCAGGTGCTCGCGGTAATGCCGGTAGCCCTCGCGCCAGTCGATCTGGAGGTCCTTCGTCAGGAACGACGCGACGATCATCCGCACGCGATTGTGGACGAACCCCTCCTCCCGCAACTGTCGCATCCCGGCGTCGACGACGGGATACCCCGTCTCGCCGTGCTTCCACGCCGCCAGCTCCTGGGGGTCGTCGCGCCACGCGATCTGGTGCTCGTAGTCCTTGTAGTTCTCCGAGACGACCTCGGGGTTGTAGTGGAGGACGTGCGCGTAGAACTCGCGCCACGCGAGCTGACTCCGGAACTCCTCGACGCTGTCGTGGTCGGCCTCGGTGTCGGCGAGGTCGCGTGCGACGACGACCTCCTCGTGGACCTCCCGGATTCCGATGGTACCCCACTTGAGGTCGACGGAGAGGTGGCTCGTGCAGTCGTCGGCGGGGTAGTCCCGTCGGTCGGCGTAGTCGTAGACGTCGGACTCGAGGAACTCGAGCAGACGCTCGCGTGCGGCCGCGGTGCCGGCGTCGGGTATCGTCGCGGTCGGCTCGTCGAACTCGAGGTCGGCCTGCGTCGGGCAGTCGCCAGCCGCGACGTCGACGGCCTCGGGCGACCAGAGGGCCTCGGACTCGGGCACGGAACGCGGGTCGTCCTTCGGTCGGTCGCGCCACTTCTTCCAGAAGTACGTGTACACCTTGTACGGCGTCCCCTCGTTCGTCGTGATGGACCCGGGTTCGTGACAGATCGCGTCCTCGAAGTCCGCGTGGGCGATGCCCGCGTCGTCGAGGACGTCCCGAACGTCGGCGTCGCGCTCCTGGGCGAGCCCAGAGTGGCCTCGATTCCAGACGACGCGTTCCGCGTCGAGCGCCTCTGCGAGTTCCGGCAGGACGTCTCGTGGGTCGCCCCGGCGGAGGAGGAGGTCGCTCCCGCGCTCGCGGTACGCCGCCCTGAGCGCGTCGAGTGCGTCGAGCATGAACGCGACGCGGTTCGGGGACGCGTGCTCGAGGACGGCGTCGTCGAAGACGAACACGGGAACGACCGCCCCCAGCTCGGCGGCGTTCGTTCCGGCTCTCGACAGCGCGACGTTGTCGCTGACGCGGAGGTCGTCACGATGCCAATGCAGTTGCATACGTGTTCGAACGAATCAGGGCCCCGTCAGTGTGGTGCCAACACGTTCGGTACGCGAAGAGAACACGCGGCGAGCGTCCGCGACGTCGCGCTCGAGCCTTGCGTCCGCGACGTCGCGGGTCAGGCTTTACGGTCGGGCGGCACGACGCGTTCGCGTTCGGTCGCGAAGGGATTCGTGCGGATGCCCGCGCCGAACCCGAGGAGGACGGCGACGACGAGAACGGCGGCGCCGAACGCGGGATACACCGCGCCGGCGCCGACGAGGACGGCGGCGACGACGGTCCCCCAGGCGGCGTCGTCGTGGCCGATGCGGGCGGCGACGAACTCGCCGACGGCGACGAGGCCGATGCCGATCCAGACCACCGCGATGACGGCGAGGACGAACAGGACGGGCATCGCGAGCATCGACACGGTCTCGTTCCGCGTGGCGCCGTAGTAGAGCGCGCCGACCGAGCCGACGAACAGGCCCGCGACGACGGTTCCGATGAACGTCGACGTCAGCGAGTGCCGTCTCGCCTTCTCCGCGCCGCGCTGGCCGTACTCGGGGAACAATCCGACGAGCATGACCGCGAGCGCGACGGTCACGCCGACGACGACGCCCGCGCGAACGCTCGCGGGGAGCGCCCAGAAGGCGTCCCAGTAGCGAGTCCAGGCGACGAGTGGTGCACCTCCCGTATCGAGCGCGGTTCCGTACATGATCCCCCTCATCTGATACAGCCACGGATACCACTTAGTTGTGTAGCATTGTTATCCCGTAATCATCTTATATTCGATACTAATCTAGGGAGGAACCAGCTATATTCGAAACGAACGAGTGACGATACCGTCGGGGACGGACTCTCGGAGTGCTCTCCTCGGAAGCGACTCTAGAGTGGTGCGTCGCCGTCGATGATGCGTCGTGCGCGGTCGGCGAGTGCGGGGACGGTGTCGCGCATCTTCGGGTAGAGTGGGTCGTCGGCGTCGCCCTGGAGGTGGCGGGCGTAGAACATCTCGCCGAGGCCGGCGAGCTTGTAGACGGCGAGTGCGCGGTAGAAGCGGTCGTGGTCGTACTCGTAGCCGGTGGCGTCCTCCCAGCGGGCGACGAGGTCGCGTCGGGTCGGGTAGTCCTCGTGGCCGACGAAGGTGGGGAGGAACTCCTCGGCGACGGCGGGGTCGTCGTCGGGGTCGCGCCAGAAGGACAGTAGCCAGCCGAGGTCGGTTCGGGGGTCGCCGAGCGTGGACATCTCCCAGTCGAACACGCCGACGAGCTCGGGGGGTGTGCCGGGGGCGAACATGACGTTGTCGAGCTTGTAGTCGCCGTGAACGAGCGTTTGGGGATGGTCTTCGGGGGCGTGCTCCTGGAGCCACGCCATGACGTCGTAGAGTGCCTCGACCTCGCGTTCCGCTGCCGTGGTGTCGAACGCCCACATGAGTTGCTGGCTCCAGCGTTCGACCTGGCGCTGGGCGAACCCCTCGGGGTGCCCGAACTCGTCGAGGCCGACCGCGGCCGGGTCGACGTCGTGGATGGCGGCGAGCGAGTCCACGAGTTCCTCGCCGAGACGTTCGCGGGACTCCGGGTTCGCGAACCGTTCGGGTTCCTCGTTCCGGACGACGTCGCCGTCGAGTTTCGCCATCAGGAAGAACTCCGCGCCGATGACGGTCTCGTCGTCGCACGCGAGCACGGTCTCGGGGAGCGGCACCGGGGTGTCCTGGAGGGCGTCCATCACGCGGTACTCGCGGAGGACGTCGTGCGCTTTCTCGGCGGTCTCGCCCGCCGGCGGTCGACGGAGGACGTACTCGTCGTCGCCGTACGTCACGAACAGCGTCTCGTTCGAGTGTCCGGCGCGATGTCGGCGGACGTCGAACGTCTCCGTCGGCCCGAGGTCGGCCGCGATGAACGCCCGGAGGGCGTCCTCGTCGACGAGCCGGTCCGCGTACGAATCAGTCATGAACGAGGTGTCGCTCGGGGTCGTCCTAAAGCCTCGTCAACCGGCAGCCGTGCGCGTCCCGTTCATCGCGACCGCTGCTCGACTCGCGACGGCTGGTGGCGGTCAGTGCTCGAGTTCGACGACGAGCGCCCCGAGCGCGTTCGAGTCGTGACGCTGAGCGTCGATGGCGAGTGGCGGACGCCCCGAGCTAGCGGTGGGTTCTTGCGCTCGCATCGCCTCCTTCTGACTGTGCAACTCGTCGCCCATCGCGGGTTCGCTCGGGAAGCGCCGGAGAACACGCTCGCTGCGGTCGAGTACGCCGCGGCCGCGGGCGCGAACGCCGTCGAGGTGGACGTGCGTGCGGCGAGCGACGGGACGCCCGTGATCGTGCACGATGCGACCGTCGACCGCGTTACGAACGGGACCGGCGCTGTCAGCGAGCACGCGCCTGCAGAACTCGATTCCCTGTCCGTCCTCGGCTCCGGCGAGGGAATCCCGACGCTCGACGCGGTGCTCGAGCGCGCGCACGATCGCGAGCTCGCCGTGAACGTCGAGGTGAAGGAGGCCGACGTCGCGGAATCGGTCGTCGACGCGATTCACGGATCCGGAATCCTCACGACGGCCGTGTGGGCATCCTCGTTCGATGCCGACGCGCTCCGGCGGGTCGCCGACGCGATCGAGGCCCGAGCCGGGAATGACGGTGCGCGCATCCAGACAGCGTACCTCGTGCGGTCCCGACGCCACGACCCCGTCGGGACCGCGGTCGACCTCGGCTGCACCGCCATCCACCCCCAGTACCGGGCGACCATCCCGGGGGGCCTCGTCAGGCGTGCACACGACGCCGGTCTGCACGTCAACGCGTGGACGCTCTCGAGTTCGTGGGTCGCACGCGTCGTCGCCCGAACCGGCGTCGACGGCCTCATCGCCGACGTCACGCTCGACGCGTACAGTCGTACCTGACGCTCAGCGGAGTTTCTCGTAGGACGCGGCGAGGTTGAGGACTGGTTCGGGGTAGTCCTCGCCGAGGACGACGCCGTACTCGCGCTGTTCTTCGTTCGTCATCGTCCAGGGTTCGTGCGCGTACTCCGGCGGGAGCGGTTTCAGTTCCGGACACCAGCGCTTGACGTGGTCGGCGTCTTCGTCGTACCGACGTGCCTGGTCGACGACGTCGAAGTAGGAGTTCCGGGAGTCGTTCCCGACCTGGCTCTGGTACGCCCAGTTCCCGTAGTTCGACGCCGGGTCGTAGTCGACGAGCCGGGTCTCGAAGTACGCGGCCGCTTTGCGCCAGTCGACGCGGCAGTTGTTCGCGACGAACGAGGCGACGTTCTGGCGGCCGCGGTTGCTCATGAATCCCGTCGCGTTCAGCTCGCGCATGTTCGAGTCGACGAAGGGAATCCCGGTTTCGCCGTGCTTCCACGCGTCCAGCAGGCGGTCGCCACCGCGCCACTTGATGTCGTCACGCTCGCGGATGCCTTCGCGTCGGAAGTGCTGACTGCCGTGTTTCGCGAACTGGAACTGGAAGAAGTCCCGCCAGACGAGTTCGAACACGAGCCAGTACGTCGAGTCGTTCGCGACGCGCTCGCGCTCGTACGCCTGCACCTCCCGATACACCTCGCGTGGACTCAGGGTCCCGAGGTTCAGCCACGGCGAGAGCTTCGAGGAGTAGTCCGCGCCCAGGAGGCCGTTCCGGGTTTGCTTGTACTCGCGCAGTCGGTCGCGCGTCCAGACGTAGTTCTCGAGGCGTTCGCGCGCCCGGGTCTCGCCACCCTGGAAGGGAAGGACGGCGCGTTCGTCCGCGACCGCGACGGCGTCCCAGTCCGCGCGTTCGGCGACGCCGAGGTCGGTGGGTGACGGGATCGAGCCTGCGTCGACGCCGGCGGTCGCGTCCGCGTCTGCGTCGGCGGTACCGTCGGAATCGTCGACGATTGCCTCGCCGTCGCCGTTCTCGAGTTCGGTCGGAAGCGCCGGGACGTCCGGTGTCGCGAGTGGCGTTCGTGGCGCGCAGTCGGGCGCGTTCTCGACGGCCTGCCGGAACGGCGTGAACGTGTCCGGGATCGCTTCGGGTGGATCGGGGAGGTCCTCGGGATGATAGAGCGTGTGGCCCCAGCGCGACTCCAGGCGTGTCCCGTCTGGGAGGGCGTCGGTGACGCGGTCGCGGACGGCGTACTCCTCGGGCGTCGGGTAGCGCTCGCAGTAGACGACGTCGGCGCCGACGGCGTCGGCGAGCGCCGCGAGTGCGGCATCGGGTCGCATGTGGGCGACGACGAGGTCGCTGTCGGCGTCCTGGAGCGTCCCCCGGAGGTCGCGGACGCTCTCCGCGAGGAAGCGAGCACGATGTGCACCGGTCTTCTCGAACGTGAACGAGTTCGGGCCGCCGTACTCGACGTCGCCGAACGACGCCGGGTCGAAGACGAAGACCGGGAGTAGTGCGTCGGCTCGTGCCGCGTGCGTCAGCGCGTAGTTGTCGTGGACGCGGAGGTCCCTGCGAACCCACCAGATGGACGTTTCGCGATCGCTCATGTCCCCGGGTTGGTGCGATACCGGATAAAGGAGTGCGGCGAACCAGTTACCCCCGTGGGCGTTCGACGCCAGCGTTCGGCGTTCGATGCCGGCGTTCGTCGCCAGCGACGCTCGCTTCAGTCGCCGACGAACTGCACGCGGAACTCGCGCTTGCGTGGGCCGTCGCACTCGACGAACAGGATGGACTGCCACGTCCCGACCTGGAGTTCGCCGTCGACGACGGGAATCGTCTCGCTGGGGCCCAGGAGCAATGCTCGCAGGTGCGAGTCGGCGTTCCCGTCGAGGCGGTCGTGCGTCCACCCTTCGTCGTCGACGACGTCGCCGAGGAAGTCGACGATGTCCCGACGGAGCCGGTGTTCGTCCTCCTGGAGACAGACGCCGGCGGTCGTGTGCCCGACGAACACGGTGACTGTGCCGTTCGTCCCCGCCGGGACGACCGACGCGACCTCGTCCGTGATATCTTCGGTCGTCAGGCGCTCGTCGGTGTCCAGCGTGAACGTCTCCATGCACCCCGATTTCGGCTGGTCGCGAATTAAGCGTTCGGCCGCCAGCGTCGGTCAGGGTGGTCAGCGTCGGTCAGGGTGGCCAGCGTCGGTCAGGGTGGTCAGCGTCGGTTAGGGCGGTCAGCGTCGGTCAGGGCGGTCAGCGTCGGTCAGGGTGGTCAGCGTCGGTCAGGGGCGGTCAGCGTCGGTTAGGGCGGTCAGCGTCGGTCAGGGTGGTCAGCGTCGGTCAGGGCGCATCCTCCCTGCTTTCGCTGGCGCGTTCAGGGGAAGACACTTGCCGGACGGTCTCGCACGGTGGCGTGATGTCCCGTCGCGATTCCGGTTCGAGTCCCTCCAGTACGGCGATCTCCGTCGTCCTCGTCGTCGTTTCGGTCGTGGTCGGGATCGTCGGTGCGGTCGTGGTCGGCGGTCTCGGCGTCGTCGTCGCCGTCGCCGTGCTCCTCGCCAGCACCGCCGCCGTCGCCCGCCGCCGCGACCGCGACCGTCGCTGACGGCAGACTCGAGGACACCGAGGGCCACCCCGGCGCCCTCGCTGGGAAGTCGTGGGATTCATCCACGCGGACGCGCTACGTTCACGTCATGCGATGGGTGTGGGTGCTGCTGGCCGGTGCGGTCGTCGTCCTCGCCACCACGAGCGGCGTCGGTGGCGCGAGCGGTGACTCCGCTCCGACGCCGAACACGCCCGCTCCGACGCCGAACACGCCCGCTCCGACGCCGAACACGCCCACTCCGACGCCGAACACGCCCGCTCCGACGCCGAACACGCTCGCTCCGATGGTGCCGCCGGACGCCCCCGACGACTCCGGAGTGGCGGTCGACGCGAACGCGACCTACGACCCCGACGAACCCGTCTCCGTGACGGTCTCCGGAACGCAGGGGAACCTGTACGCGGTCTACCTCTACGACGCCGACGGCGACCGCGTCCGGCACGAGCGGCGGTTGCTCCAGGCCGACTCGAGCAAGGTCGCCTTCGGTGACCTCGACGCGGGCTCGTACCGCGTCGTCGTCGTGGAGACGAACTCGGGGGCGCAAGTGATGGCGACGTTCGGCGTCGGCGACCCCTACGTCCGCGGGGTCGTCCCGGAGGTCGTCGTCGACCAGCCCGCCGATGTCGTCGACATAGAACTCGCGCTCCCGAACGGGACGCGTCGCGCGACCGTCGAACTCGCCGGTGCCGGCGGCGACTACCACGTCACTGCGACCGTCGTCGACGAGAACGGCGACGGCGTCGTCGCCCTCGAGTGGAACACGTTCTATGCCGGCCGCGACGACGTCTCGCTCGCCGCTAGCGGCCCGGATACGGTCGAGAACGCCAGTCGCGAACGCGACCTCGATTCGTTCCTCCCCGAGGGCGAGTACGCGCTCACCGTCACCGTCGACGGGGAACGCGTCGACCGGGGCGCGATCGTCGTCGAACTCGAACCGCTCCACACTCCGCGGATCAACGTCTTCGAGGCCCCACAGACGGGGTCGCCGGAATCGAGCTTCGAGCAAGCGGTCTCCTCGGGCACCGTCGAAGCCGACGAATGGATGTTCGTCGTCGTCCACACCCAGGGGATCTTCGGTTCGGTCACCGACGTCGACGACCTCCGGTCGGTCGGCCCGGACCAGACCGTCCTCACCATCACGCCCGAGGACGGCGGAGAACCCGTTCGACTCACCGCCGCGGACTACGTGCACGTCGAGGAAGGCCGCATCGTCGTCGGGTTCGGGCCTGGGACCGACGCGCTCGAACCCGGCACCAGCTACGACGTCCTGTTCCGCGTCTCCGCCGCACATCCCTACCGGGCCGGCGAGGTAACGACCGGCGTGAACCTCGAAGTCGTCGAAGCCGGGAGCGAACCGGACGACGTCGTCGTCTCCGTGGAACGCATCGACGCACCGGAGCGCGTCGACGCCGGCGGCGTCGCGAACTTCACGATCTCGCTCCGCAACCGCGGACAGCGAACGGGATTCATCCCCGTCTCCGTCACGATCGGCGCGAAGACCGTCGAACGGAACGTGACCGTCCCCGGGAACGAGCTGACGACCGTCGACGTCGTGGTCGACACCGACGGCGTCCTCGAAGGCGACCGCCGGTACGTTGTAGACGTGAACGGCACGCGCACCACCGGCTCCATCGTCGTCGGGTCGAAGGACGATGCACCGACGCTCGTCGCCGGCGACCGCGAGGAGGGCGGGCTCCCCGGGTTCACCGTCCCGGCGACCGTCGCGGCGCTCGCCGTCGCCGGACTCGTCGCTCGCCGTCGCCGCACCGCTCGCAAGTGAGTCGAGTTTGCGTCGCCGCACCGCTCGCGAGTACGTCCGGTCGGCGGGCGTCGCCGGAGCCGCCGCTAGTCAGTCGACGAGTCCGCCGGTTCCGTTCTCGAGTGGGTAGGAGAGGAGGGTCTCGCGGCCGCCGCGCGCGGCGAGTGCGCGGGCACGGTCGACGAACGACTCCCAGGCGGTCGCACAGTCGTCGTGCATCTCGAAGGCGTGGCGTTCGCCGAGGTGCGGCGGCGGCCCGACCGTCACCGTACGGCCGCCGGCGAGCGGACGCCCGCACCACGGACAGGTCTCCGCTGCGTCGGTCGTTGACTGATTCGTCGCCATGACCATCTCTCGTGGTGCAACGGCGTTAGTTAGCGGGCACATACCCGGCCCGTGCGTCGACGAAAGGGTGCGTCGACGAAAGGGTGCGTCGACGAAAGGGTGCGTCGACGAAAGGGTGCGTCGACGAAAGCGTGCGTCGACGAAAGCGGTCGCGGCGTGCTCAGGCGAGCCAGTCCTCGGGCTTCGTGTCGTAGTCGACGTCGTCCGCGGCGAGGTGACTCACTTGCTCCCAGGGGACGTCGAACTCCTCGAACGACTCGCCGTCGAACCGGATGCGTTTGCCCTGCTCGGTCGGCTCCGGCTCGCGGTTCCGGCGGCGTGCGACCTCGCGGTCGTGGTCGCTCAACTCCTTCACGATCGTCAGGAGGTTCACCGGCCGCCCCCAGAGCTCGAACACGCGTTCGAGCACTTGCTTCGCTTGCGGGACGTCCAGCATCACGCCGTTGTACTGGTGGCCAAGGAGGAGCTCGTTCCGGTTGTCGAAGTTCCCGTCGTACACCGCGATCGTCGGCTTCCCGAAGTTCGTGAACTGCAAGAGCAGCTTCTTCTTCACGTCCTCCGCGTCGACGCTCGCCACGCGATTCTGGCCGGTCGCGTGACTGTACTCGTACGTGAAGTAGTCGTTCGCGTCCACGAACTCCTGCGTGAGGAACTCGTCGAGGAACGTCACGTCGTTGTGGCTCTGCCGGATCTCGCGCATCCGCTCCCAGCCCGCAGTGTAGTCGACGTCCGCGAGCGCATCCTCGACGCCCTCGTACCGTGCGTCGTCGAACAGGTACCGACCGATCTGCTCTAGTTCGCTGTCGGTGACGGACTCGAGGAACGTCCGGTTCCCGCGCTTGGCGAGCGAGTAGTGCCGGCGCGCCAACCCAGCGGTCGTCAGCACCTTCCAGGGATACGTCTCGACGTCTATCTCGCCGGCCTTCGCCGCCGCGAGCGCCTCGCGGTCGACGTACGCGTCGTCCACGCCGTCGAGTTCGTCCAGCGACGCCGAGTCGATGGCGGCGAGCGCGTCCGGCGGCGACAGCGTCGCCATCACCTCCTCGAAGTCGACGACCTCGTCGACGTTCTGCCACGTCACGCCCTCGACCCGCAGGAGGCGCTCGAAGACCTCCCGGCGGTTCGCGCGATTCTCGACGTACTCCCAGATCTCCAACCCGAGCTTGTACGGATTCAGTCCCGGCGACCCGAGGACGCGCGCCATGTGATCCGCGTAGTTCATGAACTCGTCGGCGGCCGCGAACGCCTCGCCAGTCATCATGACAGATTCCCAATAACTGGCCCAACCCTCGTTCATGACCTTCGTCATCTTCTGGGGCGCGAAGTAGTACGCTTCCGCGCGCAACAGGTCCAGGACGTCGGTCTGCCACTCCGTCATGTCCATCGCACGACCCGCGTCGTCGTCGAAGCGCTTCCCGTGCATCCGCAGGAACCCGAGGACGTCCTTCTGGGGTTCCTCGGGGAACGACGCTGGCTCCTCCTCCTCTGCTTCGAGGAACTCGTCGTCGAACACCTCCTTCTTGACCTCGTCGCTGAGGTTCAACTCCGCGAGCTTGTCCTCGACCTCGGCGTCCATCGTCACGACGTCCTCGCCCTCGGCCGTCTCCACGGGCGCGTACGGCTCGTGCTGGTCGATGTTGTCCTCGAGCGTGAGCGCGTTGTCGATCCAGCGTTCGACCGCCGCCCGCTCGATGTCGGGGTCGCCCATGTACTCCGCGATCGTCCGCGCGTGACGCTCCAGCATCGCCGCCGCGTCAGCGCCCTCGCCGAACAACTGGAACCACTCGTTGTTCGCGAAGAAGTCACTGTGGGCTTCGACGTGCGTGATGACCGCCTTCTGGTCCGCGAGCGTATTCGACTCCTGCAGGAACGCGTGTGCGGGATCGTCGTTGTTCACGATCTCGAACGCCTTCCCGCCCGCGTACTGGCCCTGCTTCTGCTGGCGGTCGTACTGCATCCCCCACCGCCAGTGGGGGTACCGGTGCTGGAACCCGCCGTACGCGATGAGTTCGTTCATCTCGTCGTAGTCGACGACCCAGTACTTCACGTCGTAGGGCTCCAGCCCGAGCTTCAGCGCGAGGTTCCGTGCCTCCCGGACGGGTTCGTCCAGGTCGTCCGCGATGCGTTGCTTCTTGAAGCGGTCCTGGTCACTCACGGGCATCACCTCCGATGCCCGTTCGTTCGACGCGCCCTGCGGGCGAATCGCTACTCATTCGTCCTCACCTCCCTCCGTCGAGAGGATGTCGTAGATCGCGTCCGTGACGTCCTCCGGGCCGGAGACGTACGCCACCGCGACGTTCTCGCTGTCGCCGAAGTGACTCTCCACCTCCTCGGCGTGCGTCGCGTTGATCGCCGTGCCAGTCGGTTGCGTCTCCACGTACGCGTGCAAGTTCGCCGGAATCGAATTCATCAGTGGGATCACGTTCTCCTCGGTGTCGTTGCTCGAGTTCTCGCTGTCGCCGGCCGCGAACACGTACCGGTTCCACTCGCTCCAGGGGTACTCCTCGAGCAACTCGGCGGCGAGTTCGTACGCGCTCGAGATCTTCGTTCCGCCACCGGAGCGGATGCCGAAGAAGTCCTCGCGTTCGACCGCCCAGGCCTCCGCGTCGTGGGCGATGTAGATGAACTCCGCGTTGTCGTACTTCCCCGTGAGGTACCAGTCCAGGGGCGTGAACACGCGCTCGACGAGTTCGCGTTTCTTCTCGCGCATCGACCCGGAGACGTCGCGGATGTTCACCACGACGACGTTCTTCTCCTTCTCCTCGATGACCTCCGGGTGCCGGTAGCGTTCGTCCTCGCGCCGGAACGGCACGTGCTTGATGCCCTCGCGCTTGATCTTCTGCTGGATGTGCTCGCGTTCGACGTTCGCCTCGACCTCATCGATACTCGACCACTCCGTCTTCTCCTCGGCGCTCAGGTCGTCGTACGCGTCGACGAGCCACGCCTTCGACACCGGGATGGACTCGCCGCGCGCCCACTCGAAGGCCTTCTGCGGGCCGACACCGTCGACCTTGAGCACTTCGTGCAGGAACTCCTCGTCGAAGTCCATCGCCATCTTCCGCTTCAGGCCTTCCTTGAACATCCGCTCGAAGTCAAGCGTCGAGTTCGGACCCGAGCGCGTGATGTCCGTGTAGGGGCCTTCCTTCTCCTCGACGACGCGCTTGCCCTTCGGGTCGAGGTCGAGCCCGAGTTCCTCGTCGAGTTCCTCCGCGAACTCCTCGGGATCCATCTCGTAGTACTCGTGCTCGCCAGCCTCCTCGCCGGGCTCGCCGTCCTCGTCGCCGTCGCCGGGCTGGGGTTCGGGTTCGCCGACGGGGTCGCCCTCCTCGGCGCCTTCGCCCTTCCCGACGCCACCCTGGTCGAGCTGGTCGTACTCGAACTCCGGCAGGTCGACGATCTTGATGGGGATGCGAACGTCGTCGCTCCCGCTCGCCCCGAGTTCCCCGTACTGGATGAACTCCGCGAGGTCCTCGCGGCGCTGTTCGCCGACGTCCCGGAACCGTTCGAGGTCGTCTTTCAGTCCCATCTGTAAGCCACCTGTCCCATGACGTGTCTACTGGTCAGTTCGGCCGACGCCGGCGAGTACCCGTAGTGCTCGACTAACGCCGCAACCGTCCGGTCCTTCAACCGCTCGGTCTCCGTCCCGCTCGGTGGGTCCTCCCACTGTCGCGGGTCGAAGTCCGCGTACGTCCGACGGACGTCGTCCCAGTCGTTCTCCTCCAGCACCGCCTTGATGACCGGGATCGCCGTCAACTCGACGTCCTCGACGCGGAAGTCGTCGCCGCGTTGCTCCCACGCGTACCGGTTCAGTGCAGTGATGACCTTCTCCCGGCGGAACTCCGCCACCACCTCGGCGGGGCTCCCACCGGGACCGTAGTCGGCCTCGTCGAACCGACCGAGGTGCTCGACCTCGAACACCTTCATCAGGATCGCGTCCGGTTCGACGCGCTCCCCGCGGTCGTTCGTGATCGGGTCGTCGGTCTCCCACGCGTACACGTGCTCGACGTACTCCTCGACCGTCGACTCGTCGACGCGGTGATGATGCATCATCGCGTCGAGGACGTCCGTCTCCTGCTCGCCGAACACGTAGTTCTTCACCGCCGCGACGCGTGACTCGAACTCCGAGCGTTCGCCCGCCGAGAACACGGGTGCCGCCGAGAGCCCTTCCACCATCTCGTTCAGGACGTCGCGAGGCATGACCACGCTCGCGACGTCGTACTCCGGATGATGACGGTCACGTTCGGCGTGCAGGAGGTCCGCGAGGACGTCCCGCGTGAACGTCACGGGGATGCCGTGCTTGCCGTCGTCGGCGTCGTCCCCGAGGTCGAAGTCCTCGGCCTCCTGGCGCGTGTCGCCGTCCTGGAGGTACCCGCGGTCGTACAGGATCGCTTTGTCGACGAGGTCCAGGCCGGCGGGGTGGTCGCTGTCGTCGAGTCGCGAGACGACCGCGTACAGTGCCGCCGCCTCGATGGTGTGGGGCGCGAACTCGCGGTCGACGACCTCGCCGGCGCCACGCTTCACGGAGATGACGACGGGCTCGCGGATGCGGTCCGCGAGGTCGTCGTACGTCGTCGCCGTCCACACTTCGGTCTCACCGGTCAACTCCCGACGGATGAGTTCGGTCTCGAGACTCAGGTTCGTCAGGTACCGGAACTCGTGTTTGTCCAGCCGACGCTTCAACGCCTTCAGGGGGTCCATCCCCTGCCTGTCCGAGTGCTGGTTCAGCGTCGCCTCCAGGTCCGGGTTCGAGATGACGACGAGTTGCGTGTCGACGTCCATCCCGATGCCCTTGTCCAGCTTCACCGACCCCTCGTCGGGGACGTTCAGGAGCTTCTGGAGCAAGTCCGCGTGCTGGGCGGCGTCCTCGACCACCGTCAGCAGGCCGTTCCCCTGACTGAGGACGCCGTCGTAACTGAACGCTTGCGGGTTCTTCCGCCCACGCGAATCGAGTTCCTGGAGCATCCCGCGCATCCACGACCCGACGAGGCGTTCCTTGGGCGACCCGTCGTCCTCGCTGTGCAGGACGCCGATGCCCTGCCCGACGTCGACGACGTAGTTCTTCACGCGCAAGTGCTTCTCGTCCGTGATCGCACTGAACAGGTCGGGGCGACCCTGCCGCCGGTACCGTTCCTCGAGGTGGTCGTACGCCTCCCGCGAGAACGGGTCGAGGTCCTCCTCGACGCGCACCGGCAGGTCCGGTTGCGCCTCGTTCACCGCGGTGAGCACGTCGTCGCGGATCTTCTCGGGGAACACCGACAGCGGATGCGTCTGTACCGGGCTCGAATACCAGTTGTCCTCGACGTCCGCACCGGTCTGGGTCTCGCCACCACCGTACGCGAGCCCGCGCTCCTCGCTACTCGCGCTCTCGACGTTCCACTCCAGCGTGTACCGCCGTCCGGCGTCCGTCTTCGAGTACTCCCGGAGCCCGTTCACGAGACAGCGCTTCAGCTCCGACTTCCCCGTCGCCGTCGGCCCGTCGAACCACAGGATCTTCTCGTGCTTCCCGTGGCCCGCGGCGATGGTGCGGAGGTCGTCGACGAACGCGTTCAGGATGCTCGTGTTCCCGAGCACCGCGTGCTCGCCGTCGTTGTGCGGGTCGTCGAAGAACCGATACCGGTCGGTCTCCTTGCCCTCCTCCACGACCGTCCGCGTCCCCATGGACTCGATCGCCTCCAGCAGGTACTTCGACGCGTGACTCGCCACCGTCGGCCGTTCCAGGACGCGGTCGACGTACGCCTCGATACCCATCGGCTCCTCGTACGTCGCCTCCAGTTCCCGGTCGACCGCGTCCACGAAGTCCTCGCCGCCCGCCATCTAATCCTCCATCTCGGATTTGGCGACCTCCGCGCCAGCGAACTCGAGCACTTCCTTCGCACCACCCCGCGAGTAGCCCTGGTCCTCGAGCGCGTCGACCCACGACGTCCGTTCGTCGTCGTCGCTCTCGTTCGCCGACACCAGCGCGGAGAAGTTGATGTTGTGCTTCTTGTCCTCCCAGAGCTTGCGCTCCAGGGCGCGACGCAGGCGCTCGTTGTCCGTCGGGTCGAACGTGTCACCGGTGCGTGCACGGCGACTCACCCAGTTACTGACCTCCTGCCGGAAGTCGTCCTTCCGGTCCTCGGGGATGTCGAGTTTCTCCTCGACGCTCCGCAGGAACGTCTCGTCGGGCTCTTGCATCTGTCCGGTGAGTTCGTCCTCGACGCGGTCGTCGTCGATGTACGCCATCACGTGGTCCATGTACTTCTCGCCCTGGCGCTGGATCTCGTCGACGTCGTACGCGAGTGCGTGCCGGACGTCCTCGATCGCGCGCTCCTTGTACTCCTCGCGGACGAGTTCGAGGTAGCGGTAGTACCGCTCGAAGTTCTCCTCGGGGATCGAGCCGTGGTGTTCGAGGTTCTCCTCGAAGAAGTTGAACACCGTCAACGGCGACAGGAACCCGCGACTCCGATGTTTGGAGTCCATGATGGCCTCCGCGATCTCGTCGCCGATGAACCGCGGACTCACGCCCTCCATGCCCTCGCCGATCTCCGCCTTCGCCTCGGCCTCCTCGCGGAGCTTCTTCACGTCGATGTCGTCGCCCTCGTCGATCTCGCCGTTGTACGCCTTCGCCTTCTGGAGGAGTGCGACGGTGTCGTTGTCCGGCTCCTCGATACGGGTGAGTACCCCGAACAGCCCCGCCATCTCCATCGCGTGGGGCTCGATGTTGATGTCGGGGACGTCCGCGTTCGACAGCATCTTCCGGTAGATCTGGGCCTCCTCCTCGTACCCGAGGACGTACGGGAAGTCGATGCGCTTGGTGCGGTCGTTGAACGCCTCCATCTTCTCGTCGCCCTTCTTGTCCTTGTACTCGGGCATGTTCGTCCGCCCGACGATCACCTGATCGATGTCGATCCGCGGGTTGTTCTTGGGCTTGATCGTCATCTCTTGGGTGGCGTGCAGGAAGTCGTACAGGAACTCCCGCTGGAGCTTCAGGAGCTCTTCGCCGCTGAAGATGCCGCGGTTCGCGTTACAGAACGCACCCGAGTAGTCGAACGCTCGCGGGTCGCTTTCGCCATAGATTGCGATCTTCGAGTAGTTGACGTCGCCCGTGAGTTCGGTCTCGTCCTGGTTCTTCTTGTCCTTCGGCTCGAACGTCTCCAGGCACTGGCGCTTGTTCTCGTTCGCGATCAGGCGAACGACCTCGACGTGATTCCGGAGGACGTCCTCGAGTTCGTCGTCGTAGTACGCGAGGAGTTCGTCCATGTAGAACTCGCTCTCGGGGTCGAGGCTTTGCTCGTTCCGGATGGTGTACGGCGCGTCCAGTACCTCGTTGAGGTTCTCGATGACGCCTTTGCGTTGCTCTTTGGGCAGGAGGACGAGCGGATCCTGATCCATCGGGGAACGGACGGTGTCGTCGCCTGGGTCCTGGTCCTGGATGACGTCGGTGAGGTTCGTCCACCGGAACGTGTACATGCGGCCGTCGTCCCGGAGGGTGTAGTCCTCGAAGTACCCACGCACCTGTTTGTCGAAGTGACTCTTCCCGGAACCCACCGGACCGAGGAGGAGCTTGATGCGGCGTTCGGGCCCGAGTCTACGGGCGCCGGATTTGACCTTGTTGACGAACTCGTGGATGCTCTCGTGGATGACTCGACCGTAGAACGTGTTCTCGCCGTCGTTCAACGGGTCTTCGCTCGCGAGCTTGTACTCGACGATGCCGGCGTCCTCGTCGTACTCGGTGCCGTAGTGGTCGAACATGTCGGCGATGCGCTGGTGCGCGTTCCGAGTGATCTTCGGGTCGTCGTAGCACTCGTCGAGGTACCACTGGAAGCTCTTGGTTTCCCGCAGGTCTGCGGGCATCGACTCCTTGTATGCCTGGCTCAGGTCGGTCAGTCTCGTGTTCTTGGTCATGCTATCAGTGACGGGTCGTTCCGCGTCCAGTGCCCCACACCGTAGGCGGTACGCGCCCGTTGTGCTCGGTACTCGACCGGTGTCCCTGGGGCCGCGCGAGCGCGTGCGTCGATTCGTCGGCTCGTCCTATCATGGGTGATGTGAACGTATACCACTCCCATCGACGTGGTATGCCATCGCGTTCGTCGTCATAGCACCAACGGGGTCGTCGGGGGTCGGCGAGCGGGGCGGACAGTCGGTCGGGATACCGAGGCGTGTTAACACCTGTGTACTCAGAGAATAAAAGCCTGACCCGAATAGTTATCAACCAGCTACTATCCTCCTTATAAATACCATCGATTCACCTCGATGGGAGGGGGTCCACGGGGGTGTCGACGCTCCCGGAATCCCTCGCGCGCGTCCCGCGACGACCGACGACGGACCCATCACTCGACCCAGCGTGACCACCGATTGACCCCACTCCCTGACCTTCACTCGCCCTCTATCACCACCACTCGCCCCCCGTGGCCCCGAGCGGTGTCGTCGCCGAACGTCGAGCGGCGTCCCGAACCGGGACGCCCTTACCCGTCACGCCCCTTCGATGGACCATGAGCGACCTTCCCGAGCCGCCGTCGGGCTGGACGGTCTGGAACGCCGAACCCGATGGCCGCATCATCCTCGCGTTCCGCCCGGACGTGTTCAACAGCGCCGACCACCCCCCGGAGTGCCTCCCGACGCTGTACGTCTCCCAGGGCCGACGCAACGACCGCCGCCCCGGCGTCGCCCCACCCGAAGCCGCGTCCGGCGACTGGTTCGTCCGCCTCTACTTCGAACCCGACGTCTCCCTTCCAGAGGACCGCCGGTTCGACGACCGCGACGCCGCAGTAGACGGCGCCTACGAACTCGCCCGCGAGTTCGCCACCGGCGACGTCGACCCCCGCGACGTCTACCAGGTCCCCCGCGAGGACTACTTCGACGCACTCGACGAACTCACCGGCGACGCACCCGGCCGCGACGACGCCTGACACCGAGACCGGTCGTCGCCGCCGTCGCGCGTCGCCGTCATCGTGCGTCACCGCCGTCGCGCGTCGTACCAGCGGGGACAGCGTAATACGCCTCGGCCCTGTACGGCCTCGCATGTCCACCGTCACGCTCCTCGGTTCGCGGCTCGTCGAGGAGGACGCCGAGTTCGTCTACCAGGGCGAAGCCCCGGGATGCAAGGGGTGTCCGTACCGAGACCAGTGCCTGAACCTCACCGAGGGCGTCAAGTACCGGGTGACGACCGTCCGGGAGGGCGCTCAGACTCTGGAGTGCGCAGTCCACGACGAGGGCGTGCGCGCCGTCGAGGTCGAGCCGGCGACGGTCACGGCGAACGTCCCGAGCGCGAACGCGTACGCGGGGTCGAAGACCGAACTCGCCGGGGACTGTCCCTACACGGAGTGTCCGAGTCACGAGTACTGCGTCCCCGACGGCGCCGAGTTCGACGAGGAGTACCGTATCGAGAAGACGCTGGGCGACCCGCCACACGACTTCTGCTACCTCGACCGCGAGCTGACGATGGTCGAGTTCGAAGCCCCCGACGAGTAGCCGACGGCGTCGCCCCCGCTCTATCCCGTAGGGGGCCGTTGGTCGGCGAGACCGAGTTACTTTTCTCCCGGCTCCACGCACGTACGACCGATGACCGACGGGCCCGACGAGGACGCGAGTTCGGCCGAGGAGGACGCCACCGGGACCGACCCAGACGCCCCAGGAGCCGGTGCCGACGGCGACACGGACGATACCGGCGTCCCCAGGCCGGTGCCGGCGCGCCAGCTCGTCGCGGAGGAGTTGGCGTCGGCCCGAGACCTCCTGTCGCGAGCGAGTGCGTTCGTCGCCGTCCCCGAACCGCGAGTGCTCGCCGAGGACGCCCGGTCGCTCCCGCCGCACGAGCGCTTCGAGTCCGCGGCGAGCCGGCACGCCGAACGCATCGGTATCGACTCGCTCGACGCGGCGTCCATCGCGGACGCGACCGCGGACCTCCCCGTCGAGGAGCCCGTCGAGCGTGCGACGACGTACCTCGTCCGCCGGAGCGCCCGCCTCCAGGGGCGGTTGCTCGGCCAGCTCGCTCGCGACCCCGCGCAGACGCGGAACTACCTCGTGCTCGCGGTCGCCGCCGGCCACCTGCAACGCGCCGCCGCGGACCTCCAGCACGCCCACGAGAGCGGTGATGGCGACCTCGCGCACCTCGCGAGCGTCGTCCTCGCCCTGCTCGCCACGTTGTTCGTGCTCGCCGAGGACGGCCTGGGCGCGCCAGCGAACCGCGACCCGGTCGCCGCCGGGACGAACGAACCCCTCGCCGAAGCCGTGCATCGCGACGTCGCACTCGCCGAACACCACCGGCGGCTCGCGGCGATCGAAATCGACGACGACGGCGACGGCGACGCCGATAGCGGCCGCGAGGCGGCGGACCCGGGGACCGACCCGCTCGAACGCGACGCCGACGACCTCGAGCACTTGCTCGTCGTGCAGGGCGCGACGCTCGCCGTGACGGAACTCGACGCATCACCGGAAGCGGTCGCGTCGCTCGCGGACGTCCCACTCGAACACCTCATCGGCGTGCTCGCGACAGAATAGGACGATCCGCCGCTACCCGACGACGCCGATGCGTTCCGCGGAGTACCCGAAGACCTCGTCGTAGCCGTTCGCGGACATCAGGACCGGGTAGAACTCGGTGTCCGCGACGTGGGTGTCGCCGTCGACGCTCGCGAACGTCGTCCCTGGCGCCACTCGCGAGAAGTTCTCGACGTGCACCTCGTGGTTCGACCCTGCCGCTTTCGGGACGCGCTCGAACAGTCGGAAGACGGGGACTTCGCGGGGCTGGGTGTCGCCGGGGAGGACGTCGAAGGCGGTGAGGAACGCTCGCGTGAGGCTGTACGCGTTCTCTGCGGCACCCTCCGATCCCTGGTAGCCGCACTCGACCTCGACGCACTTCGGTGCGGACGCGAAGATGCGGCCTTCGACGAAGTTCGCGCTGTCGACGAGCGCCGCCACGGGGAGGTGTGGGACGATCGCTCGCGCGAAGTCGTGGACGCCGTCGACGACCGCGAACGGCTCCGCGGTGCTCTGCGTGGAGTGCAGTGCGAGCACGCGACAGCCCTCGAGTTCCTCGCCGAGGCGGTACGCGAGTCGCGCCTCGTGCGTGTCCGCCTCGGGCGCACCGGGGAACGCCCGGTTCATGTCCTCCTCGACGTACCTGACCTCGCGTTCGAGCGCGAGCTCGTTCGCGACGATCAGCTTCGCCGACCCCTGCACGGCGGGGTTCTCGTCGAGGAGTCGCTCTATCGCGCGGACCCCACAGGGTTCGTCGCCGTGGATGGCAGCCACCACGGCGACGTCGGGTTCTCCATCGCCAAGGGTCTCGACGCGCATCGTTCGAATGACGACAGGTCGTCCACGCTCAAAACCGTTCGGACATCGACCGACGGCCACCGAATCGCCGACGGGGCGTCCGGTGATCGCGTCGCCGAAACCGGCAGGTCCTTTGGGCGGCGGTCCCAGGCCACTCGCGTGCACGGCGACACCGACGACGAACCCACGGACGCTGACGCCGACGCAGCGGCCGCCGCTGGCGAGGCCGAGGACGCTGGCGCGGACGCGGAGGCGGCCAGTGTCGGCGCCGATGGGGCGGAGGCCGACGAGGCGGACGCGGAGGCGGCCAGCGTCGGCGCCGATGGGGCGGAGGCCGACGAGGCGGACGCGGAGTCGGGCGTGGACACCGAGCACGTGATGAACCTCACGTTCGTCCTGACGCTCCTGTTCGGCGTGCCCGCGGTCGTCGTCCTCTCCTTGTTCGTCCCACTCGATGGATGGGGCGAGATAATCGGGTTCGTCGTTCGCGTGGGCGCAGCTATCTGGTTCCTGACTGCGGTGACGCTATACGTCCGCGAGCGTCTCCGTGCCTGAAGACGTCGAGTTCGACGCCTCAGCGTGGTCGGTCGCGTACTCGTGGGGGCGTCACTCGTCGGTGAGGTCGGAGACGTACTCGAACGCGGTGCCGGCGGCGGTCGCGGTCTCCTCGTCGCGTTCGCTGTCGCCGACGAACACGACGGCCTCGGGCGCAAGTCCCAGTCGGTCGATGGCCGCGAGCAACGGCTCCGGATGTGGTTTGTGTTCGTCGACGGTGTCGCGGCCGACGACGGCCTCGACGTCGTCGGCGAGGTCGTGGACGTCGAGCGCGACGTGCGCGGCCGTCTCGCAGTTCAGCGTGCAGACGCCGACGGGACGGCTCTCGGGCGGGAGTGCGTCCGCGAGCGGGAGTCGTCGCGAGGTCCGGGCGCCCTCGCGTTCGTGACTCGCCATCGTCTCCTCGACGTCGCTGGCGAGCCCGTTCGCTCGAGCCTCCCCGAACAGCGTCCACAGGTCGCGGTCGCCGGGATCGATGCCGCACTCGCGGTAGGTGTCGGCGACGTCCGCGCGGACGGCGTCCCAGGCGACGTTCAGGTGGACGAGCGTTCCGTCGAGGTCGTACACCACGCCGTCGAATCCTTCGAGCACGAGTCGTTCTAGCAGCGCGGTCCTGTTACTCGTGTCGGTGTCTCACGGCCTCGCACGATTCCAGCCTCGCGCCTCGCTCCGCCGCCCTTGCGGTCGCGGGTTTCGCGACCGGTCGGTTCGACGCTGGTACCCGATACACGAGGATGTCACGCGATGCCAACGTACCGTCTTCCGAAATCCGATGCTACTCGGATTTCAGTAAATGGTTTAATGCATGAGTGCGTGGACGACGACATGGCAAGCGACGACCTCCGCAACACGATCGAGCGGGTGGGGGACCGGTTCAACCTCGGTGAGTACGAGATCGACGCGTACCTCACCGTGCTGGAACACGGTCAACTCACCGCCAGCGAGATCGCCGACCGAACCGAGATCCCGCAACCTCGCGTGTACGACACCGTCCGGTCGCTCTCCGACCGAGGCCTCGTCGAACTCCGCGAATCCCGGCCGATGAAGATCATCGCGGTCGACCCGGACGACGCGTTCGCTGACGTCACGTCCTCGCTCGACGAGATGATCGACGAACTCGAAGCCAGGTACACCGCACCTGCTCGGGACACCGAAGCGGTCTCGCTCGTGAAGTCCCGGTCGACGATCCTCCGGTACCTCGAGGAGGTCATCGACGCCGCGGAGTACGAGCTCTCGCTCTCGCTGACGCCCGACCTCCTCGAGCGCTTCGAGGACCTCCTGAAGACCCGGAATCACGAGGGCGTCAGCATCGAACTCCTCGTCACGCCCGCCGCTGGCGCGCCGACCGCCGAGGAGTACGACTACTCGCAGGTCGCGAACACCGCCCGCGCTCGCCGCGGCATCACGACGCCCGTCATCGCGGTCGCGGACGGCGAGTACTCGATCTACGCGACGCAGGACGCACTGCGCGACGATCAGGACCGCTACGGCGTCATCTTCAACCGATCCGCGCTCGGCTTCCTCGTCTCCGGGTTCTTCGGGACCGTGCTGTGGACGACCGCGGAGGAACTGTACGCTGACGGCGAGGACCGCCCGTACCCGCGCCGGTACGCGAGCATCCGCCGGTGCGTGAAGGACCTCGTCGCCGAAGGCGGCGAGTTCTACGCCACCATCGACGGCCGCGACGTCGAGACTGGCACGAACCGCATCGTGAAGGGGAAGGTCGCGGACGTCGCGTTCGAGACGACGGAGGAGGTCGCGACGCTCACGCTCACCGACACCGACACCGGCGAGGACGTCACCGTCGGCGGCCAGGTCGCCGCGTTCGAGGACGTCGAAGCCCACGAGATCCGCATCGGGCGAGATAGTCCACCTGCTAATCTGGAGTGAAGTGACTCCGACAACATACGCCGCCCGCGAGGGCGGTGTTTCTGTGGTCGTGTCCTGTTTCTGTGGTCGTGTCCTGTTTCTGTGGCGGCGTCTTCGCCAGGGGTGTTGGCGTGGTCGGTCGGGGGCTGGTGGGTGCGGGGTCAGTACTCTCGGATGCCGTCGTCGGTGATGACGGCGTCGACGAGGTCGGTCGGGGTGGCGTCGTACGCGGGGTTCTCGACGGTGAAGCCTTCGGCGGGTTCGCGCATGACCTCGCTGGGAGAGCGGAACTCGTTCTCGAACACGAATCCGCCGTCGATGATCTTCGACGCTGACCCGACGACGACGACGGGGACGTCCATGCGGGCGGCGGTTGCGGCGATGGGGAACGTGCCGACGCGGTTGTAGAGGGTGTCGTCGACGATGCAGTCCATGCCGACGGCGACGAGGTCGCACTCCTCGAGGTAGTAGCCGGCGGCGCTGTCGGTGCAGAGGTGTGCGTCGATCCGGTCGATGGCGGCGAGCGTGCGGGCGGTCTTCCGGCCGAGGTAGCGGGGGCGGGCTTCGGTGACGTACGCGTCGAAGTACTTGCCGTCCTGGGTCGCCGCTTCGACGGCTTCGAGCACCGTCGACGAGTAGTCGTGCGTGAGTATCGTCTGGCCGTCCTCGAGGTACTCGGCGGCGTTCGCGGCCGCGTTCCGTTTCCCGGATTCGATAGTTTCGACGACGGATTCGATGGCGTCGGTGGTCGCGGTCTGCGCGGCGGTGACGTCCCCGGAGTCGGCATCGCTGACGGCGTCGACGACGTCCCGCATCGCGTTGTGGAGGCTCGCGTGACTCGGGCTCGCGCGCTGGAGCGCTTTCGCGTTCCGCTCCAGGGAGCGCTCGTACTCCTCGACCGTCGCGAACTCGCGCTCGGTCAGGTCCCCCAGCGCGCGGGCCGCCTTGACCGCGACGACCGACGACGAGTGCGTCTGCATCTCCGCGATCTCCTCGACGGTCTCGTCTATCATGGTTCGAGCAACACCCACGGTCGGCATAGGCCTTTCCACGTCGCGCTCGCGGTCACGGTGCGGTTCCGGTGCGCTGGGGAGAGCGTCCCGTCAGGCGGCGACCGTCTCGCGTTCGCTGGCGAGTCGTCTGACCGCGTTGCTCGCGACGGTCGCGATCGCGATCTCGAGGCCGCCGGCGACGAGGAACGCGGCGAGGTAGCCCTGCCAGGCGGTGACGAGGCCGCCGACGAGGAAGCCGCTGAGCATCCCGAGGCTCCCGAATACGTTGAAGCCGCCCATCGCGGCGCCGCGTTCGGTGGCGGGGACGACGTCGGTGACGAGCGCCATCGTCGCTGGGGAGACGAACGCGCCGCAGACGCCGACCGCGACCAACAGCGCCGCCGCGAGCGCGTACGTTGGTGCGAGACCGACGGCGACGATGGCGACGCCGTACAGCATCGATCCGGCGACGACCGGGAGGAAGCGCCCGGTTCGGTCGGTGAGCGACCCGATGGGGTACTGGAGGATGGCGAAGGGCAGGAAGAACAGCGCGAGGGTGACGCCGGCGATGGCGGGGTCGACGCCGAACGCGTCCCGGAAGTACGCGACGCCGGCGAGTGCGAAGAACCCGGCGGTGAGGCGGTCGACGTACCCGAACGCGTAGGGGACGAGGAGGGTGGGGCGTCGGCGGACGCTCGCGAGCACGGAGCCGACGGGGAGGCCGCCGCCAGCGTGGCGGTCGGTGACCGTCGCGGCGAGGGCGGCGGCGGCGACGAGGACCGCCGCACCGGTGTACAGGGGCGCGAGTGGGTCGATCGTCGCGAGGCCGCCGCCGACGACGGCGCCGAGGGCCGCGCCGAGTCCGATGGCGGTCCCGGCGGCTCCCATGTTGCGGCCGTGGCCGCCGGCGAGGTCCATCAGCATCGTGATTGCGAGCGAGAACGCGCCGATGGTGAACGCACCACCGACCGCTCGCACGGCGAGCACGTACCCGAACCCGAGTCCGAGGTCCGGCGCGAGCGCGACGGCGACGTAGCTCGTCGCGCCGCCGAGTGCGCCGACCACGACGAACGGCGTTCGTCGACCGACGGCGTCGCTCAGGGCACCCCAGAGCACCGCGAACGCGACGAACGCGCCGAACTCGGCGACGAGGAACCACGTCGACGCGAGCACGTCCGTGCGACCGGAGAGCGCCGCCACGGTCTCCGCGAGTCCAGGGTAGAGGAACACTTGCGAGACGAGGACGCCCCACACGACGAGACCGAGTCGAGTACGGTCGCTCGCCTGGCCCCGGTCGCTCGCCTGGCCCCGGTCGCTCGCCGGAGCCTCCTCGCTGGTCCAGGCGCCTTCGCTGGTCCGGGCGCCCTCGCTCATTGGACTGTCACGGACGCCGGGTTCGTCGCCCGACAAAACAACGGTGTCGGTTCGAGCGCGACACCCTCGGCGAGCACCTAAATCGCTCCAGTGCCTAGAAGTAGCGAGATGGTCTGGGTCACGTATCACTGTCCGTACTGTGGTGCCGTCACAGGCGTGGAGCGCGACGCGTACATGAACGACAAGTGCGTGACGCGGGAACCCCTCGACGGGTGGACGTACGCCTCGACCACCGAGGACGTCGAGGCCGCTGACGGCATCGAGTTCGTCTGCCTCGGGGACGGCGCCGGCCCGGATTCCGTGGACGGTCCAGCGTCGTCGACGGCGGGCGAAGACCCTGGTTCCGACAGCGGCGGCGCGAACGACCCGCGCGTCGACAAGGACGGCTGTGGGCGGACGTTCTACCTGAACTACGTCCGGTACGAGGGCGGCGAGGCGGTCGACCATCGGACGCCCGACGTCGACCGGCCGCGGTTCGACTTCGACGCCTGACGCGGTTCGACTTCGACGCCTGACGCGGTGAACGGTCGGTCGAACCCGACGAGCGAGTACTCCCCTGGGTGTTCATTCGAGGAACAGCGCCACGTCGTCGGCGAGCGGGCCGTCCTGTTCGGCCGGCACGGCATCGAACCACGCCAGCGCGGCGTCCGTGTCGGTCGCTTCGTCGGCCGGAAGCACCTCGCCGTCGACGCGTGCCGGGAAGACGACGTCGTACGTGTCCGCGCGGCGGGAGTCCTGGGCGTCGTCGACCACGAACGCGAGGTGACGGACGCGCTCGGGGGGAGCGAGCGTGACGGTCGCATCGAGCAACTCGCCGAGTTCGCGGCGTGCCGTCGTCGCCCAGTCTCCGCCCGATGGGACGGTCGCTGCCGGGAGCGTCCACCCGTGCGAGCCGTCGTCGTGACAGAGTACGCGCCCGTCGTCGTCGGTGATGCCGACGACGGCGTGGCTGTCGACGTGCTCGCGAGTCTCCTCGAACGCTTCAGCGTCGACGTCGTGGGTCCGTTCGCGCCAGTCGACGTCCTCGTCGTCCCAGAGCCGTCCAGGGTCGGAGAGCGAATCCATACCGTGGTTCAGAGTGCGTCCCTGAAGAACCCTCGTCGTGGCGAGCGCCCGACGACCCTCGCTCGGGCACCCGACGAACACAAGGGTCTGCCAGCCGTGAAGTGGGGTATGCGCGACGACGTACTCGACGAACAGCGGGAACTCGTGGCGGTCCTCGAAGAACACGGCTGGGACGTCACCGAAACGGACGTGTCGGTATACGAGTCGCCGTGGGAGGGCGAGGACGCGCCGGAGGCGACGCTCACCCTCACCGCGCGGAAACCGTTCGGCGACCACGGCGACGACGACGAGGACGAGGACGACGAGGACGACGACAACCCGTTCCGCGTGAAGTGAAGCGGGCGTTCGACCCGTTCCGCGTGAAGTGAAGCGGGCGTTCGACCCGTTCCGCGTGAAGTGAAGCGGGTGTTCGACCCGTTCCGCGTGAAGTGAAGCGGGCGTTCGCGTCGTGACTGACGGCGTTCGCGTCGTGGGCGTTCGTTCACGCGAACGCGTGCCGGGAGCCAGCGCTTTATGCCGGTGCCCTGCCTACACGTGGGTATGCCGATGAAGGGTTCGGGTACGGCGGAATCCTACGAGGTCGTCCGCGACGACGCGGACGGGTTCGGGTGGATCGCCTACCCAGACGAGGAGATGCAACGCGCGAGTCATGCGTTCACTACCGACGAGGGCGTCTACGTCGTCGACCCGGTTGAGTTCCCGGACCTCGACGAACACCTCCAGGCGCTCGGCGACGTCGCGGGCGTGGTGCTCACGCTCGACCGTCACGAGCGCGATAGCGCGGCAATCGCTCGCCGCCACGACGTCCCCGTCTTCTACCCGGAGTTCTTCGGGGAGCCGGACGTGGACGCCGAAACCAAGCCGCTGCGTGGCGTACTCGGGCAGTTCGACGTCATCCCGATCGTGAACACGCCGTTCTGGAACGAGGTGGCGCTCTGGGACGCCGACGCCGGCGTGCTCTGGGTGAGCGAAGCCGTCGGGACCGTCGAGTACTACACGACTGGCTCCGAGACGCTGGGCGTGCATCCGATGCTCAGGGCGTTCCCACCACGGAAGAAGCTCGGTGACCTCTCGCCGGGCGAACTCTACTGCGGGCACGGCGCTGGCGTGACCACGGGCGCGACGGCGGCACTCGAGGACGCGCTCGCGGGCTCCCGAAAGCGAATGGTGGGCCTGTACGCGAAGACGCTCAAGGGCCTCGTCACCTGACTCGCGCGACGCGACTGCTGTTTCTGCGGTGTCGTCAGTTCACGGGACGGCGAAGACGAGTGCGCCGCCGACGATCGCGAGCGATCCCAGGCCGATGCAGACAAGCCAGAAGGAGACCCGTTCGACGACCCGCATGAGGGCGTCGATGGTGGCGTAGCCGACGACGGCGGCGACGACGACGGCGACGACCGTCGGGAGCGGGGATGCCCCCGGTAGGCCGCCGTTCTGGGCGACTTCGAGTGCGCCGGCGGCGACGGCGGCGGGCACCGACAGCAGGAAGGAGAGCCGGAACGCGCTCTCGCCGTCGTGGCCGCGGAACAGGAGTGCGCTCGCGGTCGTCCCCGACCGGGAGACGCCGGGGAGGATGGCGAGGCCCTGCATCGCACCGACGAACACGGCGTCGACGGCATCAGGGTCGCGCGCCCCGGCATCTATCTCCGGGCTCGCGTACCGCTGGAGGAGGCCCGTGAACACGAGGAGGACGCCGACGAGTGCGATGAACATCCCGCCGGTGAGTTCGCCGACGACCGCGTCCAGGGCGGTGTAGGCGACGATGCCGACGACGCCCGACACCGCCATCGCCACGCCGAGATAGGAGAGCGTCGCGTGCTCACCGAACGCGGACGCGGGCCGCCACTCGTCGGCGTCCGCGAGCACGCCCCGGAACTCCTCGCGATAGTACGCCGTTGCCGACACCGCCGTTCCGAGGTGGAGGAAGAGCGCGTAACTGACGGCTTCCTCGTTCGACCGGTCGAGTGCACGGAGCGCGATGGCGACGTTCCCCTCGCTCGAGATCGGTAACCACTCGAACACGCCCTGGATGAGTCCTAGGAGGACCGCCACCACGAATTCCCCGGCCATACCCCTCCTCGCAGGGGTACCCTCAAAGCCGCCACGGTTCTGGGGTGCGCCCGGAGCCGCCACGGTTCTGGGATGCGCCCGGAGCCGCCACGGTTCTGGGATGCGCCCGGAGCCGCCACGGTTCTGGGGTGCGCCCGGAGCCGCCACGGTTCGGGGACGCGCGCTGCGTGGCGAGCGGTCGCCGCAGTCGACGCCGGCGACGGGGCCGTCGACTCCCGACGGCATTAACAGTCGTCGACCCGTATACGGGGACGTGATATACGCGACCCGTGGTCTGCTGACGGTGCTCTGCGAGTTCGCGCGCGACAGCGACCCGAACTCGACGACCGCCGCACTCGCCACCACGCCCGCCGGCGACCTCAGCGGCGACACCGCCGGTGCAGACCCCGAGACGCCCGTGTTCACCGACTTCTACATGCCGAAGACCGGGGAGAGCATCACTGCCGTCTTCGGGATGGACCTGTCCACGCCGTCGGCGCAGACGGAGGCCCGGTTCGTCTCGCACCCGAAGGGCAACCCCGACCTCACCGTCGAGGACGACCTGGCCGCGTACGTGTTCGTCGCCATCCCACCGTGGGAGCCCGAGAACGTCGCCGTCTACAGCCGTCGAAGCGAACGGAAGGAACTCGTGATCGTCGACGCTGAACCGCCGGAAGTCAGCTTCTAGCCGGTCACTCGACGGTGACGCTCTTCGCGAGGTTCCGTGGTTTGTCGATGGAGCGACCGAGTTCGTTGGCGACGTGGTACGCGAACAACTGGAGGCCGACGTTCGCGACGAGTGGCTCCAGAAGTCCGAGTTCGGGAACGGGAATCTCGACGTCGAGGTAGTTCGACGCTGGCTCGTACGACGAGAGGCCGATGACGGGCGCACCGCGCGATTCGACCTCCTTGACGTTGTTCAATGTCTCGTCGGGGCGGGCGCCGTCGGTGAGGACGGTGAGGACGGGCGTGTCCTCGGTGACGAGCGCGAGCGTGCCGTGCTTGAGTTCGCCGGCGGCGAACCCTTCGGCGTGCACGTACGCGATCTCCTTGAGTTTGAGTGCGCCTTCGCGAGCGACGGCGCTCCCGAGTTGGCGGCCGACGAAGAAGTACGCGTCCTCGTCGACGTACTCGCGGGCGACGTCGGCGACCCGGTCGGCCTCGTCGAGGAGTTGCTGGACGGCACCGGGGAGTCCGCGGAGGTTCTCGAGGAGGTCGCTCGCGCGCTCGGAGGAGAGCGACCCTCTCCGCCGTCCGACGTACACGGTCAACATCGAGAGCGTCGCCACCTGGGCGGCGAACGTCTTCGAGGCGGCGACGCCGATCTCGGGGCCGGCGCGGATGTAGAGTGCGTCTCTGGCTTCGCGCGCGGCGGTGCTCCCGACCGTGTTCGTCACCGCGAGCGTGCGAGCACCGGCTTTGGCGGCTTTCCGCATCGCGGAGAGCGTGTCCGCGGTCTCCCCGGACTGGGTGACCGCGACGACGAGCGTCTTCCAGGGGTTGCGGCCGCCACCGAAGTCGTACTCGCTCGCGACCTCGACGGTGACGCGGACGTCCGCCAGGTCCTCCAGCAGGGTGCCCGCGTACAATCCGGCGTGATAGGACGTCCCGCACGCGACGACCTGTATCTCCTCGACGCCTTCGAGGTAGTCCGCGGGCAGGTCGAGGTCGAGGTCGACGTCACCGGCGACCTCGTCGACACGCCCGGAGAGCGTCTGCCGGAGCGCACCGGGTTGTTCGTAGATCTCCTTGAGCATGTAGTGCTCGTACCCGCCTTTCTCGGCGGCTTCGGCCTCCCATTCGATGCGTTCGACGTCGCGCTCGACCTGGGCGCCGCCGTTCCGGATGTCGATGCCGTCCGCGGTGACGCGAGCGACGTCGCCGTCCTCGAGGTACGTGACGTCGCGCGTGTGTTCGACGAACGCCGTGACGTCGCTCGCGACGAAGTTCGCACCGTCGCCGTGCCCGAGGACGAGCGGACTGTCCTGGCGGGCGACGACGGCTTCTTCGCGGCCAGCGACCGTCACCGCGATCGCGTAACTCCCCTCGAGGCGGTCGACGACGTTCTCGACGGCCGAAACGAGGTCGACGTCCGTCCCGGCACCCGGTTGGAACTGGGTGCCGTCGTCGATGCGGCCGCCGTCGCTCGCAGTCTCCCGGCGTGCGGCGAGCTCTGCCTCAAGGAGGTGCGGGACGACCTCGGTGTCGGTCTCGCTCGTGAACTCGTGCTCGTCGAGCACGTCTCGGAGCGCGTCGTAGTTCTCGATGATGCCGTTGTGGACGACGGCGACGTCGCCCGTACAGTCGACGTGGGGATGTGCGTTCGCGTCGGTCGGCTCGCCGTGCGTCGACCAGCGCGTGTGCCCGACGCCCGTCCACGCAGGATCCGATTCGGGGAGGTCCAGGTCGTCGATGACGCCCTGCTCTTTGAACACGTCGACGTCGTCGTCGCCGACGAGCGCGATCCCAGCCGAGTCGTACCCGCGGTACTCGAGGTTCCGCAGACCGTCCACGAGCACGGGTAGGGCACGGCCGCCGCCGGTCGCGCCGGTCGCGCCGGCCGCACTCCCACCGTCAGCGTCCGAGTCGTCTCCGTCCGCCTCGTCTCTTTCACCGTTCGAGACGTAGCCGATGATGCCACACATGCGTTATCCCCTCCGTACCGTCGTACCGCTCGGGAGCGTTCCAGACACCGTACAGCCGGGTTCGACGTCGACGTCGTCGCCGAGGACCGTGCCCGCTCGGAGTGTCGTTCCGCCGCCGACGCTGGCGTTGTCGCCGACGACCGCACCGAGCGTGACGTCTGTGTAGAGGTCGCCGCCGACGACGACGTCGCTCTCCCCGCCGACGATCGTCGCGTTCGGGCCGACGAACGCGTTCTCAGCGACGACCGCGTCGCGGACGACCGCGCCGTCCGCGATGAACGCGTCCGCGAGCACGACCGCGTTCGACAACACCGCGTTCGCGCCGACGCTGACGTTCTCGCCGAGCGAACACCCCGGCCGAACCGTCGCGTTCGTATCGACGCGCGTCCCCTCGCCGACGTACGTCTGTTCGGCGACGCGAGCGCCCGGTTCGACGACGCCGTGGTGCGTGCCGCCGACGCGGTCGAGGACGCGGCCGGTGACGCGCGTGACGTCCCAGAGGTGCGAGACGTCCACCCACAGTCCCGAGTACCGGACCGGTCGCACGTGGTCGTCGACGACGAACGTCGACAGCGTGTCCGTGATCTGGCGTTCGCCCGTCTCGTCCACGTCGGTCGCGCGGATGGCGTCGAAGACGTCGGTCTCGAACCCGTACACGCCGGCGTTGATGAGGTCCGAGGCCGCCTCCCGTGGCTTCTCGACGATGTCCACGACGCGGTCGTCGTCGAGTTCGACGACGCCGTACTCGCCAGGGTCACTCGACCGCGTCACCGCCATCACGGGCCCGCCGTCGGCTTCGAGGCGGTCGCAGACGCCCGTGATGCAGGACGGTTCGAGCATGCGGTCGCCGTTCAGCACGACGAACGGCCCGTCGACGACGGCCTCGGCTTGCGCGACCGCGTGCGCCGTCCCCAGTTGCTTCTCCTGGACGACGTAGGAGAGGTCGACGCCCCAGTCGTCGCCGTCCTCGAAGTACGTCTGGATGCGGTCGCGCGCGTACCCGACGACGAACACGACCTCGTCGATGCCCGCGTCCACGATGGCGTCCAGGACGTACTCCAATAGCGGTTTACCCGCGACCGGGAGCATCGGCTTCGGACGACGGTTCGTCAACGGCTTCAACCGGCGGCCTTCGCCGGCCGCGAGCACGACCGCCTTCATTCTTCGACACCTCCGTCGGCCCCGTTCCCGCTATCGGTCACGTTCCCGCTATCGGCCCCGTTCCCGCTATCGGCCACGTTCCCGCTATCGGCCACGCTCCCACCATCGGCCACGTTCCCGCTATCGGCCCCGTTCCCGCTATCGGCCACGCTCCCACCATCGGCCACGTTCTGGCCCCTGTCGCGGACGACGCTCTCGCCGGGTATCGTCGTCGCGTTCACGCCGAGTTTCACGCCCGCGTTCAGGCTCGTGTTGATACCCGTCTTCACGTCGTCCGCGACGACGACGCCGAGCTTCCGACGACCCGTGTCCACGCGCTCGCCCTTCACGTTCATCCGGACGTTCGCGTCGTCGTGCCGGAGGTTCGCGACCTTCGTGCCGGCACCGAAGTTCACGTCCCGTCCGAGCACCGAATCGCCGACGTAGGAGTGATGAGGGACCGCCGCCCCCGCCATCAGGATCGAGTTCTTCACCTCGACGGCGTTCCCGACCCGCGAATCCGGCCCGAGCACGGTCGCCCCGCGAACGTACGCGTTCGGCCCGACGTCCGCACCCGACTGCACCACGACCGGGCCCTCGAGGTAGCTCCCCGAACGAACGCGCGCACCGTCCTCGACGACGACAGGCCCGTCCAGGGTCACGCCGTCCTCGACGTCGCCGCGAACGTCCCGCTCGAGTTCACCAAGTAGGCACTCCTGGGCGTCCAGGAGCTCCCACGGCCGACCGACGTCCAGCCAGTGCCCGTCGTGCTCGACCACCTGGAAGTCGTGCCCCGCGGCCAGCATGCGCTCGATCGTCTCCGTGATCTCGAACTCGCCGCGCTCGGAGCGCTCGGTCGCCTCGACGAACTCGAACACGCCCGGGTCGAACGCGTACAGGCCGAGGTTCGCGAGCGTCGACGGCGGCTTCTCGGGCTTCTCCACGACGTCCGTCACGTATCCATCGGCCACGTCCACGACGCCGTACTGCCGTGGGTCGTCGACGTGCATCGTCGCGATCGCGTTCTCGCCCTCGCTCGCCGCCGCCGCGAGCGACGCGACCAGCGACGACTCCACGACCACGTCGCCGTTCAACGCGACGAACGGCTCGTCGACGACGGTCGCCGCCCGCCCGATCGCGTTCGCCGTCCCGAGCTGTTCGGTCTGCTCCACGTACTCGACGGGCTTCCCGTCGTGCTCGACGCCGACGTGCTCGCGGATGACATCGGCCTCGTACCCGACGACGAGCACGTACCCCTCGACGTACGGCCCGCACGCGTCGAGCACGCGCTCTAGCATCGGCGTCCCCGCCACCGGAAGCATCGGCTTCGGGCGACTCTCCGTCAACGGCCGCATCCGCGTGCCTTCCCCGGCGGCGACCACGACCGCCTTCATGCAGGGACCAGCACCTCCACGCCCACGTCCCGGTCTACGTCCACGCTCGCCTGCGACTTCGAGGAGGGAACCTCGTTCATATCCTCACAACCGCCTCTCGGCACTAAAAGGACGCCCTTGGATTCGTGCGAGTGAACGTCCGTACGGAAACCGATCCGAGTGTGGTCCATTCCTCGTCGATTACAGTTCAATCTGCGGTCTCGACCGAAGTCTCGTTCGTCGAATCCACCTCGCCGGAGAGCAGTGCTTCCGCACGCTCCCGGTCCTCCGGATACCCGACGTCGACGCGCCACCCGTCCAGTCGGAGTGCGTCGATCGTCCGCCCGGACTGGATGAGGAGGTCGATCGCCTCGCTGATCTCGTACTCGCCGCGATCGGACGGCTGGACGAGCCGGCACGCGTCGAAGATCGCCGGCGTGAACGTGTAGAACCCCGTCATCACGAGATTACTCGGCGGATCATCGGGTTTCTCCACGACCTCCGTGATCTCGCCGTACTTGTTCGTATCACAGACCCCGTACCGCGACGCCTCCTCCCACGGCACCTCCTCCATCAGGAACGCCGCGTCCGCTCGCGACTCCTGATGCCGCCGCACCACGTCATCGAGGTTCGCGTCGAACACGTTGTCCCCCAGCATCAGCATGAAGTCGTCCTCGACGTCCTCCTCCGCACAGAGTAACGCGTCCGCCAGCCCGAGCTGGCGCTCCTGTTCCGCGTACGTGATCGGGACGCCCTCGTACTCATCGCCGTAATACTCGATTATGTCGTCCTTCCGGTAGCCGACGACGACCACGAACCCCTCCGCGTCCAGGTCGACGAGTTCGTCGAAGCAATGCGAGAGGATCGGCCGCCCGTCCACCTCGACGAGCGCCTTCGGTTTGTCGTCGGTGAGCGGACGGAGCCGCGTTCCCTTCCCAGCTGCGAGCACAACAGCCTTCATACACGCATCGAGGGGCCCACCGACGGATAATTACAAACCGAATACTCCAGCGCACCGGATCGTTAGTCGCCGAATACTGGATTCCCTCGCGACGTAGGAACATCATAGGGCGACGTCGGCTCACTGGAGGAGCGACATAATTAACCCGAGCGCACGGATTCCACTCGGTATGCACGTGAGCGTCGTCGGCAGCGGGTACGTCGGGACGACCGTCGCCGCCTGCCTCGCCGACCTCGGACACGACGTCGTCGCCGTCGACATCGACCAGGACGTCGTCGACGCGATCAACGACGGCCACGCACCGCTCCACGAACCAGGCGTCGACGAACGCATCCAGCGCACCATCGGCGACCGCCTCCGCGCCACCACAAGCTACGACACCCTCCCCGAGACCGACCTGACGATCCTCGCCATCGGGACGCCCTCGAACCCCGACGGGAGCATCGACACCAGCATCCTCGAAACAGCCGCCGAGATGACTGGCGACGCACTCGCCGACGTCGACGCCCACACCGTCGTCGTCAAGAGCACCGTCACTCCCGGAGCCGTCACCGACCGCCTCCAACCACGCCTCCAGGCGCGCGCCGGCGACGCCGTCTCCGTCGCCGCCAACCCCGAATTCCAGCGCGAAGGCTCCGCCGTCGCCGACTTCCTCGACCCTCACAAGCTCGTGTTCGGCACCGCCCCCGGCGACGACCGCGCACTCGACGCCCTCCACGAGCTCTACGCCCCACTCCTCGAGGACGCCGGCGACGTCCCCATCGTCGAAACCGACGTCCCCACCGCCATGATGACGAAGTACGCCAACAACGCCTTCCTGGCATCGAAGGTCAGCCTCATCAACGACCTCGGGAACGTCTGCAAGGAGTTCGGCATCGACACCTACGAGGTCGCCGACGCCATCGGGCTCGACGACCGCATCGGCGCGAAGTTCCTCCGCTCGGGACTGGGCTGGGGCGGCTCGTGCTTCCCCAAGGACGTCGCCGCACTCGTCGCCGCCGCGAAGGATCAGGGGTACGACCCCGCAGTACTCGAAGCCGCCGTCGACGTCAACGAGCGACAGCCCGAACGCATGCTCGGCCTGCTGGAGACGCACGTCGACCCCGAGGGTGCGCGCGTCGCCGTCCTCGGCCTCGCGTTCAAACCAGGTACCGACGACGTCCGGAACTCTCGCGCCATCCCCGTCATCGACGGACTCCAGGCACGCGGCGCCGACGTCGTCGCCTACGACCCAATCGCCACCCAGAACATGCGCGAGCACTTCCCCGACCTCGAGTACGCCGACAGCGCAGGCGGCGCACTTGAGGACGCCGACGCCGCACTCGTCACGACCGACTGGGACGAATTCCACGCACTCGACGACGAATTCGACGCGATGCGACAGCGCGTCGTCATCGATGGCCGCCGGAGCATCGAGCCAACCGCGGACATCACCTACGAAGGGCTCACCTGGTAGCGAAACCCGATCGACGCCAGCAGACGCGGACAGTCACGCAGTCCCCAAGAACGCAGTCTCAAAGAGAATCGTCACGAACACCGCGAGCAGATCCGTCACGGCGACCCGAACCGTCGGCCAAGTCCCGATCACGGCCCGTCGTCGGTCGATTCATCGCCGTCGTCGCCTGCTCCGGGTCGGTCAGCGTCGCTCTCGTCGGGTCGGTCAGCGTCGTTCGCCGGCGGTTCCGGGGGCGCCAGTACCGCCGCGAGCGCTCGACCGGTCCTCGTCTCGGCGAACCGTTCGAGCGACGCGACGCCGACGTCGGCCACTCGCTTCAGCGCGGACGCCTCCCAGTACGGGGCCAACCACTCGACACCGGCATCGAGCAGTCGAATGACCGGACCGACCGTATACGTCTCCCGGAGGTCGATGACGACGACGTCCGGTTCGGGCTCCGCCGTCAACCACCGATACAGGAACGACTCCCTCGTGACCGCCGCCACTCTCGCCATCGCTCGGGCGCCCATCGAGGCGCCGCACGATGCGGTCCCCCAGATCTTCGAGTGCTCCACGGCGTGCTGGACGAACCGATAGCCATCCGTCTCGTCGTCCGCACATCGTTGACTCATAGTGGTTACAGGGAGACGACTGTCGCGCGAATCGTGGTCTCGAACGGGTCGTGCGTTCGGTCGTGGTTGACGAGTCACTGTCTAGCGTTTCGTTCAGCGAGAATGTCGGCTCAGTGGACGCCAGCGCAGGACCGTATCCCCTATCGTCAGTTATGAAGCCGCAACTACGAGTTCAGTCGAGGTAGCCGAGGTCCTGGAGTTGTTCGGTGATCTCTTCGAATTCGGCTTCGGTGAGGTCGCCTGTTTTCTCGTGTTGGATGACGATGCTTCGGAGGAGGAAGCGGACGAGGTCGCTGGTGGAGGAGAAGCTGGTGCCTTCGATGGTTTCGTCGACGCGTTCGGCGAGGTCTTTGGGGATGGAGACGGTGGTGTAGTCGGTCATGGTGTGGTGGTCGTGGTGGAGGGTGAAGGGGTTTGCGTCGTGGAGTGGTGTTGGGTTCGTTGAGAGTCGGTCGTTCTGGATGGGTGGCGGGGGTTTCTTTGGGGTTCGTGGGGTAGGTGTTGGTATGGGTGTGCGGCCGCCTGCTGACGACGAGGAGGATGAGCCGGTGACCGTTGCGTTCGGTATCGCGGCGGTCGACGATCGTCTGGAGGGGCTGGAGGTGTCGTTTCCGGCGTCGGCGTCGGAGGTTCGTGACGCTGTTGGGGACGTGGAGGTACCGTACGATACGCGTGGGCATACGGTATCGCTGGCGGAGGTGGTTGCGGCGTGCGATCGCTCGGAGTTCGAGGACGAGCAGGAGTTCCTGAATGCGTTGCATCCGGTGTTCGAGCGGAAGCGTCAGGAGGGCGCTGGCGTCTGGGAGCGGGTGCGTCGGCTGTTCGGGTTCTGAGTTGGGTTGCGTACGCCAATCGGGCTTCTCGTCAGTCGTCGTCGGATGCGTCCGAGGGTTCGGCGTGTGGGGCGTCGGTGGTCTGGTCACCAGCGTCCGCACTGTCGTCGCTCTCATCCGCGTCGTCGGTTCGGTCGCTCGCTGCGTCGTCGGTTCGGTCGCTCGTATCGGTGGCGTGTTGGTCGGTGCTGGCGATGCGTTCGAGCTGGTGGCGTTGTTCCTCGTGGAGGGTGACGAGGAGGTCGGCGAGGACGCCGAAGATGAGGAACTGGACGCCGAGGACGAGGAGGATGCCGGAGGTGGGGGTGAGGACGAGGTGGACGGCGCTTCTGGTGAACCAGTCGACGGCGATGTAGATGCCGAGGATGGTGCCGGTGAGTGCGAGGATGCCGCCGATGCTCCCGAAGTAGAAGAGGGGGTTGTGGGTCTTCGCGCGGAGGTAGAGGGTGAGGAGGATGCCGCCGCCGTCGCGGAACGGGCGGAGGTTCGATTCGCTGGAGTCGGGGCGGGCGAGGTACGTGATGTCGACGACTGTGACGGTCTGGTCGTTCCGGAGGCTCTCGACTGCCATCTCGGTCTCGATGCCGAAGCCGTCGGCGTTCAGGTTCATCTTGAGGAACGACTCGCGCGTGAACGCGCGGTAGCCGGAGAGGATGTCGCCGAGGTGTTGGCGGTGGATGACGCCGAAGCCTCTGTTTATCATCCAGTTCCCGAACTGGTTGAGTTTCGGCATGGCGCCGGGTTCCATGTCCGCGAAGCGGTCGCCGACGACGTGGTCGACGCGCCCGTCGTAGACCGGGTGGAGGACGTCGTGTGCGTCTTCGGGTCGGTACGTGCCGTCGCCGTCGAGCATGACGACGTACGGTTTGTCGGTGTACGCGACGCCTTCGCGGACGGCCTGGCCTTTCCCGGAGCCGTGGCCGCCTTTGGATTGCGTGATGACTTCGGCGCCGGCGTCGGCGGCGAGGTTGCGCGTGCCGTCCGTGGAGTGCCCGTCGACGACGAGTACGTGCTCGAAGCCCTCCGTCTGGAGGCCGGTGACGACCTCCTCGATGGTGGCGGCTTCGTTGTACGTCGGCACCAGCGCGCAGACGTCGGCGTAGTCTCCCATCGACTGGTCTTCCGTCCCGCCGGTCAAAAATCCTCGCGTTACTCGTCGTCGGTGCTCGTTCGGGCGTGGATGCCGTCATCGTTTTGGCGTCGCCCGGGAAAGCGGGGGTATGGAATGGTTGCTCGTCGTCGCCGCGGTTGCGCTCGCGGTGACGTTCGCGCCGTATCTGGCGTTCGGCGGTCTCTACGCTCTCTTGCGGCCGTCGGGGTCGCCTGCGGCGAAGGAGCCGGCGGAGCCGTCGGTGAGTATCGTCTTGCCGACGTACAACGAGTCGGGGATCGTCGAGCAGAAGCTCGAGGACGTGCTGGCGCTTTCCTACCCGATGGAGAAGGTGGAGTTGGTGGTCGTCGATTCGTCGGAGGACGAGACGCCGGCGCTGGTTCGCGAGTTCTTCGCGGAGCGCGAGCATCCCGACCTGAATCTCATCGAGGAGACGGAGCGACGCGGGTTGGCGCCGGCGTTGAACGACGCGTATGCGGCCGCAGAGAACGAGATGGTGGTGAAGACGGACTGCGATTCGCTCCTCCCCGAGAACGTCGTCTGGGAGGCGGCGGCGAACCTCGCGGATCCCGACGTTGCGGCGGTCACGGGGACGAACGTGGAGGTGCTGGGTGGGAGCGACGTGGAGTCGGGGTATCGTGGCGTGCAGAGTCACATCCAGACGCTGGAGAGTCACCTGGATTCGACGTTCATCTTCCACGGGCCGTTCTCGGCGTTCGAGAACGACGCGATCGCGCCGATCGACCCGAACTCGCTCGCGGACGACACGGAACTCGCGCTCCGCATCCGCCGGCAGGGCGACGACCACCGCGTCGTGTTCGATCCGGCGGTCCAGTACAAGGAGGCGAGTCATTCGGCGTTCGCGAAGCGCCGCAAACAGAAGGACCGTCGCGGGATGGGACTCATCCGGTTGCTCGTCCAGCACCGGGACGCGCTCGGCTCGCACGGCGCGTACGGGAAGGTGGTGCTCCCGTTCAACTGGTGGTTCATGATCGCGTCGCCGTGGCTGGTCATGCTCGACATCGGATTGCTCGCGGGCGCGGCCGGCGTCGCACTCGGCGCGCTCGCAGGCGTCGGCGTGCTCGCCGCAGTTGCGGCGTTCGTCGTGCTCGGCTCCCGAGAGCTACTCGGGCCGCTGTCGCCGCTGTACTCGCTGTTCGACACCCAGGTGTCGCTGTTCCGTGCGAGCATCGAACTCCTCCGCGGCAAGGGCGACGGGACGTGGGAGGTCGACGAGGAACTCCGCGAGGCGTTCGACAGCTAACTCGCCGAACTTTCTTGCCGTCGTCGCGCGAACCGTGGGGTATGCTCTCGGGGTTGTCGTGGTTGGCGCTGGAGGTCAAGGACGTGGCGGTGGCGAGGGCGTTCTACGAGGACGTGCTCGAACTGGGTGCGCTCGACGACGATGCCCTCCCGGGGTCGCTCGCCCGGAGTGGCGAGCACGTCGCGTTCGCGGCGGGCGACACCGCCGTCGTCTTGCGCCGACCCGACGCGCTCCCGCGCGGTGGACTGCATACGCACTACGCGATGTCGATCCCCGCGGGCGAGTACGACGACTGGTGGACGACCCTGGAATCGAACGGGCTCGAACTGGACGAGTACCTGTTCGGGGACGCGAAGTCCCTGTACTGTTACGACCCCGAGGGTAACTGCGTCGAACTCGGGCAGAGCGACGTCGACGGCCCCGGCGTCGACGGCGTGTTCGAGGTCGTGCTCGAGGTCGAGTCGCTCGACGACGCGGAATCGTTCTACGCGGACCTCGGGTTCGAGACCGTCGACCGAGGCGACGGCCGGACGCGCGTTCGCATGCACGGCCCGATGGCGCTGGAGCTCTGGGAGCCACAGCTCGGGCTCGCGGACGCCCGCGGCGGCGTGCACGTCGACCTTGGATTCGAGACGAACGACCCTGCGGCGGCGGTCGACGCGGTCGCGGACCGCGTCGTCGAACGCGAACCGCTCGCGGACGGCGCCGGCGACGGCGACGCTGGCGCCGTTCGCGTCCGCGACCCGGACGGGCACTTCCTCACGTTCCACGCACCCTGACCACGCGGTGGCCCGACCTGTCGAGCGCAGTGTGACAGCGAGCGACTGCGACGGGTCGGCGGGCGTTCACTTGCCGGGCGTCGGTGCACGCCACGCGAGCGCGATACCGGCGAGTGCGACGCCGAAGGCGGCGAGGAACGCCGCCCGGTACCCCGAGCGAGCGATGATCTCGGCCGCGACGATCGGTGCCAGGAACGCGCCGAACAATCCGACGCTCGTCATCACGGAGATGGCGGTCGAGGTCACTTCGTCGGGGACGAGTTCCGTGACGTACGTGTAGAGGAGTCCGAGTGCGAGCTGGATGGCGAACCCGGATACGACGGTGAGAGCGACGACCGCCTCGACTGCGGTGAACGCGACGAAACCCGCGAGTGCGGGGGCCGTGAAGAGGAAGGAGAGGACGACGACGGGCCGTCGGCGCCCGTCGAACGCGCGGTCGGAGAGGACGCCACCGGACGTCCGGGAGACGACGCCCATCGCAGGGAAGAGTGCGGTGAGTGCGCCGGCGAGTGCGAGCGAGACGCCGTCGAGTTCGCTCGTGAGGTAGCTCGGGAGCCAGGAGTTCACGAACAGGTACAGGGCGAACCCGAGGAAGGAGAGCGCCGAGAGCGTCCAGACGTCGCGGTTCCTGAACACCTGGTCGAACTGCGCGCGGTCGGGCGTCGACGATTCGATGGCGCCCCGGAACGACTCGCCGGCGGTCGCGACGAGGAACGCCGCGACGCCGAGAACGGCGACGGTCGCGAACACCGGAAAGATGGCCGGCCACCCGAACGCGTCGGCGACGAGCGGCCCGCCGAAATGCCCGAGCGCGAAGCCGACGGGCGCGCTCGCGGTGAACGTACTCACGGCGGTCGCGCGAACGCTCGGGCCGACGGCCTGCCCGACGACGTCGGCCCCCGCGTTCCAGAACACGACGTACGCAACGCCACCGAGGACGCGCGACGCGAACAACCACCAGTACGCGCCTTCGCTGGCAGCGACCCACCCCCAGACGCCTGCGATGAGGAGGGCGACGGCGGCCACCGTGACGGCGTTGCGGACGTCGAACCGATCGAGCGCGATACCGACCGGGACGGAGAGGACGACCGCGGTCAAGTACATGACGCTCACGAGCCATCCGGTTGCGGTCTGGCCGATACCGAGGCCGTCGCGGACGAGCGGGACGACGCTCGCCGGCGCGATCTCGTACGCGCCGGCGGCGGCCGACAGGACGAACAACCCGGCGACTAGCGCGACCGTTCGACCGTCGACATCGTGCGGGCGGAAGGTACGAGTCACGAAGTGCTCGCCACTACGCGGGCTGTGACATAAGCGCCCGGAGAACCGGCAACGGCTCGCGGAATCGCTTCGAGGACGAGACCCTAGAGCTGGCTGGTGTCGATATCGATGCCTGGTGGGGCGACGATGAGGAAGCCCCGGAAGTGGACGAGTTCGCCGTCGTCTTCGCGGACGTCGCGTGCGAACCCGGCGGCGAGTTCGTTCACGTCGCCCTGGACGTCGAGGACGAGGACGTTCCCGGACATGACGGCGTCGTACCAGTGGTCCGGCGATGTGGTGCCGTCGAGGACGCCGAGGCGGATGCTCCCCGTCATCTCTCCGTCGCCGTCCGCCTCCTCGTCCTCGAGGTGGTCTTCGACGGCCCGCAGGTCGAGGTCGAAGTCGCTCATACACCACCCCTCGGGAGGGGTCGACTAAACAGTTCCGTCGCGCGAGTCGTCGTGACCGGGGTCGTGGGGCTCTCCGGACACCTTTATCGCCGTGCTCGCGCATTGGTGGGGTATGTCTCTGCACGTGGACGCGCCGGCGCCGCCGGAGCTCGAGGCGCACGACCCGAACGAGTACGAGGACGCCGAGGTCGTCGGCGACACGGATTACAGGCGCGACGAGATCGAGGGGTTCCTCGCGGACGGGGCGTGGGAGCGTGCGTTCGAGTCGTGGGCGGCGGACACGAACCTGGACGAGTCGGAGTTCGAGATCGTGCTCGATTTGGGGTTGCTCGAGGAGTTCGACTTCTTCTGGGATTCGTACGCGGAACGTGTGGGGTATCACGCGCCGGGGATTCCGGAGGACTGGAAGGAGCAGAATTACCACGACGCCATCGATTCGTGGGGGGTGGCGTCGAGCATCAACGCGTCGTTGACCGAACTCGGGCAGGTGGTGTGTGACGTGTTGAAGGACGAGTACATCGAGTGGGAGTCGGAGTACGAGGCACCCGACGACCTCCCGGACTTCTGACGGCCTGCTGGCGTTGCTGTCTTTGTTCGAGGAGAGAATCCCGCCGTTCACGGCGTTGACGAGAGCGAAGCTCTCGTTCGCACATCAGAACGCGCGGCGTTCTGGGGACGGGCGTGAATCCGACAACTCCTCCACGACCGACACTCGACGCTATTAGGGCTATTCAAGTGACATCCGTACGTAGCATAACGGACACCGAGGCGATTCGTCGCCGTCCTAAATGCACAGTATCGGGACTCCGAGACCCACTACGTTCGAGACACCCTCTCGAACCGCTATGGTGTCTCGGTACGAGATAACTCCGAGTCCCATGCCGGGATCGGAGTAACGGCGGTGTGGCCCCGTCCTCAGAGATCTTTGATCTCTGATGGGCTACACGAGAACTTCGTTCTCGTGAACGCCATCGGCTCGTCATCCCGACGAGTTGTCGACCAGCAAATATCCCAACCCAGCGTTGCGGTGCGGACGTGGGAAGCCTCGCCGTCGCCGGGCGTAGCCCGGCTGCAAGCGAGACCGTCGGTCTCGCCCCGTTTACGGCGAGGAGGAGGTCACTCGCGGCCGGTGGAGACGCGTCGGACGTTGCCGTCGCAGAGCGGGTCGCTGCAGTCGTCGTCTGGTCCGTCCAGTCGTTCGCCGCAGCGGGTGCATTCGTACTCTTGTACGGTCTGTTCGTTGGAATTCCCGGAATCGACCATCTGTCTGTGGTAGTTAATAACACGCACGGTATTAAGTCTGGTTCTGGCGGGCGATCGACCAACGTCTCGCCCGTCGGTCGAACTCGCAGGTAGAAGTCTGACGTAGCCGTCCGGCCGCGATGGGCGCGGATTGGACGGGTGACGCGACCGCGGGTGTCGCGCGGTCGCGTCGGTGGCCGGGTGACTACCCGGCCGTCGGGACGGTAGCAGGGTCGTGGTTGACCCGATCGCTGGGAGTCGGGACGGGCGTTACTCGCGTGCCACCCCGATGTTTCGTGGTTCGCCGTCGCAGAACGGGCTGTTGCAGGTGTCGGTCGGTCCGTCGAGGCGTGCGCCACATCCGACGCACTCGTACTCGCTTCGAGTCGGTGTATACGCGTCAGTTCGCACCATCGTGGTATCCAGTGACACGCTCACACGATTAAGGCTTCCCCTGTAAGAACCCCATACTATCACAACGTCCCCCCATTGTTTAATGACGTACTAGGATGCACCCCGAAGGCTGTTAGACGAATGGTCAACGAGACTGAGTTCGACTCCAGTTCCGTCAAGTTCGCCCCTCGACCGGAGGTCACGCGATCGCAGACACATGCGATCGCAGACTAACACGGCCGCTGTCTCACGCGGTCGCGGACTTACACGGCCGCTGTCTCACGCGGTCGCGGACTTACACGGCCGCTGTCTCACGCGGTCGCGGACTTACACGGCCGCTGTCTCACGCGGTCGCGGACTTACACGGCCGCTGTCTCACGCGGTCGTGGTGACGCGGAACGTCTCCGGCCGCTCGCTCGCGGCCTCGATAACGAACCCGGCATCCTCGAGCGCACGCCTGGCGTCCGCGAGCGCGTACCGTTCGTCCGTCGACGGCCCGGATTCGCCGTCGCCGTTCGCCGACCAGTCCACCGTCACCAGTCGACTCCCGGGGGCGAGCACGCGCCGCAGTTCGGCGAGCGCACTCGAACTCGCGAACTCGTGGTACGTCATCGTCGAGAACGCGGCGTCGAGTTCGTCGTCCTCGAAGGGGAGGTCCGCGACCTCGGCCGTGACGAGGTCGACGTTCGACGGCACGCCCTTCTCGCGATACACCTCGTGCATCTCGCTCTGCACGTCCACGCCGTACACCGTCGCCGCGAACGGCGCGACGTCGTCCGTGTAGAACCCGGTCCCCGACCCGAGGTCAGCGACCGTCTCCGACCCCGCGAGGGCGAGTGCCTCGAGCAGTTCTTCCCGCGAACAGTACCGGTACCGCGACGGGTCCTCCAGTGCATCCGCGCGCTCGACCGGGAACGTATGATGGCCCATACACCAGCCTGCGTGCCACTGGATGGTAGCTATGACGGTCGAGGATCGTCGGCGACGGCGACCCCGACGGTCGGACGTGGACGACCGTGACGGCGAACGAAGGGGATGCCGCGATGGATGCGACGACCTCGGACTGGTCGCGGCACACCACACTTCACGGGGATTGAAACCGCTGGCTCGCCTCCACCTACCAATGGTCGACCTCCACGACGACCCCATCGAACTCGTCGACTCCCGGTACGAGACCTGGCGTCCCCGATTCGAGACGGAACGCGACCGCCTGGAATCGCTGTTCGCGGCCGTCGACCTCGGCCACCTCGTCCACTCCGTCGAACACGTCGGCTCCACGGCCGTCCCCGGACTGCCCGCGAAGGACGTCGTCGACCTCGACGTCGTCGTCGACGACGACGCCGTCACAGCCGTCTCCGAGGCCATCGTGGACGAACTCGGCGGGACGCGATACGAGAACACCGAGACCTGGCACGTCCTCGCGAGACGCGCCGGCGCGGACGCCCAGCGGTTCAACGTCCACGTCTTCGGCGCGAGCGACGACGGCTGGCGCGAGAGCGTCGCCACCCGCGACGTCCTCCGCGAACGCGCCGAACTCCGCGAGGCGTACGCCACCCTGAAGCGCGACCTCGCCGCGGCCCACGACGACCTCGGCGCGTACTCGCGGGGCAAATCCGAACTCATGGCTCGCATCCTACAGACCGCACGCGACGCCGACGACCTCGACTTCGAGTTCGTCGTTCCCATCACTGACTGACCGCGTCGCAGTCTGCGGATTCAGTCCCTCTCGGGTAGAGTCTGGGCACGGACGTCCCCCCGAGCGCGGTCACCGAAGCGCGGTTATCGCAGTTCGGGCGCGACCTCGTCGCCCAACCGCTGGACGCACTCGACCATCTCGTCCGTGCCGACGCCGGGGTGGTACGTCCGGAAGATGAAATGCACGTCGTCGCCGAGCGCTTCCCGGTAGGTCTCCAGTTCGTCGACGACCTGCTCGGGCGTCCCGAAGATCGCCTGCTCCTTGAGTTCCTGCTTGCGTTCGTCGTCGAGTTCGTCGACCGGTTCGCCGCTGAAGATCTCCGCGTACCGGCGCTGGATGTAGAAGTAGCCGTCCTTCATCGTCTCCCACGCCTCCGCCTTCGAGTCGCCGACCCAGCCGTGCTGGATGACGTACGTCGTGAAGTCGCCGTCGATGTCTTCCTCCTCGCGGACGTTCTCGATGTCGTCGACGCGCTTCGCGAGGCCGCCGACCGAGATCTTCGACGGCGCACACCACGCGTCCGCGGTGCGAGCGGCGCGCCGGACCGCGGGTTTCGCACCGCCGCCGAGCATGATGGGGACGTCGTTCCCGACCGGTTTCGGCGTCACGTTCACGTCCGAGCTTACGTCGTGGAACTCGGCGTCGTAGTCGAGTTCGCCCTCGCTCCACGCGGCCTTCAACAGGTGCACCTGGTCCTCGAGTCGTTCGACGCGTTCGTCGATGGGGACGCCGAACGCCTCGAACTCCGCGGGGTTCGACCCGATCGCCATCCCGAGCGTGACGCGGTCGCTGGAGATGTTGTCGATCGTCGCGACGTCCTCCGCGAGCCGGACGCCGTCGTACAGCGGCGCGAGCGCGATGCACGTCCCGATCTCGACCTGGTCGGTCGCGGCCGCGAGCGCGCCGAGACTCGGCATCGTCCCCGAGAGGTAGCCGTCCTCCATGAAGTGATGTTCGCTCACCCACACCGAGTCCAGGCCGGCGTCGTCCGCGGCGCCGGCGACGGTGAGCATCTCGTCGTAGAGTTCGTCCATCGAGCGGTCGTCGTCCGGGCGCGACTGGCAGGTGTACAGTCCCGTACCGAGTTGCATGAGTCGTCGTACTGCCGCTCGCGTGAAAACTGTACGTGAATGCGACTGCCTCGCCGGAGTCAGTCGGCGAGGGTTGCGCCGTCGGAGTCAGTCGTCGCAGCGTGCGTCCACGGACTCTGTGGACGCAGGGTGTCGTAGTCGACGACGAACCCGGCCGAGTTCCGCCTGGATGACCTCGCGCTCGATGAGTGCGAACCCAGCGACGACGACGAAGAACCCGAGCATGGTCGCGGTCGTGACGGACGCACCGAGGAACAGCCACCCCATGAGCGCGGCGAACACGGGCACCATGTACGCGACGAGGTTCGTGCGAACCGGCCCGATGCGCTCGATGAGCGCGAAGTAGATCGCGTACGCGACTGCGGTCGACGGGATGGCGACGACGACCACGCTCACCACCGTCGTCGTGCCGACGTCGACGACGCTCGACTGTGCTTCGCCCACGCCGAGACTGAGCGCGTGCAACAGGACTGCGCCACCGCCCATCGCCCACGCCGTCATCGAGACGCTCTCCATCCGGACGTCGACGCGCTTCAGGAGGACGCTCCCGAACGCGACCGCCGCGGCCGCGCCGACGACGAGGAGTTGCCCGACCGCGCTCGCGTCCGTGAACGTCGAGGGCGACGGCTGGACGATGAGGACGACGCCGCCGAGTGCCACGCCGATGCCGAGCGCGCCGAGCCAGGAGAGGCGGTCGCCGAGTAACGCCCACGCGAACACGGGGGCCAGCACCGGGTTCAGGCCGTACATCACGGACGCGGCCGCTGGCGTCGTGCTACCCTGTCCGAGGAACAGCAGTCCGTTGTTGAGGACGATCAGGAACACCGCGGCGATCGCGATGCCGAGTACGTCCCCGCGGGTCCGGGGAAGCCACGCTGACCGTGGGCGAGCGAGCGCGACGTACCCCAGGAGCACGACCGCGGCGAGGTCGAATCGGAGCCCCGCGAACAGGACCGGCGGTAGCTCCCGGAGCCCGGTCTTGATGGCGACGAACGACCCGCCGAAGAGGACGGCGAGCAGGACGAACAGCGCGGCGTCGCGGTACCGTGCGGGAACCACCGACCGGCCGTCGCGGAGCGAACGGAGCGTGGCGGAACTCAGCACCACCACCCACGCGAGGTTCGCATTCGCATCATGCGACGGTACGGTCCTCGCCCGGATAATGAGAGCGTGAGGGACGCTGGCACGGACGAGCACGCCGAGGGGCTCGTACTGGGTACGTGGCTACAGGTCCTTTCCGCCGTTCGCGTCGATTATCTCGCCGGTGATGAACGACGACCGATCGCTCGCCAGGAACACGACGACCTCCGCGATCTCCTCGACGGTGCCGAACCGACCGAGTGGCGTGTCGTCGCGGATCTCGTCCTTGACGTGTTCGGGGAGGTCCTCGACCATGCTCGTCAGGATGAATCCGGGTGCGACGCAGTTCGAGGTCGACCCCTCGGGTGCGAGCTCGAGCGCGATGGTGCGCGTGAACCCGAAGATGCCGGCTTTCGCCGTCGCGTAGTTCGCCTGCCCGAAGTTCCCGCCCTTCCCGATGATGCTCGAGATGTTGATGAACCGTCCCTCCTTGCTGTCCGCGAGGTCGTCGAAGAACGCCTGCGTGCAGTGGAACGCACCGTCGAGGTGCACGTCCAGGACGGTATCCCACTCCTCGTGGGTCATCTCCGTGAAGCGGACGTCCTGGTTGATGCCGGCGTTGTTCACGAGCACGTCGATCTGGCCGAAGGCGTCGTGGGCCCTGTCGCGCATCGCCTCGACTGCGTCGACGTCGGTCACGTCCGCCTGCACCGCGATGGCGGTGCCGCCTGCGTCCTCGACCGCGGAGACGGCGTCCTGGGCTTCCGCCTCGGAACTCCGGTAGTTGATGACGACCTGGTAGCCGTCCTCGCCGAACCGTTCGGCGATCGCTCGACCGATACCCTTCGACGACCCCGTGACGACGCACGTTCTCGTACCCATGCGGAAAATAACGTGTTAACAAGTGACAAAGGTTTCTCCTACCGATTCGACACGAACGACACGAACGGCCAGTTCGACCGCACGCGTCGACTGCACGAGGCGACCGCACGCGTCGACCGGACGAGGCGACCGCACGCGTCGACTGGACGAGGCGACCGCACGCGTCGACTGGACGAGGCGACCGCACGCGTCGACCGGACGACTCCACTGGGCACCTGCGCGTCGCCGTAGCGTTATGCCCCTGCGCGTCCCATTCCCGAAGATGGGCCACACCACGACGGTTTCGCCCCGAGCGTTCGTCCAGGACGCACTCGTCGCCACGCTCGTCCTCGCCGGACTCTACGGCCTCGCGCAGGGCGTCCAGTTCCAGCCCGTCCAGATCCCGGGGTACCTCCTCGTCGTCGGCTTCGACGTGCTCGAAGGCCTCTTCGGCGCCGCTGGCGCCAACTACTGGCTCCTGTTCGCCGCCTACGTCCTCGGGCTCGGGGCCGTCGCGGCCGCACTTTCGGCAGTCGTCCGCACTCGCACGGACGACGCCGACCGGTCCACGTGGCGGACCGGTGCCGCCGGCGCACTCGCCGTCCTCGGCACGCTCTCGGTACTCTACGGCGTCGTAATCCTCGTCGGAACCACCCAGCTCGCGCCCGTCCTCATAACCGGCACCGTCGGCGTCGCCCTCCTGTTGCTCGCCAGCTGGCTCGCCGACGTCTGGCCGACCACGGACCGATGACGGACACCGCAGGCGCGCGGCGCGCAACTCGGAAAACCGGTGCGCGCCTCAGGAGAGCGTCGCGGTAACGTCCGTCGAGGAGATCATCCCGACGTAGTCGTCGTCGACGACGGGCAGGTGCTTGACGTCGTACGTCGTCATCATCGCTGCGACCTCCTCCATGTAGAGGTCCGGCGTCACCGTCTCGACGTCGGTCGTCATCACGTCCGCGACGGCGAGTTCGGTGACGTCGCGGCCCTCGGCGACGGCGTCGAGCACGTCCGTACTGCTCACGATGGCGCGCGGCGACGTCGTGACGACGAGCGCGTTGATGTCGAGTTCGCGCATCCGCTCCGTCGCCTCCATCACGGTCGCGTCCTTCGAGATAGTTTCCAGTGGCGAGGACATCACGTCTTCGACGGTAGTTCGTCCCATATCCAAACGAACGCCTACGACGGGTATGGTGTTTTCCCTCGAAGGGCGATGCGTCGACGGCGAGCGCGCCCTGGGGACGCCCGCGGTCACGCGCCGTCGACGCTGGCGTGCTCCGGCGACGCCGGCACTCTCGCGAGTTCTCACGCGGTCCGGAGGTGATGGAAGACGTACGTCTGGACGTAGCCGGCGTACTCGCCGCCGAACGTCGCGCGGAGCGCACGCGACGTCTCCGCGTACGACCCCTTCTCGCACTCGGGGTAGTGGTCGGCGACGACCGTCTGCATCCACGTATCCAGTGGGATGGCTTCGAGGTACCCCAGCGAGAACAGGAGGATGCAGTCCGCGACCTTGTCGCCGACGCCAACGAACCCCGTTAGCTCGTCCCGGGCGTCCTCGTACGCCAGTCCACGGGCGTCGTCGGGGTGGGCGTCGCCGTCGGCGACCATCTCAGCGGTCCGGTGCACGTACGGTGCCCGGTACCCCAGACCGAGGTCGCGGAGGGCGCCCTCGGTCGTGGCGGCGAGCTGGGGTGGCGTCGGGAACGTGTGATACGTCTCCCCCTGGAACTGGACCGCGTCGCCGTACTCGCGGGCGAGGTTCGACACCATCTCGTGGATGCGTTCGACGCGCATCTGCGTCGAGCAGATAAAGGAGATCAGACACCCGAAGGCGGGGTCGCGGACGAGCCGCAACCCCTCGAACGCCTCGAGTGCGTCGTCGACGAGTTCCAGGGCCGGGGCGTCCGCGAAGATCGCGGGGAGGTCGTCGTCCAACCGGAGGCGGTCGACGAGGCGGTCGTGGGCATCCGTCGTCGACTCCCAGACGAGCGCGTCGGGCGTCTTGCGGACGCGAACGACCTCGCCGTCGGGGACCGCGTAGTACCAGGGATGCGTCTCGAAGTCCGCGTCCGACGTGACCGCGCCCGCGTACGCGTCGCCGTCCTCGCGACGCCAGAGGTACGACTGCCCGCTCTCCAGCGTCGCCGCGAGGTCGATGCCGCCCGCGACGTCCGCGAGCGGGATGCGTCCGGAGTGCATACGAGACCGTGGTGGACTTCGCGCGTATCCGGCTTTCGGTCCCGGGCGCATTCCCTGTCCACCCAGGGTGCGTGAGGGTGCCATCGCGGCGCTGTCCCCGAGTCGTCGACGTGGGGAGTGCTAACCTTGATACCGGTGGCTAGTGTAGTCACGCACACGCATGGATTGCAGAGTCGTCGTCGAGGCGGCGGTACCGGTGTACGACGTCGAAACAGCGGACGAAGCGGTGCGCATCGCCATCTCGAAGACCGGAGAGATGCTGAATCCCGACCTCAACTACGTCGAGATCAACATGGGCGAACGCGCGTGCCCGCACTGTCACGAGGAACTCGACCCGGCCTTTCTCGCCGCCGACGAGAGCCTCGTCGCGCTCGAACTCGAGATGACGGTGTTCAACGTCGAACGCGAGGAGCACGCCTCGCGCATCGCCCGGAAGGAGATCGGTCAGCAACTCGAGAACATCCCCCTAGAGGTGTTGTCCGTGGAGATCATCGAGGAGGACGACGACGAGGAGTTCGAGTCCACCGACGACACCGAGGAGTCCGAGTCTACCGACGACACCGAGGAGTCGGCAGCCGCTTCGGACGACACCGAGGAGTCGGCAGCCGCTTCGGACGACACCGAGGAGGACGACGAGGTCCTCCCGGAGTTCGAGGACCTCATCGAGTAACCACCGCGTTCGCCTCGTCCACCGACTCTGCCCCCGCGCTCGTTCTCGCCGTAGTCACCTCGTACCAGAGGGACTTCGCCGGCCCCACGGTCGCTATCGCTCGTGGTTCGCGCGCGGCCCCTAGACGTCGCCCATCTTATAAAGCAATCGCTATGGGACGAGAATCCCCAGTAGGACTATATCGCAGAGTTAGTCCGCGGTGGGAGCGACCGTTTCGGTCTCGATTTCTTCTCCCATATCCGAAGTGATGCCGCCTGCCAGCGCAAAGACCGCCGCCTTGTGGTCGGTTTTTGATTTGTGGATCGATGTCGGTCGAATTCCAAGAGACTCGTACTCGTCGAGGTCAAGGTCGCCGTCACTCCATGTCTCGTACTGTCCAGATACCTCCGCGAGGAGGCCGTGAAGGTGGATGAGCTCCTGCTTCTTCATAACCAAAACCATCTATCGGCCCCAGGGTTATATTATTATCCCGTGTCGCGTTAACACACCTCTGTTATAGACCCCGGTCTATCGGGGTCTGCGAGCATGTGAATTCTGTCTATGAGTTGAATTTACCATGAATCGGTGTGAATGTGGCAGGGGGCGAGTATGAAGTTTTTTGCTCCGGTATCCCTCTACTGAGGGGTATGGATTACGACGACCAGCTCGAGCGCGCGCTGGACGAGACGCCCGACATCGAAGCCGGAAGCGACCGCTTCGACGTGCCAGACCCCGAGATCCGTCAGGAAGGGAAGCTCACGGTGTACGAGAACTTCCAGGAGACGGTGTCGCGACTGAACCGCGACGAGGATCACGTGATGCAGTTCCTCCAGAACGAACTCGGGACGAGCGGGCACATCGACGAGAGCGGGCGCGCGCGCCTCAAGGGCGAGTTCCGCGATCAACGCATCCAGGAGGCCGTCGACGACTACGTCGAAGGGTTCGTGCTCTGCTCGGAGTGCGGTCTGCCGGACACGGTGTTCGAGCGCGAGGACGGCGTCCTCCTCATCCGCTGCGAGGCGTGTGGCGCACAGTCCTCGACGGGTGCCTGACGAACGCAGGAAGCCGTCCTGCCGCTAGCGGCCGTTCGACCGGTCCGTTCCAGTTCGCGCGCGAGTCGCTCGGCGGTCGCGGTCGACGCTAGCCGAGTGCTTCGAACGTGGAGCGTGGCGCTGGCCGAGTTATGCGAACGTGGCGTCGACGTTAGCCGAGTTCCTTGAGTGTGGAGAGGTCGTGGTCGGTCCGCATGTACTCCGCGGTCCGCCTGCTCGCGTGACAGTTCGGACAGTGGAAGGTGTCGCCAGCCCCGGGGAGGTCCGCGGGCGTGTCCTCCCAGTCCTTCCCGCATTCGGGACACAGAAGTCTGACGTACGTCTCAACCATGTCATTCCCTAACACCACCGGCATGAAAAGCTTTGCCGCCAGTCGGTTTCCGACCACGAGACCGCCCGACTCCGCGACCCCGACTGCGACCGGTGCGGGAGACGACCGTCGCTCGCCGCCCCGGTGTGAGCTGGCCTGATCAGGCGACTGCGACGCCGTTGTCGGACGCCTCGAGCAGTTCCTTGTAGCGGTTCCGGATGGTGACCTCGCTGACGTTCGCGACGTCGCTCACCTCGCTCTGCGTGACCTTCTCGTTGGTCAACAGTGCGGCGGCGTAGACTGCGGCGGCGGCGAGCCCGACCGGGGACTTCCCGGAGTGCAGGCCGGCCGAGCGCGCGTTGTCGAGGAGCTGTCGAGCGCGTCGTTCGCCCTCGTCGCTGAGGCCGAGGTCGCTCGCGAACCGCGGCACGTACTGCGCCGGGTCGGCGGGCTGGATCTCGAGGTTGAGTTCGCGGACGATGTAGCGGTACGTCCGGGTGAGCTCCATCTTCTCGACGCGGGAGACGAGCGCGATCTCGTCGAGGCTCCGGGGCGTGCCGGCCTGGCGTGCGGCGGCGTAGAGTGCGGCGGTGGCGACGCCTTCGATGCTCCGGCCGGGGAGGAGGTCCTCGCTCAACGCGCGCCGGTAGATGACGCTGGCGGTCTCGCGGACGTTCTTCGGGAGGCCGAGCGAGCTCGCCATGCGGTCGATCTCGCCGAGCGCCTGCTTGAGGTTGCGTTCCTTGCTGTCGCGGGTGCGGAAGCGCTCGTTCCACGTCCGGAGGCGTTGCATCTTCTGGCGCTGGCTGGAGCTCAGGCTGTTGCCGTAGGCGTCCTTGTTCTGCCAGCCGATGTTCGTCGACAGCCCCTGGTCGTGCATCATGTTCGTCGTCGGCGCACCGACGCGGGACTTCTCGTCCTTCTCGCTGGCGTCGAACGCGCGCCATTCCGGGCCGCGGTCGACGGCGTCCTCCTCGACGACGAGCCCGCAATCGCCACAGACCGTCTCGCCGTGGGCTTCGTCCGTGCGGAGCGAGCCCCCGCACTCGGGGCACGTGAGCTCCTCGACGCTCTCCGTCGTCTCCTCGGTCCGTTCGCTCTCCGTCGTCCGCGAGCGGTCTGTGCGTTCTCGTTCCTTCTCCTGGGTGGTGGATTCCTGTGTCATGGTGGTCGTCTCGGTCGCTGTCTGTTCCTGCGTGTGCGTGCGGGTCGCGTCTCCGTTGGAGGTGGTTGTTGTATCGCTCATGGGTTTCTCGTGGGTCGGGTCACCTGCTGGGCGAGAAGAAATGGAGATCGAACCCAGCGGGACTTGTCTTCACCAATAGTAAGGGCGATAACCTTATAAACCTTTGCATTTCTTTAAATACCTTCGTTCCAGGGTATATGAACCCGTCGGCGAAACGGGAAACGGCCAAATACCCTGCGGGGCGACGTCGGGAGCGTTGCACTCCTCAGCGCCGACGCGTCAGGAAGGCCGCTCCGAGGAGAGCCAGCACGGCGACCACGACACCGAAGCCGGGCGAACCGCCCTCCTCGGTCGTCGTCTCCTCCATCTCGGTTCCGTCCGTCGTCGTCTCCTCCATCTCGGTTCCGTCCGTCGTCGTCTCCTCCGTCGTCTCCATCCCCTCGCCGCTCACTGAGACGTCGGCGGCGGCGACGACCGCACCACCGTCAGCGACGTACGGCCCGTCGTCCGCACCCTCGCTGTCGACGAAGTCGTACGTCTCGTCACCGTCCGTGTCCTGATGGGGCATCGCGATGAGGGTCGTATCCGCCTCGACCGGCTGGTCGAGCGCGATCTCGACGTCCTCGTGCGTGCCCGCCTCCAGGTACGCGCTCGTCCCACGGACGCTCTCGAACACCGCACCGTCCTGCAGGCTGGCGTCGTGGATCGTCACGAACCCGCCCCTGTTCATCGTCACCGAGTCGACGACGACCGTCGACCCATCCGATTCCTGCGCGCTGAAGGTGACGGTCGCGACCGGTTCGACCGTCACGGCCGCGGTCGTGACCACCGCACCGCCAGCGGCCACGTACGGCCCGTCGTCCGCGCCCTCGCTCGTCAGGAAGTCGTACGTCTCGTCGCCGTCAGTATCGCGGTGCGCCATCGGCACGATCGTCGTGTTCTCGCTCAGCGGTGCGTCGAGCGCGATCTCGACGTCCTCGTGCGTGCCCGGCCCGAGGTACTCGCTCGTGCCGCGGACGCTATCGAACACCGCACCGTCGAGGATGGTGGCGTCGTGGATCGTCACGAACCCGCCATCGTGGAGCGTCACGGAATCGATGGTGACCGTCGACCCGTCGTTCGCCTGGTCGCTCGTCGTGACGACCGCCTGCACGCTCACGCGAGCCGTGTCCACGACCGCTCCGCCGTTCGCGGTGTAGGGCCCGTCGTCAACACCGTCGCTCGTCGCGAAGTCGTACGTCTCGTCACCGTCCGTGTCCCGGTGCGCCATCGGCACGAGCGTCGCGGTGTCCCGAATCGGTTCGTCGAGCGTCACCGTCACGTCCTCGTGGTGGCCGGCTTCGAGGTACTCGCTCGTCCCGGCGACGCTCCCGAACGTGTCGCCAGCGAATAGCGAACTGTCGTGGATCGTCACGAACCCGCCTTCGCTGAGGTCGACGTCCTGGACGACCACGGTCTGGCCGTCACTCGTCTGGTCCGCCATGGAGACGCTCGCGCTGACCGTCGCCGTTCCGCTGTCGACGACCGCCCCGCCGTCCGCGGTGTAGGGGCCGTCGTCCGCGCCTTCGCTGTCGACGAAGTCGTAGCTGCCGTCGCCGTCGGTGTCCTTGTGGGGCATCGCGACGAGCGTCGTCGAACTATCGATCGAACTGTCGAGAACGACCTCGACCTCCGCGTAGTAGCCCGGCGTCAGCTTCTCGGAAGACCCGCGGACGCTCTCGAAGACGTCGCCGTCCAGGAGCGAACTGTCGTGGATCGTCACGAACCCACCCTGCGGGACGAACACGTCCTCCACGACGACGTGCGTGCCGCCGGTCGTCTGGTTCGCGAACGTCGCTTGCGCGGTGTTCGTCTGGTCGACGGTCATCGTGTCGACGACCGGAGACCCGTCAGCGTTCGCGTAGGGACCATCGTCGGCACCGTCGCTGTCCGCGAAGTCGTACGTCTCGTCACCGTCCGTGTCCTGGTGTGCCATCGGAACGAGCGTCGCGTCCCTCGTCACCGGACTGTCGAGACTGACGCGAACGTTCTCGTGAACGCCAGCGCTCAGGTAGTTAGAAGTGCCGCGGATGCTGTCGAACACCACACCCTCGGTGACGGACGCGTCGTGAATCGTCACGAAGCCACCCTGGGAGAGCTCGACGCGGTCGACGACGATTACGCCACCGCTCGTCGGCACGTCACTCGCGGAGACGGTCGCGGAGACCGTGACGTCCGCGGCGTCGGTCACCGCGCCACCGTCCATCGTGTACGGCCCGTCGTTCTCGCCGTTATTGGACACGAACGTGTACGCGCGGTCGTCGTCGGTGTCCTTGTGCGCCATCGCGACGAGCGTCGCGTCCTCGCTCAGGGGCGAATCGAGCGTCACGGTGACGTTCTCGTGGGTGCCCTTCTCGAGGTACTCGCTCGTTCCACGGACGCTCCCGAAGACCTCGCCGTCACCGACGGAGGCGTCGTGGATCGTGACGAATCCACCTTCCGAAAGCGTCACCGAATCGACTGTGACGGTCGTTCCGCCACTCGTCTGCCCGGAGATCGATATCTGTGCTTGCAGGGAATCGTCGGTTACGTCGCTCGATTCGGCCGATTGCGCGCCCAGAGCCGTCGACGCCGCCGCAACCCCGGAGGTTGCGACGAGGCAGACGACCAGTAGCACGGTCATGCGTGAACGCATACACGACCCAACGAAGAACTACTTAAAGAGGATATTCCGAACTGCGACCCCCCTCTCACCCAATTTCGTCCCCAAATCCGCACCGTGTGGCGATTCTACTCACAGACGAACCGACCAACCCCGAGAACGAGCACGCAGGGAGATACTTAAAGTCAGTAGCTAACTAGGCGGAATCTGGCGACGTACCTGCGTCGGACCGAGTCGAAGATGGAGTCGCGGCGAGTCGGGCACATCGTCACGATGCGTCGAGAACGAGGTCGCGACCGACGTCGAACGCGGCCGGCGCCCGCGGGACCGAGTCAGGTCCGGCGGACGTCAGTCCCACGTCGCCCACGTCAGGAACGCGAGCCCGACGGATTCGACGACGTGCAGCCCCATCTGCCACTTCCAGATGATCGCGGGGGCGGCGCTGTTCCACCAGATGGAGAGGTCGGGGTCGATGATGTAGTAGTACATCACGCCCGCGTTCTCTAGGAGTAGGAAGGCCGAGAAGACGAGCAGCCCCAGCGTGTGCTTCGACCGGAACTTCGCGTAGTTCCGGCCCCAGACGTACGCGAGAGCCAACAGCAGGACGATGTTCACGCCCACCGCGAGCTTCGCCACGGTCACCCAGATACTCATCTACACCACCGTAGCGTCCTGTCGCGGATATACTCTTTCCCAATTTCGACCACAGTCTCTTCCCCCTTCGGCGGTTTCGGACGGCTCCGACGCCCAACCTCGCCGGAGCCGCCACTGATCTCGAGTCCTGTCATGCTTCGACCTCCGCGACGACCTCCTCGACGACGTGCCAGTGATCTCTGGCCTGTTCGGTCGGCAAGTAGACCGCGCCGTAGTCGTCACCGCTCTTCTTGACGACGTCGTTGTCCACGAGGACGTCGAGGTGGTGTCGCACCGTCTTGTAATCCAGCTCGAGTGCTTCTGCGAGCTGATTGGCGTTCCGGGGTCGTTCGTCGATAGCGTGCAGGAGTCGGACGCGGTTCTCGCCGCCGCGCGTCCCAGTCAGCACGTACCACAGAACGCCCTCCATCTGTTCACTCGAACTCGCTCCCCCCACATGACTCTAACGACGGCTGGTGGTTTCGGCCGGATTCGTCAAGATTCCGACCGGGTCCCGCGCTCCCGGTGCGAACCACGACGCCGGCTACTTACCAGCGGACTGCGTTCAGTTGGCATGGACGAGCCACGGTTCGAGACGCGGGAGGTCCACTCCCACGAACGCCGCGACCAGTACGCTGCGCTGATGCCGGCGACGTACGCGAACTCGACGGACGAGTACGCGTCGCCGTCGTCGACGCGTGCGGGCTCGAGGTACTCGTGGGACGCGGTACCGACGCGGACGGCGCTCGAAGGGTCCTTCGCGCGGTTCGAGGCGTCCTTCGCGCGGTTCGAGGGCGGCGAGCACGCGGACGACCTCGTCGCGGACGTCGAGAGCGCGCTCGCGGCCGCCGTCGAGTGACGATGCCAGAGGACGCCACCACGCGGTCGTTCCCCGACGATGTCACCGGGCTCGCGCGCGAACTCGTCCGCATCCCGAGCGAGAACCCGCCCGGTAACGAGCGCGCAGTCGCCGAGTACGTCGTCGACTGGTGCGACCACCACGGCCTCGACGCGGAACTCGTCCCGATTCCGGATGCGCCGGGCCGCCCGAACGCGGTCGCGACCGTCGATGGGACCGATAGCGAGACCGCAGGTCATCCGACGCTCGTCCTGAACGGCCACACCGACGTCGTGCCCGCGGGAGACCGCGACGCGTGGACGCACGACCCCTACGCTGGCGACGTCGTGCGGCAGGACGGCGACGAGGTGCTGTACGGTCGCGGGAGCGCCGACATGAAGACCGGGCTCGCCGTCGCGCTCGCGACGGCACTCGACCTCGCGCCGCGCATCGAGGCCGGCGAGTTCCCCGGCTCGCTCGTCGTGCACGCCGCGGCCGGCGAGGAGACCGGCCTCCCCGGGACGCGAACGCTCGTCGACGAGGGGTACGGCGGCGACTACGCCGTCGTGCTCGAACCCACGGACTTGCGCGTGGCGACGAGCGCGAAGGGCGTCGTCACCTATCGGGTGACGGTCCGCGGCGAGTCCGCGCACGCGAGCCACCCCGACGAGGGCGCCAACGCCATCGACGGCGCGCGAGCGCTCTTCGACCGCTTTGAGGCGTACGACGCCGACGTGCGCGAGCGCGAGGACGACCTCGTCGGCCGCGGGTTCGCGACCGTCACGAGCGTCGAGGCCGGCACCGAGGGCAACATGGCGGTCCTCCCTGACGTCGCCGAGTTCCTGCTGGACCGCAGAGTGCTCCCCGGCGAGTCCATCGCGGACGTCGACGCCGAGGTCGAGGGCGTCCTCGCCGACGCCGAGCGCGAGGACGGCGTCGACGCGGACGTGGAGACCGTCCAGTACTACGCGTCCGCGAGCACCCCTTCGGGTCACGCGCTCGCCGAATGCGTCCGCGACGCGACGGGCGACTGCGCGCCGAGCGAGCCGTGGGGACTGGAGGCCGCGACCGACGCGCGCGAGTTCGTCGCCGACGACGTCCCGGCAATCGTCTGGGGACCGGGGAGCCTCTCGCAGGCCCACACCGTCGACGAGCACGTCAGCCTGGACGAGGCGCGGGAGGCACGGGGCGTTCTGGCGGACGTGGCCGAACGCGTGCTCGCCGGTGCCCTCGACGAGCGCACGTGACCGCGATCCGAGCGAGCACGCACCGATCCCGTAGGACCACCTTATCGCGACCCGTCGCGGGTAACGCCGTTATTACCACGGTCGGTGGGGCGCCAGAATGGTGATATGATCCGTTCGGTTCCCTCCGCGGTCCCACGTCGCGTCGACAGGTCGAACGAACGCGCTCCGCTCGGCCATGCGTAGTCGGGCGCTGGTGCTCGACGCGGCCACGCGGCAGTCGATGGTGGCGATCCGGTGCCTGAGTCGACGGGGCGTCTCGGTGATCGCCGGCGCGTACCGGCCGAGGGCCGCAGGGAGCCTCTCGAAGCACGCCGACGGACGGTTCACGTACCCGGCTCCGTGGGAGGACCCGCCGGGGTTCGCGAGTGCGCTCCGCGCGGAGGTCGCGGACGGCGAGTACGACGCCGTCCTCGTGTCCAGGGAGACCACGGCCGAGATCGTCGTCGAGAACCGCGACGTGCTCGCGGACGACGTCGGGCTCCCGCTTCCGTCGGCCGAGACGCTCGCGGTCGGGCTCGACAAGACCCGCACGATGGAGGCGGCCGCCGACGCTTCCCTCCCGCATCCGCGGACGCTCGCGCCCGGGGAACTCGACCGCGAGGCAGTCGAGGAGACAGTCGCGTATCCCGCGGTCGTGAAACCGCGTCGGTCGCATGGTCGAGAGGGCGTCTCGATATGCGAATCGTTCGCCGAACTAGAGCGAGCCGTCGACCGGATGACGCGACGACACGGGCCGGTGCTGGTCCAGGAGTACGTCCCGAACGGCGGCGAGGTCGGGGCGTACCTCGTGTACGACTTCGACTCTCGGCTTCGTGCGGGGACGGTCCAGGAGCGCGTGCGGTCTCATCCTCCAGCGGGCGGGGCGAGCACGTGTCGTCGAACGATAGCGGACGAAGACGTGCTCGAGCGCGCGCACGAGCTACTGTCGGGGCTCGACTGGCAGGGCGCGGCGATGGTCGAGTTCCGCGTCGACCCGCGGGACGGCGAACCGAAGGTGCTCGAAATAAACCCGCGACTGTGGGGGAGCCTCTCGCTCTCGGTCGCGGCCGGCGTGGACGTCCCGTACCTGCTCTACCAGCTCGGCGACGAGGGTCGCTGCGACTCGGTCCCCACCTACCGCCCTGGCGTGTACGCTCGGCGCGTCTGTGGCGAACTCGGGCACGTCCTCGCGCGCGAGGACACGGTTGCGGCGGTCCGGGACGTGCTCAGACCGACGCCCGGGCCGTGTACGTTCGACGTCGTGTCCTGGGACGACCCGCTCCCGACCGTCGGGCACTTCATGGAGATAACGCCCTGGCCGACGTGACTCGCGTCGTCCGTAGTCGCGTGCGTCCGGGACGCAGCGTCGCCCGTCAGGTCGAGTCCACGGGGTCGCCGTCGACCCTGAGCGGGTCGCCGTCCCACGAGACGTCGAGCCGGCGCCGGGCGACGTACGGCGCGAGCGTGTCGACCGTCGCGAGCCCGAGGTACTCGTCCTCGACGACGAGTGCCGACACCGCCGAGGTCCCGAAGCAATCTCGCGGCCTCGGTCATCGAGCGATCCGGTCGCACGACGGGCGCGCCCCCGTCCATCGCCTCGACGACGGGAACGTCCATCATCGTGCGCGACAACGACTCGCAGGCCTTAGGCGTACCGTAGAAACACCACTAGATACCTAGGATAGTTGCAAAGACGTTGGGCTATCCGTCCGAAAGCTGGACGAGCGGTGCTGTTCGAGTCGAACGAGTTCCATCCTGGAACGCAACCGTGCTCGCTCCGCGAGCCGGTGCACGTCGAGCGCGGTCACTGCGTGAACAGGTGGCCGTCGCGTGGGACGTCGAACAGGCCGATGCGGGCGCCGGCGTCGAGCCATGCGTGCCCGTAGGAGAACGCGGCGAGTGCGTTCACGGGGTCGTCGTTCTCGCGGAAGTGCTCGCCGTCTTCGAGGTACGACACCGCCATCTCCAGGCACTCCAGGGCGGCCTCCCCCATCGGGGTGTCCTCGGGCGCGCACACCTCGACCTCGTCGACGGCTTCGGCAAGCAGGTCGTGATAGCGGTCGGTCTTCTCCTCGAGGTCCGCAGGCATACTCACGTGGTCGCCGGGACGGGACGTAAGCGCGTCGCTGCAGGACTGTGGGCGACACGATGGGTGCCGAGTGTCGCGGCCGCATCGACCAGTCGGTGACGGGTTGGGGATGAGCGCATCCACGTCTTTGCCCGGCGGTCGAGTGCAGGTGCGTATGCGCGTCGTCCGCGTGCTCGTTCCGGACGAAGACCTGTCGGTGGTCCGGTCGACCCTCGACGAGGAGGGCGTCGACGACGTCGTCCTCGAACAGCGAGAAGCGAACGACGGGTCGCTCGTCGAGTTCCCGATCCCGGCCGAGGCCGTCGACTTCGTCATGGCGGAACTCGACGATGCTGGCGTCGGCGACGAGCACCGCGTCGTGCTCGGCGCGGAGAGCGTGACGACGACGCACTACGACGACCTCTCGCTCGTCTCGGATACGCGTCGGGTTCTCGCCCGCGACCGCCCTCACGGGCGAGCAGGCCGTCACGGTCGTCGTCAGCCGTCCTGCGGACGCCCCGTACCCGGAACTCGCCGACGACATCCGGGCGCGCGTCGACGATTCGACGCCGGTCCCCGTCGCGGTCACCGTCGAGTACGTCGATCAGAGTTACTCCGGCGACAGCGAGACCGACAGCCGACGACGCGGGCGTCCGCTACCTGCTCGCGTACGCTCTCGTCCAGAGACGCCGACCGCGAGTCGTCTCCAAGAGGCGCCGACCGCGAATGGTACGTGGACACCTAGCGGGGATGCGGCGGACGCACAGTCGAGCACAATCGTAAAAGTGGTCCGGTGAGTAGGAGGTGATATATGACAGATTCGTCGCGCGTGGAGGTCTACACGAAGGAGAACTGTGGGTACTGCGAGAAAGCCAAGGACCTGCTGGATTCGAAGGCGATCGAGTACGAGACGATCAACGTCACCGGTGACGAGGACGCGTTCGAGGAGATGGTCGAGCGCGCGAACGGTCGCCAGACCGCGCCGGAGGTGTTCGTCGACGACGAACTCATCGGTGGATGGGACGACACGTACGCACTCGAACAGTCCGGCGAGCTCGACGAGAAACTCGGTCTCGTGACCGACGGGGGGAGCGAGCCGTCACGCGACACGGAGGACGCGAGCGGCGACGCCGCGAGCGAGGACGTCGTCGAGCACCGGAAGATGACGATCGCTGGAACGGGTATCGCGGGTCTCAGCGCGGCGATCTACGCCGCACGGTCGAACAACGAACCGCTCGTCATCGAGGGCGACGAACCCGGCGGGCAGTTGACGTTGACGACGGACGTCGAGAACTACCCGGGGTTCCCGGAGGGCATCAGCGGCCCTGACCTCATCAACAACATGAAGGAGCAGGCCCGGAAGTTCGGCGCGGACACGAAGAACGGCATCATCGCCGACGTCGTCGCGGGCGACCCGGAGAACGGGACGCCCCACCGCGTCGAGATGAGTAACGGCGACGTCTACACCGCGGACTCCGTCATCGCGGCGAGCGGGGCGTCCGCGCGGACGCTCGGCGTCCCGGGCGAGGACGAGATGATGGGGTACGGGCTGTCTACGTGTGCGACCTGTGACGGGGCGTTCTTCCGCGACGAGGACATGCTCGTCGTCGGTGGTGGCGACGCGGCGATGGAGGAGGCGAACTTCCTGACGAAGTTCGCGAACAAGGTGTACATCGCGCACCGTCGCGACGAGTTCCGCGCGGAGGACATCGGAATCGACCGCGTGATGGACAAGGTCGACGAGGGCGAGATCGAGATCCTGAAGAACACGGAACTCACCGAGATTCACGGCAGTCAGGCCGACGGCGTCGACCACGTCACGCTCGTGGAACACCCCGAGGGGCACCCGAAGGAGAAGCTGGAGGCTGGCGACGAGTCCGTCGAGGAGTACGAGATGGACGTCGGCGCGGTGTTCTACGCCATCGGCCACACGCCGAACACCGAGTACCTCCAGGGGACGGGCGTGGAGACGGACGACGACGGCTACCTCAAGGTCGAGGGCGGGTTCGGTGGCGGCCAGACGAAGACGGGCGTCCCCGGCGTCTACGGCGCGGGCGACGTCGTCGACTACCACTACCAGCAGGCGGTCACCGCCGCCGGCATGGGGTGCAAGGCCGCGCTCGACGCCGACGAGTTCCTCGAGGACCTCGAGCGCGCCCGCACGAAGGCGGACGCGGCCGGTGACTCGATCGTCGAAGCCGACGACTGAACGCACAGCGGGCTTCGCTGAGAAACGACCGCCTGGAGGCGGCCGTCTGCTGGTGGAGTCACCTTCCGCGACCCACAGGGGTTTTGAGGCTGGTCGTCGTCCGAGATGGTATGGCAGACGACGACGTCGAAACCATCACGGTCAGTATCGAGACGGACGCGGACGCGGACGAGGTCGAGCTCCCGAGCGGACTCGTGGACGTCCTCGCCGAGCAAGGCCAGTCGCCCGCCGAGGTCGTCGGCGACATCACCCTGCTCTCCTTCGCCTCCCGCGCGCACCACCTCGTCCACCACGGCGAGGGAGACAACCCCGAACTCGAGGCCATCGAGGCGGAGACGATGGAGCTCTTCGAGGAGCGCTTCGGCGTGACGTTCGGCGAGGCGACCGGACACCAGCACTAACTCCCCGACTCGCTTCTCGCTTCTTCTATCCACCCAGCGACCGCTCTCTGGCTCGGAGAGTCACCTACTCGACGCGTCCGTCCCCGACCAGCGTCAGTGCTGGACGCGATAGGAGAGGAGGACGCCGTCGTCGATGCGGTCGACGTCGAGTAGCTCGAGGGCGACGAAGTCGGGGGCGGTGAAGCCGTCGCCGTCGACGAGCGTCGGCGCGTCCCGGCCGCCGATGACCTGCGAGCCGACGTAGACGGTGAGTTCGTCGACGAGGGCGGCGTCGAACAGCGAGAAGACGAGTTCGCCACCGCCTTCGACCATCAGGTCGTCGACGCCCCTGGCTTCGAGTTCGGCGAGGGCGGCGTCGAGGTCGACGCGCTCGGCGCCGGCGACGACGACGTCGGTGTCCTCGTCGGTGAGGCGCGCGCGCCGGTCGCCGGGTGCGGCGTCGCTCGCGAGGACGTACGTGTGTGCGCTGTCGTCGACGACCGCCGCGTCCGGTGAAGTCCTGGCGCGCGAGTCCGCGACGACGCGCGCCGGCTGGGCGGAGTCACCGCGCGCCTCGCGCTCGCGAACGCGCGCCGTCGACTTCACCGTGAGACTCGGGTCGTCCGCGAGTACCGTTCCGACGCCGACCATCACCGCGTCCACGCTCGCACGGAGTTCGTCGACGCGCTCGAAGTCGCTCTCGCCCGAGATCGCGACCTGCGTGCGCTCCCGACTGGAGAGCTTCCCGTCGACGCTCGTCGCCGCGTTCACCACCACGTGCATGCCGCTCCCTTCGCAGGGCGTTCGTAGGAGCTTTTCGGTGCGGAAACTCAGAGAGCGAGCCACGCGCCGAGTGCGATCGCCGCGAGACCGATGAGAGCGATCGCGGGCACGGCCACCCTGAACGTCGCCCGAAAGCTCGGGTCCGGGACCGTGCCCTCGTCGGGGAAGTCTGGCGAGACCTCGACGGAGACGACGTCGCCCTCGCGGTACTCGCTTGGGACGGCGGGCGCGTCGGCGCTCCCGGTGGGGGTATCGGACTCGTCCCACGTCGTCGGATGGACTCCGTCGTGGCCCTCGTGGGTCGTGCCGTCGTAGCGATAGCGGTACGCGAGTGCGACCGCGTGGTCGGCGTTCATCGCGTCGGAGTCCACGACCTCGGCGTCGGTCACCGTCCCCTGCACGGTCTCGCCGGTGTCCCGGAGCCGTCGCGACCACATCGATCCCGCGGCGAGGAGGAGCGTGACGCCGACGAGGAGGGCGAGGGGTCCGATGATGCCAGCCATGACAGCCACATCGACCACGGGTCCCAAAACCGTTCTCCCCGAGGCGGTGGGATACCTCGCCACGAACCCTTTTTATCGTACCGGGGCGAAAGCGCGTGCATGAGTCTCGAAGACCGCGCCGAGGAGCTCTCCTCCGACCTCGGTGTCGACAAACAGGAGGTCAAGGAAGACCTGGAGAACCTGGTGTCGTACAGCGTACCGATGGACGAGGCCGTCCAGAGCCTGCGTCGGAAGTACGGCGACGGCTCGGGCGGCGGCGGCGGTTCGTCGCCGACGTCGAAGGACGTCGCCGAGGTGACGACGGAGAGCGGGAACGTCACGCTCACCGGCCGCGTCCTCACCATCGGGAAGCGCTCGATCCGGTACCAGGGCGAGGATCAGACGATCTACGAGGGCGAACTCGCGGACGCCACTGGGATGATCGACTTCACGGCGTGGAACGACTTCGGCCTGAGCGCGGGCGACTCCCTCCAGGTGGGGAACGCCGGCGTGCGCGAGTGGGAGGGCGAACCCGAGCTGAACCTCGGCGAGTCGACGAGCGTCACGTTCCTCGACGAGGCCGTCGACGTCCCCTACGACGTCGGCGGCGACCGCACGGTCAGAGACCTGTCGCCCGGCGATCGCGGCCGGAACGTCGAGGTGACGATCGTCGAGGTGGAGCGTCGCACCATCGACGGCCGCGACGGCGAGACGGAGATCCTCAGTGGCGTGCTCGCTGACGAGACCGGACGGTTGCCGTTCACGGACTGGACGGCGACCCCGACGATCGAGAACGGCGGGAACGTCCGGGTCGAGAACGCGTACGTTCGCGAGTACCGCGGCGTCCCCGAGCTGAACGTGAGCGAGTTCTCGACGGTCGAGGAGCTCGACCGCGACATCGAGGTCGGCGACGCGGTGGTCGTCGAGAGCATCTTCGAAGCGGTCGCGGGCGGTGGCGTGTACGACGTCCAGCTCTCCGGGAACGTCATCGAGGTCCGGGAGGGGTCCGGGCTCATCCAGCGATGCCCGGAGTGTAATCGCGTCGTGCAGAACGGCCAGTGCCGGAGTCACGGCGAGGTCGACCCCGAGGACGACATGCGCGTGAAGGCGATTCTCGACGACGGAACGGCGACGAGTACGGTCGTCCTCGACCGCGAGCTGAGCGAGCGCGTCTACGGCGGGACGCTCGAGGACGCGAAGGAGCAGGCGCGGGAGGCGATGGATCAGGAGGTCGTCGCCGACGACATCCGCGAGGAGATCGTCGGACCGGAGTTCACGGTCCGCGGGCACCTCTCCGTCGACGAGTACGGCGCGAACCTGGACGCGAGTTCGTTCGAGCGCGTCGAGGACGACCCGGCTGAACGTGCACGGGCCTTCCTCGAGGAGGTGGACGCATGACGGAACTTCCCGGGAACCGCGAGACCGCGTACCGCGTGTTCGCGGCCGAGTTCGACGACGCCACGGTGACGTACCAGGAGAGCGACGAGGAGCGTGCGCCGAACTACGTCGTCACGCCGACGGGTGCGCGCGCCAACCGGTTGTTCGCGGTGGGCGTGCTGACGGAGATCGAGAGCGTGAACGAGGACGTGATCCGGGCGCGCGTCGTTGACCCGACGGGGGCGTTCGTCGTGTACGCTGGCCAGTATCAGCCCGACGAGAAGGCGGCGCTGGAGCGCCTGGAGCCGCCGGCGTTCGTCGCGGTGACGGGGAAGGCGAACACGTTCTCGCCGGACGACTCCGACCGCGTGTACACGTCTATCCGGCCGGAGAGCATCAACACGGTCGATGCGGACACCCGCGACCGCTGGGTGGTTCGGACCGCCGAACACACCGTCGAGCGCGTGGGGACGCTCGCGGCCGCGGCGGACCTGGACGCGAGCGGCGATGCACTCCGGGAGGCACTCGACGCACGCGGTCTGCCGGCGTCGACGGCCTCGGGTGCGGCGCTCGCACTCGAACACTACGGGACGACGCCCGCGTACCTCGCGGACGTCCACGAACTCGCGCTCGACGCGGCCCGCGTCGTCGCGGGCGACCTCGACGAGGTCGACGGCGGCACGCGCTCGCCCGACAACGCGGGCGACGGCACCCACTCGTACGCCGACCTCGCCGGCGACCTCGGCGACGCCGACGTCACCACGGGCACGGCGAGCACGATCTCCGAAACGGCGGCCGCGACCACGGACGCGGACGAATCCGCGGCGAGCGACGCGGAGCCAGCGGAAGCTGACGACGCGGACGCGGCGTCGACCGCGGACGCGGAGACCACTTCGGACGCGGCGTCGACCGCGGACGCGGAGTCGACGTCGCACGCGGAGACCACTTCGGACGAGACCGCTGAGACGACGGACTCGGCCGTGAACACGGAGTCGACCGCGGATGCCGAGTCGAACGTGGACGCCGAGTCGAACGCGGACGCCGAGTCGGCCGACGACGCGGAGTCGACTACCGAACCCGAATCGACTGCGGATACCGAGCCAGCCGAGGACGCGGAGCCCGCAGACGTCGGTGGTGGGGGCGAGGAGGACGCGGTTGCGGCGGACGAGTCGGCGGACGACGAGGGCGTCGGTGACTTCGAACCCGGGAACCTCGGCGGTGATGCGCAGGCGGCGACCGACGAGATGTACGAGTTCGACGAGGACGAACGCGAGGAGATCGAGGCGGAGTTCGGGACGGAGTTCTCCTCGGGGAACGACGTGCCCGAGCCCGAGGAGAGCGAGCTCGACGCGCCGGAGCCGGAAGCTGGCGTGGACGAGACCGAGGCGTCCAGCGGCGACGCGGAAGCTGATGCGGCGGCGGCGCCAGCGGACTCGGACGAGGCGTCCGGTGCCGACGCGTCCGCGGACGACGACGCGACCGCCGACGACGAACCTGCGGGCGACGGCGAGTCCGCGGCGGACGACGACGGCGAGTCCGGGGCGGACGACGACGGCGAGTCCGAGTCGGCGGCGGACGTCGACCTGGACGCGTTCGTGATGGAGGCGATGCGCGACCTCGACGACGGGGACGGCGTCGGTCGCGACGACCTCGTCGACCACGTCGTCGACGAGGTGGGCGCGGACGCGGACGCGGTGGACGACGCGGTGCAGGACGCACTGATGGGCGGACAGTGCTACGAGCCCGACGACGGCGTCCTGAAACCGATCTGAGTGGATGACGGGGACGAGGGTGAGGTGATGACGGACGAGCGCGGACCGACTTCGGGCGAGCCGGCGGCGGTGGAGCCGATTCCGAGCGACCCGACGTTGGTGGAACCGATCCCGGGCGAGCCGGCGGCGGTCGTCGAGACCGACGGCCGGCGATTCGTCGCGCTCGCGGACTTCCACGCCGGTATCGAGGCCGGTCTCCGCGTGGAGCGTGGCGTGAACCTCGAGTCGCGTGCGCCGGAGCGTCGCGAGCGCGTGCTCGACCTCGTCGCGAGCGAGGGCGCGGACGCGGTCGTCGTCGTCGGGGACTTCATGCACTCCATCGGTGGCCCCGGCGGCGCCGAACGCGGCGAGGTCGAGGTGTTGCTCGAAGCGCTCGGCGTCCCGGTGACGGTTGTGAAGGGGAACCACGACGGCGAACTCGCCGACTGGGCCGACGTCACGGTCACCGACCCTGGCGGCGTCCGCATCGGTGACGTCGGGTTCGCGCACGGGCACACGTGGCCGAACGCGGACGTGCTCGACGCGGACGTGGTGTGCGTCGGCCACGAGCACCCGCAGGTCCGACTCACCGACGAGGTCGGTGGGTCGCGCGTCGAGCGCGCGTGGCTCCGGGGCGGCCGCGACCCCACGCCGTTCGCGGACCACGTCGCCGTCGACGACGCCGACGGCGACCACGCCGGACTCCGAGCGGACGGCGAACTCGTCGTGTTCCCGGCGTTCAACGAACTCTGTGGCGGGACGTGGGTGAACGTCGGCGGCGACTTCCTGTCGCCGTTCCTCCCGGACGCGCTCGTCGACGGCGAGGCGTACCTCCTCGACGGTACTCGACTCGGTGCGTACGACCGCATCTAGCGCTGTCCGTGTTCGTTAGGGCTGTACTCCGTTCATAGAGACGCCTGGACAGCCGTACGGACAGCTGAGCTGACTGCTTGCTCGCGCTCAGTCGCCGTCGTCGGCGCTTTCGACGACGTCGGCGCTCTCGACGACGTCCGGCGCGTCGAAGTGCTCGTTCTCCGCCGGGTCGACGCTCCCATCGCCGTCGGTGAGCGGCCGCTGGTCGTCTCGTCCGTGACTCCCGGCGTGCCCGTTCGTATCGCGATCGTAGGACTCCTCCTCAGACCCGTTCGAGCCTGCTGACGCGGAGCTGGCTGCGTCGCCGCTCTCGTCCCCGGTGTCGGTGGTACTCGCGCTCCCGTTGGTTCGCGCGGCGTCCGCGCGCACCGCGGCGAGGTCGCTCTCCAGCGTCGCGACGCGATCGCGGAGTGCGCGGATCTCGGTCCGCAACGCCGCGAGTTCCGCAACGGGCACCTCGACGGTGTCCGGTGCGGACTCCGCGTCGTCGTCGACCACCGGCTGTACCGCGTCCGCCTGCTGGCTCTCGTTGTCGAACTGGAAGGCCGCTTCGTCCTCCGCGCTCGACTCCAACGAGTCCTCGCTGGCTTCGGTCTCGTCGTCGAAGTCGAACGGCTGCTCGGACTCGCTATCGATGTCGGTCTCGGACTCCGGTTCGGGACCGACGGTGGCGTTGGTGCCGTTGCAGCTGGCGGTACCGTCGCCGTCGGCAGTGACCGCGTCCTCGGTGACGCGATCTTCGTCCGCGGTCGCGTCCACGAGTTCGTCCTCCCCGGAGTCGTCGTCCAATCTCGCGGCCGCGTCGGACGCGAAGTCGAGGCCGGAGTGGTTCTCGTCGGCGTCCGCCGAGAAGTCGAGGTTGACGTCGTCGTCGTCCTCGCCGTCGTCGAACTCGTCATCGAACTCGCTGTCGTCGAACTCGTCATCGAACTCGCCGTCGTCGAACTCGAACGTCTCGTCGTCGTCGGTGACGCTCGCCGGCACGAACGCGGCCTCCTCGCCGTCGTCGAAGTCGCCGCCGTCGACGAGTTCGTCGATGCTCGGTTCCTCGCTCGTTTCCACGCCCGGGAGCTCCAGTTCCGCGAGTTCGTCCTCCATCACCGCGGTGTCGGACTCGTACTCGAACTCCGACTTCAGCTCGTCGAACCGATTGCCGTCCGCGTTCAGGACGACCTCGACGTCTTCCGTGTCCGGTTCGATCGACACCTCCTCGGTGCCGTCGCGGTCGGCCGCCGCCGTCTCCCCTTCGGGCATCGCGTCGATACCGGTCGCGTCCGAGCGATCGCCGACGAGCGGCGACACGAGCGCGTCCGTCACCTGGTCGCGACCGGTCAACGCCGACAGGACCGCGTCCGTCCCCAGTGGCGTCCGCACGACGGCGTCGACGGTCGACCGTTCGTCGTCGCCCGTCACGCGACGCGCCACCACCTCGAACGCGTTCGCGAGCTCCTGGAGGAGGACCGCGCCACCGCCGCCGTGATGCGTCTCCGCGAGCGCCGCACGCAAGTAGACGTGTTCGTCGTGGACGCCGTCCTCGACGAGGTCGTCGAGGTCCGCGTGCGTCGGTGTCGCGATGCGCTCCGTCCCCATGCGTTCGACGGGGTACGTCCACGCGTGGTCACCCATCGTTCCCGCGGGGTCCTCGGCGTCGCCCCCGGAATCGGCGCCCGTCGCGGGCATCGCCATCGGCGTCTCGTCGCCCGCGTCACTGGGTTCCGCTCGCACCGCAGTCAGCGCCTCCTCGACGTCCGCGCGCAGGTCCTGTAGAGCGTCCGGGCCGACGCTCCGCAGGGAGTCGTCGACGGTCGGAAGATGGACTTCGTCGCCGACGGGTTCGAGCGACGGCGCGTCCGGGTCGTTCGCGACCATGATGTCCGGGCTCCCGAGGAGTTCGTGCACTCGCGAGGGGTCGTCCATCCAGATCCCGTATAGGGTCACCACTGGCCGTTCGGGGTCGAGTCGCGTGGTGAACGTGACGCGACCGTCCTCGAACGCGGTCCACTGGTCGGCGGCGAAGTCGGCGTGGACGCCGACGCGTTCCGGGTCGATGGTTGCGGGCAGTCGGTCGACCACGCGGACGCCGACGGGGTCGTCGCGTTCGCTCCGAATCTCGAACTTCAGTGCCGGCAGCGCGAGGGTGTCGAGGTCCAGTCCTTTGCGGACCGTCACCCCGTCACTGGTGGCGTCCACAGTATGGTCGCCATACCAGCCGGCTGAGGCATGCATGAATACTCTATCGGTGATACAACGGTATAGCATCACCGCTCAGTTGAGTACAAGCGTTGGTTGAAACCAACGGTTATCGGGTTGGTTGGAAACCATGACGAACCAGGTGTCGGCATCCCCTCGGGCGACCCGAATCTCGAAATCGCACGACTACGGTGCGATAAAGCGGAGCCTGAAAACGGTGAACGGTCACCGGAAGTGGTTCAAGCGCGACCTGAACCTCCGGCGCTTGCGACGTCTGGTCGGGACCGGGGTTCCTCGATCGATCGACGGCGAGTCGCTTATGCTCGCGGCGTCGCTAATACCGGCGATGACGGCACTGGGAGAGTCGGCGTTCGACGCACTCGGCGGAGAGGTGCGTCGGGCGCTCGCCGAACGCGGGTTCACGGAGCCGACCGCGACGCAACGCCGTGCCATCCCGCCCATCGCCGAGGGCGAGCACGCGCTCGTCGTCGCACCGACGGGGACGGGGAAGACGGAGACGGCGATGCTCCCCGTATTCGATGCGCTCTCGGGCGAGGACGCGTACGGCATCCGCGCGCTCTACGTCACCCCCTTGCGGGCGCTGAATCGCGACATGCGCGACCGCCTGGAGTGGTGGGGCGACTACCTCGACCTCAAGGTCGACGTTCGGCACGGCGACACCACGGACTATCAGCGTCGACAGCAGGCGACGAACCCGCCTGATGTACTCGTGACGACGCCGGAGACGGTGCAGGCGATGCTCACCGGCTCGCGGCTCCGCGAGGCGCTCGCGGACCTCGAGCACGTCGTCGTCGACGAGGTCCACGAACTCGCCGCCTCGAAGCGCGGCGCGCAACTCGCCATCGCGCTCGAACGCCTCCGCGCGCTCGCCGGCCCCAGCCAGCGCATCGGGCTCTCCGCGACCGTCGGCGACACCGGCGCTGTCGCCGACTTCCTTACCGGGAACCGCCCCTGTGCGATACGGCAGGTCGACGTCGGCTCGAACCTCGACCTGCGCGTGCACGAACCCGAGGTGACGGCCGAGGACGGCGACCTCGCCGGGAAGCTCGCGACCGACGAGCGCGTCGCGAGTCACGTCCGCGCCATCCGCGACCTCGTCGCCGCCCACGAGTCGACGCTCGTGTTCGTGAACACGCGCCAGACCGCGGAGGCGCTCGGGTCGCGGTTCACCGAACTCGACCTCCCAATCGGCGTCCACCACGGGAGTCTCTCCAAGGACGCCCGTATCGAGGTCGAGGACGCGTTCAAGGCCGGGGAACTCGACGGACTCCTCTGTACGTCCTCGATGGAACTGGGTATCGACGTCGGCCGCGTCGACCACGTCGTCCAGTACCAGAGTCCACGCCAGGTCACGCGCCTCCTCCAGCGCGTCGGTCGTGCCGGTCACCGGAGCGACCAGGTGTCCTCGGGAACCGTCGTGACGACGCGCGAGGACGACACGTTCGAGGCCGCCGCGATCGCGCGTCGCGCCCGCGACGGCGAGGTCGAACCCGCCCAGATCCACGAGGGAAGCCTCGACGTCGTCGCGAACCAGATCCCGCCGCTCGCGATGGACGGCGACAGCGACGACGGCGGCCCCGAAACCGTCGTCGGCGACGGCACCGGCGGCGGGGACCGCGACGGCGTCTCCGCTCGCGCCGCGTACGAACTCGTGACCGACGCCCAGCCGTTCGCGGACCTCTCCGAGGACGCGTTCCGCTCCGTCGTCGAGGAACTCCACGGCAACCGCCTCGTGTATCTCGACGAGTCGGCCGACCGCATCGAGACGACCGGCGGCACCTGGCAGTACGTGTACGCGAACCTCTCGATGATCCCCGACGAGGAGACCTACGAGGTCCACGACGTGGCGTCTAGCCGCCAGATCGGGACGCTCGACGAACGGTTCGTCGTGAACTTCGCCCAGCCCGGCGAGGTGTTCGTTCAGCGCGGCGAGATGTGGCGCATCGTCGAGGTGAACGACGACGATTCGGAGGTCCAGGTGGCACCCATCGAGGACCCAGCTGGCGAGGTGCCGTCGTGGACCGGCCAAGAGATCCCCGTCCCGTCCGGCGTGGCGGGCGAGGTCGGCGAGATGCGTGCTGTCGCCGGCCCGCAGTTCGAACGCGGCGCCCCACGAGACGCGGTCGCGACCGAGTTCGCGAACCGGTACCCGACGGACGAAGGGACGATCGCGAGCGCGCTCGACCAGCTCGAACGCCAGGCCGACGCCGCGGTCCCGATGCCGACCCGCGATCGGGTCGTCGTCGAACAACAGGGCCGCACCGTCGTCGTGAACGCCTGCCTCGGGCACAAGGCGAACGCGACGCTCGGGCGCGTGCTCTCCTCGATGCTCGGCCAGCGAACCGGCTCCTCGGTCGCACTCGACACCGATCCGTACCGCATCGAACTCGAACTCCCGAGCGGGCTCGGGACGCCCGACGTCGTCGACGTCCTCGAATCCACCGACCCCGACCACGTCGAAGCCATCATCGAACTCTCGCTCAAACGGTCGGACGCACTCAAGTTCCGGCTCTCGCAGGTCGCGGCGAAGTTCGGCGCCCTCCAGACGTGGGACGGGTCGGCGGACGTCAGCCCGCAGTACCTCGTCGCCGCGCTCGAAGACACGCCGGTCTACGAGGAGGCAGTCCGGGAGGTGTTCCACGAGGACCTCGCCGTCTCCCACGCCGGTGACGTCCTCGAATCCATCCAGTCCGGCGACCTCGCCGTCGAGACCGTCGGCGAACGCACGCCCGTCGGCACCGCCGGCCGCTCCTCGGGGAAGGAACTGCTCGCGCCCGAGAACGCGGACGCGAGCGTCGTCCAGACCGTCAAAGACCGGCTCCACGACGACCGCGTCGTCCTCCTCTGCGTGCACTGCGGCGAATACAAGAAGCAGACGAAGGTCCGGCGCGTTCGTGACCAACCCGAGTGCCGCGAATGCGGCTCCACGCGCATCGCCGCCCTCAGCCCCTGGGACGAAGAGACCGTCCCCGCCGTCCGCGCAACCGAGAAGGACGACGAACAGGACGAACTCACACGGAAAGCCCACCGCAGGGCGAACCTCGTCCAATCCCACGGCAAACAGGCCGTCGTCGCCCTCAGCGCCCGCGGCGTCGGCCCCCACAACGCCGCCCGCATCATCGGGAAACTCCGCGAGAACGAGACCGACTTCTACAGGGACATCCTCGCCCAGGAGAAACAGTTCGCCCGAACGCGCTCGTTCTGGGATTGACCTGAGGGCGGCGTCCTCTCGGGTGAGTCACCGACCGAAACGCCTTCCCCGGTGCCGTCCGGGGTTCGTGGTATGAGACTCGCGCCTGGGGCGTGGACGCACGCGGCCGTGCCGGCGGCGCTCGCGCTCGGTTTGCTCCCGCTCGTTCCCGTGGTAAGCGCGGTGGCGCTCGTGGTCGCTGTCGGCGTCCTCCTGTTCTTCCGGGATCCCGAGCGCGCGCCCGCCGGCGGGGTGGTGCGGGACTGCGTGCTCGCGGCCGCCGACGGCAAGGTCTCCGTGATTCGGACGGAGACCGACGACGACGGCCGGGAGCGCGTTCGCGTCGGGGTGTTCATGAACGTCACCGACGTCCACGTGAACCGCGCGCCGCTCCCGGGGACCGTCGAATCGGTCGAGCACGTTCCTGGCGGCCACCTCCCCGCGTTCTCGAAGTCGGCCGAGCGGAACGAACGACTCCACTACGACGTCGGCGGCGAGAACGAGTACCGCGTCACCCAGATCGCGGGTACTGTCGCGCGCCGCTGTCACAGCTACGTCGAACCCGGCGACGAACTCGCGGGCGGCGAGCGCTTCGGCCACATCGCGTTCAGTTCCCGCGTCGACGTCGTCCTCCCGCCGCGGTTCTCGCGCGACGACCTCCGCGTCGGCGAGAGTGACGACGTTCGCGCCGGCAGGAGCGTACTCGCCGAGGACCCCGACGACGCGTAGCGAACACGAACTCGACGGTGCGGTCGGCGCCGTGTCACAACGCTTAGGCACTCGAAGCCGGTACGAACGAGCGTGACGCTCGGCGACGCGACCGAACGACTCCGGAATCTGCTCGTCGGCGAGAGCGACGCGGATACCGCGGCCGACGCGACAGGCGCTACGGCCGACGCCACGGACGCTACGGCCGACGCCACGGACGAGGCGTCGGCCGGCGTCCGCGACCGCCTGCCAGGAGTGACGCGGCGCTCGCTGCTCGCCGGCGTCCTCGGCGTCGGCGCGGCGAAAGCCGCGGACAACGTCCTCGTCGGGTACGGGATTCTGACGGGGACGAACCTCCAGCGCCAGGACGTCGGCGCACTCGCCACCGAACGCCTCCAGCCGTCGCCGTTCGAGGTCGCCCTTCCGGCGGCGACAGTTTCGCTCGGCGCGGGCGCACTCTCCGTCGACGGGGACGCATCCGACCTGGGTGCGCTCTCGCCATCGCGCGGGCGAGAACTCGACTACGAACGCGGTCTGGCTGGCGGCGGCGAGCGCGAGCGCGGTCCCTTCGAGGAACTCGCGGCCGACTGGAACGCCATCGCCGGCCCCGCCGACGTGACGGTACGACCGACGACGCGCGCGGCGTTCTTCGAAGACGTTGCGGCGGCCGACTCGCGACCGTTCACCGTGCAGGCCCTACGCGGGAACAAGTACCACCCCGCGACGCCCGAAACCGTACGGGCGTTCGCAGCGGTCGACCCGGAACGACCGGCCGCCGTCGTCGACGGCCTCATGCACGGGTTCAACGAACGCACGAGCTACGACGTCCCGCGGTACGTCGCGGGAAGCGTCGAGGACAACGTCATCTTCGGCGCGGCCGACCTCCGCGAGCACTTCCAGGACCCCGTGACGTTCGACGCCCTCCTGAACCAGAACGATTCGGGGATGTTCTGCTACGAGTTCGTCCACCGCTCGATCGACGCGCTCCACGCCGTCCCGCCCCACCGCCAGCGCAACCCGGTGTTCGCGGGCGTCGTCACCGACAAGCGCCACAAGCACGTCTACACCGTGCTCGCGAGCGCCTACCGCGAGGACGACGAGCTCGTATTACCGATCACGTTCGTCGACTACACGCACTCCACGCTGTACGACGACTTCGCCGCAGACGTCGTCCTCGGCGACGGCGTCAACGCCTACGACTCGAGACATCGCGCGACGGACATCTACTGGAACGGCTACCGGGCGCTCTGACCCGCCAGGTCTCCGTCGCGCCCGCCCGCGAGGCTTCTGGCCGTCCTCAGCGTACGCGCGGCTACGTACGTCGGGCACTTGCGCCTCGCGTCCCTCGCACTCCAAGACTCCCCTCTTGGACACTCCGTCGCCACCCTCGCACTCCGCGAACCCCTCGATAGCCGTCGCTCGCGAGCGTTCGAGAGACGGGGTAGGCGAACCCAGCTTTCCATAGCGGTGCGTGGACGTCCACGCGGACAAAACGGCTCGGTCGTCGTGCCGCCTACATCCATATCGCCGATATCCGTACAAAACACCTCCGGTCGGTCGCACCGTCGGTAGTGACTGCTCCGCCCGCAGCGGGTACATCGCTGGTACCATCGTCGTCGCGAGGCCTACCCGCGGTGGTGTCGTGGACTGAAGTGCAGGCGCTTACCGGCCGAATCGCTCGCGTGCGGCTTCGAAGTGCGCGAGCGTGATCTCGAGGTCGTCGCGCAGCTCGTTGGCTTCCTCGGGCGTCCGGCCGTCCGCGAGTTCGCGGATGGCGCGCATCGACGCGTCCCGGACGAGCGCATCGAGTTCCGCACCCGAGTACCCTTCCAGATCCGCCGCCAGCGCGTCCGTGTCGACGTCGTCCGCGAGTGGGCGACCCGCGGTGACGACCGCGAGGATCTCGCGACGGCCGTCCTCGTCTGGTTCGGGCACCTCGATGTGCGTGTCCAGTCGCCCCGGACGCAGGAGCGCCCGGTCGATCGCGTCCTTCCGGTTCGTCGCCGCGACCACGACCAGGTTCGGGTTGTCCGCCAGCCCGTCCAGTTCCGTGAGGAACTGAGAGACGACGCGGTCCGTGACGTCGTCGCCGCCGCCACCGCCGCCGCCGTCCCTGGACTTCGCGACCGAATCGATCTCGTCGAGGAACACGATCGAGGGCGCGCTCTGTCGGGCGCGATGGAACAACTCCCGCACCGACTTCTCGCTCTCGCCGACGTACCGGTCGAGCAACTCGGGGCCTTTCACCTCGATGAAGTTCACGCCGCTCTCGCCAGCGAGCGCTCGCGCGAGGAGCGTCTTCCCCGTCCCAGGCGGACCATGGAGGAGTACGCCGGAGGGCGGACTCGTGTTCGCCGCGTCGAACAGCGGCCCGTACGATAGCGGCCACTCCACCGCCTCCTTGAGCGTCTGTTTGGCCTTCGAGAGTCCGCCGACGTCCGAGAAGTCGACGTCGGGCTGTTCCGCGACGTACTCCCGCATCGCCGACGGCTCGACCTCCGCCATCGCCCCCTCGAAGTTCCGGCGGGCGACACTCGGGTCGTCGCTCCACGCCTTCCTGGCGTCGCCTTCAGCCGGCCGGTTCCGGATGGCGTGCATCGCCGCTTCGCTCACGAGCACGTCCAGGTCCGCGCCGACGAACCCGTGCGTGCGCGAGGCGAGCGTGTCCAGGTCGACGTCGTCGGCGAGTGGCATCCCGCGCGTGTGCACGTCCAGGATCTCGCGTCGCCCGCTCTGGCTCGGCACCCCGATCTCGATCTCGCGGTCGAACCGACCGCCACGGCGGAGCGCCGGGTCGATGTCGTCGACGCGGTTCGTCGCCCCGATGACGACCACGTCGCCGCGATTCTCGAGGCCGTCCATGAGACTCAGGAGTTGCGCGACGACACGACTCTCCACGTCACCGCCCTCCTCGCGTTCGCCCGCCACGGAATCGATCTCGTCGAAGAAGATGATGCTCGGCGCCGTCTCCCGCGCCTTCTCGAACACCTCCCGCACGCGCTCCTCGCTCTCGCCCTTGTACTTCGACATGATCTCCGGCCCGGAGACGTGATGGAACTCCGCACTCACCTCGTTCGCGACCGCTTTCGCGATGAGCGTCTTCCCCGTCCCCGGCGGCCCATAGAGCAGAACGCCCCGCGGCGGGTCGATGTTCAGCTTCTGGAACAGCTCCGGCTCGGAGAGCGGGAGTTCGATCATCTCCCGCACGCGCTCCAGTTCCTCGTCGAGCCCACCGATGTCCTCGTACGTCACGCCAGCGTCCTCCTCCGTCCCCTCCGCAGTGGATTCGGACGAACTGGACGAATCGCCACCTCCACCGCTCGCGGTCGTCGCGTCCGCCGCCCCCGGCGTCGGGTCCGTGCTCGCGTCGAACGCGTCGTTCCGGACGTGCACGTTCGTGTGGGACTCGATACGGACCGGGCCCTCGGGCACGGTCTCGACGACGTGGAACGGCGACTGCGAGATGCGCTCGAGTCGTACGTGCTCGCCGACGGACACCGGTCGCCCGTCGAGGTCGCGGCGAACCGCACGTTCGACGACGCTCGACGGAACCGACCCCATCGACTCCGGCGGTGCGAGCGTCACCGTCCCCGCGTCCGAGATCTCTCGCGCGGTGATCGACACGAGGTCGCCGACCTTCGCCCCCGCGTTCGTTCGCGTGTCCGCGTCGATCCGGATGGTCCCCTCGTCCTGGTCGGCGTCCGCCGGCCAGAACTTCGCCGCCGTCGTATGCGACCCCTCGATGACGACGGTGTCACCGCTCAGTATCCCGAGTTCTCGACGCGCCGACTCCGGGAGTCTGGCGACGCCACGACCGGCGTCGCGCTTCTCCGCCGCCCGCACCGTCAACGTCACCGCGTCGCGGTCGTCGTTACTCATACCCATTTTTTCTCGGCGCTCCGCCTTGAATAGCTCGGGACAAACCACTTCACCCAGGCCCGCGTCGATTCAGATATGGTGAGTGAGACCCAGCGCGACGGCGCGACGTGGTACGAATGCGACGGCTGCGGCCTCATGTTCGACGACCAGGGCGACGCTCGCGCCCACGAAGAGAACTGCGACGCCGAAGAGCCCTCCTACATCCAGTGAGCGAACGGCGGACGCACTCGCGGTCGACGCACGCCACCCTTCGCGAATCCAGTCAGGCTGTCCGCTACTCCAGTCCGGCACGTTCCCGATGCTCGCCGGCTACGTCTTGGGCTTGCTCACGCGTCTGCACGGTCTGCCAGCGCACCTGTGTCGCCCCGCGTGGCCCGTACGACACCGCGTCCTTGAGTTCGTCCGGCAAGACGCCCCAGTCGACCGCGAGGACGTTGCCGTCGTCGTCACCGAGTTCGTACACGCCCAACCGATCGGGTGCGCGACCGACGGCGGACCGGTCCAGGGCCCGCCACCCCTTCGAGAGCGGCATCAGACGATCTCGTACGCGCGCTCCTGCATCTCGTCCTCGGCGAACACGAACACGCGACCGCGAGCGACCTCCGGGTCCGCCTCAACCTCAGTCGCGTACGCCTCCGAGCGCACCGTGACGCCCGGGAACAACTCCTCCTCCTCGCCGTTCTCGACCATCACGCGCCCGACGCCCGTGTCCTCGAGGATGTCGTCGTGCGTGTTGTGGTCGTTCACGTACACGAGCACGCCCTCCGTCTCCGTCGGATCCGTCACGAGCACCTGCGCGAGCGTCCCCGGCGGCGCACGCACCGACGAGTCCGCCTTCTCCGGCGGCCCATGATAGAACACCTGCCGGCCGTCGATGTACTCCACCTCGATACCGTCCTCGGTGAGTTCCACCCCGAGCGTATCCGGGGCCACGTCGCTACGAAAAGTCATAGCTGGACGTAGCAGGCGCGCACGCAAAAACGAATCCGTTTCGAGCGCGTCGACGCGCACTTAGGCGGGCTTGAACGTCTTCGCGATGGCGGCGACGACCGCGTTCACGACCGCGTCGCGTTCGCCAGCGAGGTACTCGAGGTGCCCCTCGTGGCCGCCGACGACCTCCACGCCAGCCTCGGGAACCGCGGACTCGGTCTGGGACGCGATGCGGCGCACGTCCAGGTCGTCCGCCGCGCGCAGATGCATGTCGTCCCCACCGGTCCCGATGGTGACGACCGGCTCGTCGTACTCCTCGCGCAGGTCGCGGTGGAGCGCGTCGAGCAGGAGTTCCGCGGGCGGGAAGTCGAAGCGGTCCGTGAACGCGTCCGTGTCGATGATCGCGAACCGAACGCCTTCCGCGGTCCGCGTCGACAGGTTGTGGCGCGCCGTCTTCTTCTCCTTCCCCATCTTCTCGACGTACTGGTCGCTGACGTGTCCCGAGAGACCCTCGCGACGACCGAACAGGAGGTCGTCGACGAGTTCGCGCTTGTCCTTGTACGACTGGTAGAACGCCTCCAGCGCGATAGCCTGTCGGAGTTCGGTGACGTCTTCGACGTCGTACCCGGCGTCACGCGCCAGTTCGGCGTACGCCTCGGGCGTCTCCTCCCAGTAACTGACCGCGGGCAGGTGCGTCAGGTGGTCGCGCGAGTCGTCGTTGACGTGCGCCGCGACGTTCGCGGCGAGCGCGGACGTCGTCACGCCGTCGTCGGCGTCCGCGAGGTGCGGGTTGACGACCGCCGCGAGTTCGTCGATGACGTCCTCGTCGGGAACGGTCGCGTCGATCGCGACGCGCTCCACGCCGTAGACGTCGAGGAACTCGTAGCCTTCGGCGGACTCGAGCGTCGACCCGGCACCGGCGAGGACGACGAGCGGGAACTGCTCGCCGTGGCGGTCACGGTCCTCGAGCATGTCCGTCACGTCGTCGGTCGCCGCGTCCATCCCGTAGTAGTCGTCCTCGAGCGGCCGTCGCTCGAAGAAGTGGTACTCGGCGTCCTCGCGCGCGTGCTCCTCGCGAACGAGCGGGAGGACGGCGCGTTCGATGGCGGCACCGGCGACGTACCCGTCGGCGGTCGCGGTGTGTCGGACGACGACCGGACGACCCGTGAAGACGGCCTGCCGGATCGTCGACGCGACGTCGCGGATCTCGTCGTGCACGGCCGCGACGGTGTCGTGGTCGGCGAGCAGGTCGACGTCGCCCGGGTCGGCTTCGGCGGCGAGCGCCGCCTCCAGTCGCGCACGAATCACGTCGGCGTCGTCGCCTTCGAGCACGTCGAGGACCTCCGTCTCGATCTGGAGGTCGCCGTGATGGCGTTCGACCTCGCCGTCGATGCGGACGACGTCCTCGGCTTCGACGTCGGGGTACGCGCGAACGCCCGCGGATTCGAACGCCGCCGCCTCGATGACGCCGGCCTCGTCGCGGACCTCGAACACGGTCGGTCCCGACGTCTGCCGGATGCTCACGACCTCGCCCTCGATGCGGACGACCTGTCCGACCTTGTCGTCGACCGTGTCGAGCGTCGTCCGGGACAACTCCTCGGACTCCGCGTCGGCGGCCTCGACTGCTTCGTCGGCCGCGGCGTCGTCGGCGTCGGACTCGACGTCAGCGTCCGTCTCCGCGTCGGCGTCGGGCTCGACGTCAGCGTCCGTCTCCGCGTCGACGTCGGTCTCTGCAACGTCCTCGACCGCCTCGGACGTCTCGGTCTCGGTTTCGTCGAACTCGGCTTCCTCGGACTCGAGGTCGGCGGTTTCGACTGCCGTCGTCTCCTCGGGCGCGTCGGATTCGACCGCATCGACGGCGGCCTCCTCGGGTTCCGCGGTGGCGTCCGCGTCCACCGCCTCGCCGGCGCTCGGTGCGTCGTCTTCGTTCGTTGCTCCTGGCTCCGCGTCCTCCTCGCTGGGCGTGCGCGTCTCGGTGTTCCCCGTACGCGACGTGCTCTCAGAAGGGTGGTCGTCCTCGTCGTCCTCGGGGAGTTCGTCGCCGTGAGGCGTGTCGACGAGGTGCCCGCGGAACTCGCGCTCGCGCTGGCGGATCGACCAGCCGAGGTCGACGTTCCCGTTGTCGCGCACGTCCGTCACCTGCACGAAGACGGTGTCGCCAGCCTCCCAGTCGAGGGAGTCCAGGCGTCGGTCGAGTTCGCTTCGATGCAACAGGCCGGTGACGTGGTTGCCGATGTCCACGAACACACCGAACTCGGCGTAGCCGTCGACGGTGCCTTTGTAGTAGCGGCCAGGCGTCAACTGTTCGGGGGAGTTGCCTTCGAATTCGAACAGCGCGTCCTCCTCGTGACTCGAACAGATGTGCCCGTCCACGGGCGTACCGCAGATGATACAATTACCCATTTGCTCTGGTAGAGGAAACCCGGCCTAAAACTGTTGTCGAAGTTCGTCCGTCGTCGACGCGACGCCGTCTCGACCCACCACGTGCGACGCACACCCGCCTGAATCCGGGTGCTGGAGCGGCTCCGGGGGCCGATACCGCGTCCAGATACGGGTGCCGGGTCGCGAACTTTTAGGTGGAGTCGCGGCGAATAGTAACGTGACTATGGAGCTAACCTGGTACGGGCACTCGACGTTCGGCGTCGAAGTCGGCGATACAGACCTCCTCATCGATCCGTTCTTCGAGAACCCGAAGACGGACACGGACCCAGAGGAACTCGACCCGGATTACGTCCTCCTCACGCACGGGCACGCGGACCACATCGGTGACGTCGACCGCTACGAGGGTACGAAACTCCTCGCCACGCCCGAGATCGTCGAGTACTGTCGGGACAACTTCGGCGACTACGAGGCAGTCGGCGGCATGGGGATGAACCTCGGCGGCACCGTCGAGATCGGTGACGCGTTCGTCACCATGCATCGCGCCGACCACACGAACGGCATGGAGACGAGTTACGGCGCGACGGGCGGCATGCCCGCGGGATTCGTCATCTCCGACACGAAACCGACGCAGGTCGCCGACGAGGACTCCACGACGTTCTATCACGCCGGCGACACCGGCCTGATGACGGAGATGCGCGAGGTCATCGCACCGTACCTCGAACCCGACGCCGCCGCCGTCCCCATCGGCGACCACTTCACGATGGGACCGATGCAGGCCGCCGTCGCCGTCGACTGGCTCGACGTCGACCACGCCATCCCGATACACTACGACACGTTCCCGCCGATCGAGCAGGACCCCGCGGACTTCGAGCGCGAGGTCAAGGGCGTCGGCAGTACCGCGACCGTGCACGCACTCGAGGGCGACGAATCCATCGACCTGGACGCGTCGATGCTGGACTGACCCCAGCGAGACGTCTTCCGTCAACGTTCGTCGAAAAAAGGAATCGGCCGAATCGTTCCGCAGTCTGCTTTCTCAGGCGCTTTCCTGGTTCATGTACTCGCGAGCCCCCAGTCCGATCGCGAGGATGAACGCGAGCGCGAAGCCGAGCGCGAACACCTGCATGATCGGAACGGCGAATCCGGCACCGCCGCTCGTGCCAGCGAGCACGCTGAACGCGACGAGCACTGCGACGAGGTAGACGAACGCCTGCAGGCCCATTCCGAACATCTCACCCATGCGCGTGTCGCCCTCGGTTGCGGTCGCGACGATGCGGTCCTTGACGAGGTCCGCGAGCCAGAAGCCGACGCCGAGGACGAGCAGTGCGACGGCGGCGGTCGGGATGAACTCGACGACGCCGTTGAGCGCGGCCGAAACCCGACCGAGCTGGAGTTCGTTCGCGATGAGGAACGCCGTCAACAGGTAGATGTACACTTTGACGAAGGTCCCGATGAGGTCGCCGAGGCGACGACGTTCTCCAAGGAACATCTCGCCGAAGACGGAGTCATTGGCCCGTTCGCTGACGTCCATCCGGTTCACGAACCCGGCCACGCGCCCGCCGATGATCGTGGCAGCCACGAACCCGAGGACGGCGATGACGATCGCGTACACGATGTTCGGGAGGATACCGTTGATGTCCTCGATGAGTCGATCTCCGACATCCTCACCCAGTTCCTGTAGCGGCATCATCGCGACTTTCTCTATCATGCTACGTACCCACCGTGGAACGTCATTCGGTTCGATTTCATGCTAACCCATTGAGTGGTCTCGGGAGGTGTAATTATTTGTTTCGGATGTTACGGGCGTAATTCCTGTCGCTTCCAGTCCAACGCGCCCGGGTTTCGCGGTCGAGTTGCGACCGACGAACGAGCGACCGGCCGGGGGGCGTTCGCCGCCACTGCTCTCGGACCGTCACGATTCGCTCGACTCACTGATATACGACGATCTTTCCCGCACGTGACTGTATACCCATGCCAGCGCGTGACGTTGCTATCCGGCGACGAAACGGTTTTACGGCGGGGTCGCTTGTGACTGTGGAAACGGTGATTCTCTATGCAACTAACTGTCGACGATACGGCGGCCCAGGACGAAGCGATAAGCACGCATACCGGTCGGTCCTTCAGACCTCTCGACCCACAGCCCGAGCAGATCGCGCTCGCGGACCTCGCGCACGGTCTCTCTAACGTCTGTCGTGGTGCGGGCCAGACGGCGTTCTTCTACAGCGTTTCCCTGCACTCCATCCACGTGACCGAGGAACTGGCGCGGAACGACGAGAGCGAGCTGGTACAGTTCTACGGACTGCTCCACGACGCGGCGGAGGCGTACGTCACGGACGTTCCGAGTCCGCTCAAGCGCCACCTCCCCGGCTACCGCGAGATCGAGGACGACATCCAGGCGGCAGTGTGGGCGGCGTTCGACGTCGACCAACCGAGCGATGAACAGTACCGCGCCGTCAAGCGTGCGGATCGCGCGCTCGGCCAGTACGAACTTCCGGAACTGTTCCCCCAGCAGACGTGGGAGGGCGAACGCCCCGACCTCGACTACGACCTGCGCGCCGACGCCCGCTTCGACGTCCCCCGTCGGTTCGAAGCGATGGCTGGCGACCTCGCCGGTCGCGTCGGCGCGTCCGTCCCGACCTGAGCACGTTCAGTCGCTCTCGTTCCCCGAGGTGGGAGCTGTCGCGTCCGCGACCCAGTCGCCGTACGCGTCGAGCATCGTCGTCTCGTCGAAGCGTTCGATGCAGGGGACGTCGTACGGATGCAGTTCTTCGATTCTGGCTTCGAGCGCGTCGTAGCGTTCGTCGGTGGTCTTGGCGAGCAGGATGACTTCGTCGTCGTGCTGGATGGCGTCGCCGCCGTCGGCGTCGCCGCCGTCGGCGTCGGTCCAGCGGTACGTCGAGCGGCAGCCGAGTTCGTTGACGCACGCGGCGAGGCGCTCCTCGACGAGCGCGTTCGCGATGTCGCCTGCAGTGTCGGGCGGTGCGGTCACGTACGCGGTCGGCATCGCTACTCGATGGGGCGGAACGAGCCGTCGATGTCCCACTCGTGGACGCAGTGCACGTCGCCGATGGCGTCGTCGGCGTCGGCGACGCGCCACGTCTCGTGGTCGTCGTCCCAGACCTCCACTCGGTCGCAGCGCTCGCACTCGCGCTCGTCGGGCGTGCGTAGTTCGGCCATGCGTGTTCGTCGACCGTCCGTGAACTTGAACCTTCACCGTGCGGCGACACTCGCAGGATCGACGTCGACGGGTCCGGTGGCCGGTCGTCGCTCGGTGCGGACGTGCCAGAACCCATCCGGGATAAATTCTTCCGCTCGTACTTGAGGTAACTTTAGAAGGATGGCGTGCTTCATGCAAGACGATGTCACACGAAACGTCGCGTCGGTCCGTCCTCGCGGGCGCCGGCGCGTTACTCGGTGGACTCACACTCGGAACCAGACACGTCTCCGCAAGCACCGCCAGCGACCGGCACGTCCTCGACCTCGCGGGCGAGAGCGACGACGTCCTCGACGACCTCGAGGTCATCCATCACATCGAAGAGATCGACGCGGCGGTCGTCCGCGGGAGCGAGTCTGACGTACAGGGCCTGCGCTCCACGAAGGACGTCCGCTTCGAGGTCGACACGCCGGCGTCGAAGGCCGTCACCGAGACCGATACCGTGGACGCGTACGACGACCCGCTCTACGACCTCCAGTGGGACAAGACCGCCCAGGACGTCCCCTACCTGCACTGGAAGCACCGCGGCGACGGTACGCGCGTTGCCATCATCGACTCGGGCGTCTACGGCGACCATCCCGACCTCGCCCACGCCATCGACGAGGAGCGCTCGATGAACCTCACCACCGACGACGGGGACTACAACCCCAGCGGCGCGGGCGACCACGGGACCCACGTCGCGGGCACCGTCGCCGCCGACGACCGGAACGACGTCGGCGTCGTCGGGACGGCGCCCGACGCCGACATCGTCTCGCTCCGCGTGTTCTCCGCGACGGCCGGTGCGTCCTTCGGAACGATCATCCAGGCGATAGTGCAGGCGGGCGTCGTCGGGTGCGACGTCGCGAACCTGAGCCTCGGCGCGTATCCGCTGCCCGGCGACGACCCCGTCGTCGAGATGTTCAAGACCCTCATCGAGCGCGCGGTCGACTTCGGGAACGAACGGGGTTGCCTGTACGTCGCCGCTGCCGGCAACGACGGCACGAACCTCGACGCGGACGGCGACCTCCTCAGCCTCCCGAACGAGGCGGACAACGTGATGAGCGTCGCCGCGACCGGCCCCATCGGGTACCGCTGGGACGACCACAACAACACCCGCAACAGCGAGGCCGCGCTGAACGACCTCTGGAAGGCGACGAACACGCCCGCGTTCTACACGAACTACGGCGAGGAGGCCGTCGACGTGAGCGCGCCCGGCGGCAACATCGACCTGGACGCGAACGCCGAGAAGGCGTTCTACGACCTCGTGCTGTCGACGGTCATCGACGTCGACGACGACGGGAACGTCTCGCCGTCGTGGGGCTGGAAGGCGGGGACGAGCATGGCCGCGCCGAACGTCGCCGGCGCCGCCGCGCTCGTCGTGGCGAACAACCCCGGGGCGTCGCCCGCCGAGGTCCGCGAGCACATCGAGGCGACCGCGGACGACGTCTGGGGCGAGGACGAGTACCACGGCGAAGGGCATCTCGACACCGCTCGCGCCGTCCGGAAGAAGCTCGGGAACGGCAAAAAGTAGGCACGACCGACAGATCGCGGGAGTCGACGACCCGTGTCGACGGTGTCGTCAGTAGACCGCGTCCTCGACGGTATCGTCAGTAGACGGCGTCGACGACGTCGTCGTCGAGGTCCTCGAACGCTTCGAGGTACGCTTTGCGTTCCGCGCGCAGTTCCGCGGCGGCGTCCTCGTAGTCCGCGACGTGGTCGGGGACGTAGAACTCGTCGACGGCCAGTCCGGGTACCTGGCTCGGGATGGTGAGGCGAGTGCGGTCGTCGACCTTCCAGTCGACGCTCCCGCGAGCGATCTCGCGGAGGAGCGTGACGGACTCCTCGACGCCGACGTCGACGGGGTCGTCGGTCCCGACGTGGCCCGTGTTGAGGACGAAACAGTCGACGTCGAGGGCCGCGACGAGGTCCCGGAACCGGTTCCCTTCCTTGCCTTCGCTCCCGACGATGAATGGGTTCGTGCCGACGACGCGGATGGCGTCACCGGCGGCGTCGGGGTCGCCAGCGCTCGTCTGGATGGATTCGCCGAGCATGAACGCCGCCGCGGCCTGCGCGTCGTCGAGCTTCGCGACCGGTGGCATGAGCGGGTTGCGGGTGATGAAGAACACCTGGTCGACGCGGTCGAGGTCGACGTCGTCGGCGGCGCTCGCGAGGTGGTCGCGCTCGACGACCGCTCGGGAGTTCGTCGTGTACCGGTCCTCCTCGAAGTGGACGGTACCGTCGTCGTCGACGGCGACGTTCTCCAGGACCGCCGAGTCGTCGGTGGCGGCGTCGAAGAGCGCGGGCTGTTCCTCGCGGTCGAGCCCGATCGTCTTGATGTAGAGGCCGTTCCCTTCGCTCCCCGCGACCTCGCCGTCGGGCGTGAGCGCGCACACGTCGTCCTGGAGCATCGCCGCGGACTCGCCCGCGGACGACTCGAGCCAGCACGAGTGCGCGGTGAGCGTCGACTTCCCGGTTGCAGAGAGTCCGAGGAACACCTGGCCGACGGTCTGGAGGTCGGCGTCGGCGTCACCGTCCGCGTCGCGACGGACGGTCACGCGCTTCGACCCGGCGTGCAGGCCGAGGCCGCCACGGCGTTTCGCCCGCTCCATGAACAGCCGCAGGAAGCTCTTCTTCGCCTCGCCCGTGTAGTCGCTCCCGACGACGGCGGTGACGCCCTCGTCGACGAGCACGCGGATGGCGGTCTCCTCGACGTCGGGGACCTGCACGGTGACGAAGTCCGGGTCGGGGTCGTCGCGCTCGACGGGCTCGAACAGCTTCGCCCACGCGAGCGCGATCCTGGCGTACGGCTTCGGAACGTACAGCCGGCAGACGTACGACGCCGACTCGTGGCGACCCATCCGTCGGTCGAGACACACCCACTCGTCGTCGCCGATGCAGTCGACGGCGTCCGTGACCACGCGGTAGTCCTCGTCCGCGAACTCGTGGTCGACCGTGTTCTTCGTGCGGTCGGCGCTCCGCGACCGGTACTCGCTCACGTAACTGGGCGAGTCGTACTCGGTCGTGGTCTCGAGGTGCGAGGAACAAGAGCGGAGTTCGTCGAGGGAAGGCGCGTAGGTCACGTTCGAAGTGGATTCCGGGTCGGGGAAGTCCGACCGTCTTGTCGAGGTCGCCGGGCGTTCCATCCCGATGTCTGACATCGTGATTGATTAGATTTCGTAATGCCGTATAAATATGCTGGATGTACTCCCGAGCTAGTCGTCGCCTTCCTCACCGAGCCCTGTCGCAAGCACGCGTCTGCGTGCCGTGAACGCGTCCACGAACCGACGGACGACCCCGGGTAACCGTCACCTGTAAGTCCCAGCCCTGCGTCGGTCCGCGCATGATCAAACTGGTCAACCTCCTGGTTCGAGCGGACGACCTGACCCACGAGGCGTTCGTCGACTACTGGTACGACGAGCACGTCCCGCTCGCGTCGGAGTTACCGCACGCGAAGAAGTACGCGACGAGCGTGCCCAGCGACCCCGAGCGGAGCGAGTACGACGGCGTCGTCGAACTGTACTTCGAGGACATGGGCGACCTGAAGGCCGCGTTCGACTCCGAGGTCGGCAAGGAGGTGCAGGCGGACCTCGCGGAGTTCGCGAAGCCCGACGAGGGGCCGACGCTGTACGTCGAGGAGACGGTACAGTTCGACGACACCGCGAGCCCGGACGTCGACGTCGAGGAACGATGAACACGGCTGAACGCGTCGTCGAGACGCTCGACGCGCTCGACACCGAGTTCGTGTTCGGGTACCCGGGTGGTCGCGTCATCGAACTGTTCGAGACGATCGCGCACGGCGACAGCGACGTTCAGGTGGTGCGCCCGCGGGACGAACGCGAGGCGAGCCAGATGGCCGAAGCGTACGGACGGATGACGAGCACCCCAGCGGTGCTCGCGGGCCAGGGCCCATGGATCGGGAGTCTCGGGAACATGGGGCAGATGGAGGCGCGGCTGGCGTCGTCGCCGCTCGTCACGCTCACCGAGGCGAGCGAGCGCGGCGACTACTCGACGCTCGCGCCCTACCAGCAATCGCGCGGCGACTACGGCGGCCTCTCCCTGCCGAAGATCCTCGATGGCGTGACGAAGGAGTGGTGGTTCCCGCGGAGCGCGACCGAGACCGTTCGGTCGGTACAACTCGCGTTCAAGCACGCCACCGCGGGTCGGCCCGGGCCGACTGCGGTCATCCTCGACGGCGACGCGGTGAGCGAGTCGTTCCCCGAGGACGCGATCCCGCCGGTGTGGGACGACCAGCGGCAGGTCCAGAACTGGCAGAGTCAACCCACGGACCGCGACGTCGCCGCCGCGGTCGAGCACCTGGAAGACGCGGAGAAACCCGTGATTATCGCAGGGAACGGCGTGCACGCCGCTGACGCGTACGACGAACTGGAAGCGGTCGCCGACGCGTACGACGCCGTCGTCGCGACCTCGTACCTGGGTAAATCCACCATCGCGGAGACCCACGAGCGCGCGGCGGGCGTCATCGGGTCGTTCGGGCACGAGGGCGCGAACCAGGTCGTGAGCGAAGCCGACACCTTGCTCGTCGTCGGCTGCCGGATGAACCCGATGGACACGAACTGGCAGGCGGCGTCGTTCATCGATCCCGAGGAGCAGACCATCGTGCACGCGGACATCGACACGCGCAACGCGGGCTGGGTGTACCCCGCGGACGTCGGCCTCATCGGCGACGCCGCCGAGAGCCTGCGTGCACTCGACGCGAGCGGCGACGCGACGAACGACTGGGCGCTCGACCGCGCTGAGGAAGCACGCGAGGACTTCGCCGTCGAGAAGTGCGAGAGCGACGCGGTCCCGATCAAGCCTCATCGGGCGTGCAAGGCTATCGAGTCGGTCGTCGACGACGACACCGTCGTCACCGCGGACTCCGGGAACAACCGCTTCTGGCTCCTGAACTACCTCCAGACGGACTCGACGGGGTCGTACTACGGCTCCGGCGGCGTCGGCGGGATGGGGTGGGCGCAGCCAGCGGCCGTCACCGCCGCACTCCTCGGCCACGACGCGATCGCGGTCGCGGGCGACGGCGGGTTCACGATGACGATGACCGCCGTCGAGACCGCGGTCGACCACGACGTCGCGCCGACGTTCGTCGTCCTGAACGACACCAGCCTCGGGATGGTCCGCCAGATGGACGAGGACATCCCTGGCGTCGAATTCCACGACACCGACTTCGTCCAGGTCGCCGAAGGCCTGGGCGGTCGCGGCGTGCGCGTCACCGAACCCGAGGACCTCGTTCCCGCACTCGAGAACGCGAAAGCCGCGAGCAAGCCGACCGTCGTCGACGTCCGCATCGACCGCGACGAGAACATGGCCGACCAGCTCGCGAGCTCGTTCTACGAGGACGTCGGCGGGCTGCATGAGTAACCGACCGCGTCTCGACAGCGTTCGCGAGTAAGATGGGACGCGACTGGTCCTCACACCCCGTCGACGCCCTCCGCGCCGTCGATTGGCGACGCCGCGTCGCGGACGTCCTCGTCGGGCCGCGAACGCACCGCCAGGTCGCGCTCTCCGTCGCACTCCCGCTCTCGCTCGTGGCGGTGACGGCCGTCGGCGATCCAGTCGGATTGTTCGGGCAGGCTGGTGGCGGTGTCGTCATCATCTCGCCGTACGCGTTCGTCGTCGCGCTCACGGTCACCGCACTCGTCGGTTACGCGGAACGCGGCTTCGCTGTCGCCGTGCTAGCGGCCTACGGATCGTGGCACGGGTCGTACCTCCATCACGTCCTGCGTGCCGGCCCCGACGGGATCGCCAGCAACGTGTCTCTGGGCGGGATGGCGACGCTGTACTATCTGCTTCTCGCTGGTGTGATCGCGTTCTGGCCGTTCGTTCTGGGCCTCTCGGTGCGAACCCTCGTCGGGTACGCCCGCGAGCGCAGTCTCGGCTCGATCGACGGGCGGTCAGATGGGTAGGAGCGACCGGATCATCCAGTACGGGCCCTGCGCGATGCCGCTGAGTACGCCGAGGACCGTCGGTCGTGGTTCGCTCGCGGGTTCGAGCGCGCTCGCGTCGCTGGCGCTGACGCGCACGAGTTCGCCCGTGTTCGCGCGCTGTCCGTCCTCGGTGACGCGGAGGCAGACGAGTGCGTCCTCGGGCGTGCCGACGACGCGGTAGACGCCTTCCGTCAGGGGGCCGTTCGCGGGCGCTTCGAGGAAGTCGCCGACGTCGACGGCGTTCGAGTCGACCATGCGACTGCGTTCGCCCGGACGTCGGATAACCGTTGCTGGCGTCGATGGCTGGGAACTCCCGAGGAGTGTCAACCTTTTTCGCGTCGCCGGGCGAACCCGCGACGTATGAGCGACAACATTGTCCTCGTAACCGGTGGTACGGGATTCATCGGGTCCTATGTTGCAAAGGACCTCGTCGAGCACGGGCACGACGTGGTCGCGTACGACCTGTCGACGGACGAGCGCATCCTGGAGAAGGTCGGCGTCGCCGACGACGTCGAGACGCGTCGCGGCGACGTCACGGACTCGACGGACGTCGTGAACGCGGTCGCGCAGACCGACGCGACGCACATCGTTCACCTCGCGGCGCTCCTGACGAACACGGCGGAGGAGAACCCGCGTGCGGCACTGAAGGTGAACGTCGAAGGGACCTCGAACGTGTTCGAGGCGGCGCGCACGCTCGACGACCAGGTCGAGCGCGTCGCGTGGGCGTCGAGCGCGGCGATCTACGCACCGCCGAGTAACTACGCCGACGGCGACGACTGGTGGGTGACCGAGGACGACCTCACCTATCCCGACACGCTCTACGGGGCGACGAAGGAGTACAACGAGCATCAGGCTCGCGTGTACCGCGAGGAGTACGGCGTCAGCGACGTCGCACTCAGACCGACGGTCGCGTACGGCCCCTATCGCGAAACTGGTGGGTCGGCGTTCCTCGCGAACATCATCGAGAAGCCCGCACTCGGTGAACCGTTCGAGGTCGACTACGGCACCGAGGAGATCGACTGGCAGCACGTCGCGGACATCGCTCAGTCGTTCCGCCTTGCCACGTTCGCCGACGAGGACGACCTCTCCCAGCGCGTGTACAACGTCCGCGGTCAGCTCGCGAGCGTCCGCGAGGCCGCCGAGACCGTCGAGAGCATCATGCCGGACGCGGACATCACGGTGAACGACGACGGCGAACTCCCCTGGACCCAGCGCCTCGACATGACCGCCATCCAGGAGGACCTCGGGTACGACCCCGAGTACGACCTCGAAACCGGGTTCCGTAGCTACATCAACACGCTCCGGAAGGAGAACGGACTCGACCCGGTCTGAGTCGGTGCTGTCGGGGGTTCAGGCGTCAACTGTCGTCGTCTCGGTGCCGATCTCGTCTTCCAGGACGGAGGCGAGGACGACGGTCACGGTACTCGTCGTCACGCCCACGACGACGGGTGGGACCGTCGCGATGGTCGAGTCGAGGACGGCGGTCGCGTCGGTGAGTGCGTGCCAGGTGACGACCGCACCGAGTCCGGTGAGGACGCCGGCGAGCGCGCCGACGGTCGTCGTTCGCTCCCAGTGGAGGCCGAGGAGTATCGGCGCGAACAGCGCCCCCGCGAGCAAGGCGGCGTACAGGGCGACGATGAGCTGGACGAGCCCGCCGAGCAACGATGGCCGGAGGGCGAACACGAGTGGGACGATCGCGCTGATGGCCGTCGCCGCACGGGCGGCCACGAGCACGTCGTCGCCCGACCTCAGGCGGTCGAAGCCGTCGGCCGGCCGGAGTACGGCGGCGTAGAGGTCGTACGCGAGCGCCGACGAGGAGACGAGCAGAACCGAGTCGATGGTGCTCAGGACCGCGGCGAGCACGGCGAGCAACAGCAGGCCGCCGGCGACCGGACCGAACAGCGACACCGCGAGTTCGGCGACGGCGGCGTCAGGGTTCGCGAGCGCCGGGAACTGGACGCGTGCGATCAGTCCCAGGACGGCGATGCACACGGCGACGAACGCCTGCAGGACGACGGAACGGCGGATCGCGGACGTGACGGTTTCGGGGTCACGCATCGCGTAGATGCGACTGACCTCGTAGGGTGCGACCGTCATCCCGAGGCCGAACGCGAGCGCGAACCCGAGGACCCGCTCGGGTGCCATCCCCCAGCCCAGGAGGTTGGCGTCGACCGTGCGGACGCCGCCGTGGAGTGCGTGGACGCCGCCGACGTCGAGGACGCCAACGACGACCGCGACGGCGAGCGCGACCACCATCAGCGCCATCTGGAGGGCGTCGGTGAGGATGCTGGCGCGCATACCGCCCGTGGTCGTGTACGCGACGGCGACGCCGACGATGAGGAGTGCGCCGTACAGCCGTGGAATCCCGAGGACGGATTCGAGGACGACGGCCCCGGCGACGTACTGGGCGGCCGTGTAGACGAGGTAGATGACTGCGATGACGGTGGCGACGAGCGCTCGCGAGCGCCGTCCGTTCGCGCCGTCGCCGTCGAACCTGTCGGCGACGAACTCCGGGACGGTGACGCCAGCGAACCGACGCAACTGCGGGGCGACGAACAGCATCGAGACGAGCCAACCGAGCCAGATGCCCGGCCAGACGGCGAGAAAGCTGACGCCGACGGCGTAGTGGATGCCGATGGTGCCGACGAACGTGCCTGCGCTCATCTGCGTGGCCGCGAGTGACGCAGCACCGACTGACGCGCCGACGTCGCGGTCGCCGACGAAGAACCGCTCGACGTCGCTGGTCGACCCGGCTCGCTGACTCGCTGTGTCCGCGTGCAGGTCCGATCCGCTCACCTCCGTGTCGTTCGGCATCGGTTATTCTCGTACGACCCGACCAAACTCTCCCATGATATAAATTGTTCGGGCTCAAACACGAGGGCATGTCTGGGGGACGTGACGAAGTCCGTATCCTCTGTATCGACGATGACGGGGCTCTCCTGTCGCTTTCGACCGATATGCTGGAACGAGCCGACGACGCGTTCGTGACGGCTTCCCTACAGGACCCGACGGAGGCAGTCGAGATGTTGACAGCCGAGGGGCCGTTCGACTGCGTCGTCTGCGACTACGACATGCCGAGAATGACGGGGCTGGACGTCCTGGAAGCGGTCCGGGAGATCCGGCCCGACCTCCCGTTCATCCTCTACACCGGGAAGGGGAGCGAGGAGATCGCGAGCGAAGCAATCTCCGCGGGCGTGACGGACTACCTCCAGAAGGGAACCGGAACCGAACAGTACGAGTTGCTCGCGAACCGCATCCGGAAGTACGTCGACCGGTGCCGTGCGAACCGCGAGTACGAACTCACCGAGCAGCGGTATCGGACGCTCGTCGAACAGTCGATGGTCGGCATCGGGCTCTCTCAGGACGGCGTCTTCGAGTACGTCAACCCGAAGTTCGCGGACGTCTTCGGGTACTCGACGGAGGAACTCGTCGATCGGTCGGTCGACGACGTCGTTGCACCCCCTGACCACGGACGACTCGGGGAGGCGATCGAGTCCCGCGAGTCCGGCGACGTCGACAGCGTCCATTACGTCCTCACGGGTCGTCGGAAGGACGGCGAGGTGTTCGAGATCGAGGTGAACGGGAGTCGAGTGACCTACGAGGGCGAACCGGCAGTGCTCGGTCTGGTTCAACCCCTGGCCGCACGCCGGCGGGCCGTCGTGGAAGCAGACGCGAACGAGACGTGGGAGTCCGACGTCCGCGTCCAACTCGAGCGCGCGCTCGGAGAGCTCGCCGGACACGAAGACGTCGCGCCAGCGCGTCAAGTCATCGAGTCAGCGCTCCAGGCGCTCGGGTGCGACGAAACGGACGTTCCGGAGGGGCTCGGAACGGTCGCGCTCGCGGAGCGCAGCCGGTCGACGCTCTCCGACTCCGGTCACGACATCGACCTGACGGTGGCTGATTCGCGGACGGTCGTCGCGAGCGAATCGGCGATCGACCGGCTGTTCGAATCGCTCTGGGAGGCCTGGGGTGCCCTGGAGGGTGAACCCAGTGCGACGCTCTCGGCGTCGGCGGACGCGTTCTCGGTTGCGTTCGAGCCCGGGATCGACGATTCGTCGTTCGAGCCACCGGCGGACCCGCCGGCAGTCGGCCGGATGGCCGAGCTCCTCGACTTCGACGTCTACGTCTCGACGGCAGAGCACGGCGGGCGAACGTACACGTTCCGGGGCGTCGAGTCGGCGTGAACCGGTGGCGGTGAGCGTTTTCCGCTGGGGGTAACGCCTTAGACCACCCGTGGTGAATCAACTGGCATGGCTACGGGTTTCGACATCGGGACGCGTGGGTTCAGGGTGGCGAGAGGCGACCCCGGGTCGCCATCGGTCTCTGAGACCTCACCGCTCTACTTGCGGGTTTCGAGCGCTGACTTCGAGGACACCGACCTCTCGGAGTCGGCGCTCACGACGGTGCGCGTGGACGACGAGACGTACGTCGTCGGGCCGGACGCGACGCGTGCGGCGGCGGCCGTCGGTGGCGAACCGGAGCGGTTGCTCGACCACGGCGTGCTCTCCGCTCGGGACGGTGCGAGCGACGTGTTCGGCGCGATCGCGTCGGACTTCCTCGGTGAACCGGATGGCGACGACCGGCTCGCGTACTCGGTGCCGGGGACGATAGTGGACGCGGACGTCCCGACGAGCAGGCACCGGGAGGTCGTCCGGGACGTCCTGGTGAACCTCGGGTACGAGCCGACGCCGGTCGCGGCGGGGTTCGCGGTGGTGTACGACGAACTCGGTGACGGGAACCTGACGGGCGTCGGCGTTGCGGTCGGTGCGGAGTCGACGGCGGTGGCGCTCGTCTACTACGGCGTGCCGGTGCTCGCGTTCTCGGTCGCGAAGGGGAGCGAGTGGGTGGCGGAGCAGGCCGCGGCGGCGACGGGCGAACCGCTCGATCAGGTGCTGAGCGTGCAGGCGCGGACGACGCTCGAGTCGGGAATCGAGGGCGGGGTCGAGGGAGCGCTCGCTCGCGGGTACGACGCGCTCGTCGGCGATCTCGTCGGCGCGGCGGCGGCGGAGGCGAGCGAGGAGGACGTCCGCGAGGGCGTGTCGGTGCCGGTCGTCGTCGGTGGCGAGGGCGCGGTCCCGGGATTGGAGGTCTTCGCTGCGGGCCGCTTCGACGAGGGTGGGCTGGACGTTCGCGTGACGGACGCGGTCCTCGTCGACGACCCGGGGGTGAGCGTCGCGCGGGGGTCGCTGGCGGCGGCCGCGGACGACGTGGACGCGTACGAGGACGTGACGTGGGGGGCCGACGGCGGGTTCGCTGGCGGTGGTGCCATCGACGCGCAGGCATCCACGGCCCCCGCCGCGGGCGGTGCCGCCGCCGACGCCGGCGACGACGGTGCCGGCGGCGACGACGTGGTCGTCCCTGACCCGTCCCCTGACCCGATGCCGGACCCGGCTGGCGACGCTGGGGCGGCGGCGGACGACGCCGCCATCACGAAGTTGTTCGACCGGCTCGCGGACCGCGACGAGGAGATCGCGGACCTCCGGGGCCGACTGGACGACGTCTCGGATCGGCTCGCGGAGCTGACGGACGCGACGGCGACGAACGAGCGCGTCGCGGACGTGGAGGCAGACGTCGATTCGGTGTCGACGACCGTGGACGACACCAGCGAGTCCGTTTCCGACCTCGACGCGGAACTGGACGCGCTCGACGCCCGGCTGGCGGACGTCGGGGACGTGCTAGACGACGTGGCGGCGCGGATGGCGGACGCGGACACGGTCAGCGAACTCGACGCCGACGTGAGCGCGCTCGAGGCGGACGTCTCCGACGTCGACGCGAACGTCGAAGGTCTGGATGCCGAGTTCGACCAACTGGACGCCGACGTCGAGGATCTGGACGGTCGGCTCGAGGACCTGGATGCGACGCTTTCCGCGCTCGAGAGCGACCTCGCCGGCGTCGACGACTGCACGACCGCACTCGTCGACCGAACGGACAGCCTGGAAACCCAGACGAGCGAACTGGACGAGCGAACGAACGAACTGGACGAGCGAACGAGCGACGTCGTGGTCGACGTCGAGGCCGTCGAGGACGCGACCGAGTCGCTGACCGAACGCGCGGACGACCTCGACGACGCGGTCGAATCGCTCGAGACCGACCTCGACGCCGTGGTCGAATCGATCGAGTGCGACGTCGGCGCGATCGAATCCGACGTCAGCGAACTCGAGTCCGACCTCGAGGCGGCCGTAGCCGACGCGGCGGACGCGGAGGCCGTCCGCGAACTCGAGTCCGACCTCGAGGCGGCCGTGGCCGACGCGGCGGACGCGGAGGCCGTCCGCGAACTCGAGGACGCGGTCGCGGACGTCGACGACCTGGACGACCGCGTCCAGACGGTCGCGTCGGACGTGACGAGCGTCGACGAGCGCGTGGACGACGTCGAAGCCGACGTGGCGTCCGTCGACGAACGCGTGGATCGCTTCGAGAGTCGCGTCGAAGCGGTCGAAACCGACGTTGAAGCGGTCGCGGAGCGCGTAGATGACGTGGAAGCCGACGTGGCGTCGGTGGACGGACGCGTGGACGGCGTCGCGACGGACGTGGAGGCGGCGACTGCGGAACGCGAGGAGTTGTCCGCTGAGGTGGAGTCGGTGTCGACTGAGGTGGAGTCGGTGTCGACTGAGGTGGAGTCGGTGGCGGACGACGTCGCGGACGTGGAGTCGACGGTGGATTCGCGTGCGACGGCGGCCGACCTGGATGCGGTCGCGGACGACGTCGGTTCGTTGACCGAGCGCGTGGACGACCTCGCGGGGTCGCTGGCGTCGCTCGACGACGAACTGGAGGAGGACGTGGTGGCGAGGGATACGTTCGGCGACCTGCGGGAGACGCTGTCGACGATACAGGCCGACGTCGAGGACCTGGAGCCGCGCGTGGCGGCGGTCGCGTCGGACGCGAGCGAGGCCGGGGAGACGGCGACGGAGGCGCAGGTGTCGGCGACGGAGGCCGCCGAGATGGCGGGGGGCGCGCAGTCGCGACTGGACGACCTGCCGGCGTCGGTCGCGGCGTCGTCGGAGGTCGAGGCACTGGGTGAGCGCGTGGACGCGCTGGCGGAGCGCGAGCCGGGCGTGGACGTGCGGTCCGCGCTCGCGAGCGCGGTCGGCGGTGGTGGCGTCGGCGCTGGCGTGCTCGGACTGGCGATCGACGCCGTCGCGATCGGTGCGGGCGCGCTCGTCCTCGGCCTCCTCGTCCTCGCCAGCGTCTGGGCGAGCCATCGATAGCCGTCGGCGCGCGTACGCCGCCCGCCGTGCGGGTCGCTATCGAGTTCGAGCAATCCAGAATCCGGTTCGTCCCACAGGGACGCTCTACCTGCCCACTTCGGGCCCGTCGTTATCTTGGAATCGCCGTGTTGAGCATGTCGCCGCCGCACTTCTTGCAGGTTCGTTCGACGTTCGGTGTGTTGCGACCACATGCTGTGCACTCGTACCGAGACATCACCTGTGTCATATGATAACAAACGCCTTGGTTTGTGATAAGGGTTGCGTCCGTATCAAGTCCCGAAACGCGAACCAGCCCGCAAGGACCCGAGACGATCGCACGCGACGACCCGGGCCGGTCGCGAACACACCCCACCGTGGCTCATAAGCTGAAGTTACCCACGCGTGCGTCGGAAACGGACGAATAACTAACCCCGAAGGGCAGGTGGGAAGCGCATGGTCTCGCTTAGAGCGCTCGCCGTCAACGCCGTCGTCGGACTGATCATTCTCTTCATCGCGAACGCGGTCGGGTTGGGCGTACAGATATCGCTCATCACACTCCTCATCTGCGCGATATTCGGCGTCCCCGGAGCGATACTCGTCATCCTGCTCGCCGTCCTGGACATCGCGTTCGCGGCGACCGTCGCTCCCCTGATTCTGGGCTAACGCACCCCAGAACTGGATCGATGGACGACTCCTTCGTGGACGCCGTCAGGCCTGGGTCTGACTGTACTTCGCGACCCACTCGTCGAGCGTGATACCCATCGCGGCGTCCGTGATCGCGTTCGAGGACGCCGAGTTCGCGGACTTCACGAGCTCCGCCTCCAGCGTCCGCTTCGGGACTTCGCCGAGGAAGTGCGGGATCGCACGCTGGACGGCGATCGGGACGCCGACCTCGTGCGCGAGCGCGTACCCAGACAGCGAATGCGGTACCGCCTCGGTCGCGTAGCGCTCGCGGTCCGGCTCGAGGAGGGACTCGGCGTCGACGTGGTCGACGTACTCGTAGCACTTCCCGACGTCGTGCAGGAGGCACGCGGCGACGACCACGTCCGTGTCCACGTCCGCGCCGTGGAACTCGCGCTGGACGCGCGCCGACTCGAGCGCGACCTTCGTGACGCCACGGACGTGCTCGACGTTGCTCACCTCGTGGATGTTCCACGCGTACGGGATGTCGGTGACGTCCTGCCAGCCACCGCGCTCCAGTCCGAGCGTCCACGCCTCGACGACCTGCTCGCGCAACTCGTCGTCGCTGATCTCCGAGAGCTCCGGGAACGCGTCCCGGACCTGTGTCGCGTAGTCGGGCGCCATCAGTAGCCCTCGAGGTCGGTCTCGTCCTTCTGCACGACCTCGCGACCGATGAATCGCGGGCGTTCCTCGACGGCGAGGAAGTTGTCGACGTCCTCGCGAGCCGCCGCGGCGACCTCGCGCGTCGGGTCGTAGTCGCGACTCCCTTCGCTCCCGAGGGCCTCGTGGAGGTCGTCGAGCGTCTCGAAGTACAACTCGGCGACGCCGTCGAACTCCGCATTTTCGGGGTCGGTCGGATAGACGGTCTGGTAGCGGACGACGCCCTCGATATCCGTCGCGAGCGGCGAATGCTGGTTCTCCCAGTACTCGCGGAACTCGTCGTGGGTCATGTCGTCCTTCCGGACGAGGAACGCGGAGTGCTTGTAGAGCCCGTCGGTGTCGCCGTCGACCTCGTCCTTCCACACCTTCTCCTCGCCGATGAACCGCGGGCGTCGGTCGACGTCGAGGAAGTTATCGACGTCCTCGCGAGCCGCCGCGGCGACCTCGCGCGTCGGGTCGTAGTCGCGACTCCCTTCGCTCCCGAGGGCCTCGTGGAGGTCGTCGAGCGTCTCGAAGTAGAGTTCCGCGAGCCCGTCGAACTCGCTGTTCTCGGGGTCGTTCGGGTACACCGTGTGGTAGCGGACGACGCCCTCGATGTCTCTCGCGAGCGGGCTATGCTGGTTCTGCCAGTACTCCATGAACTCGTCGTGAGTCATGCCGTCCTTGCGGACCAGGCAGGCGACGTGCTTGTACATACGTTCGAGTCGACGCCCGGCCAGCCGATAAAATGGGGGGAAGCGTCGTCGAACGCGGAACGGAAGTGGGCGGTCGACCTATCGCATCTCGTCGAGCGACCGGACCGTGTCGGACATGATCCATGCGTCCTCGCTCTCGGGGTCCTCGATGGAGATGGCGTAGAACGAATCGCGGCCCTCGTCGACGGTGATGTGGTAGCCGCGACTCGTCAACAACGGGGTGTCGACGGCTTCTGCGGATTCGGAACTCGTCACACTCCCACTCAGGGAGGACGACGCATAACCACCACGATTTCCGTCGCTGAACGCTCACGCGGACGAATCCGGCAAACGGCGTGGCGACGAACGTGGATGGACGGTGCCGACGTTCGGAGCGACGGATAACTACGTTCAAGTTGGTTTCGTCGGAACGGCTCTGGCATGACTGCACTGGATTCTGGCGGCGACGTCCTGGTCTGTCTCTCGACGCCGGGGGTTGCGGACGCATACCTGGAGACGCTCGAACGCGTGGCGGCGGACGCCGGGCTCGCCCTGGAGCTCCTGGCGGTTGGCGCGGACGGCGAGGACGTCGACTGGGAGCGCGTCGCGCTCGTGGTCGCGCTCGGTGGCGACGGCACGTTCCTGGAGGGCGTTCGCCTGAGTTCGCCGTCGAGGACGCCGTTGCTCGCGATCAACGAGGGGACGCTCGGGTTCCTCGCGCGGGTCGCACCGGCGAACGCGGCGGCCGCACTCCGGGACGCGCTCGCTGGCGACGCGACCGTCGTCGACCGCGAGATGCTCGCGGTCACCGGCGGCGGCCTGGACGGCGTCGGCATCAACGACGTCATGGTCGAACCCCTCCCGCCGGAGTCGCCGACGGACAGGAAGGTCGGGACGGTCCACGCGTACATCGACGACGAGTACGTCGGCGCGTTCGAGGGGAGCGGACTCGCGGTCGCCACCCCGACGGGGTCGACCGCGATCGCGCTCTCGGCGGGTGGGCCCGTGCACTACCCGAACGCGAACTCCTCGCTCCAGCTCACGCCACTGCACGCGCACAACATCGGCGTCCGACCGGTCATCGTGGACAGCGACTCCACCATCACCGTCCTCCCGGCGGACGAGATGAACGTGATGGTGGACGGCGGCCGGAGTCACGCCGTCGTCGACGCCGGCACCGAACTCGAGGTCACGGGTGCGACCCGGAAGGCGAAGGTCGTGCGGACCGCGTACGACGAGACGTTCTTCGACGCGCTCTCCGGCGAGATCGGGTGGGGCCTTCGCGGCGTCGACGAACCCGGGCCCAGGTGAGCGTCGGTTCTGGCGGTCGTCCGCCGACCGGCTCGCGAGCGTCGGGCGACCGGCTCGCGAGACCCGAGTGACTCACCCCTCCCGGTGGTCGTACACGCGCTTGACCTTCCCGACCTCGGTGCGTTCGAGCGTGCCGTAGGGAACGACGTCGACGTCGTCGGGGGTGAGACCGAGGACGCCCGCGAGGCGGTCGGTGAGGTCGGATTCGAGGGCGTCGTGGTCCGCGTCGGTCGCAGTCTGTCGGTTCGGGTCGCGCTCGGCGGTGATCTCGATGGTGTCGAGGTGGTCGTCGCGGCGGACGTCGATGCGGTACTGGGGCGCCAGCGAGTCGAATTCGAGGAGGACGCTCTCGACTTCGGTGGGGTAGACGTTGACGCCGCGGACGACGAGGAGGTCGTCGCTCCGGCCGACGACGCGGATGCGGGCGTGGGTGCGGCCGCAGTCGCAGGTGTCGGTGGTGCGTTCGACGACGTCGCCGGTCCGGTACCGGAGGACGGGCACGGCTTCCTGCTGGAGGCCGGTGAGGACGAGTTCGCCGCGCTCGCCGTCGTCGACGCGTTCGCCGGTGTCGGGGTCGACGACCTCGACGAGGAAGTGGTCCTCCCAGACGTGCATCCCGTCGGTGGCCTCCGCGCACTCGGTGGCGACGCCGGGCCCGTACAGTTCGCTGAGGCCGTAGTTCTCGGTGACGACGGCGTCGAACGCCTCCGCGATCTCGGCGCGCATCTCGGCGGTCGACGGTTCCGCGCCGACGGGCACGTGCGTGATCGGGAGGTCGCTCGGGTCGCCGCCGCGCTCGCGGACGTGCTCGGCGACGTAGAGCGCGTAACTCGGCATGCAGACGAACCCGGAGACGTCGAGGTCGCGGATCAGATCGACCTGTCTGGTGGTGTTCCCGCCGCCGGCGGGGACGACGCACGCCCCGAGTTCCTCGACGGCGTCGTGCCAGCCGAGGCCACCGGTGAAGAGGCCGTATCCGCACGCGTTCTGGACGGTGTCGCCGGGGCGGAGTCCGGCGGCGGAAAGCGAGCGTGCACCGACCGCGCGCCAGTTCGCGAGGTCGCCGTCGGTGTACGCGACGATCTTCGGCTTGCCCGTCGTACCGGAGGACGCGTGCACCCGCCGGAGGTCGCCGCGGTCGACCGCGAACAGTCCGTCCGGGTAGGTGTCACGGAAGTCCGCCTTCGTCGAGAACGCGAGCTCGGGGAGCGTCTCGTGCGCGAGGTCGCCGGGGTCGAGGCCGGCGTCTGCGAAGCGTTCGCGGTACGTCGGCACCGCCTGCGCGCGCTCTGCGACGTCGAGCAGGTGCTCGCGCTGGTGCTCGCGCAGGCGGTCGCGAGACAGCGTCTCCACGTCGTGGTACGTCATATCGAAACACGCGAGTGCGGCGGGCAAAAGCGTTCGCCCGGCCTGCGACCGTGGGACTTGGGACTGCGACGCGCGCGGGTTCGACGTGAACCGTTAACTATCGGCACGTCGAAGCCGCCCGTATGTCGACCGACCCACCGACAGCAGACGATTCGGGGGCGACCGCGGACGCGGAACGCGCCGACGCCGAACGACTGCACGCGCTCCTCGAGGACCTGCTCGTGCAGGACGACGACCGACACGAGCACGCGCTCGCGGAACTCGCCGACGTCGGCGACGAACGCGTCGTCGCGCACCTCGTCGACGCCGCGACCCTGCACGCCGTCGCGAGCGACTGGGAGAACCTCGGGTTCCCCGAGGTGTTCAGGGACCGCGACCCACCGTTCGCGCTCCAGCACCCCGAGTGTCGGTTCCCGGGCGTGCTGGACGCGCTCTGCGCTATCGCGCCACCGGACTTCGACGACCCCGGCGTCGCGTGGCTCCAGTGGGAGTCCTGGTACACGCAGACCGACCCGGAGACGCTTTCGGGCTACGTCGACTGGAAGACGCGGTTCTATCGAACGTACCACCCGACGGTCGGGCACCTGCTGGACGTCGACCCGAAGCACCCCGACTTCGAGCGGGTGCGCTGGGGGAGCACCGACCCGACCGTCCTCCACCCGCTGAACTTCCCGGACTGGACGAGCGACGACGACCACCTCGAACCAGCCGACCTCGTGTACGGCTTCCGCGTCGACGACGAGGCGTACGCCGTCCCGCGCTACCTCCTCTTCCCGCACGAGTTCGCGAACCTCGACGTCGGCGGCGAGCCCCTCGCACTCAGCTACTGCACGATGTGCAACTCGCCCGTGCTCTACGACAGGGCCGTCACCGATTCCGACGACGTCCGCCAGTTCGCGTCGTCGGGCTGTCTCTGGAACGGGAACAAGCTCATGTACGACGAGGAGACGCTGACGCTCTGGAACCAGCAGACCGGGACACCCGTCGCGGGAGAGGACTACGCGCGGCACCGCGACCGCCTCGACGCGGGCGAGGACGGCGTCTCGCTCTCCTTCCTGCCCGTGACGCAGACGACGTGGCGCGAGTGGCGCGACGACCACCCCGACTCGTCGGTCGTCTCGCGAGACACCGGCTACGACCTCGACTACGAGTTCTACCGCGACTACGATGGGTTCGTGAAGCGTCACTACTGGGAGAACGAGGACGTCTTCCACCCGGGCGTCCGCGACGAAGCCTCGGTCCTCGACGACCGCACGTACGTGTACGGCGTCGACGCCGCCGACGGATTGCACGCGTTCCCCCTCGAGTCCGTCCGCACGGAGTGGCCGGTCGTCGAGTCCGTCGACGGCCAGGACGTCGTCGCGCTCCCGCTCGACGGCGACGTCGCCGTGTACGACTCCCCGCCGCGACCGCTCGAACGCGCGAGCGACGTGGTCGATGCGGACGATACCGTGCTCCGCGACGCGGCCGGTCGTCGATGGCAGGCCACGCACGACGCGCTCGTCCCCGCGGACGAAGGTGCATCACCCCGCGAGCGCGTGCCCGGCCGTCACGGGCTCTGGCTCGCCTTCCGCCCGCACTACGAGACCGTGCACGTCGTCGGAACTGATAGTACCGCGGGGAGCGTGGAGGGCGAGCGATGACCCACGACACCCCGATCCGGGTCGAGCACGTCGGCATCGCCGTCGAAGAGTTCGACGCCGCCGAGGCCGTCCTGCACGCACTCGGCGCCAGCAAGTACGTCGACGACACCGGCCCCAACGGCGACTTCCGGTGGGCGGGCTACCTCCTCGGGGACGCCTCCCGCCTCGAACTCGTCACGCCACTCAGCGACGACAACTTCATCCGGGACTTCCTCGACCGGCACGGCCCCGGCCTCCATCACGTCACGCTCGAGGTCGCTGACATGGACGCCGTCGTCGACGCACTCGAGGGCGCCGACGTCACCGTCGTCGACCGCGCCACGCACGACACCTACGAGGAGGCGTTCGTCTCCCCCGCGAACGCGACCGGGGCACTGTTCCAGCTCATGCGGTTCACCGACGCGTACGCCGAGAAGTACGACAGCTCCGACACCTTCGTCAACGGGATGCCCGTCGCCGACGCGGACGGGGGGTGATGATCTTGTAATCCGTACGGTCGCCCGGTCCTCGCCGCCGTCCGAAGAGTTAGGACGCTTCCAGGCCTCGACTTCGACCATGACGACGCCAACGCTGTCGCTCCCGAGCGGCGACGACCTCCCGATGGTCGGCATGGGGACGTACAAACTGGAGGGCGACGCGGCTCACGAACCCGTCGTGGCCGCACTCGACGCGGGCTACGGCCACGTCGACACCGCGGAAGGGTACATGAACGAGGCCGGGGTCGGCGACGCGCTCGCGGCCGCCGACGTCGACCGCGACGACGTCTTCCTCACGTCGAAGGTCCTCCCGAAGAACCTCGACTACGAGTCCACCGTGGCGGCGTGCGAGGCGTCACTCGACGCGCTCGGCACCGACTACCTCGACCTCTACCTCGTCCACTGGCCGAACCCGGCGATCTCGCTCCGCGAGACCCTGGACGCGATGGAGACGCTCCACCACCGCGGGCTCGTCCGGAACGTCGGCGTCTCGAACTTCTCCACGTACCAGCTCGGCGTCGCCCTCCACGTCTCGGACGTCCCGATCGCGGTCAACCAGATCGAGTACCACCCCTACCTCCAGCGGCCCGAACTCGTCGAGTACTGCCAGGCGAACGACGTCGTCGTCGAGGCCGCCGCGCCGCTCGCGCGAACCGAAGTCCTCGGGGACGACGTCGTCCAGGAACTCGCGAGCGAGTACGACCGGTCGCCCGCGCAGATCGTCCTGCGGTGGGCCGTCGAGGACGACGTCGTCCCACTCCCGAAGTCGAGTTCGCCCGAGCACGTCCGCGCGAACCGCGACGTGTTCGACTTCGAACTCGACCCCGCGGACCACGACCGACTGGACGCACTCGACCGCGACCACGCCGTCTACGACGACCGGCAGCGGAACTGGGACCGCGACACGTTCGGTATCGCGAAGTAAGAGAGGTGACGGGAGGCGGCCGCGGCCAGTCGACCGCGGCCGGTCGACCGCGGTCAGTCGGCGAACGACACGCCGAGGTAGCGTTCGACCGTCTCCCGGTCCTCGCGGAGCGCTTCCGGTGTCGACTCGTGGACGACCTGGCCGTGGTCGAGGACGTACACGCGGTCTGCGAGTTCGAGCGCGACCGCGACGTTCTGCTCGACGAGCAGGACGGTGACGCCCGCGTCGCTCACCTCCTCGACGACCTCCTGGACGCGTTCGACGATGAGTGGCGCCAGGCCTTCGGTCGGTTCGTCGAGCATGAGGAGGTCCGCGCCGGCGACGAGTGCGCGAGCGATGGCGAGCATCTGTTGCTCGCCGCCGGAGAGTTCGCTGCCGCGGTTCCGCCGCCGTTCGGCGAGGTTCTCGAACGTCTCGAACACCCACTCCAGGCTCCGGCGGTTCGGGGTGTCGAGCCCGCCGTAGCTCGCGATCTCGAGGTTCTCGGTCACGGTAAGTCCCGGGAAGATGCGGCGCTCTTCGGGCACCAGCCCGATGCCGAGCCTGGCGGTCTCGACGGGGCCGAGTCCCGTGACGTCCTCGCCCTGATACCGGACTGCACCGCTCCAGGGTTCGACCGACCCCAGTATCGTCCGGAGCGTCGTCGTCTTCCCGACGCCGTTCCGGCCGACGAGCGCGACGACCTCGCCCTCCTCGACGTGCGCGTCGATACCCTCGAGTACGAGCGTCTCGCCGTACCCCGACTGCAGGTCTTCGAGTTCGAGCATGCTCATTCGTGGTCACCTCCGATTTCCGCGACCGCTATCGTGGACGCCGTCATGCGTCGACACCTCCGAGGTACGCCGCCTGCACGTCCTCGTCGCCCGCGACCTCCTCGGGCGTCCCAGTGCGAATCACGTTCCCGCGGTTCAGGACGGTGATGCGGTCGGAGACGTCCATCACGAGGTCGATGTCGTGCTCGATGAGGAGGAGGGTCTGGTCGGCGAGGACGTCGTCGACGAGTTGCATCGTCGACGCGGTCTCCTCGCTCCCCATCCCCGCAGTCGGTTCGTCGAGCAACACGACCTCGGGCTCGGTCGCGAGCACCAGCCCGATCTCGAGCCGGCGCTGGTCGCCGTACGCGAGCGTCGACGCGCGCTCTTGGGCGCGGTCCTCCAACCCGACCTGTTCGAGGACGCGCCAGGCGTGCTCGGTGACGTCCTCGAACTCGGTCGTCGGTCGGAACAGCTGAGCGCCCTGGGTCATCTCGCGACTCGGGATGGACTGAGCGGCCAATCGCACGTTCTCCAGGGTGCTGAGGCCGCCGAAGACGTTCGTGATCTGGAACGACCGTCCGATGCCGCGGCGCACGCGCTCGTAGGACGGCAGGTCGGTGACGTCCTCGCCGTCGAAGATCACCTCGCCTTCGCTGGCGCGGAGCGCGCCCGTGATGCAGTTGAACAGCGTCGTCTTCCCGGCGCCGTTCGGACCGATGACGCTCCGGAACTCGCCGGCCTCGATGCTGAGGTCGACGTGGTCGACCGCGACCAGTTCGTCGAACCGTCGCGTCAGCCCGTGCGTTTCGAGGAGCGCCATCAGTCGCTCACCTCCGGTTCCGCGTCGGCCGTCTCGCCGCCGCCACCGCCGCCGGCGCCGAACCTGGCTCGGAGCGTCGCGGGGAGCGACACGAGGCCTTCGGGGACGTAGATGACGAACACGACGAAGATGACGCCGAGGATGCCCTGCCACTGGGTGAGCACCTCCCCAAGGAGTCCGGGCGTCCCCTCGCCGAGCGTGAGCAGTATCTCCTTCAGGCCGAGGAACGCGCCGGCACCGAACATCGGGCCGTACAGCGTCCCCATCCCGCCCAGGAGCGTCATGACGATGACCTCGCCGGACTTCAGCCAGAAGAGGAACGACGGGCCGACGCCGAAGCTGTTGATGGTCGCGAGGCCGCCGGCGAGTCCGGCGAGCCCGCCGCTCACCATGAACGCGCGGCGCTTGTACGCGACCGTGTCGTACCCGAGGAACTCCGCACGGTCCTCGCTCTCCCGGATCGCCTGCAGGACGCTCCCGAAGGGTGCGCGCATCATCTGGCGCGCGACGAGGTAGGAGACGACGACGAGCGCGAGCACGACGTAGTAGAACAGCTCGATGTCGCCGAGCAAATTCACCTGGCCGACTTCGCCGATCCCGAGCCCGTACATCGGGTCGTAGCCCGTGTAGAGGCCGTCGCTCCCGCCAGTGGAATCGAACTTCGTGACGGCGTTGTACGCGAGTTGCGCGAACCCGAGGGTGATCATCGCGAAGTAGACGCCGGACACGCGGATGGAGAGGTAGCCGACGAACCACGCGATGGCGAGCGAGAGCAGGATGCCGACGGCCAGTCCCACCCAGAATATCGGGGACAGGTAGAGCGTGACCATCACGGTCGCGTACGCGCCGACGCCGTAGAACAGGACGTGCCCGAGCGATACGAGTCCTGCGTACCCCATGACGAAGTCGAGGCTGAGCGCGAACAGCGCCCACACGAGGATGTTGAGGACGAGCGAGTTCGCCATGTAACTCGAGTAGAGGACGCCCGTCCCGAGCGGGACGAGAGCGAGGACGACGACGACGCCGGCAGCGAGGTACTTCCGGGTCTTGGTGTCCATCAACCCTTCGCCGCCGCCGGTGAGTAGGTCGCCTTCCTCGCCGCCGTGATTCTGCCACTCGGGGTTCCCGAACAGCCCCTGGGGTTTGAGCAGGAGGATGCCGACCATGAGGAGGTAGACGATGACGCCGGAGAGCGTCGGGACGTACGTCTGCGTGAACGTCTGGACGATCCCGATGCCGAGGCCTCCGACGACGGCACCCCGGAAGCTCCCGAGGCCACCGAGGACGACCACGACGAACGCCGGGATGATGATCTGGTTCCCCATCGTGAGCGCGACCTCCTGTTTCGCACCGAGGACGATGCCCGCGAACGCGGCGAGCATGCACCCGAACGCGAACACGAGCGTGTAGTACCGGTCGATGTCTATACCGAGGTTCCGAACCATCCCGCGGTCCTGCGCGCCGCCGCGGATGATGATACCGACGCGGGTCTCAGTGAGCGCCAGCCACGTCGCGAGTGCGACGACACCGCCGGCGAGAATGACGAAGTAGTTGTACAGCGAGTACTGGAACCCCGCGACCGTGATGGGGCCGGCGAGTAACTCCGGCTTCGCGAGGGACTTGGGCTGGGTACCCCAGATGAGTTCGATGCCGTCGGCGATGACGAGTACGAGCCCGAACGTCAACAGGATGTGATAGAGAGGGTTCCGGCCGTACAGTGGGCGGATCGTGATGCGCTCGACGAACCCGCCGACGACGCCGACGACGAGCGGTGCCGCGACGAGCGCTATCCAGAAAGCGCCGCCCACGCCGGCGAACGCGGCGGCGACGCCGACCGCGAGGTACGCGCCGAGCGCGTAGAACTCGCCGTGCGCGAAGTTGATGACGTCCATCACGCCGAAGATGATGGACAGTCCGGCCGCGAGCAGTACGTACACCATCCCGACGCTCAGGCCGTTCAGGACCTGCGTGAGTAGCGCTCCTCCCGAGACCATTATAACGAACAGTTCGTCGATTCACACGAGGGGATGGCGTCCTCGCCAGTGAACTTCTCGATGAGCTCTACGTCCGCGATCTCGCCGGAATCGGGTTCGACGTTCCGCCCGACCCAGACGGGGTTCATCGCCTGCTGGTCGCACTCGCGGTACATGTTGTCGCCGAGGACGCTGTTCGTCTCCAGGCCCGCGAGGGCGTCCTTCACTTCCGTCGGGTCGGTCGACCCGGCTTCCTTGATGCCTTCGGCGGTCATCCGGATGGAGTCGTAGCCGACGCGGGCGAAGTTCCCGGGTGCGCCGTCGTCGGGGTAGTCGCTCGTGTACGCGTCGACGAACTGTTCGTTCCAGCCGGTCGTCAGCTTCGCGTTGTACCGGGTGCCACTGTAGATGCCGTAGCCGGCTTCGCCCAGGCCAGCGCGGAGCGACTGGAACGACGCGGTGGTCGTGATGATGTCGATCTCCTCGCCCAGGCCCGCGCTGGCGGCTTGCCGCCCGAATCGAACGAAGTCACCGCCGGTCGACCCGACGACGAGGACGTCCGCGTCGGATTCCTGTATCTGGGAGATGTAGGACTCGTAGTTCTGTGCGCCGAACTCGGCGCGCGTGACGCCGACCTCGTTGAAATCGTTGTCGGAGGCCTTCATCCGCGACCGCCACTCCCGGAGGACGCTCTGTCCGTACGTGTAGTCCGCGATGTGGAACCAGACGTTCGTCCCGAGGTTGCTGAGCGTCCATTCGGCACAGCCTTCCGCGATCTGGGCGGTGTTCGTCTCCGAGCGGAACACGTACTCGTTACAGCTCTCGCCCGTGATCGGAATCGCGGCCGCGCCCGGGTTGTAGATGACCTCGTTCTCCTGGGCGAACGAGTTCAGCGCGAGCGCCGCCCGGCTGGAGATGGCGCCCATGATGAAGTCCGCACCGTCCTGCTCGACGAGCTGGGACGCGGCTTGCGTCGCCGTCGACGGCCCAGTTTCGGTGTCGCCGTAGACGCCTTCGATCTCGAAATCGAAGTCGTCGTCCTCCTGGAGGTGCTTGATCGCGAGTTCGGCGCCGTGACGCTGGAACGGGCCGAGCGAGGAGTAGTTCCCCGAGATGGGGCTGACGACGCCGTACGTGACGGTCCCGCCGCCACCGCCGCCGATGTCGGAGAGGCAACCGGAGAGCCCGGTGATACCGGCTGCGCCTGCGGCGGTGAGAACGGCGCGTCTATTCACTCGTCCCCCGGTCGTTCGGTCACCAGTTCCATCGTCCTGCAAATTGGTATTCTCTGGCACACTTATCTGGTCGCAGGGTGGCATCTAAAGCGTAGCCGTTTATATCACGAACTTTTACCTGAAATATCGTCTCGGTCGGTGATTTCCCGGCAACCTGTACACGATTCGTGCGGATGCCGGCCCTGGCGCGCGCCCGAGAGAAGAGGGCCGCCCAGCGTGCCCCGGCCTGAACCTATATACTGCCGGACGCTATCGGTTGATACATGGTCTATAATGAGGTAGAGACCGCGAACCGCGAGGAGCTCGAATCGCTCCAGACCAAGCGCCTCCAGGAGACCGTCGAACGCGTCTACGAGAACGTCCCCTGGTATCGGAACCGTCTCGAAGACGCCGACATCACGCCCGAAGACGTCGACAGCATCGAGGACGTCTCCACGCTTCCCTTCACCACCAAGGAGCACATCCGCGACAACTATCCCGACGACCTCTTCGCCGTCCCCCACGAGGACCTCCGACGCATCCACGCGTCCTCGGGCACCACGGGCCAACCCAAGATCGTCGCGTACACCAACGACGACCTCGGCGTCTGGAAGGAGGTCATGGCGCGGTCGCTGTACGCCGCCGGCGTCCGCCCCGACGACATCGTCCAGAACGGCTACGGCTACGGCCTGTTCACGGGCGGCCTCGGGTTCCACGACGGCGTCGAGGAACTCGGCGCGTGCGTCATCCCGACCGGCGGCGGGAACACCAGCCGCCAGCTCCAGATGCTCCAGGACATGGGATCCGACGTGCTCTCCTGCACGCCATCCTACTGCCTGTACCTCGACGAGCGCGCCGCCGACGACGGCATCGACCTGTCCGAACTCCCCCTGGAGCGCGTCGTCATCGGCGCGGAACCGTTCACGGACCCGATGCGTAACGAGATCGAGGAGGCCCTCGGCGTCACCGCCATCGACGTGTACGGCCTCAGCGAGATCATCGGCCCGGGGGTCTCCATCGAGTGCGAGCACGCCCAGGAAGGCTTGCACATCTGGGAGGACCACTTCTACCCGGAGGTCGTCGACCCCGAAACCGGCGAGGTGCTCCCGGAGGGCGAAGAGGGCGAACTCGTCCTCACCAGCCTCACGAAGCAAGCGTTCCCCATGCTCCGCTATCGCACCGGCGACATGACCGCGCTCGACTACGACACCTGCGAATGCGGTCGGACGATGGTCCGCATGGACAACGTCAGAGGGCGCGCCGACGACCTCCTCATCGTTCGCGGCGTCAACGTCTACCCGAGTCAGATAGAGGAAGTCATGGTCGACCTCGTCGAAGTCGCCCCACACTATCGGATCGACCTCTACCGCGAGGGGAACCTCGACACGCTCGAACTCACCGTCGAACACGCACCCGACTACGACGGCGTACACGAGGAACTCGCCGACGATATCGATGCCCGCCTCAAAGAAGTCCTGGACGTCAAACCCGACGAAGTCGAAGTCGTCGGCCCCGGCGTCATCGAACGCACCGAAGTCGGGAAGGTCAAGCGCGTCTACGACCACCGAGATGAGTGAACTCACCTCCGCCCTCGTTCGCGTTCGCTCACGAGGACACCGCGACGAGTAACTTCGTCTCCGGACTCGCTCGCTCCCACAGCCATCGCTCGGCGACCGTCGTTCTCGTCGCTCCCGCCAGTCCGTGGGCGTCGTCTGCCCGTAGCTCAAATCGCGGTCGTAGTCTCCGCCGACTTTTCCGTCCCGCCCGTGGTATCAGACGCATGGCATCTTACAGGATCGCGGTCCTGATGGTCCTCGTGCTCGCCCTCGCCGGGTGCAGTTCCGGTCCAGCGACGGAGCCGACGAACCCGGCGACGGACGGAGCGACGACGGACCCCGCGACGGACGGAGCGACCACGGACCCTACGACCGACGCGCCGCCTCGAACCACGGGCGAACCGACGACCGTCGGCACGCCAGCCGAACGGACCGCGGTACCGACGTTCCCCGCGACGACCGACGTCGCGGACCCACCTGATCCCCGCGCGGTCCCGGAGAACTTCGAGCACGATCCCTCCGTGGACGTCATCTACCGACGCGTCGAGGCACTCCGCGGTCTCGCGGCGCGCGAGCAAGTAACCGTCTCCGTCCACGAGATAGTCATCGTGAATACCGAGACGAACGAGCAGATGCACGTCGGCGACCCCTTCGACTATCCCGACGACGCCGCCGGCATGGACGAAACCCAGACGAAAGCCCTCCAGCTCTATTCGTCGCGGCCGGTTCCACTCACCGGATACGCGGCGGCCGGGATGGCGCGCGCCACCAACGTCGACGTTGCGAACGAGAGCGCGTACGAGCGCATCGCCAACGACTCCTTCGACGTCCTCCTCGTCCACGAGTTCGCGCACACCCTCCAGGAACAGCACGACGTCATCGACCGTGGGCGACTCACGGAGACGACCGACGCGGACCTCGCCGACGCCATGCTGTCCGAGGGCGACGCCACGCTGACGGCGTACCGCTACTGGCAGCGCTACGACGCCGCCGGCGGCAACCCGCTCGTGCTCCGGAACACGACGACGTCACGCGGCCACTGGACGCTCGGATTCTACGACAAGACGCGGTACTACGGCGCGAAGTACCTCCAGACCGTGCCCGAAGACCGATGGAACGCACACGTCAGGCATCCACCGGACACCACCGCCGAGGTCATGCACCCGAACGCGACCTGGGACCTCCCCGGGCCGGCGGTGACTGCACCCGCGCCCGACGACTGGCAGGCTGATCGGCGGAATCGCGTCGGCGAGCTCACCATCCGGTACGCGCTCCGGACGAACGACATCCCATACCAGCGGGCGGCCGCCGCGAGCACCGGCTGGTGGAACGACTCGATGCGGACGTACGACCGACCGAATGGCGTCGCCGCGTCCTGGTCGACGCGCTGGGCGAACGCGAGCGACGCCCGCGAGTTCGCGTCGGCGTGGCGCACCATGCTCTCGAACCTGAACGCGACCCGGAACGATGGCGTCCTCACCGTCCCGGGCACCGAGCATCGACCCGAGATGCACTACGTGGTCGTCGTCGACGGGCCGGTCGTGCACGTCGCGGCCGCGTCGACGGCGGCGGACGCGCGCGCCATCGCCGCCGCGAGCGGCGCGTGGAACGCGACGAGCACGCACGAACGCGCTTCCATCCTGCCACACCATCCCGTAGTTTTATACTGTAGATGACAGAATACTTTGCACATGTTGGACGAGCGCACGCGGCGGGCCAGCGAACGGGCAGCGGCGGCGCGACAGCGTGCGTTCGACACCGAGGAGAGCACGCCGACCAGTGCCCGGCCGCTAGGCGTGGTCCCCATCCTCTTGCTGTGCGTCGTCGGCGCCGTCATCGACGGGTACGCCGTCATCGCGCTCGAACTCGGCCCCGAGGTGGACGTCGTCAACGCCGGCATGGTCGCGTTCGCGCTCGTCGCCGCGTTCGCGCTCGCGACCGAGCAGTCCTGGACGTGGACGATCACGTGGATGTACCTCGCGTTGCACGTCTTCGTCGACATCATCACGGCGACGATGATCGGGCCCCTGGGGCTCGCGCTCGCCGTCGTCTACGGGCTCGCGCTCACGTACGCGACCGGACGACGTGCCGTCGAAGCGACCGAGCGCGGCGCCAGCCCGAGCGACTCGGCGCTGTAGCCCGCGCGCCAATCGCTCCCCTTCCTCAGGCGTCGGGGCGGTAGACGCGACCGCGGAACGTCGCGACGCGGTCGCCGTCCGCGTCGACGACGACCTCGTACTCGGCGGTGCGGCCGCCGACGTGGGTCTCCTCTGCTGTCGCGGTCAGCGTGTCGCCGACGTCGACCGCGTCGAGGTAGGACATGTTCGTCTCCAGGGCGACCGCGGGTTCGCCCCGAGAGTTCGACGCGGCGGCGAACGCGGCGTCGGCGACCGAGTACACCGCGCCGCCGTGGGGGGTGCCATGGAAGTTCAGGAGGTCCTCCGTCACGAGTAGTTCGGTGACGGCGTACCCGGGTTCGAGTACCGCGATGTCGATGCCGAGCGTGTCGCAGAACGCGTCGCTCTGGATGCGGTCCCGGACCGCCTCGGGGACGTCCTCGGTGTGGTCGTCGGTCATGCAGGAGTAGTCGATTGCAGGCCCCAAATCGCTATCGGCGCCCGCGGCAAGCACGGGAACCGGTGTCAATACCCGCGGCAAGCACGCGAACCGGTGCCGATACGCGTGGCCGGTATCCGAACGGGTGTGGATGTGACGGTCGACCCGGTCGTCTCAGGTACTTTCATGTAGGTTCGCGGCGCGCGTCGAAGCATGTACGAACGCTCGTTCATGGAGGGAACGCGTGGCACCCAGGCCGTCGACTGGGAGGAACGCATCGACGTGAAGCGGATGCGGACCGAACGCTACGAGAAGGCTCTGGAGCGCCTCGCGGACTCGGAGCTGGGGTCGATGCTCCTCGTCTCGGACCCGAACATCCGGTACGTCACGGGGCTCGCGATGACGGGCGGGTCGGGCGCAGACCACTACACGCTCCTGACGGAGGACGGCGACGTCGTCCACTGGGACACCGCGGACCACGCGAGCAACCAGCGGTTCAACTGTCCGTGGCTCACCGACGTCCGGTACGCCGCGCCCGGCCTCGGGAACGTGCCGCGAGCGAGCGGTCGGGATTCCGCGCGGGACTTCCTCACGCAGAAGATGGCGGACCTCGTGACGGAGGCGATGAACGAGTACGGCGTCGACGACGCACCGATGGGGCTGGACGTCGGGAACCAGGGGCTCATGGACGCGTTCGACCGGAACGGTGTGGACGTCCGGACGAAGGAGTGCGTCGACCTCATGCACGACGCGCGGAAGGTGAAGACGCGCGACGAGGTCGAGTGCTTGCGGATGGTCGCCGCGATCTGCGAGGCGGGCTTCCAGCGGATCACGGAGACGGCGAAGCCGGGGATGAAGGAGAGCGAGGTGTGGGGTGAAGCGGTGCAGGAACTCTGGCGGCACGGCGCGATGGCGCAGGGCGGGTACGTGACGAGCGGTCCGAACACGTGGCCGAAGCATCAGGCGAACACGACCGACCGCCAGATGCGACCGGGCGACATCGTGTACGCGGACTTCTACAACATCGGCTACCTCGGCTACCGCTCGTGTTACTACCGGACGTTCAGCCTCGGTGAGCCGACGCAAGCCCAGCAGGACGCGTACGAGATCGCGCGAGATAACCTCTACGACGTCCTCGAACGCATCGAACCGGGTGCGACGACCGACGAGATCTGCAAGGGCTTCCCGGACATGGAGGGCGAGCACGCGGACTGGTACGACGCCGACGAACACTGGCAGATGACGACGAACCATTGGGCGCACGGCCTCGGCCTCCAGCTGTACGAGCAACCGCTCATCTGGCGTGGCCTCAGCCCCGACCACCCCATCGAGATCGAGGAAGGCATGACGATGGCCGTGGAGACGATGGAGCCCGCCGAGCGCCAGGGCGTCCGCGTCGAGGAGATGGTCGTCGTCCGCGAGAACGGCGTTGAGGTCCTCAGCCAGTGGCCCGTCGAGGAGATCACGCGCATCGACCACTGACTGGGGCGCGAGGGACGTCGTCGTGAGTTCGCCCGTGGGGCGGCGACGGCCGGGGAGTCAGCGGTCGGCGATGGACGGGTGGTAGAGGTCGTTACGGCCGGTCAGAGGTACTTGAGGTAGACGTGTTCGTCGTAGCCGTCGCCGCCGACGATGGTGGAGTCGGTGGCGACGTGTTCGAACCCGAGTTTCCGGTAGAAGGCGTTCCCGGGGTCGTTTCTGGCGAGTACCATGGCTTCGGCGCGGTCGCAGCCGCGGTCGCGGAACGCGTCGAGGGCGGCGTCGACGAGGCCGCGGCCGAGTCCGTCGCCGCGGGCGTCGGGGTGGACGTACGCGCGGAGGAGCGTCCCGCGGTCGCCGTCGACGACGGCGTGAACGAACCCGGTGACGTCGCACTCGCCGTTGCCGCCTGCGTCGTCGGCCGCGTCCCCCTCGCGGTCTCGTCGTTCCACGACGACGACGAGGGCGTCGCCGCGCTGGATGTCTGCCCGGAGCCGATCGGGGTCGTACCACTCCTCGACGGTTTCGGTGACGGCTTCGCGGTTCACGACGTTCGGGTAATCGTGCTCCCAGGTGGCACGGGCGACGTCGTGGATGGCGTCGACGTCGTCACTGGTTGCCTCCCGGTAGGTGACGGACGCTACGTGTGACATACGCTAACGTAGAACGTGGCTGGTGCTAAGTGTGTGGGTCCGCAGGCGCAGACGCGACCACGCCCCTCGAACATGACCATCGAACGCTCGATTCGACTCCACATCCGGGCCGCGAGCGGCGCGCGCAGAACTGCGCGCGCGGCGCGAGCAGGGGAAGGGCAGGGCGCGGTGCGTTCGCGGAGGTGGTAGGGGTGGTGTGGGTGGGACCGAAAGGGGCGGCGCGCTCGCGCCGTCTCGCGATGCAAGCACCGCAGCCGAGCGACGCGAGGCGAGGAGCACAGCGAGCGAGAGGGCGCGAGCGCGCCGGGGCTTTCTGGGCGGTGGCAGTGCCGTACGCCGAGGTCAGCGAGGAGTTCGCGGAGATCGAGGAGTTCGCGGAGATCGAGGAGTTCGCGGTGGGAGTGGGTGGAGAAACTGGGACTAGTCGCAGCGCCAGCCGCGGTCGGTGTCGTTGAGTCGCTCGTGGCCGTCGTCGGTGACGACGACGAGGTCTTCGATGCGGACGCCGAAGCGGTCTTCGAGGTAGACCCCGGGTTCGACGGAGAACACCATCCCGGGTTCGAGTTCGCGGTCGTTCCCGTCGACGACGTACGGTGGTTCGTGGACGTCGAGGCCGACGCCGTGGCCGGTGCGGTGCACGAACGCGTCGCCGTACCCGGCGGATTCGATGACGTCGCGTGCGGCGGCGTCGACGGCCTGTGCTTCGACGCCCGGCTCGATCGCGTCGATCGCGGCCTGCTGGGCGTTTCGAACGACGTCGTGCACGTGCTCGAACTCCTCGGGCGGGTCGCCAGCGAACACCACCGTCCTGGTCTGGTCGCCGGGGTAGTCGTCGACGAATCCACCGAAGTCCAGGACGACCGGGTCGCCGCGCTCTATCTCGCGGTCGCCGTGCGTGTGGTGGGGCATCGCGCCGTTCGGTCCGGACCCGACGATGACCGGGAACGCGAGGTTGCTCGCACCCCGATCCTGGAGTTCGCGCTCGATGTCCCTCGCGAGCTCGCGCTCCGTCGACCCGACCACCGCCGCATCCATCGCACGCACCCACTCGCTCACCTCGTCCGCGACCGCACCAGCGCGCGTCAATGCCGCCACCTCAGCGTCGTCCTTCCGCATCCGAACCGGTGCGAGAACGTCGCTCGCCAACCCCCACGACGCCTTCGGTAGAACCACTCGAAGGTCCTGCGTGAACGTCGCCCACATCGAATCGTCGACCAGCACGTGCGGGCTCCCGGACGCGAACGACCCGAGCACCTCCTCGACGAGCGCCAGCGGGTCCTCGTCGTCGCCGTACGCGTGCACGGTCTCGACCCACGACTCCGCCCGGACTTGCGTCTCGTACAGCGCCGGCACGACGAACACGGGGTCGCCCTCGCTCGGCACGAACAGGAACAGGTGGCGCTCGGACGGCTCCTCCTCGAACCCCGAGAGATAGTGCAGGTTCGAACTCGGGAACAGGACGGCGGCGTCCGCGCCCGCATCCCGGAGCGCGGCCTGTACTCGGTCCGTCCGTCGTCGAAATACGTCCTCGTCCATGCGCGAACCGTCTCCCTGACGTGGCTTCAGCGTTACTCACGCGCTCGCCCTCACCGGTGGCGATGGAGACGGCGAACCTTTAGGAACGATGCCGACGCCACTACTCGTATGAGCGAGCGGACGCGAGCGCACGTTCACGTCTCGGGGACGGTACAGGGCGTCTACTTCCGGGCGACGACGCGCGACACCGCCGAGGAGTACGGGGTCGACGGCTGGGTGCAGAATCTGGCGGACGGTCGCGTCGAAGCCGTCTTCGAGGGCGAGACCGACGCCGTCGAGTCGATGGTCGAGTTCTGTCACACGGGGTCGCCGGCGGCGCGCGTCGACGACGTCGCCGTCGAGTACGAGGACCCCGAGGGCGTCGAGGGGTTCCGGATCCGGCGGTGAGCGCCGCCGCGGGTCCGACGCCGCCGCGAGTCCGACGCCGCCGCGAGTTCGACGCCGCCGCGGGTTCGACGCCGCCGCGGGTTCGACGCCGACGCGGGTTCGGCATCGACGACTCCTTTATGCGGACGGCGGGCGAACTCCCGCGTATGATTTCGAGCGACAGGATGGCCGTGGTCGACGAGAACGCGGCCGCGCTCGGCGTCCCCCGGAAGCAACTCATGGAGTCCTCCGGGCACGCCGTCGCACGTATCGTCCGCGAGCACGCCGCCCCCGGCGACCGCGTCGTCGTCGTCGCCGGTCGCGGGAACAACGGCGGGGACGCGTTCGTCGCGGCCCGATTCCTCGACGAATTGGCTGTAACGACGCTCCTCCTCGGTCGCGCGGACGCCATCTCGACGCGGATCGCTCGCGAGAACTTCGAGGCGCTCCAGGCCGCCGAGTACGACGCACGGGAGGTCGGGGACGCGAGCGCGTTCGAGTTGCCGGACGCGGACGTCGTCGTCGACGCGATGCTCGGCACGGGCGTCACGGGCGCACTCCGCGAACCCGAGGCGACCGCGGCGACGGCGATCAACGATGCGGACGCCACCGTCGTCTCCGTGGACGTCCCCAGCGGCGTCGACGCCGACACCGGCGAGGCCGAGGGGGTGGCGGTCAGTCCGGACCACGTGGTGACGTTCCACGACGAGAAACCCGGTCTCGCGGACGTGGCCGCGGCCGTCACGGTCGCGGATATCGGCATCCCCGACGCCGCGGAGACGTTCGTGGAACGCGGCGACCTCCAGGTCGTCTCGCGACCGTCGGACGCACACAAGGGCGACTTCGGGCGCGTGCTCGTCGTCGGCGGCGGTCCGTACACGGGCGCACCGGCGTTGAGCGGACAGGCCGCGATGCGCGCCGGCGCGGACCTCGCGTTCGTCGCCACGCCCGGTCGGGTCGCCGAGACCGTCCAGGGGTACGAGGAGGGCCTGATCGTCCGCGAGCTCGCTGGCGACCTCGTCCTCGAACGGCACGTCGACCAGTTGCTCGACGAAGCCCACGACAAGGACTGCGTCGTCCTCGGCCCCGGCCTGGGTGCGTCCGAGGGCACGCTCGATGCGATCCGTGACTTCCTCGACCTCTACGAGGGGAAGGTGGTCGTCGACGCGGACGCCCTCCAGGTCGTCCCGGACGTCGACACGGACGCGGACCTCCTCTGTACGCCCCATCAGGGCGAGTTCGCGACGATGGGTGGCGAACCCGCCGAGGACTGGCGCGAGCGCGCGGACGCCGTCGAGGCTCTCGCCGCCGACCTCGACCAGACGCTCCTCGTGAAGGGCGCGTACGACGTCGTCTCGGACGGCGACACGACGCGCGTCAACCGCACCGGGAATCCCGGGATGACCGTCGGCGGGACCGGCGACGTCCTCGCGGGCGTCTGTGGGGCGTTGTTCGCGACGCACGACGCCGTCACCGCCGGTGCGGTCGGTGCGTTCGTCAACGGCCGGGCGGGGGATGCCGTCGTCGACGACCAGGGGTACGGCCTGCTCGCGAGCGACCTCCTCGATGCGATCCCGCCCGCGATGTGGGGTGGAGACGATGCCTGAGGACGAGTCGACGCCGAGCACGGACTCGGCGGCGAGGACGGACCCGGCATCGGCGGACGGGGAGGGCGCGGACAGGGACGCGCTCACGCACGTCGAGGACGGTGCCGCGAACATGGTGGACGTCGGAGCCAAGCCGGATACGGCGCGTCGCGCGGTCGCTCGCGGCCGGCTCTCCCTGCGTCCCGAGACCGTCGCGGCCATCCGCGCCGACGAGGTGGAGAAGGGGGACGTGCTCGCGACGGCACGCGTCGGCGCGGTCCAGGCGGTCAAGCACACGTGGGAGACCATCCCGCTCTGTCACCAGATCCCGATCACGAACGTCGACACCGCGTTCGCGGTCGCCGACGACGGCATCGAACTCGAGGTCGCCGTCGAGACGACGGGGAAGACCGGGTGCGAGATGGAGGCCGTCGAGGGCGTGACGACCGGACTGAACGTCGTGTTCGACATGGTGAAAGCCATCGAGAAGGACGACGACGGCGAGTACCCGGTGGCGGAGACGACGGACGTCCGAGTCGTCGAGAAGACCAAGCGGTCGCTGGAGTGAGTTCGCGTCCGTGGAGTGGTCGAGGGACGTGGCGGCGCTATCGCTCGTCGGTGTCGAGTGGTCGGAGAACGGATCCGCTCGTATCGGTCGCTGTGTTGGCTGACCTGTTCAGGGTGCGGTCTGTTCGTACGCGCGCTCGGTGGCGTCGACGACGCGGTGGATCGGGAGCGTGAATCCGAACCGGCGGGTGGCGAGTGCCACGGGCATCATTGCGATGCCGACGGCGATGGTCAACTGGTACAGCGTGAACAGCGTTGCGGCGAGTGCGCGTTCTATCATCGAACTTCAACCAGACACTGCCCGGACCAGTATATAAAGCTGACGGGCGGAGGGAGGGTGTGGTTGTCTGGCATAGGACGTCGCAGTCTTGCGATTCAACTACGGTTGTCTCGTGGGCGAGTAGACTGGTGGTGGTGGCGTCTCTTCGGGTCGCCAACGTCGTGCCAACCCGGGTCGTTCGCTGCTCGTCGGAGGAACGTACCCATAACTTACGCAAAGATGAACGGCGGGTCGCGGCGACGCTGACGGTCGTCGTCACCATGGCACGCCACCACGCGCCGTGGGGACGGACGAACCGCAAACCTAGCCTTGCTCGAACCCGCATCACAGGGTATGAGCAATTACCTCGTTGCGATGGAAGCCGCGTGGTTGGTTCGTGACGTAGACAACGTAGAGGACGCCATCGGGGTTGCCGTGAGCGAAGCCGGGAAGCGTCTGAACGAGGAAGGGAAGGAGTTCGTCGAGGTGAACGTCGGCGGAACGCAGTGTCCGGCGTGCGCCGAGGTGTTCGACAGCGCGTTCGTCGCCGCGGACACGGCACTGGTCGGGCTCCTGCTCGAGATGGACGTGTTCAACGCCGACAGCGAGGAGCACGCCAAGCGCATCGCGAAGAGCGAAGTCGGCGGGGCGCTCCGGGACGTGCCGCTGTCGGTCGTCGAGACGGTGCTGACCGAGGAAGACGAAGACGAGGAGAACTGACGCCCGCAACCGATAACCGGAAACACTTTTATTACTTCGGGTAATCCTCGTTGCGTATGGAACTACCGACGTCCGAGGAACTCCGGGAACGCCGCGAGAGCCTGGAGCTCACCCAGAGCGAGCTCGCGGCGTCAGCGGACGTCTCCCAGCCACTCGTCGCCCGCATCGAGGGCGGCGACGTCGACCCGCGACTGTCGACGCTCCGCCGAATCGTCGAGGCACTGAACGAAGCCGAGGGCGAGATCCGGCGTGCACGAGACATCATGCACGAGGACGTCGTCGTCGTCCGGATGGACGACAGCGTCGCTCGCGCCGTCGACATCATGGGCGAGCAAGGATTCAGTCAACTCCCGGTCGTCGACGAGACCGGGACGCCGGTGGGCATCATCTCGAACAGCGACATCCGCGAGCACCGCGAGAACCGCGACATCGAGGAACTCCCCGTCGCCGAAGTGATGAACGAGGGATTCGCCACCGTCGGACCGGGGGCGACCGTCGACGAGATCGACAACTACCTCGACCACCAGGACGCCGTCATCGTGAAGGAAGGCGGCTCGCTCGTCGGCATCGTCACCGAAGCCGACATCGCGACGCACCTCTCGGACTGAGAACCCGCGTCCGAACGCTTCTCCCCCTATCAGCGAGAACAGCGTCGCTTCGACGGTCCGCTCTACAGTTCGAGGCCCCGCACCGCGACGCAGTCGCCGTCCTCGACCGTGCCGATGACGCGTCCGTCCTCGGTCGCGTCCACGAGCGCTTCCGCCTCGCTCTCGGGGACGGCGGCGACGAACCCGGTCCCCATGTTGAACGTCTCGTACATCTCGCGCGGTGCGACGTCGCCGAGTTCCTGGACGACAGCGAACACGTCCTGGGCCGGGAACGGGTCCGTGATCTCGTACCGGAACTCGCCCATCCGGGAGAGGTTCCGCCACCCACCGCCGGTCACGTGCGCCGCCGCGCGCACGTCGTGCTCGCGCATCGGCGCGAGGAGGGCCGTGTAGATACGCGTCGGCTCCAGGAGCACCTCCCCGACCGTCCGGTCCGGGTCCGCGGGGAACGGATCGTCGTAGTCGTACTCGGTCCGGACGGCCTTCCGCGCCAGCGTGAGGCCGTTCGAGTGGATGCCCGACGACGGCCACGCGACCAACGCGTCGCCCGCCTGGGCGTCGCCGTCGAACACCTCGTCCTTCGCGGCGAGTCCCGCGGCCGTCCCCGCGAGGTCCAGGCCGGAGACGACCTCCGGCATCACCGCCGTCTCCCCGCCGAGCAGGGAGACCCCAGCGCGTTCCGCGGCGACGCGCAAGCCATCGCCGACCTGTTCAGCGAATCGCTCGTCGGGTTCGTCCACCGCGAGGTAGTCGACGAACGCCACCGGCGTCACGCCCGCCGCAACCAGGTCGTTCACGTTCATCGCCATGCAGTCGATGCCGACCGTCGAGTAGTCCGCCATGGCTTCTGCGACGAGGAGCTTCGTTCCGACGCCGTCGGTCGCCAGCGACAGGAACTGGTCGCCGATGTCGAGCAAGCCCGCGTACTCCGTCTCCACGACGTTCCCGACCGCGTTCAGGAGCGCCGCGGTCGCCTGCTCGCTCGCCTCGACGTCCACGCCAGCGTCGGCGTACGTCATCCCTTCCTCGTCGTCCGCCTTGCTCCCCGCCCCGCCAGCACTCGAGTCGTTCTCGGCGTCCTCGGTCATGCGTGAACGGCCGCGTGGCCGCCACATAGGTCCGTCGGAATCCCGAACGGATTCTAGAGAGAACCCGGAAAACGCCTTTCAGTGACTGCGGCCTTCGTCTCGACGAGATGAAACACGCATCGCAACTGTCTCGCGACACGATCGCGGTCGCGATCGCCGCGGGCGTCGCAGGGATCGCGGGGAACCTCGCCCTCGTCGGGCTCTCGCCGACCGAGCTCGTCGTCGGTCAGATCGACGCCGCGGTCGTCGAAGCCACACCTGACGCTCTCGTCACGTTCTCCATCGAGACGCTCGGGTCGAGCGGGCACGCCCTGCACGTCGCGCTCTCGATCGGCATCGCCGTCGTCGCACTCGGTTCGATGGCGATGCTCGGGCAGTCCCTCGGCCGTGCCGCGAAGTCGCCGACGACGAGCGTCGTCGCGACGTTCGGGCTCGTCACCGCGGTCGCGTTGCTCGTCACGGGGACGCCACTCGCGGCGCTCGCCACCGGCGCAGGTGCCGGCGTCGCCGTCGCTCTCCGGGTGGTCCTCCGAGTCGTTCGCGACGACCCCGCGGGCGTCTCCCTCGACCGACGGCGCGCCATCGAGTACGCCGCCAGCGTCGGCGTCCTCGCCGCCGTCGGGTCCGCGGCGGGCGTCCTCCGAACGAAACAGGACTTCGAGGCTGTCGGCGGCGAGGTCTCACAGACGATGCTCGACGACGCCGCGGCCGCCTCGTTCGACGTCGCGGGGCTCCAGGGACTCGTCTCCACGCGGAGAGAACACTTCGAGGTCGACATCGGCGCCATCAACCCCAGCCGCGACGACGTCACGCACGCCATCAGCGTCACCGGTGCCGTCGAGGACGAACAGGAGTTCTCGATGCAGGACCTCCGGGAGCTACCGACCGAGAACCGCTACAATACGCTCCGGTGCGTCGGCGACGACCTGAACGGAAGGAAAATCGACACCGCCGTCTGGACGGGTACGCCGACGAACGCCGTCCTCGCGGAGATAGACCAGCACAGCGACTGCGAGTGCGTGATGCTCCGCGCACCCGACGGGTACGAGGTCGAGTTCCCGCTCGAAGCGCTCCGTGGCGGCCTGCTCGCGTACGGCATGAACGGCGTGGAGGTCCCGAAAGGCCACGGGTTCCCCGTGCGCGCGCTCGTCCCCGGTCACTGGGGGGAGACGAACGTCAAGTGGCTCACCGAGATCGAGTTCCTCGAGAAGCCGGCGGACGGCTACTGGGAGCGACGCGGCTGGCAGGGCACCGGGCCCGTGGAGACCGTCGCGAAGATCCACGCCGTCGAGAAACGCGGTGACGGTCGCGTCGTCGTCGCCGGCCCCGCCTACGCCGGGACGCGCGGCATCGAGCGCGTCGAAGTGACGACCGACGGCGGCGGCACCTGGCAGGACGCACAGCTCACCGAACCCCTCCCAGGCGAGGACGTCTGGCGGCACTGGAAGGCCGACCTCGACCTCGAGGAGCAGACGACCGTCACCGCCCGTGCGACAGACGGCACCGGCACGCTCCAGTCCAGCGACGAGTCCGGGTCGTACCCGAGTGGCGCGAGCGGCTGGGTGAGCAAAGAGGTGAAACCGTGAGGGCCGGCGGGAAATTCGCAACTGGAGCGACGCTGATATAAATGCAGTCTCCGATGCAGGGTGTACACACGGATGGAGAAGGCGCTGTGGTATCTGTTGGTGGGAACGCGCGGTGGCGAGAGCCGCGTGAAGGTCATCCGTGCCATCGAGGACCGACCGCGGAACGCGAACCAGCTCGCGGACGTCGTCGACCTCGACTACAACACCGTCCGCTACCACCTCGACACCCTCCTCGAACACGACGTGGTGGAGAAGGGCGGCGACGACTACGGCGCCCTGTACTTCCTGACCGACCGGTTCGAGCATCATCACGAGGAATTCGAGCGGATCACGGACAAGATGGAGTGAGCTTACAATGGCAATGAGTACCCTGCTGGTCGTCGCGAGCGCGTTCTCTGCGGTGAACGCGGTCCTGCTCGCCACCCTCACCGCGGTGTGGGTGCGCAACTATCGGACGTTCAAGACGCCCTTGACGCTGGGGCTCGTCGCGTTCGCCGTCGTCATGCTCCTGGAGAACGCGACGGCGCTGTACTTCTTCTTCTCCATGAACATGCTGTACAGCTCCGCGGAGGTCGTCCACCAGGTCGTCGCCGCGCTTCGTGGCCTCCAGTTCGTCGCCCTCGTCTTCCTGACGTGGGTGACGATGAAGTGACGGCCTGCAGTCGCTTTCGACGCTAACCGCGCAGCTCGTTCGCGACGCGAGCCAAAGCGGTGCAACGCGGAAAAACGCGGTGCTACGCGTCGGAGCCGAACGAGATCTCTCGTCTGCGGGTGCCACCCTGCCAGCTGAGTACGTACGCGCCGTCGGGTTCGCCGTCGTCGACGCTGTCGCTCTCCAGCGTGACGCCGTTGTCGTGCGTTATCGTCCAGTTGAGGGTCTCCCCGGGCTGAACGGGTCTGTTGAACGCTTCGATGGGGGAGTACGCGGTCCGGATGTTGGTCTCGTTCAATCCGCCGACGAACCGGCCGACGCGGTCGCCCTCGTTCGTCACCGCGAACCCGATCTCGGTCTCGCCGTGCGTCGTCGTCTCCGGAACCGGCCAGTCCAGTGAGAGCGACGGTGGCTGGGCCGCGAGACGCGCCCGGAGGGACTCGGGCGGTCGCCACGCCACTCCGTTCCCGCTCCATTCCAGTGCGGCGTCGCTCGCGTCGCCAGCCTCCGGGAGCTCGAACAGCACCCACCCCGACTCGCTCTCGGCGGTGTAGCGGTCGCCGTCGCCGTCCGTCCACGCGCGCCAGAGCGGTGCGTTCTCCGACCGCCGCCACGACGAGTGCGTCTCGCCCGCGAACCGGAACGCGAACGCGTCTCTCGCGGGTGCGTCCGTCCCGGACGCGTCGATTGCACTGGCCTCGACGTCCAGATACAGGAACTGGCGACCGTCGCTAGCGACGCCGATGGAGTCGTCGCCGGCCAACACTACGCCCGACTGGAGTCGGTCGACCGCGACCGACAGCGACCCGCTCGCGGTCGCCGACGTCTCCACAACGCCGGTCGATTCGGTCGTGGTGCGCTCCGCGACATCGCTGGTCTTCTGTCGCTCTGGCGACTCCGAGAGACAGCCCGCCACTCCGAGAGCGGCGCTCACGCCAGTCGCACGGAGGAACGAACGACGGTTCATACCTCGACGTGTCCTGTCGCTGGTAAGTGCTTTCTCCGTTGGAACCCTACTCACCGTACTCGCCGCACTCGCTCGTCGTCGTACCCAGGCACCGTCAGAAGTGCCACAGCCGTCGCTCGTCGGTGTTAGAGTAGACAGGGTAGGTCGGCCAGCGTTGGCCACACGTGGAAACCACGCGGGTCGAAAGGTGCTACCCGACCGTTCCGTCTACAACCGTCTATCGGATGCCCGCATAAAACGCCTCCGGTACACCGGTCGCCAGCGCGGTCACGTCTCGACAGTGCGCACACGGACCCGCCTGTACGGGGCGCAGTGCTCAGGCCTTGGTCGGTGGCTTGCGCGCCTCGATCGTGGCCGAGACCAGGTACTCGCCGAGGTCGCGGTCGGCGTCCCACTCGCTGATGAACTCGGTGCTCTCGGCCTTGGGCGAGATCTCGATGGCCTCGAACCCGGCGCGTTCGAGCATCGATTCGAGGGCGTCGACGGTGGCCGCGCCGGCGACGCAGCCCGTCAGCGACTCGGGGTCCATGCGGACGTCGTCCGGGAACGGCGCGGTCTGGACGACGTCCGAGATGGCGACGCGGCCGCCGGGTTCGAGGACTCGGTAGGTGTCGTCGAAGACGCGTTGCTTCTCGGGCGCGAGGTTGACGACGCAGTTCGAGATGACGACGTCCACGGTCTCGTCGGCGACGGGGACGTGACTGATCTCGCCGAGACGGAACTCGACGGTTTCAGCGTCGTTCTTCGCGGCGTTCTCGCGGGCCTTCGAGACCATCTCGGGCGTTATGTCGACGCCGATGACGTGTCCGTCGGGGCCGACCTCGTCGGCCGCGAGGAAGCAGTCGAAGCCGGCACCGGAGCCGAGGTCGAGGACGGTCTCGCCGGGCGTCATCTCGGCGAACGCCTTCGGGTTCCCGCAGCCGAGGCCGAGGTCCGCTCCGTCGACGACCGACGCGACGTCCTCGGCGTCGTACCCGAGGCGTTCGCTTCCGGTCGCGTCCGCGTCGTCACTACAGCAACCGCCGTCGTCGGCTGTCGCGTCCGCGTCGGCACTACAGCAACCGCCGTCGTCGGCTGTCGCGTCGACGCCGACCTCGTCACCGCATCCCTGGGCGTTCGAGGCGATGTTCCCGTACCGCTCCCGCACGAGTTCGCGGGTCTCCTCGGGGTCTCGGTCGACGCCCGACGTCGCCGTCGGCTCGTCCTCAGGCATCCGTCCCCCGCAGGTCGTCGAGCGTTTCGAGGAGCAGTTCGGTCGTCTCGGTCGGTTCGTAGTACCGCCACGACCCGTCCTTCCGGCGAGTGACGAGGCCCGCGGCGTACAGTCGCGAGAGCGCTTGACTGACCGCGCTCTGACTGACGCCGACGGCGGCTTCGAGGTCGCAGACGCAGACGCCGTCGTCGGCGTTCGCGATCCGACGGAGCAGTTCGTAGCGCGTGTCGTTCCCCATCGCGGAGAGCATCTGGAGGTCAGACGCCAAAGCGTCCGGGTCGACGTCTCCTGGGTGTGCACAGCAGGCATCGGTTCCGTCCCCGGCGTCCGCTGGCGTCGCGTCGGCCGTCTCCTGACTCATATTAGCCCTAGATTATACAAGCTGTTACTAATACGTTCCCCTCGCCGACGGTGTCTCATGCGACCAGGGGAGACGGGCTCGTGCTCGGCGCGAAGCTACTCGTAGCCCGGACGCATCGAATCGCGAGGAGAACGACCGCCCGCCGCCGCAGTCAGAACGCGATCGGGACGACGTTCGTGAACAGCACGAGTGCCGCCAGGCCGCCCATGACGGCGAACGCGACCGCGAACACCCCGAGGTTCCAGTCCTTCACCGTCGCACCGTCGAGCGGCCCGAAGGGAATCATGTTGAAGCCCGCGAGGAAGGCGTTGATCCAGACGCCGAGGCTCGCCACCATCCCGAGCAACGAGCCAGTGGAGACGAACAGCAACGGGAGCGCGAACACGCCGGTGAGGACGAGGTTCGTGACGGGGCCGGCGATGGCGATGAGGCCGTTCTCGCGCTTCGTGATCCGGCCACGGTGGTGGACGGCGCCCGGTGCGGCGAACAGGAACCCGATCATCGCGGAGAGGATCGCGAGCCCGAGCATCTGGTAGTCCGCGCGGAACTCCGCGACCTGCCCGAAACGTTGCGCGACGACCTTGTGCGCGAGTTCGTGCAGGAGGAAGGCGACGCCGGCGGTGAGCGCGCACATCCCCAGGAGCACGGCGATGACGGCGACGTCTCCCGCGAACAGCTGCCGGCGGAACAGGAGGAGGACGAACGCGACCGACAGCGCTATCCACGCGAGCGTGAGGTCACGGATCTCCGTACTGGACGTTTTCACAGGCCGAGCACCCCGCGGACGATACCGATACCGTTCTCGACGCCCTGCACGAGCAGGGCGAGCACGCCGTCGATGCCGCCGACCTCGGGTGCGAGCCACGGCAGGACGACGACGGGGAACAGGACGCTCGCGACGAGACTGCCGACGTTCGCCGCGGCGACGACCATTATGAGCTTGAACAGCGGCACGTCGAACATCCGCCCGACGACGTCCTTGATCGGTGACTCCTCGTCGCTCAAGATATCGTTGAGCGTGCTGATGTCCGAGACGTTCACGGGCGTCCGCCGCAGTTCGACGTACCCCGCGAACCAGCCGGGTGCGAGCAGTGGGTTCAGGCTCGTCATCCACGACACTGCGCCGGCGACGCCCGCGCTACTCCAGTGGCCGCCCGCGAGCTTCGTGAGGACGAACGCGAAGACGCCGTTGAAGAGGAACCACGCCGCGAACAGCTTCAGGAGGAAGGCGTTGTTCGCGCCGCCCAGGATAAGTAGCCCGAAGAACCCGACGAAACCGAGCGTGATGAGGTACCCGAACAGTTTCCCGAGCGAGAACCGCGACCCCGACTCGGTGCCGACGAGGCCCTCCATCGGCGGGAGGGTCTCGGAGTTCGCGAGGTACGCCTCGATGCCGGCGCGGTGGCCGGCGCCGACGACCGCGACGACGTCGTACCCCCTGTCGCGGAGCGCAACGAGGTTGTGCGCGATGTACGCGTCGCGTTCGTCGATGAGCGCGCTCGCACCGCCGGGACTGAACTGGCGGAACTCCTCCATCATCACCGTCACCACGTCCGAGTCCGTCATCTCCTCGATGTCGAACTCCTCGACGTCCTCGCCACTCCCGACGCCGAGCGCGTCGAACGCCAGCCCGAGGAGGGCACCGACGGTGACGCCGGCACCGATGCCGATGAAGCCGCCCGCGAGCAGGTTCCGGAGCGGTCCCACGATGATACCGCCCAGGGCGGAATCGAGGACGCCAGTCACGGCGACGACCGCGCCGAGGCCGATACCAGTGGCGCTCGCCGCAACGAGACTCGTCCACTCGTCGAAGTACGCGTCCGTCAACTGGAGAGCGGCGTACCCGCCGACGCCAGCGACCAGGCCGCCGATTGCGACCGACAGCAGTTGCGCGCTCGTCACCACGCCGGCGAGCGGAAGCCCGAACCCGAGCAACGGCGCGAGGAAGACACCCAGGACGAGCCCGACGGTCATCCCGACGAGGCGCGAATCCGCCGCACCGAACGCCAGTCCACTCGCGGTCTGTAGCTTCTCGAAGAACGTCATCCGCTGCCAGAACCGCTGGATCGTCGTCTGGATGTCGCGGTCGACGAGCGCAACGCCGACTCCCTGCGCTTCCGCGGCGTCGATCGCCGCGAGCATGTCCGCACCAGGCTTCACGTCGAACCGGTCACCGAGGCGTGCCTGCACGTAACTCAGCATCCAGTACGCGATGAACTGGAAGACCGTGTTCCCCGACAGCAAGTCCGTGGGGTCGAGGTCGTCGGGCGTCTCGCCGCGCATCTGCCGGTACCGGCCGTCGTCCAGTTCGACCGCGACGATGTCCGGGTGACGCTCCTCTATCGTCCGTTCGACCTCGTCGACGGACTCCTGGGAGACGTGCGCCGTCCCGAGGACGTGCACGCTCCCCTCGCCGTCGGAGGGCTCGGGTGGCGCCGGCCCGGGCGTCGGCGGCGCAGTATCAGTCATCGTCCCGCAGTACCCATTCCCTTCATAAACACATGTCGGACCGTGCCAGACGCCCGAACGGCTACGGCCTACGCGACCCTACGAATCCCGCATGGAACCGCCACGTGGCGTTTTCGACCTCGGCGTCGCGTACGACCGAGACGACCACACGCTCGAACTCCACCCCGTCGCCGTCGAGACCGACCGGATCACGGCCCTCGCCGCCGACGACCACCAGCTCGGCCGTCCACGAGATCGCTGACGCTATCGCTGGCGGCGTCGCTATCGGGTGCGGGGAAACGGAGAAGTCGTCGTCGACTAGATGCGGCCGACGTTCTCGACGTTGACGGACTCGACGCCCTCGACCTCGCTGAACGCTTCCTCGACGGCTTCCGTCCCACCGGCGTCGTCGGGGACGATGACCGTCGGGTAGAGTGCGACCAGGCCGAACGCGACGTCGTCACGCTCGACGCCGTTGATCTTCGCGCCCTCGGGGAGGGAGTCCTCGAGACGCTCCTGGAGCGCGTCCAGGTCCACGTCGGGGCTCTCCGGCATGACCTTGACCTTCGCGGCGACCTTCCCCATCGTTAGGGCCCCGTGAACCCGCAGTCCGGGCATTCGTAGAGGTTACTCTGCTTGCGACACTTGGCACAGCGGAAGACGAGTTGCCCGCAGTCGGGGCACTTGAAGCGCGCGGCGTTCGTGCCTGCGATGTTGATGCCACAGGACACGCAGCGGCGCGACTCCGTCGTTTGCGATTCGCTCATACACCATCGTGCGACCCGTTCGGGTTTAACGGTTACCTTTCACGCCGCCGAGGGGGAGTCCGCGACGGCGTCGCGCTCGACCGCCCTCGCGCTGACGCCGTCGACGACCCAGTTCGAGTCCTCACGCGGAGAGGGCGACCGGGAGCGTGAGGACGGCCATGCGGAGAGGGCGACCGGGAGCGTGAGGACGGTCATGCGGAGAGGGCGACCGGGAGCGTGAGGACGGTCATGCGGAGAGGGCGACCGGGAGCGTGAGGACGGCCATGAGGTGCACGCGCTTCACGCCGAGGCGCGTCGGCGCGAGACCGAGGACGGCGCCGACGGCGAACACGCAGACGCCGACGACGCCCGCGAACGTCCACGCGGCGGCGACGAGGACGGCGAGTGCGACGACGACGACGCGCATGGTGTCGAGCGCGCGAACGAGCGCGAGGTAGCGGTCGCCGACGGCGACGACGACCGTCGCCGCGGCGACGCCGGAGACGACGACGGCGCCGACGAGCACCGGCAACCGTGGCGGTGCACCGATGCGGTCGAACGCGACGAGTACACCGGTTCGTGGGGTGTCGAACGCGACGAGTGCGAACGTCGCGAACACCGAGTTCGCGGTGTTGACGCCGGACACGGTCGCGAGGTACCCGCGGTCGCTCCCCGTGCCCGGTGCGAGCGCGAGCGCGAGCACGGCCGCGACGCCACTGGACACCCCTGGGAGGTAGCCGACGACGCCACCACCGGCGGTCCCGGCGAGCGCCGCACCGAGGAGTGCGAGCGGCGAACACCGGACCCGTGCGTCGGCCTGCGCCGGCGGGCCACTGCCCGCGAGCGCGTCGAGCAGGACGGGCGCGCCGAACAACCCCCCGAACAGCGCCGCGAGCACGCTCCCCGGGAGCGGCCCGCCGACCGGGAGGTCCAGGACCACTATCCCGAACGCGCCCGCGATCGCCGCGAGCACGAGCGCCACCCCACGATGCCGCCACGACCGCTCCGTCGCCGCCAACAGCACCGTCGCCCCCACCAGTACCACGCCGAGGTGCGCGGACAGCATCGGCAGAAGCGTCTCCATCGCTCCCGTCACCGGCCACGCCACCGCGAGCGCGAGCGCACACGCCCCGAGACTCCCCAGCGCCGACACCCGCAACGCCTCACGCCCCCGACCCTCCAGGACGAGACGATGCCCCGGCAACGCAGACGCCGCCATCGCCGCATCAGGCACCCCGAGCGCGAGCGCCGGCACAACGTCCACGAACGAATGCGTCACCCCCGCCGACAACACCACCACCCCGACCACGAGCGGCGACCCCGGCACCGACGGCGCCACCCCCGCCAACAGGAGCGCGAACGCGTTCGCGTGCACGCCCGGCGTCAACCCCGACACGGACCCGAGGCTCACACCCGCGGCCACCCCGACGAGCACGCCCACGCCCACCATTCCACGGACACTCGCCGCCCCCTCACGGAAGAACCCACGGCTCACCACGTGCAGACCCAGTCAGGACCAGCGACGCCAGTCAGCGGACGCCGACAACAGTCCGTGCCAGCGACGTCACTATCGAACCAGGTACGCGAAAGAAAGAACGGAATCTGGATGCGGAATCGAATCCGCTCGCGAACCCGCGTTCAGCCGAAGAGGTCGCCGAGACCTTCGCCGCTGGCCTCCTCGTCCTCCTCGTCGTCGTCCGCGGTGTCCGGGACGTCCGAGGTCTCCTCGACCGCTTCCTCCTCGTCGCCGCCTTCGTCAGCGGACTCGTCCGCGGACTCCTCGGTCGCGCCACCCGCTGCGGCGCCGCCGGCGGGAACTGCGGCCGCATCCGCGACGGCCTCGTCGATGTCGACGTCCTCGAGCGCGGCAACGAGGGCCTTGACGCGGGATTCCTCCACGTCGACGCCAGCCGCTTCCAGCACGCCGGTGATGTTGTCTTCGTTGATCTCTTCGCCCGTCTCGTTCAGGATGAGTGCTGCGTATACGTACTCCATTGTGATTTATCCGAACATGTTGCCGAGCGCGTCGCCACCGGCCTCCTCGTCATCGTCGTCGTCGTCGTCGGAGTCCTCGGCGTCCGCCTCGGTATCGGTTTCTTCAGTAGTCGATTCCTCTTCGTCCTCGGCCTCGTCCTCCGCCGTCTCAGCACCAGCGGACGGTGCCTCGACGTCCTGGAGGTCCTCCGGAAGCGCCTCGGGGTCGTCGACCTGTGCCGCGAGCGCACGCACCTGCGCGTCCACCTTCGACACCAGGTCGTCCGCGAGGTCCGGACTCTCGATCGCGGCCTGCAGACCGACGGACTTCGCGTCGCCACGCGCCTTCGCCAGGAGCGTCGACGCCGTCTGCGCCGTCGGGTACGTCGCGTTCACGGACAGGTTCCGTGCACGCGCCGCCGCGGTCGCGACGTCGTCGCGGTACGCGCCGAGATCGATGTCCAGGTCCTCGGGGTCGAACAGCACGCCCTCCGAGAACACCGCACGAAGGTCGAGACCGACCTCCTTCGGTTCGATACCGAGTTCGCTCAGGACGTTCTCCAGGTCCGCGGAGACCTCCTCCCCGGCGTCGAGGACCGTCGAGTCCTCCGTGACCTGGATGGATCCCTCCATGATGCGTGCCGACGCACCGACCTGCTGGAGTTCGCCGACGAACGGACCGGGGTCGACGCCAGTGTCGCCCTCCGGGATCACGATGTCGTTCGGCGCAACCTCGCCAGCGTTGATCGGCGCCGGCGTCTTCGACGCTTCCAGCGTCTGGTACAGCGTGAAGGGGTTGTCGTTCGTCCCGATGATGCCGACCTGTCCGGCGAGATGCTCGGTCAATTCCTCCGCACCTTCGTCGACCTCCTCGAGCGCACGCACGAGGAGCGTGTTCCGACTGACGCGAAGCTCCGTGTCCGGCCACAGGTCCGCACGCATCGCCTGTAGTTGCCGGCTCGGAATGCCCGCGATGTTGACGACGCCGATGCTGTCGTACGACTCGATCGTCTCGACGAGAGCGTCGACCTCCTCGCGCTTCCACTCCGGAAGGTTCTCTGTCTTGCGTTCAGCTTCGGCGCTCATTATGCGGGCACCTCCACGGACGGCCCCATCGTCGTCTTGATGTAGATGGAGTCGATGTTCAGCGGTCCCTTCTCGAGGTTCGCCTCGAGGCGACGGATGATGACGTCGATGTTGTCACCGATGTCGCCCTCCGTCATGTCCTCGGCACCGACGCGCGTGTGGAACGTGCGGCGGTCGCCGGAACGAAGCTGGACCGTGTTCTTCATGCGTTCGACGACTTCGACGACGTCGTCGTCCAGTCCGAGCGGGGTCGGCATCTTCCCGCGCGGCCCGAGGATCGTCCCGAGGTACCGGCCGACGTCCTGCATCATCGCCTCTTCGGCGACGAAGAAGTCCGTCTTCCGGGCGAGGTCCTTGGCCGCGTCGTCGTCGTCACCGAGGTCCGCGAGTTCGTCACCGTCCAACACTTCGTCGGCGACGTCTTCTGCTCGAAGGCCGGTTTCGCCATCCGCGAAGACCACGATTCGGGTCTCCTGGCCTGTGCCGGCGGGCAATACCACTGACTCGTCGATACGCTTCGACGGGTCGTTGAGGTCGAGGTCGCGCAAGTTAATCGCGAGGTCCACCGTCTCCCGGAAGTTCCGGTCGGGCGAGTCCTCGAGTGCGCGAGAGACTGCGTTCTCTATATCCTGATCTGCCATCGTTCACCTCCGTAGTACGCGTCGTGCTCCTACGGGTCAGTGAAACAGGCGAGGCCTGTCTCACCTGTAAGGTGACGCATCGTCTTCTTAAACCCGTCGAAGTGCTGGACGCTTCGTGGTGCCGTCACGCGGCGATGCTTGGACTACGTCGTCGTTCGTTCCGGAGCTGTTGCCGTTGGAACGTACCGAATCGGGCACAGGGCTCATTATCCCGTGTCGCATCGGTACGGTCCAGATGCGCCTCCGGCCGACCCTGATCGGGTTGTTGCTCGTGCTCACGCTCGTCCTCTCGAGCACGGTGTACGCCGGGTTCGCGCTCCACAAGGACGCTGTGGTCGCGACCCAGCGCTCGGAGGTCAACGAGACGGCGGAACGGACCGCTCGGACGCTCGAATCCAGGCTCGATTCGAAAGAGCGCGTCGTTCGCGTCGGTGCGAGCGCGAACGCACTCGGCGAGCACGGGACGGACCGACAGCAGACCGCGCTGGCCGCGTTCCTCAGGAAGTCCGAGTTCGACGGTGCGTCCGTCGTCGCGCGCAACGGAACGGTGCTCGCGTTCAGTTCGGTGGCCGCGAACGCGAGCGAACGCGACGCTGTCGTCGGGAGTGACTTCAGCGATCGTGCGTACGTGAAAGCGGCACTGAACGGGTCGACGTACGTGAGCGAGCCGTTCCGGGCGTCCTCGGGGAACTACGTCGTCGTCGTGAGTGCCCCCATCAGGAACGACACCGAGGTCGTCGGCACGCTCAACGCCGCGTTCCACCTGGACCCCTCCGCGTCCCACCTGGACCCCTCCGAGTCGGGCCGCCCGGCGTTGTTCGCGAACCTCGACGACCTGACTGGACCGATGCAGACGGTCCGCGTCGAACGTTGGAACGAGACGCTGTACGGCGACGGTCACGTCGACGGGAACACCTTCGACGCGACCGACCAGGTCGCGAGCACGGACTGGGTCGTCGTCGTTCACGGCGACCGGTCGGAGGTCCAGGAACGACTGGAGACGGTCACGCTCGTCCAGGGAGGTGCGCTCCTCGTCGTCCTGTTCTCCGTCGGCACGGTCGGGTTCTGGACGTACCGGACGAACATCGAGCAGATCGCCGAGTTGCGCGCCGGCCTCACCGCGCTCGAAGGCGGCGAGTACGACGTCGACGTCGCGCTGACTGGGACCGAGGAGTGGGACGAGATCGGCGAGCGCTTCGAGCGCGTCGGCAACCGCCTCGAGCAACGCGAGAGCCAGCTCCGGGTGTTGAATCGCGTACTCCGGCACAACCTCCGGAACGAGATGAACGTCGTCCTCGGGCACTCCCAGTCCGTCACCGAGGACGACGCCGACGTCGACGTGCACGCCGCCGCCATCGAGTCCGCGGCCCGCGAAACCCTCGCGATCAGCCAGCACGCTCGCATGATCGAGGACCGACTGAAGGACGCGACCGGGACGCGAGAACCCGCAGCGATCGACGCCGTCGTCGACGATGCACTCGCGGCGGTGACCGAGACCGCACTCGCGACCGTCTCGGTGCACGTCCCCGCCGGCGTCGTGGTCGCGGACGGCGACGCCCTGTCGACCGCGCTCGCCGAAGTCGTCGGGAACGCGATCGTGCACAACCCCGCACCGCCAGCGGACTGCGAGGTGTCCGTGACCGCGACCGACCGGGACGCCACCGTCCGCGTCACCGTCACCGACAACGGTCCGGGCCTCCCCGACGTCGAACGAGACCTCCTCACGGGCGAACTCGAAGCGTCGCCCGTCGACCACAGCGAAGGTCTCGGACTCTGGATTGCGCGCTGGCTCGTCGAACGCGCCGACGGGAGCATCGACGCGACCGTCACCGACGACGGCACGACGCTCACGCTTCACGTCCCGACCGTCTACACGAACGACTGACGGCGCCGAAGTCGGCCCCTCGACGCTCGGAACGACCGAATCCCCGTCGACGACGACTCCAGTCGCTATCGACGGCGAGGATACCGGAGAAAGGCGGTCAGGTCAGGCGAAGACGTCGTCGTACTCGCCAGCGTCGATCTTCTGCTTGAACTCGCGCGGGTCGTCGCCCTCGATGGTGACGCCCAGCGACGTGCACGTGCCGACGACCTCCTTCGCGGCCTGCTTCGAGTCGTAGGAGAGCAGGTCGGTGAGCTTCTGCTCGGCGATCTGCTTGACCTGGTCGACGGAGAGGTCCGCGACGAAGTTCTTCTGGGGTTCGCCGCTCCCGGTGTCGAACCCGGCCTCGTCCTTGATCAGTTCCGCGGTCGGCGGGACGCCGACTTCGATGCTGAACGAACCGTCGTCGTCGTAGTCGACGGTAACGGGGACTTCGGTACCGTCGAAGGCCTCCGTCTGTTCGTTAATCTCACTGACGACAGCCTGCACGTCCACGGGTGTGGGTCCAAGCTCGGGACCGAGCGGCGGCCCGGGGTTGGCCTGTCCACCCGGAACGAGCACTTCGATCGTTCCAGCCATACTCGCAAGGAGTCCTGCACGAGTTTTAACGCTTACCTTTCGGGCGCGTTCGATGCCGCAGTCGTGGCGGGCGCAGGCGTCGCGAACGCCGTGTTTGTGGAACGATAGCGTGCCGCAACGGCAATCCTTACCCCGTTTCCGGTTATACGTTCTCTTGCATGTCCAAGGAAGTTCATTCAGTCTCCCAGGAAGGGTTCAGTACGACGAACGAGGTCCGCGACTTCGAGACGACGATCGACGCGACGGGCGAGGAAGCGCCCGACACGCTCGAGAGTCTGCTCGGGGCGTACTCGGCGTGCTTCGTGCCCGCGCTCCGCGTCGCGGCGGAGCAACGCGACGCCGGCGACCTCGGTCGCATCGAGATCGACGTCACGGGCGACCTCAACGACGACGACAAGCTCGCGGCTGTCAGCTTCGACGTGAGCGTCGCGGGCGACCTCGGCGGGAAGACGGACGCGGTCGTCGAGCGTGCGGAGGAACTCTGCAAGGTCCACGACGCCCTCAAGACCGACCTCTACGCGGACATCTCGGTCGAAGACGGCGCGTTCTAGACGACGTCACGTTTCGACGCGACCGTCGATCCCCGTTTTCGCCTGGTTCGTCGCTCGACAGGCGTCGGTGCGTTCGCGGGAGTTCCTGGTCCGTGTCTTGGTGGCAGCGGAACCCTGATACGGGACGTGGTCGTATCGCCGAACATGACTGAAGAGTGGACGAACCGCGTGGTCGGCGAGCGCATGGCCGTCGACCAGGAGTTCAACGACCGCGTCCAGGGTTCGGAGTTCTCGAACCAGGAGTGGAGTCTCATCATGAGCGCAGTCGTGTTCACGATCGAGGACGCCGACGACCCGGAGGCCGCGCGGATCGTCGTCGACCGCGAGGAGACGAACCTGGCGGCGATCATGCCGGAACTGGAGAACATCCAGGAGCAGATGGGGGCGCTCGGCGGTGGCGCACCCGGCGGCGGTGGCGGCGGTGGCGGCGGTGGCGGCGGCCTCTTCGACGGCGTGAAGAGCGCACTCGGCCTCGGCGGCGGCGGTGACTCCGGCGACGACGACTACGAGGAGCGCGCCGGCGCGGCGCGCGAACTCGCCAACGAGTACGGGCGGGAACTCCAGTCGCACCTGGAGTCGAAGGGGCGCTGGGAGGAGATCTGTGCGACGGCCGCGGCGGAGAGCGACGAGCGATCGGATGCCGCGGACGCGGACGACGACGCGAACGACGCCGCGGGCGACTGACCGACGGTTCCGAAGACCGTAATCGCAACGACCGATAGCCGCGGTCCCGGGTGCTTTTCGACGCGGTCGTCGGTGCCGACGTTCAGAGTCGGTCGAGGATGGCGTCGGCGACCGCTTCGGTACTGGCGTCGCCGCCGAGGTCGGGCGTGTGTGGCCCGTCCACGAGGACGCCCTCGACGGCGTCGCGGACGCGAGCGGCGGCGTCGTCGCGTCCGAGGTGTTCCAGGAGCATCGCGGCGGAGAGCACGGTCGCGCTCGGGTTCGCGACGCCCTCGCCGGCGATGTCGGGCGCGCTCCCGTGGACGGGCTCGAACAGCCCGTTCGCGTGACCGACGTTCGCGCTCGGGAGCAGGCCGAGGCCGCCGACGAGGCCGGCGGCGAGGTCGGAGAGGACGTCGCCGGCGAGGTTCGGGCAGATGACGACGCCGTAGTCGCCGGGGCGCTGGACGAGGTGCATCGCGAGGGCGTCCATGAGCGCCTCGTCGACCGTGATGGGGCCGGCAGTCGTTTCGTCCACGTCCTCGCGTTCGCGGGCGACCGCGCGGACGTTCCGGAGGAATCGCCCGTCGGTCTCGCGCATCACGTTCGCCTTGTGCGCTATCGTCACGTCGTCGTAGTCGTTGTCCGCGGCGTACGCGAACCCGAACTCGGCGATGTTCCGCGACGCCTCGTCCGTGACGACGCGCGTGAGCGTCGACACCCCCTCGGTGATCTCGTCCTCGATGCCGCTGTAGACGCCCTCGGTGTTCTCGCGGACGAACACGAGGTCGGTGTCTGGGTGGAGTGCGTCCACGCCCGGGTACGCGCGCGCTGGCCGCACGTTCGCGAACGAATCCACGGCCTCCCTGAGCGGGAGGACGACGTCCGCGGCGGTCTCGCCCGCCGCCCCGAAGATGGTCGCGTCCGCGCCAGCGACCGTCTCGTACGTCGACTCCGGGAGCGCCGCACCGGTCTGGGCCTTCACGGCGTCGCCAGCGTCGGCGTGCACGAACTCGAACTCACCGACAGCGTCCAGGACGTCCACCGCAACCGGCACGACCTCCTGGCCGATGCCGTCGCCGGGGACGACTGCGATCTGCTCGGTCATGGCTGTCAGTCCACGCCCCGGCGGTATCAGGGTATCGCCAGCGTCCAAGCCTGCCTCTGGCTACCGAGGACGAGAAACGAGGTCGAGAGAACAGCGAGAACGAGTCAGTCGACGTAGGGGAGCGAGTCGGCGGTCGCCTGCGTCGCGTCGGCGTTCGACGCCATGAGTGCGGTGGTGTCCCAGACGCCGTCGACGAGCGCCTTCCGCTGGGCGTCGTCGACGGTCACATCTACCGTTCTGTCGCCGTACGTCACGGTCTCGTTCGCCACGTCGACGTCGAGGTCGCCGTCGGGGTGTGCGTCCACCCAGTCCTGGATGGCTTCGACGGTCTCCTGGTCGGCGGTGACGGTCGGGATGCCGAGCGCGAGGCAGTTCCCCGCGAAGATCTCCGCGAAGCTCTCGCCGACGAGCGCGTCGATGCCCCACCGCATCAGCGCCTGTGGCGCGTGTTCGCGCGAGGACCCGCAGCCGAAGTTCGCGTTCACGACCATCACGTTCGCGTCCCGGAACTGGTCCTCGTTCATCGGGTGGGCTTTCTCCTCGTCGTCGTCCGTGAACCGCTGGTCGAAGAACGCGAACTGGCCGAGGCCGTCGAACGTGACGACCTTCAGGAAGCGTGCGGGAATGATCTGGTCGGTGTCGACGTCGTTCCCGCGAACGGGCACGCCCGTGCCGGAGACGTGCTCGACGACGTCCGCGGGCCCCTCGTCCGGCGACGTGCCGCTGTCGGCGCCGGCGTCGTCCCGGGTCACGCTTCCGTCACCTCCTCGGTCGTCTCGACGTTACGAACGTCCGTGACTTCGCCATGGATCGCCGCGGCGGCGACCATCTGGGGGTTCATGAGGACGGTCCGGCCGTCCTTGCTCCCCATCCGACCGACGAAGTTCCGGTTCGAGGACGAGGCACAGGCTTCGTCGCCCTCGAGCTGGTCCTCGTTCATGCCGAGGCACATCGAGCAGCCGGCGTTCCGCCACTCGAAGCCGGCGTCGCGGAACGTGTCCGCGATGCCCTCCGCCTCGGCGGCCTTCTGGACGCGCTGGCTTCCGGGGACGACGAGCGCGCGCACGTCGTCGTGGACCTCCTTGCCCGCGACGACGGCGGCACCGCGGCGCAGGTCCGGGAGGCGTGCGTTCGTACACGACCCCAGGAACGCGACGTCGACCTGGTAGCCTTCCATGGTGTCGCCGGGCTCGACGCGCATGTGCTCCTGGGCGTTCCGTGCCGTATCCTGCTTGTCCGCCGGGAGCGCCTCGGGCTCCGGGATCGGTTCGTCCACGCCGACGCCCTGGCCCGGGGTCGTCCCCCACGTCACCATCGGCGCGAGTGCGTCGCCGTCGATCTCGACGACGTCGTCGTAGTCGGCGTCGTCGTCGCTCCGGATGGACTCCCAGTACGACTTCAGTTCCTCGAACCCCTCGCCCTCGGGCACGCGGTCGCGGCCCTCGAGGTACTCGTAGGTCGTCTCGTCGGGGTTGACGTAGCCGGCGCGAGCACCGCCTTCGACGCTCATGTTGCAGATGCTCATCCGGCCCTCCATACCCAGCGCCTCGATGGCGGGGCCGCCGTACTCGTAGACGTACCCGACGCCACCGTCGGTCCCGAGCTTTCGAATTATCTGGAGGACGACGTCCTTCGCTTCGACGCCGTCACCGAGTTCGCCCGTCACGTCGATGCGGCGGACGTCCTTCTTCTCCATCGCGATGCAGCCCGTCGCGAGCACGTCCCGGATCTGGCTCGTGCCGATCCCGAACGCGAGCGCGCCGAACGCGCCGTGCGTGCTCGTGTGCGAGTCCCCACACACGATGGTCTTCCCGGGCTGGGTGAGTCCCTGCTCCGGGCCGACGACGTGCACGATGCCCTGGTCGCCCGTGTCCGGATGCGAGAACTCGATACCCGCCTGCTCGACGTTCTCCTCGAGCTTCCGCATCATCGTCTCCGCGGCGTCGTCGCTGAACGGCCGCGACTGGTCCGCGGTCGGCACGATGTGGTCGACGGTCGCGTGCGTCAACTCGGGGTACGCGACCGTCATGTCGCGCTCGCCGAGCATCCCGAACGCCTGCGGACTCGTCACCTCGTGCACGAGGTGGAGGCCGACGAACAGCTGGTCCTGGCCCGTCGGAAGCGTGTCGACGCGATGACGCTCCCAGACCTTGTCGTAGAGCGTCGCCTCGCTCATTCCTCGTCCTCGACGTCGGTCGTGTCGCCGACGCGTTCGAACATCCTGTTCCCGTGTCCGCCCTCGGGCGCTTCGTGCGATACCTCCTTCATCGAGTCCGCGGACTCGTCGTCCTCGTCGGTCGTCGTCGACGCCTCGACGGCGTTGCGTTCGCCGCCGTCGGCGACGACGGTGACGCCGTGCTCGAACAGCGACCCCATCGACTCGTTCGTGTAGGGGTTCGTGTGACTGACTTCGCGCATCGGCTCTCGGTTCGCGGTCGATTCGTCGGTGTGGCTGGATTCTCGGGTCATGCTGTTGGTTCGTCTCAGTCGTCCGCGGCCGCTGGTTCCGTCTCCTGTCCGTCCTCGCCGTCGCTCCACGAGAAGAGCCCGCGGAGTTCCTCGCCGACGGCCTCGATCTCGTGGTTCTCCTCCGCCTCTACGAGCTGGGTGAAGCTCGGACGGCCCGCCTGGTTCTCGAGGATCCACTCGCGAGCGAACTCGCCGTTCTGGACCTCCTCGAGTACTTCCTCCATGTTCTCGCGGACGTCGTCGTCGACGATGCGATCGCCGCGCGTCAGCCCGCCGTACTCGGCAGTGTCACTGACCGAATGCCACATCCCGCCGAGCCCGCCCTTGTACATCAGGTCGACGATGAGCTTCAGTTCGTTCAGCACCTCGAAGTACGCCATCTCCGGGCTGTAGCCCGCGTCGACGAGCGTTTCGTACCCGGTCTTGGCGAGGGACGTGACGCCTCCACAGAGCACGGCCTGTTCGCCGAACAGGTCCGTCTCGGTCTCCTCCTGGAACGTCGTCTCGATGACGCCCGCTCGCGTACAGCCGATTCCCTCTGCGTATGCCAGGCCCTCCTGAGCGGCCTCGCCGGTCGCGTCCTGGTACACTGCGAGCAGGCCGGGCGTGCCTTCCTCGCGCTCGTAGTTCCGGCGGACGATGTGGCCGGGGGACTTCGGGGCGACGAGCGTCACGTCCACGCCCTCCGGGGGCTCGATCTGGTTGTAGTGAACGTTGAACCCGTGCGCGAACTGGAGCGTGTCGCCGTCCTCGAGGGCGGGCTCGATCTCCTCGAAGACCGCCGGCTGGACGGTGTCCGGGACGAGCACGGACACGACGTCCGCTTGCTCGGCGGCCTCGTAGGTCGTCGCGACCTCGAGCCCGTCGGCTTCCGCCACGTCCCAGGAGTCCGAGGACTCGCGGAGGCCGACCACGACGTCGAACCCGCTCTCGTGCAGGTTCAGCGCGTGGGCGTGCCCCTGACTGCCGTAGCCGAGGACCGCTACCGTCTTCGATTCGAGGTACGATTCGTCAGCGTCGTCGTCGTAGTACACCGTGGTACTGAAAGCGTCGTCTGTCATTGATGGTCCGTGTCGGTATCGTTCGTCGCGTCCGGTTCGTCGACGGGCTCGCCGCCGTCGGTGGCGTGCGCCGCTTCGACCGCTTCGGTCGTCGCCGTCTCGCTCGCCGTGCCCGCCGTCCGGTTCGTGCCGCGCGCCTGCGCCGCCGTCCCGGTGCGCGTGACCTCGCGGATGCCGAACTGCCCGAACGTGTCGATCGCGCCCTCGATCTTCTGGCGCGACCCCGTGACCTCGACGGTCACCGTCGACTGCGACGCGTCGACGGTGCGGGCGTCGTACATGTCCGCGACTGCCGCGACCTCGCTCGGGTTCTCCGCGTCCACCTTCACGATGGCGAGCTCGCGCCGCACCGCGTCCGGGTCGAGTTCGCGCACCGAGATGACGGGGATGAGCTTCCGCAACTGCTTCTCGACCTGGTCGATGCCCGGGTCGGGCTCCTCGGTGACGACCGTGATGCGTGCACGGTCCGGGTCGTTCGTCGCGCCGACGGTCAGGCTCTCGATGTTGAACTGTCGGCGACTGAACAGGCTGGACACCTCCGAGAGCACGCCGGGCTCGTGCGTGACGAGCACGCTGATGACCGCACGACGCGGCTCGTGCTCCGCCTCGACCTCCGGGTCGACGCGGATGCCCTGCTTGTTCCGTCGACCCTGCGGCGTGGGACGTTCGTGCGGGAGTGGCCCCGCCAGTCCCTCGCGGCTCTCGTCCGTGTTCGCCCGGGGTGCGACGTCGTCGTGATGGGTCTCGCGTTCGGCGTTCTCGGTCGATTCGTCGCTCATAACTGATCCGCCTCCAGTGCGAACTGGCCGTTGTCACCGCCACTCGGCACCATCGGGTAGACGTTCTCCTCGGGGTCGACGCGGAAGTCCACGACTGCCGGCCCGTCGTACGCGAGCGAATCCTCGACGGCGTCCGCGACCTCGTCGTAGTCCTCGACCGTGATGCCCTTCGCACCGAACGCCTCCGCGAGCTTCGCGAAGTCCGGACACCAGCCGTACTCGGACGCGGAATGTCGTCCGTCGAAGAACGCGTCCTGCCACTGGCGGACCATCCCGATGTACTCGTTGTTCAGGACGGCGACCGTGACGTCGAGGTTCTCCCGGACCGCGACTGCGAGCTCCTGCATCGTCATCAGGAACGAGCCGTCGCCCTCGAACGCGACGACGGCCGCATCTTCCTTCCCTTCGGCGTCCGCGGCGACGCGCGCACCGATCGCCGCCGGGAGTCCGTACCCCATCGTCCCGAGGCCGTGAGAACTCACCCACGTCCGCGGTTCGGTGTACGTCCAGTACTGTGCCGCCCACATCTGGTGCTGGCCGACGCCGGTCGTCACGATGGCGTCGTCGCCGGTCGCGGCGTCGTACGCCTCCACGACGAACTGCGGCTTCACCGGTTCGTCCTCGGGCGCGGCGTAATCCATCGGGTACTCGGACTGCCACTGCTTGCAGGTCGCACGCCACTTCGTCGCCGGCGGCGTCTCCGTGACCGCGTCCTGTAGCTGTTCGAGTACCGTCCCGGCGTCGCCGATGAGCGGGTAGTCCGCCTGGACGTTCTTGCTTATCTCCGCCGGGTCGATGTCGACGTGCACGACCTCCGCGTCCGGCGCGAACGTCTCGATACCGCCCGTGAGCCGGTCGTCGAACCGGCACCCGACCGCGATCAGGCAGTCCGTGTGCGTGAGCGCCATGTTCGCGAACCCGGTGCCGTGCATGCCACCCATCTCCAGACTCAGTTCGTGGTCCTCGGGGAACGCGCCCATCGCGGGCATCGTCGTCACCACCGGGATCTCGTAGTCCATCGCGAACTCGCGAGCCTGCTCGCTCGCGGCTCCCTTGATGACGCCCCCACCGACGAGGAGGAGCGGCTTGTTCGCCGTCTCGATCGCTTCGGCCGCCGCCGCAACCGCGTCGTCCTCGGCGTGCTCGTGGACGTGGTACGTGTCCGGCGGCCGTGCCGGCCCCGGCTCCCGGTCCGTGTCCGCCTGCGTGACGTCCTTCGGGAGGTCGACGAGCGTCGGCCCGGGTCGTCCGGTCTCCGCGAGTGCGAACGCCTCGCCGACGTCGTCCCCGACGGACTCGGGCGACGACGCGAACGTGTTGTCCTTCGTGATCGGCGCGGTCACACCCGTCGTGTCCGTCTCCTGGAACGCGTCGTTCCCGACGAACTCCGTCGGCACCTGCCCCGTGAGGGCGACCATCGGGTCCGAGTCCATGTTCGCGTCCGCGATGCCGGTGACGAGGTTCGTCGCCCCCGGCCCCGACGTCGCCAGGCAGACGCCCGGCGACCCGGAGACGATCCCGTACGCGTCCGCGGCGTGCGCCGCCGCCTGCTCGTGGCCCATCATGTAGTGACGCATCTCGGAATCGTACACCGAGTCGTACACCGGCATGATGGCGCCACCCTGGACGCCGAACAGGTGCTCGACGCCGGCGTTCTCGAGAGCGCGCACGACCGAGTCCGCGCCCGTCCGAACGGGTGCTTTCGCGGGCGAACCCGCGGTCGACTCCTCGTCGGCTGGCGTCGATTCCGCGTCCGTCTCGGCGGTCGAGTCGGGGTCCGCGTCCGTCGTCGTCGCGTCCGGGTCGGGAATCGCCGCGCCGCCGTCGGTCGCCGTCTCCGTCGGATCGGTCACGAGCGACACCTCCGGGCCGGACTCGAACGCGGTCGTTGCGACTCACGAACGCTCGAACGCGGTCGTTGCGACTCACGAACGGGTCGCGTCCGAGAGCGTGTGCTGGTAGTTGGCGTGCGATACTGCCGTGTTTGGGGGTGCTGTGTCGCGGGCATCTGTCGGAATGTGTCGAACGGACTGCTTGGTGGGTGGTCGAACGATACGCAGGGCCGAAGGAGAGTGATTGTAGGGGCGCTTACGCCCCTACGATACCGATGGTCCGTACGACGATCCCGCCGCTCGCGGCGAAGCGCTCGCCCGCGACCGCGACGGTTGACTGCATGTGCTCCCCCGGTATGCGAGCGGTGCGTAAATCGTTTCCGGGCGTCGCAAGCGTTGCCGTCGCCCACCCGGGGGTGGGTCGACCGCTCGCCACCCCACCGGCCGCTCCGGGAGGGGGCTGTCGTACGGACCGCGTCGGTCACGCGCTGACCTCCTCGCTATCCTCGTCGCTGACGTCGGCGTCGCGCGCGAACCGCTCGACGTCCTGCATCGTCACGCGTTCGTCGTCGGCACCGCGGTCCTTCACGCGTCGCGTGACCTCCCGGACCTCGTCGTCGGTCGGGTCGAACCCGGCGTCGCGCAAGCGCTCACGGACGCTGTGCGCGCCCGTGTGCTTGCCCATCACCAGTTCGCGCTCCGCACCGACCATCTCCGGCGTCATCACGCCCGGCTCGAACGTGTCCGAGTTCTCGATGACGCCCGCCGCGTGGATGCCGGACTCGTGGCTGAACGCGTTCGCACCCACCACGGGCTTGTTCCCGGGGACGTCGATACCGGACTTCGCCTCGACCATCCGCGACAGGTTCGTGATACCCGTCGTGTCGATGCCGGTGTCGACCTGGTACAGCGACTCGACGGCCATCACGAACTCCTCGTACGCGGCGTTCCCGGCGCGTTCGCCGATGGAGTTCACGCTCACCTGTGCCTGGTCGGCACCGGCTTCGATGCCGGCGAGCGCGTTCGCGGTCGCGATTCCGAAGTCGTCGTGCGTGTGCACGTCGATCCGGGCGTCCGTGTGCGCGTCGACGACCTCGATCAGGTCGCCGAACCGGCTCGGGGTCGCGACCCCGCACGTGTCGGGGACGTTGATCCAGTCGACGCCCGCCTCGGTGACGGCTTCGACGATCTCGATCAGGTAGTCCTCGTCCGTGCGCGTCGCGTCCATCGGGGAGTACATCACTTCCGTCCCCGTCTCGGCGATGCGTTCGACGGCTTCGATGGAGCGTTGCTTCACGTCCGCTCGCGTCGAGTGCATGGAGTCCTCGATCTGGACGTCGCTCGTGCTCGCGAACACGTGGACCACGTCCACGCCCGAGTCGAGCGCCGCCTCGATGTCGGCGTCCACGACGCGCGCCAGCCCACACGTATCGGCGGTGGTGTGCTTGGCGATGTCGCGGACCGCTTCGAACTCCGCGTCGGAGTTCACCGGGAACCCCGCTTCGACGACGTGGGTGCCCATGTCGTCTAGCGCCGCTGCTATCTCTCGCTTGTCCTCGTAACTGAACGAAGTGCGCGGTGACTGTTCCCCGTCGCGCAGCGTCGTGTCGAAGACGCGCGCGGAATCGATCTCAGTCGTAGCGTCCAAAGTGCCCTTGAAGAACTCGACCGCCCTGACTGGTGTCAGAGCGAGGCATGTCGTTGTGAGACATCGTACCCCAACCCAGGCGAGAGGAGGTATTAAAGCGTTCCGCCCAGACAGTTCTTGCCAGCGCGCCGACCGGACGGTTCGCGAGCTCGAACGCTCGAAACCGCAAGCAGTAATCGTCTACGGTACTCCTTATACATCCTTGGTCGTTGCCGTGTGGTATGGTCTCAGACTGCGTTTGAACTATCGTGACGTACTTCGCTCCGAGCGCTCGGCGCGGCAACGAATCGAATCGGCGGTCGCCCGCGCACCCAGGCACCTCGCGACGCCACGCACCACGCCCTATGCGAGTCACACCGACGCCACGCACCACGCCCTATGCGAGTCACACTCTCACGTTCGCCCACCGTGGAATCGCCAACCGCCGTCCCCGGCGGACGAGTCGTTAAGAGGCTGCCGGACCAACGTCCTGTCATGGCAGACCCAGAAGTCATCCGACTGCTCAAGAAGTCCTACCAGGACGAGATCGAGACCGTGATGAACTACCAGACGAACGCGATCGTCCTCGACGGTGTCCGCGCCGAAGAGATCAAGGAGAGCCTCCAGACCGACATCCAAGAGGAACTCACGCACTCCCAGCAGATCGGCGAGCGCCTGAAGCAACTCGACGAAGCCCCGCCAGGGAGCGCCGAGTTCGAGTCGACCCAGCACGGCCTCCAGCCGCCCGAGGACACGACAGACGTCCTGAGCGTCATCGAGGGCGTCCTCGACGCCGAAGAGGACGCTATCGCGACGTACCGCGAACTCATCACCGCCGCCGAGGAAGCAGACGACCCCGTCACCGAGGACCTCGCCGTAACGCTGCTGGCGGACGAGGAAGCCCACCGTTCGGAGTTCCGCGGGTTCCGCAAGGAGTACAAGCAGGACTAACGCTCGCGGTTCTCGAACGTGCGCCTCGACGCGTCAGAGGGAGCCGTCCGCACCCATCTCGCGGACGGCGTCGGCGCGTTCGCGGATGCGTTCGAGGTCGCCCGCGTCGCGCTTGTCGTCGAGATGCGAGTACACGAGCCCCATCCGGTGGTTCGAGCGGAGACGGTCCTCGTGCTCGGCGAGGAAGTCCCAGTAGAGCGCGTTGAACGGACACGCGCGTTCACCCGTCGTCTCGTCGGGATCGTAGGCGCAGCCGGCGCAGTGATCGCTCATCCGCTGGACGTAGTTCGCCGAGGAGACGTACGGTTTCGTCGACAGGGCGTCGCTCCCGAACGTCCCCATGCCGACGACGTTCGGCGTCGTCACCCAGTGGTAGGCGTCGACGAACCCGAGGTGGAACCAGTCGTTGAGGTCGCCGGGGTCGACGCCGTACGTCGTCGCGAAGTTCGAGAGCACCATCAGCCGCTCGATGTGGTGCGCGTACCCGCGCTCCCGGACGTGCCCGACCGCTGCCTCGAGACACGCCATCTCGGTGTCGCCCGTCCAGTACGCCTCCGGGAGGGCCTCGGTGGCGTCGAGCTGGTTCGCCGCCGCGAGCCCGGGCATCTCTCGCCGGTAGACGTGCCGGACGAACTCGCGCCACCCCAGTAGCTGGCGGACGAACCCCTCGACGCTCGCGATCTCGACGTCGTCGCGATCCTCGTACGCGTCGATCGCGGTCTCGATGCACTCCTCGGGGTCGAGCAATCCGACGTTTATCGCGGGCGAGAGCAGGGCGTGGTTCAGCGACCACGAGCGCTCGACCATCGCGTCCTGGTACGGACCGAATTCGGGGAGGCGGTCGGCGACGAACGCGTCGAGTTCCGCGAGCGCGCCCTCGCGCGTGACCGGCCACCGGAACGGTGCGAGGTCCGCGCCGCCGCCGGGCGTCTCGCCACCGTCGACGATGGTGGCACCGTTGGCCACTTCGGGCCACGTCTCGAACTCGTTCGCCACGCGCTCGGCGACCTCGCGGACGACGTCGTCGTCGCCGACGTCGAGGTCGGGCGGGTCCGGGAACGCGACCTCGGACCGCGGGAACTCGCGGTTCTCGTCGTCGAAGTTCCACTCGCCACCGACCGGGTTGCCGTCGTCGTCGACGAGGTGGCCGGTGCGCTCGCGCATCCACCGGTAGAAGTCCTCGTGACGGAACGACTCGGGGTCGTCGCCGTACTTTTCGGCGGCCCAGTCGTCGAACGCCGCGGGCGAGCACAGGTATCGGTCGTTCTCCGCGACGAGCAACCGAGCGTCCGGGTCGGTCGCCGAGTCCGCGGCGACGGTCGCGCGAGCGCTCGCGAACCGGTCGAGGAGCGCCTCGCCGGCGCCGTGACTCGCGGGCCGCATCGTCTCGAGGTCCTCGCCGGGGTGTGCGTCGAGGTGCGCACGGAATCCGGCTTCGAAGTCCGGGACGCGATGGTAGTCGACGTCGAACCCGCGCTCCCGCAGGCGATCGCGGAGGTGCCCCATCGCGGCGAACACGAGCACGAGCTTCTGGGGGTGATAGCGCTTCCGGCGCGCGAACCCGGCCGCCTCGACGAACACCACCCTGTCCTCGCCGGGGGTAGCGTCCGCGAGCGGGCCCACGCGCGTCGACAACTGGTCGCCCAGCACGAGCACAGCCATACCTCCTGTTGGGCCGGACGGGTGTTAGCCCTCGGGCCGACGCAGTTGGGTATCCACGAGAGCGAATGACACCCCGGAGATAGGTTTAACCCGGTCCTGGGCGAGCAAGCGCGTATGCCCGACTTCGTCACGCCACCGCCGGTCGAACGCGGCGACCGCGTCGCCGTCGTCGCCCCGGCGTCGACGAACCCCGAGTTCGCGAGTCACGTCTACGAGCGCGGCCGCCAGCGGATGCGCGACGTCTTCGACCTCGACCCCGTCGAGTACCCGACCGCGACCGCCGACCCCGAGTGGCTCGCCGAGCACCCGCAAGCGCGCGCCGAGGACGTCATGGACGCGTTCCGCGACCCCGATATCTCTGCGGTGATCGCGAACATCGGCGGACACGACCAGATCACTGTCCTCCCGTACCTCGACGCCGACGTCCTCCGCGACCACCCGACGCGGTTCTACGGGTGGTCGGACAACACGAACCTCGCCTGCTTCCTCTGGAACGAAGGCATCGTCTCGTTCTACGGCGGGTCGACGCTCACCGAGTACGCGATGGACGGCGAGATGTTCGACTACACCGTCGAGTACCTCGAGCGCGCGCTGTTCGAGGACTCGCTCGGCGAGTGGACCGAAGCGGACGCGTTCACGGACGAACCCGGCGACTGGGAGGACCCAGAGAGCCTCGAGGAGCCACGCGAGACCGAGGCCACCGACGGCCGGACGTGGCGGGGCGGCGACGACCCCGTCACCGGCCGCGTCTGGGGCGGCTGCTACGAGGTGCTCGTCGAGCAGTTCCTCGCCGACCGGTACGTTCCCGACGACAGCGAACTCGACGGGACGATCCTGGCACTGGAGACGAGCGAACTCGTCCCCGACCCCGACGTCGTCCAGGCGAACCTGCGTGCGCTCGGCGAACGCGGACTTCTAGAGCGCTTCGACGGCGTCCTCGTCGGACACGCCGCCGCCCGCAGTCACGTCGAGGACAACCCAAAGGAGTGGCGCGAGGAGTACCGCGAACGCCAACGAGACGCCATCACGACCGTCTTCGAGCGCTACAATCCCGACGCGCCACTCGTCCTCGACTGCGAGTTCGGGCACACCTACCCGACGTGCCCCATCCCCATCGGCGGCCGAGTCGAGATCGACCCACGCGAGGAGACCATCCGGTTCACCTGAACGTTCGGTCCCCGCGACCTATGCGTTCGCCCGTGCACCTCGAACGTGGTCGACGCAGCGGGCGGCGGTGTACCCGGCCGCGAACGGTGGAACTGTGAGGGCGAGCCCGACCGCCGCGTAGACGACCGCGTACACTGCTGGCGTGCCGGGACCTCCCGGGTAGAACCCGAGCAGCAACTGCGAGTAGACGACGAGTATCGGGTTCGTGACGACGAGAACGGGCAGGTTCTCACGTCGATACCCGAAAACGAGTGACGGTGCGGCGAGCACGAGAACCGGCAGGAGGAACGTCGTCCCCGACTGGAACGCGTCGCCGAGGGCGAGTGCGAGCGTCGTCAGAGCGAGGGTCTGTGCGAGGACGACCACCACGCTGGCAGCGCCGAAGAACCGCCCCGCAGGCGCATCCGCATCGAGCATGCGGGATTCGACCGGGGGAGTCAGCTTAATTCCTGCGGTGGTCTCGCGCACAGCCCCGACGCCACAGTGAACCGCCTTCCCGAGCGCTCAGTCGTCGCCGTTCCCGTTGTGCTCCGCGAGGGCCTCCTCGCGCAACCGTTCGCCCTGATCGGACTCGATGGAGAGCGACGGCACTTCCACGGGGTCTCCGTCCTCGTCGATCGCGACGAACACCATGTAGCTCTCCGTCGTGAGCTCGGTCTCGCCGGTGCGGAGGTTCTCGCGGAACACCTTCACGCGCACCTTCACACTCGTCCGACCCGCGTCGAACACGTACGCCTCGACGAGTGCCGCGTCCCCTTGCGGGATCGGGGCGCGGAAGTTCGTCTGGTCCATGCGCGCGGTCACGCACTGTTGGCCCGCGAACCGCATCGCGCTCATCGCGCCCACCTCGTCCATCCACATCATCACGTTCCCACCGTGCGCGGTCTCCAGAACGTTCGCATCGTTCGGGTTCACGATGTGTCGATTCCGGATGTGCGTGTCCATCAACGTCGGCATACCCCCCACTTTCGCGGGTAGCCTGTTGAGGGTGTCGAGATGCATTACGCGACAGCCTGACACCACGCGCCGGGCAGTACGTCGGTACGCACCTGGTACGCGATGACGACCAGCAAACCAGGATGCTCCCGACGGGCTGCGACGATCAGACCCCGAACGCCCAGAACGCCCCGACGTGCTCGGACGTCCTCGCTCGCTGCAGTCCGCGTCGCTCCCCACGTTCGCTCGCGGGAACGTCGCGACGCCCCCCGAGCACGCCGCCCCTTTCAGTCCCACCCAACCGCGACCGCACCGCACCGCGACCGCACCGCTCCGCACCGCACCGCTCCGTGACCGCACCGCTCCGTGACCGCACCGCTCCGCGACCGTACCGCTCCGCGACCGCACCGCGCCCTGCCCTCCCCCTGCTCACGGCACGCGCAGTTCCGCGCGCGCCGCTCGCGGCCCGACGGTGAGCGATGCCAGTTGTCGCATCCGGTTGGCGTGCGTGCTCTCGCGGCGCGGTGAGCGAAGCGAGGCGTGCCGCGGCGAACCCGCGCGAGGGATGCCGACCGAACGCAGTGAGGGAGGCATCGGCTGGGGAGGACGAGGCGCGGTGCGGTGCGGTCGCGGAGCGGTGCGGGACTCAATTTGTATCGGCAACAGTCGCGGTCGCAGTGCTGGACGGGGCGAGTTCTGTTCGAATCGAATCTATGGCGCGGATACGAGACGCCGAGAAAGGGTACTGTCGCGAATCCGGAGCGAAGAACGCAGTGTGCTGGACTAGTCGAGCGCGTACTCCATCGCTTGCTGGAGGTCGGCCTTCTGGTCCTCGACGTGCTCGATGCCGACGCTCGCTCGCACCAGGCCGTCCGTCAACCCCGCTTCGAGGCGTTCCTCGCGTGGAATCGCGGCGTGCGTCATCGGCGCGGGTTGCTCGATGAGGCTCTCGACGCCACCGAGGGACTCCGCGAGCGTGAACACCTGCGTCGCGCTCACGAACTCGCTCGTCTCGTCGAGCGAGGCGTCGAGTTCGAAGCTAATCATCCCGCCGAAGTCGTCCATCTGTCTGGCGGCGACGTCGTGCCCCGGATGCGATTCCAGGCCGGGATAGTAGACGGTGTCGACGCGGTCGTGGTCGTCGAGCCACGAGGCGAGTTCGCGCGCGTTCTCGCAGTGACGGTCCATCCGCACGGGGAGCGATTTGGTCCCCCGCAGGACGAGGAAGCAGTCGAACGGCCCCGGGGTCGCGCCGACGGAGTTCTGGTAGAACCCGAAGCGCTCGTCGAGGTCGGCGTCGTCCGTGACGAGCGCACCGCCGACGACGTCGCTGTGCCCGCCGAGGTACTTCGTGAGCGAGTGCGAGACGATGTCCGCGCCGTACTCGAGGGGGCGCTGGAGGTACGGCGTCGCGAACGTGTTGTCGATCGCACAGAGCGCGTCGTAGTCGTGCGCGACGTCGCTCGCCGCGTCGACGTCGACGATGCTCATCAGCGGATTCGTCGGGGTCTCCAGCCACAGGAGTTCGGTGTTTTGACGCATCGCCGCGTCGATCTCGTCGACGTCGGTCATGTCCACGAACGTGAACTCGACGTCGTACTTCTCGTACACCTGCGTGAAGATGCGGTGCGTGCCGCCGTAGACGTCCTCGCCCGTGACGACGTGGTCACCGGATTCGAGGAGGTTCAGGACGGTGTTGATCGCGCCCATCCCGGAGGAGAACGCACGGCCGTAGTCGCCGCCTTCGAGGCTCGCGAGGTTCGCCTCCAGGTCCGTCCGCGTCGGGTTCCCCGTGCGCGAGTATTCGTACCCGCGATGCTCGCCGGGCGCGTCCTGCTCGTACGTCGAGTTCGCGTGGATCGGCGTCATGAGCGCGCCCGTCTCCTCGTCGGGTTCCTGGCCCGCGTGGATGCTCCGCGTCTCGAATCGGAAGCCGTCGTCGTCCATACTCCAGGCCTCGGCGGCCTCGCAGGAGACTCTTGCGTTCGCAGGTCCGCGGGCGAGTGATGCGATTCCACGGCGACGCGGCGTTCACCGCGAACGATACCTCGCGTGGCCCCGGTCCGTGCCAACGATACACGTGCTCCCGGGAGGTTCTTGACTGTCGCCCGTGCGGTTCGAGGTATGACCGACGAAGCGAGGGAGTGGTGGAACGCGTGGGCGGACGAGTTCCAGCGCGAGGGCGACATCGACGTCGCCGTCGCGTTCGGTCCGGGAGCACCACCCGGGGACGACCTCGGACTGCTCGGTGACGTCGCGGGCGAGCGGGCCATCGAACTCGGCTGTGGTGGCGCACAGTTCGGACTCGCGGTCGCCGAACGTGGCGCGAACGTCACGGGCGTCGACATCTCCGACGCACAACTCGCGCACGCTCGCGAGAACGCCGACGAACGCGACGCCGACGTCGACCTCGTCCAGGGGAGCGTCACCGACCTCGACGGGTTCGACGACGAATCGTTCTCGCTCGCGTTCTCCGCGTTCGCGCTCCAGTGGGTCGAGGACCTCGAGGCCGCGCTCGCCGAAGCGTACCGCGTCCTCGAACCCGGCGGCCGACTCGTCTACAGCGTCGACCATCCGTTCTACAAGACGATAGATTCCGAGACGCACGAGCCAGCGCGGAGCTACTTCTCGGAGGAACCGCGGCGCGCGTACAGCGAGCGGTTCGACGCGGAGATGGTCATCTACTCGCGGGGCATCGGCGAGACCGTCTCCCTGCTCGTCGACGTCGGCTTCGACGTCGAGGCGATACGAGAACCCGGGTACGAGGACCCCGACGCGTACGAGAACGCGTTCGGGAGTTTCGAGCCGGAACTGATGGCGAAGGTCCCGCCGACGGTCGTCTACGCGGCCCGGAAGCCCGAACGATGACGGTCGAGAGCTTCGACGACGGCGTCGACGGCTACCACGACGTCGCCGACCAGCTCCGCTCGTACCTCCTGTCGCGTGCGGGCGACGCACTCGAGCAGAACTGCGCGGGCAACTGCGAGCGCGTCCGGGAGGCGTTCCTCGAGGCCGTTGGCGGCCTGCCAGAGCGCCCCGAACCGCTCCCGGTCGATCACGCCGGCACTGTCGACCGCGAGGGGTACACTGTAGAGCGCCTCGTCTTCGAGGTGCGCCCGAACTATCACGTCACCGCGAACTGCTACGTGCCCGCTGGCGAGGGCCCGCATCCCGCCGTCCTGCTCTATGCTGGCCATCATCCGTTCCCGAAGGTCGACCCGGAGAACCAGCGAGCGTGCATCGACCTCGCGACCAACGGGGTCGTCGCGCTCTGCTTCGACCCGCCGGGCGTGGGCGAACGCGAGCAGTACCCGGACGCGGCCGCGGACCCCGACGCGGTCGATGCCGCTGACGGACTCGACGAGGGCGTCCACCCCGTCTTCCATGGTTCGGGCGTGTACGCGCACTCGCTGGCGGGCCAGCAGGCGAACTACGCGGGCGGGAACGTCGCGCGCTGGTTCGTGCACGAGGCACTGTGCGCGCTCGACTACCTCGAGTCCCGCGGCGACGTCGACGCGAGCCGACTGGGCGTCACCGGCACGAGCGGCGGCGGCATGCTCGCGGTCTACGTCGGCCTCGTCGACGACCGCCCCGTCGCGCTCGCGCCCTGTTGCTGGGTCTGCGAGCGCGAGCACTCGATGCGCGCCGGCTTCCCCGTCGACCACGAGCAAGTGCTCCACGGTGCGATCCCCGGCGGGTTCGACGTGACCGATCTCGCGAGAGCGCTCGCGCCGACGCCACTGTGCGTGGGCGCGGCCCGCTCGGACTTCTTCCCCATCGAGGGCGTCCACGACGCCTTCGAGCGCGTCGAGCGCGCGTACGCGGCACGCGACGCCGCCGACGCCTGCGAACTCCGCGTCGCCGACACCGGACACGCCGCCGTCCGCGAAATTCCCGGCGTCCTCGACTTCCTCACCGCGGAACTCGCCGACCGAAACTTCGAGCCGACCTGCGACGACGACCCCGTCGAGTCACTCGACGACCACGAGTACCTCCTCGACCGCGACCGCCTCCAGTGCACGCCCACCGGGAGTGTCCGCGAGACCTACGCCGACGAACGCACCCTGACCGACCTCGTCGCCGACGAACTCGTAGATTCCGAGTCGGGAGAGGCGGCGGTCGACGCGGACGCCATCGGCGAGCGCGTTCGCGACCGACTCGGCGTCGACCGCGACCACCCGCTCCATCCGCGCACCGTCGCGACCGACGAACACGACGGGCTCGCCGTCGAACGCGTGTTCTGGAAGAGCGAGTACGACCCGGACGTGGTCGTCGCGGGCGTCCTCGTCGCCGACTCGGAGCAGGGCTCGCGCACGGGCGGCGACCGCGAGGTGAGCGCGCCAGCGGTCGTCCTTTTCGAGGACGGCACCGCGGAACTCCCCGAGCGCAGCGACGAACTCGCGGCGCTCGCACGCGAACACGGCACCGCGCTCGCCGTCGACCCGCGCGGCGTCGGGGCAACCTGCCAGCGCCCGACCCCCGCGACCTGGGGCGACCCCGACTACGACGGCGTCTACGGCACCACGCACGCGCTCGCCGCCCACGCCGCACTCCTCGGCGATTCGCTGTTCGGGATGCGCGTCCACGACGCACTGACCGCAGTCCGGTTCCTCCGCGACCGGACGGGCGCGAGCACGGTCTCGGTCCTGGGCGACGGTATCGGCGCGTACCACGCGCTCTACGCTGCCGCCGCAGCACCCGACGACGCCGCCAGCGTCACCCACCTCGGCGACAGCCCACTGCGGTCGTTCCGCGAGCGCGCCACCACCGCAGACGCCGGATTCGACCCACGACTCGACTGTCACGACGTCCTCGACTGCGACGTCCCCGACGTCGTCGACGCACTCCGAACCCACGGCGTCCACGTGCGAGTCCCGGGGTACTGACCGCGCCCGCGAGTCCGAACGCGCCACCGAGGAGCGCGTAGCTGACGGTCCGGCCGACGTTGAACAGGAGGTGCTGGCGGATCTCCCGGAACGACGCCAGGCCGCCGTCGTTGTGGCCGCTTGCACCGCCGTCGAACTCGGTCGCGTACATCGTCACGAGCGGGCCGCACATCCCGAGGCAGTGTGCACCCCCGAGGAGGCCGACGAGGAAGAACGTCGATAGCTCCAGTTGTTCGGTCGAGACGACGCCGCCGTGGAGCACCACTCGCGCGAGCGACGGCACGGCGTCGACGAACGCCGTACCGCCAACGCCCCACGGTATCACGTCGATGCCTCCAGGTTCGAGTGCATCGCCGCGGAACTCGGGGAGGACCGGACTTGAACGCCCGATCCGAGTCTCATACCGCGGGAACGTCCTGCTGGGGTTTCTACAGGGTGTTTTCGACGGATGCACCAGACCGAAGAAGTACCCGGTCCCCCGAGTTTCTCGCATGGATCGACGCACGTTCCTCTCGACGGTGGGTGCGACCGGTGCGGTCGGTGCCACGACCGGACTCGCCGGTTGTCTGTCCAGCATCGGCCTCGGCGACGCGAACCCGGACGTCGTCCTCGGCGAACCCGACCGCCCGTTCGACAGCGAGGACGTCCCCTACCCGGCGTGGGGCGAGCGCGTCCCCGCAGTCGAACTCCCCGCGCCGGTCGACGGCGGCACCGTCGCGTTCCGGGACGCCGACGTCCCAACGCTCGCGACGTTCTTCTACAGTCACTGCAACACCATCTGTCCCGTTCTCATCTCGACGCTCCGCAACGTCCAGACGCACGCCGCGAACGAGGGCTACCCGGACGACGTCGCGTTCTACCCGGTGACGTTCGACCCAGAGCGCGACACTGCCGGTCGACTCGACGAGTACGCCGAGCAAATGAACGTCGACGCGGATGCCGCGAACTGGACGTTCCTCCGGCCGGCGTCGACCGCACGGGCGAAGGCGGTCGTCGACGAACAGTTCGGCGTCGCGTTCGAACGCACGCACCCCGAGGACATGGACATGTACATGTTCAACCACGGGTCGCTGACGGTGCTCGTGAACCGCGACGGCTACGTCGAACGCGCGTACACGTCGACGTCGCCGGACGAAGAACGAATCATCGAGGACCTCCGCGAGGTGCGCGAGGCGTGAACCGACGACGATTCCTCGCCGCCGCCAGCGGCGTCGGACTCACCGCCGGGAGCGCTTACGTCGCCACCGAAGGACTCCCGGGGACGGACGCCGACGCAGCGCTCCCGCGACGCGTGGAGACGCTCGACGCCCCCGGGTCCACGGGCGGCGAAGCGACCGTTCCGACGCCCGATGCGGTGACCGTCGTCGACCTGTTCGCGACGTGGTGTGCGCCCTGCGACGACCAGCTCGCGATCATCGACCGCGTCCGCGGCGAGTACGACGACGTCTCGTTCGTCTCCGTGACGAACGAACGCCTCGGCGACACCCTCACCCGCGAGGACCTCGTCGCGTGGTGGCGCGAGCACGGCGGCGCGTGGACGCTCGGCGTCGACCCGGGCAGCGACCTGCTCGCCGCGTTCGGCGCGAACGGTCTCCCGTACGTCGCCATCGTCGACGCCGACGGCACCGTCGCGCACGGCCAGAGCGGGCTGATGGACGCCGACGAACTGCGAGCGCGACTGGACGCGCTCGCCTGACGTGGCGGGGACAACGCTCGCCGGAGCGCTCGCGTTCGCCGCGAGCGCCGGCCTCGCGACGTTCTTCGCGCCCTGTGCCTTCCCGCTCCTCCCGGGATACGTCGGGTACTACCTCCACGAGAGCGACGCCGACAGCCGCGCGCTCCCTGCTGCGACCGCCGGTGCGTTCGGCGCGCTCTCCACGCTCGTCGTCGTCGCCGTCCTCGTGCTCGCCGTCGGTCGACCCGTCCGCGACGCGCTCCCCGCGCTCGAACCCGTCATCGGGGTCGCCCTGGTCGCGTTCGGTGTGCTTGCGCTCGCCGGTCGCGGCCCCGAACTCGTTCCACGACTCCCCGCGCGACCCTCCTCGGTCCTCGGGGTCGGCGTCTTCGGTTCGGTGTACGCCGTCGCGGCCGCCGGGTGCGTCGTCCCGCTGTTCGTCGGCGTCCTCGCACAGGCGCTTGCGCTCCCCGTCGCGTCGAGTGCACTCGTCGTCGTCACGTACGCTCTCGGCGTCGCACTCCCCCTCGTCGGCGTCACCCTCCTCGCCGGAGCGGGCGTCGACACCTGGCGGAACGCCGGCCGCTACGCGGGTCGCATCCAGCAGGTCGCCGCCGTCGTCATGATCCTCGCCGGACTCGCGCAGACGTACCTGGCCTGTGTCGCGTACGGCGTCCCGTAGCGCGCCACCGGGAGCGTTCCGCGTCCGCACCGCCACGGACCCCCGGCCGCTTTGTGCCCCGTCGCGTACGTCGGCGACGGCGTCGCGGCGTACGACGCGCTCTACGCCGCCGCGGACGAGGGCGGCGTCGCGAACCTCCAGCTCGACCGCGAGCCGGTGGCGTTGCGCGAGCGCGCGACCGACGCCGACCACGGCTTCGACCCGCGACTCGACTGTCACGACGTCCTCGACTGCGACGTCACCCTCCTACTCGATTCGCTCGACGGCGCCGGGGTTCGCGTCGACGGCTTCCCGGAGACCGACCGATGAAGGCGTCCGTGGTGCACGCGGCTCCACGGGCTTCACGATGGAATCGGTCGCGTTCGTCCGGGCCTGCGGCGGTCTGACCACGACCGTCCCGTCGTCCATCTCGACGGACGCCTCGGCGACGAACGCGTCCGCCCCGGCGACGAGGGCGACGACCGTCTCGTTGACGCGGACGAGTTCGAACGCGGCGTCGGTCGTCCCGTTCGCCGCGGCCGCTCCCACGTGGGCGTCCATCGCCGACGCGAACTCGTTCGCCTCGCCGGGGTCGTCCCATCGAGTCACCCACACGCGGTTCGTCTCGGACCCGTTCCCGTACCTGACGAGTCTGTCGTTCCCCCAGCCGGTCGCCGCACGGTCTGCGCGCTCGTCGCTCAGGTAGGTCGTCAGGACGGCGTACGTCCAGAGCTCTCCCTGTCGCGTATAACCCGTTGGGAGTCCCGCGGTCGTCACGGTCCACTCCTCGGTGCCCGTGGGAGACACTGCGAGGGGGCGAGCGGGCTCCGTTCCCGGGTCGAGGCCGTGCCTGATCTGTTCGGTCGTCATCGGCGGGTTCTCGTAGATGGCAGTGAGTTCGTCGGGCGAATCGATCCGGTCCTCGATGTACCGGGCACCGACGCAGTACTGGTCGAGAGCGAGCTTCGTCGCTGGCGCGCCCTCGTCGTACGCCGTACAGACCGACGTCTGCTGATTCCGGACGCCTTCGTACCGCTTGGCATACTCCTGAGTCACGTACACGGCTGCACCCTCCGTCACTGCCTGCGCGGCATGTGCAGACGATGCCGACGTAACGCCCCTGACCGTCCGGTACGAATCGAGCTGGAACTGGATCGAGTGGGCGTACTCGTGAACGAGGAAGGTTCCAACGTCGCGACGACCCGCGGCCTCGAACAGCGTCAGTTCGACGACGCCATCCCTGCTCGCTCGTCCACTCACTGGTGGTATCTCATCTCGAGTTGCGTTCGACACCCCCAGCACGCGCGCGAACCGACCGGGTGTCGAAACCACAGGGCCGCGCGAGTCCTCTCGGCTCACCGAAAGGTAGGGACTGGTAGCCTCCACCGACAGGAGTGCCTCGACGTTACTGAATACTTCCGCCTCGTCGATATCGAGCGGCACGTCATCCCCTGGCACTTCCTGGGTCGTGGCCGTCTCTGCTTCCTGGGTCGTGGCCGTCTCTGCTTCCTGGGTCGTGGCCGTATCCACTCCCGCCGCCGTTCCGGGCGAGCTTTCTGATTCGAGCGTCGCTCGCTCCGTCTCCTGCACTGGGCTCGCACAGCCGGCTATCAGCATCAAGGCTACGACGCAGAGGGTCTGGAACCGGTTCATATCATTTTGGCCTGATGTTAACCCAGAGTCATACCTTACTTGAATATTGATATCTAATAATATCGATGATAATTGCTCTTTCGTATAAACTTCTAATAACCGATGGAGTTCCTCCAAGGTTCCATCCCTCCCATCTGCGCAACCACCACCGACCGGGTCGTCTTTATGGCCTGCGACGAATGCCAGAACGATGGGTAACGCAGACCTGCGCGACCTCGCGACCATCGAGGAGGTGCCCTGGGACGAACTCGACCCGGGGGTGGTGGCGGTGGACGCGCACAACTGGCTGTACCGGTACCTGACGACGACGGTTCGGTTCACGAACGAGTCCGTGTACACCACGAGCGCCGGTGACGAGGTCGCGAACCTCGTCGGAATCGTACAGGGGCTCCCGAAGTTCTTCGAGCACGACCTGACGCCGGTGTTCGTGTTCGACGGCGGACCCTCGGAGTTGAAGGCCGACGAGATCGCCGAGCGCCGCGAGGCCCGCGAGAAGCTCGAGGACCAACTCGAGGACGCCCGCGAGGCGGGCGACGCGACGGAGGTCGCGCGACTGGATTCGGCGACCCAGCGGCTCACGGACGTCATCCAGGAGACGAGCCGAGGGCTCCTCGAACGCCTCGACGTCCCCGTCGTCGAAGCGCCCGCCGAGGGCGAGGCGCAGGCCGCGCACATCGCCAAGCGCGGGGACGCGGACTACGTCGGGACCGAGGACTACGACGCGCTCCTGTTCGGCGCACCCGTCACGCTCCGCCAGCTCACGAGCAAAGGCAACCCCGAGCGGATGCGCCTCGAGGAGACGCTCGACGATCTCGGCCTCACTCGCGAGCAACTCGTCGACGTCGCCATCCTCTGTGGCACCGACTTCAACGACGGCGTGCACGGCTACGGCCCGAAGACCGCACTGAAGGCGGTGCGCGAGCACGGCGACCTCTGGAGGGTCGTCGAAGCCGAAGACGTCGTCGTCGAGAACGCCGACCTCGTCCGCGAACTGTTCTTCAACCCGAACGTCACCGACGACTACGCGTTCGACACCACCATCTCGCCGGACGTCGACGCCGCGAAAGCGTACGTCACCGACGAATGGGGGGTGCCCGCCGACGAGGTCGCACGCGGGTTCGAACGCATCGACGAGGGCCTCACACAGACCGGACTCGACGACTGGGCGTGACTCGCCAGCGAATCGGGCCTGACTCGGGTTCGTGGGGCGCACCCGGGCGTCGACTCGAACCCGAGTCACGCGTTTTGAAGGCCGTCGAGCGATAGGACCCGGTATGGAAGTACTTCACGAGCGCGTTCGGCTCCAGTGGGCGTTCCGCGCACTCGTTCTCGCGGCCGTGATCGCCGGCGTGGCGTTCGGTGCGACGTTCGTCGTCCCGATCCCACGCGCCGTTCCGGTCGTCGTCGGACTGTTCACGCTCGTCGCCGTTCTCGGCATCGCGCACGCGTTCGCGCTCTACCGCGACTGGCGGTTCGACCTGGAAGCCGACGCCCTCTACCTCGAACGCGGCGTCGTCACGCGCGTCGAGACCGCCGTGCCGTACGTGCGCGTCCAGCACGTCGACACCCAGCGCAATCCTCTGGACAGACTGCTCGGGCTCTCCACGGTCGTCGTGTACACCGCCGGGTCGCGCGGTGCGGACGTCTCGGTGCCTGGACTCACGGTCGAGCGAGCTCGAACGCTCCGGAACGAACTCCGCGAACTCGCCGTCGACGCTGAACCCGAAGACGCCGTCTGACCATGCGCCGACTCCACCCCCTCACCGCCGTCTCGCGCGCCATCTCGCTTGGCATCGCCGCCGGGTTCGTCGCGACGACGCTCCTCCCGGTCGTCGTCGCGCAACTCGACGCCTCGATCACGCTCCCGGCGTTCCTCGGCGTCGTCGCAGCCCTCCTGGGCGCCGGCTACGGCTACCTCTCCTATCGCCGGTTCACGTACGAACTCACGGACGAAACGTTCGACCTCGGGAAGGGCGTGCTCGCGCGTACCGAACGCGAGATCCCGCTCGGTCGCGTCCAGAACGTCGACGTCCAGCAGTCGCTCTTCCAGCAACTGTTCGACGTCGCCGTCGTCCGCATCGAGACCGCCGGCGGCGGTAGCACGGAGGCGACGCTGTCCTACGTCGCCGTCAGCGAAGCCGACCGCCTCCAGCGCGGCATCCGCGACCGCCGCGCGGCACTCGCCGGCGACGACGACGCCGCCACCGCTGCCGGCGCGACAACGGTCGAGACCGGAGGCGAGCAAGCCGTCGACGCTGGAGGCGAGCAAGCCGTCGACGCCGGACCCGAGTCAGCGGTCGACGCGACCGGTCCGACGGACGCGACCGCGACCGGTTCGACGGACGCGACCGCGACCGACGGCCCCGACGCTGGCGCTCCGCCGGACGCGACGACGGGCGTCGACGACGGTCCGGGTGGCGTTCGAACGCCACCCGCACCTGACGTCGGTCGCGGCGACGAGAGGGAGGTCGAGCGACTCGTCGAACTGAAGTTCACCGACCTGCTCGTGCTCGCGGTCACGAACTTCAAGATCGGGTCGCTCGTCTTCCTGTTCTTCGGTGCGCCGTTCTTCGCGGACGTGGCGACGGACGTCCTGCTCGCCGCCGCCGGGCCGTTCGGCGGTCCGGAATCGCTCGATACGAGTCAGATGACGCCGAACGACTACTTCGTGCTCGGTGGCGTCGCCGGCCCGCTCGTCGCCGTCCTCGGGTACGTCGTGAGCGCGCTCGTCGCCGTTCAGGAGTACTACGGGTTCGAACTCGGTCGCCGCGGGAACGACCTCGTGTACGAACGCGGCCTCCTCCAGCGGTACAACGGCTCCATCCCGACCGACAAGATCCAGACGCTCACCGTCACCGAGACCGCGCCGATGCGCTGGCTCGGGTACGCTGCCCTGGGCGTCGAGACCGCGGGGTACTCCGGCGGCGGTGGAGAAGGCGGCAGTCAGGCCGCGATTCCGCTCGCATCCCGGGCGCGCGTGGTCTCGCTCGCCGACGAACTCTTCGGGTACGAGGACGTCGCCCTCGAACGCCCCCCGAAGCGCGCCCGCACCCGGTACGCGTTCAGGTTCACCATCGCCGTCCTTGCGGGCGTCGCGCTCGCGTACGGCGTCTCGATGCTCTTCCCGTCGTTCACGCTCTGGTACGTGCCCGCCGTCGCACTCCTCGGGGTTCCCGCGGCCGCGCACCTCAAGTGGAAACATCGCGGCTGGGCGCTCTGCGACGACCACGTCGTCGTCCGGAGCGGGTTCTGGCGTCGCCGCACGCACGTCGTTCCCTACTATCGCCTCCAGACCGTCGTCAGCGAGGCGACGGTGTTCCAGCGTCGTCGCAACCTCGCCTCCCTCATCGCCGACACCGCCAGTTCCGCGACCATCGGCGCGGCGTCCGCGACCGCGTACGACCTCGACGACGGCACCGTCCACGACCTCCAGCGCGAACTCCGCGACCGCCTCCAGGCGCACCTCCACGACTCGCCCGCGGAGTGACCGTCGAACTCGCTTCTCACGCGTCGATGCGGTCGGTCGTCTCGCCGCGAGCGCGACCGTATCGTGCGGCGACGGCGTCCAGTTCCGCCTCGTACGCCCTGTCGAGTCGCCGTAGCTCCCCACGGCCCGCGTCGGTGAGAACCCAGTCGGTGACGCGTGCGTCTCATGAGTCCGCGTGACGACCGGCCGACCGCCATCTAGCCCCGGGATCGTTTCGGTCGACAGCCAACGCTATCCAGTCGAACGGACCTCAAGTCGAACGAATCGGAGAAACGAGAACGGACCGCAGACCGAACGTGACCGAGCGCTCAGACGCGACTGCCGAGCGCTTCGACGTTCTCCAGCGACCGGTTCTTCACCGCTTCACCGGTCTTCGCGTCGAACAGGTGGATGGCGTCCTCCGGGATGTGCGCCACCACCGGCTGACCCGACTCCACCTTCTGCATCCCACCGACGGTCACGACGAACGTCGCCTCGTCCTCGCCCGCATTCCCCTCCGAATCGAACGTCAAGTAGACGGAGTTCTCGTCACCCATCGGCTCGACGACGTCCACGACCGTATCGAACTCGTGCACGTCCGACCCGGAGTTCGACAACGTCACGTCCTCGGGTCGAATCCCGAACCGGAGTTCCGTCCGGTCGCCGATCATCTCCAGCGTCTCGTCGCTCAACTGGTACGTGAAGTTCTCCGCACGCAACTGGTTGCCCTGGACCTCCACGTCGAAGAAGTTCATCGACGGATCGCCGATGAATCCCGCAACGAACTCGTTCGCCGGCTCGTGATAGCACTCCAGGGGCGTCCCTGCCTGCTGGAGGCGACCGTCGTCGAGCACCGCGATGCGGTCACTCATCGTCATCGCCTCCGTCTGGTCGTGGGTCACGTACACCGTCGTCACACCCAGGTCCTCCTGGATGCGCTGGAGTTCCGTCCGCATCCGCGACCGCAACTTCGCGTCGAGGTTCGACAACGGCTCGTCCATCAGGAACACCTCGGGGTCGCGAACGATCGCGCGACCGAGCGCGACGCGCTGTTGCTGGCCGCCGGAGAGCTCGCTGGGCTTCCGGTCCAGCAACGGCTCGATACCCATCATCGCCGCCGACGACGACACGCGCTCGTCGATCTCGTCGTCGGGCATCTCCGTCGACTCCTCCAGCCCGAACGACATGTTCTCCTGCACAGTCATGTGCGGGTAGAGCGCGTACGACTGGAACACCATCGCGATGTTCCGCTCCTTGGGCTCCTTGTCGTTGATCACCCGGTCACCGAGCCGGATCTCGCCGTCCGTGATCGACTCCAGTCCAGCGATCATCCGCAGGGTCGTGGACTTCCCACACCCCGACGGCCCGACGAGGACGAGGAACTCGCCGTCGTGGATGTCGACCGATACCTCGTCGACGGCGACGATCTGGTTCCCGTCGTCCTCGACGAACACCTTCGTCACGTTGTCAAGTGCCAGTTCAGCCATCGATCATCACCGCGTTCTGTGTTGTCATGTCGAAATTCCCTCCGCGAACTGTTCACCGAAGAACACGTACACGAGGAGCGTCGGTAGCGCCGTCAGCAACGCACCGGCCATCTGCAGACCGACACCGACGTCGCTCAGCGTGTTCCCGAGCCGGGCGAGTGCGACCATCACCAGCATCTCCTTCTCGCCGGTCCCGACGATGACGAGCGCGAACAACAGGTCGTTCCAGATCTGCGTGAACTGGTAGATGAGGACCACCGCGAACATCGGCCCCGACAGCGGGAGCACGATGCGTCGATACACCTTCGCGATGCTCGCACCGTCCAACCGGGCCGCCTCCATCATCTCGTCGCTCAAGTCCTTGTAGAACGTCCGGAACAGGAGCGTACAGATCGGGAGCCCGTACGCGACGTGCGTGATGACCAGTTCGAAGATGTCGAAGTGGTACCCCTCCAGTCCGGGCGTGATCTCCGCGATCGGCCCGAACCAGACGTTCAGGGGGACGATGCTCGCCCAGAAGTTCGACACCGGAATGAGCACCGCCTGGTAGGGGATGAAGATCCCCGCGATGAACAGCGCGAGCACGCCGACCTGGCCCTTCCAGTCGACGTTCGTCAACCCGTACGCCGCCATGCTCCCGACGAGCGCCGACAGCACCGTGGCGGGGATCGTCAGGATGAAGCTGTTGACCAGGCCGCTACTCAGTGCGTCGAACGCACGCGCGTAGTTCTCCGTCGTCGACGCCTCGAGCGTCGGCAGGAACGGAGCCGACGAGTACGGGCCCACCTTCAGCGACGTCATCAGTCCCGTCTCGATGGGTAACAGGTAGAACACTATCAGTCCGACGAGCGTGCCGTACAATGCCACGCGCTCGACGTCGATGCCGAACGCGGTACCGTCGTCTGCGACCGTTTCCGTACTCATAGTTCACCTTGCCGGTACTGATACGTCAGGTACGGCGCGACGATGCTGAGTGCGAGCAGGAACAACATGACGCCGATCGCGGCGCCGTACGCGAAGTTCTGGTTGCTGAACGCCTCGCGCATCATCAGCGTCGAGAGGATGTCCGTCCCCTTCGGCGGGAGGTACGTCCCCCGGAGCGCGTACAGGAAGTCGAACGCCTTCAGCCCGAACACCATGAGGACGACCGTCGCCGAGATCGTCGACCCCTTGAGTTGCGGGATGATGACGCGCCAGTACATCTTCAGGGTGCTCGCGCCGTCGACGCGCGCGGCCTCGTAGTGGTCGTTCGGGATGGCACGCAACCCGGCGAGGTACACGACCATCGTGTACCCGCTGAACTGCCAGATGAGTGCGATGATGACCGCCGCGAGCGCCAGCTCCGGGTTCGCGAACCAGCGGACCTTGTCGACGAACGGCAACACCTCGAGGAGCAGGTTCACGACGCCGTTCTCGAAGTTGTACATCCACAACCAGAACTGAGCGGTTACCGCGAACGACAGCGCCATCGGTAACAGGTAGATCGTCCGGAACGTGTTCTCGTACCGGATGTTCCTGTCGACGAGGATGGCGACGACGAGCCCGAGCGCGAGCGAGACGCCCGTGAACACGATCAGTAGGACGAACGTATTGATCGTCGCCTGGACGAACGACGCGTCGTTGAACGCGCGGACGTAGAGGTCGAGGTCGAGCTGGGTGTAGTCGACCGGACCGTACCCGCTCGGGTCGGTGAGCGACAGCGCGAGGTTCCACAATATCGCGCCGTACACGAACAGACCCATCAGGAGGAAGGCGGGGAGCCAGAACGGTGCCGACTGCCGGAAGTCCTGGTTGCTCAGGTTCTCCCGGAGCACTCCAAGTCGCGACCCGTTCGCGGGTCCGTCGACGGGTTCCCCTCCATCCGTCTTCACCGTCTCTTGCTCGTCGCTCTGTCCGAGCCCTACGAGCCGTTTCGCGGATTTTGCTATGTCACGCATAAATAAGTGCGGTCGTGTCCCGCGTCAGTTACTGACGGCGTCGATGAACGCCGTCGCGGTCGCGTCGACGCTCCCGGAGGAGAAGTCGAACTCGTTACTGAGCGCTTGCTCGAGCGAACTCTGTTGCTTGGGCGGGACCGCCAGGCCGTGTGCGAGCGACGGCGGCTGGCTGTCCGACGCGGTGAACTCCTCGAACTGCTTCGTCTGGAACCGCGGGAACTCCTCCATGGAGACGTCGCCGCGCGGCGGAATGGAGCCCTTCTGCTTGTTGAACGCGATCTGTGCCTCGGGGGTCGCACAGTAACTGAGCCATTCCTTCGCGCCCTCGGACGCGGGACCGTCCGCGGGGAACACCCACGAGTCCATGTTCAGCTGGTAGACGCCTTCCGAGCCCGGGTAGGGAACGTGCCCCCAGCCGTCCTCGAACTCGAAGCCTTCGCCCTGGAACATGCCGGCGAGCCAGTCGCCCTGGTGCATGAACGCGGCGTCGCCCTTGCGGACCATCGTTCCGGCCTTCTGGAAGCTGATGGAGCTCGCGTCGTCGGGCATGTACTCCTCGTATGCGGCGAGTGCCTCGAGGGACTTCGCGACCTTGGACTTCGACCCTTCCCCTTCGATGAACTTGGTGTAGGCGCCGGAGCCGTGCTGGCCGATGAAGACGCTCGCGAAGAGCTGGAGGCTCGTCCACGGGCCCTTCAGCGAGTGCGCGTAGCCGACCGCGTCCGTCTCGGACTCGACAGTTTCGAGAGCGTCGACGAGTGCCATCGGGCTGTCGATCGAGGCGGGGTCGACGCCCGCGGACTCGACGACGGACTTGTTGTAGAACAGGTTGTTGATGCGGTGAATGTTCGTCGGCACTGCGACGAAGTTCCCGCCCACCTTCGCTGCCGCTTTCGGTCCCTCGAGGTATGCGTCCTTGACCTCGTCGGTCCAGACGTCGCCCTCGATGTCGCCGAGCACGTCGTCGTCGGTGAACTGCGTGAGGTTCGCGCCCGGCCATTCGGCCCACGAGCTCGGCGGGTTCCCGTTCTTGATGCGCTGCGAGATGCGAGTGTCGAGGGACGTGTTCCCGGAGCCACCGATGGCCTTCACGTCGAGTTCGGTGTCGGAGTTCTCCCTGAACCCATCTGCCATCGCATCGAACGCGGCCTTGCCGTCGCCGCCACTCCAGCCGTGGAGGAGTTCGACGGTTGCGGTGCCACCCGTGAGGCTGCTGAGGCATCCGGAGAGCCCGGTGAGGCCTGCTGCGCCCGCTGCGCCGGTTGTTTTGAGGATGTTGCGTCTCGAGACGTCGTCCGCTGTAGATTCGTGTTCAGTCATGCCACCACTTGTCTCTGTGAGAGACTCACGCATTCCTTAGACTGGAGACCACTTAAGATTTCCCCAAATTAATTCGCAAGCGAGTGAATAAGTAGCGTCGGCTGTTGCGTGCTCAAAGCCGAGAATCGTTCGTGAAGGATTTACTCGGCAGAGCGTAGTAAGCCTGACGGCGGAAGTGACCACAGCCCAACAGCTTGCGGCATCCATCCAAGGGGACTGGCATCGTCCAGCGTACCGACCGGACCGGTATCGCGCACACACGGAGATAAACGATCACTGCTAAAATACAGGCATCCACTCGCATCGGCGTGCCATCTACAGGCGGAGCAGGCCGAGTGCCTCGGGGGTCGACCCCGAGGCGGTTCACTCTGACGATACTGATATCCGAGCGCCTCGATTCGGTGGACGAGGGCAACGATCGTTTGCTCGACGACCATTCCCAGGTGGTCGAACGTCACGCTCCGGCCATCGGAGCCGACCGCGTCCACGAGACACCACCAGGACGAACCCCGACCGCGAACGCGAACCCCGACCGCGAACGCGAAACCTGACCGGAAACACGAACCCCGGCCGTGGTCGCGAACCACGACTGCGTCCTGGCGGGTGTACAGGAGCCACACCCGACGTCCGCGTTCGTGTCTCGAATCGCGTGCGAACCGGACACAGGCGACCACCGTTCCGTGGGGCTTAAGTAATAGACAGGAGTATCCGTGAGTGCAATCGATGTAGGGGCAGGTGCCCCGAGTCCGCAAGGGCGACGATACGACAGCGAGTCGTGGTAGCCTAGCCTGGCCCAAGGCGCAGGGTTGCTAACTCTGTGGCGTAAGCCTCCGGGGTTCAAATCCCCGCCACGACGTCGAAGACCACACCGCACCAGGCCGGTCGTGGAACTTCAACCGAGAGTGCATCAGCACTCCATACACGCAACACATGAGCGAAGAACAACCACAGGGCGACACCGAGGACGACGAGGACCTTCGCTACTTCGTCCGAATCGGCAAGACAGACCTCGACGGGACCAAATCCGTCGAGCGGTCGCTCATCGAGATGAACGGCATCGGGCGACGCACGGCGAGAATCATCGCCCACGAGGCTGACGTCGACCGGACGGCCACGTTCGGCCGTCTGGAAGACGATGAGATCAACGCCGTCGTCGATACCGTAGAGAACTACGCGGACACCGTCCCCGACTGGCTGAACAACAGCCAGCAGGACTTCTACAGCGGTGAGACCACGCACGAGGTCGGTAACGACCTCAACATGTCTCAGCGCCACGACATCAACCGCCTGAAGATGATCGAATCCTACCGTGGCATCCGCCACAAGCGCGGACAGAAGGTCCGCGGGCAGCGGACGAAGTCCACGGGCCGGACCGAAGGGACCATCGGCGTCAACGTCGAGGAGATCCGCGAGGAACAGGCCGAAGAAGAAGAAGCAGCGGGTGAGGAAGAATAATGGCAACCGGCAAAAACACGAAGGGCTACGAAACGCCGAACCATCCGTGGCAGGGCGAACGCATCGCCGAGGAGCACGGTCTCGTCGATACGTACGGCCTGAAGAACAAGGAGGAACTCTGGCGCGTGCAGTCCCAGCTCCGTTCGTTCCGCCGGGAAGCGCGTGACCTGCTCGGGTCCGCGCAGTCCGCCGAAGCGGCGTCGGAAGCCGGACAGGCGTTCCTGTCTCGACTCAAGCGCATCGGCGTGCTCGACGAGGGCGACGAACTCGACGACGTTCTATCGCTCGAGATCAACGACCTCCTCGAACGCCGCCTCCAGACGGTCGCGTACCGGAAGGGGCTCGCGAACACCACGAGTCAGGCACGACAGTTCATCGTCCACGGGCACGTCACGGTCGGCGACGCCCGCGTCACGCGACCGTCCTACACGGTCGAGGTGGCCGAGGAGGACGACATCGAGTTCGACGAGACGAGCGAGCTCGCGGACGAACTCCACCCCGAACGCGCGGAGGGTCAGTAACATGGCAGAGCAAGAAGACGACAAGTGGGGCATCGCCCACGTGCACGCATCGTACAACAACACGGTGATGACCGTGACGGACCTCACGGGCGCCGAAACCATCGCGAAGTCCTCTGGCGGGACTGCCGTCAAGCAGAACCGCGACGAGGCGTCGCCGTACGCGGCGATGCAGATGGTCGAGAGCCTGGCTGACGAGATCCGTGCGTCCGGCATCGAGGGCCTCCACGTCCGCGTTCGCGGACCTGGCGGGAACCTCCAGAAGTCGCCGGGACCGGGTGCGCAGGCGGCGATTCGCGCACTCGCTCGCGCGGACTTCGAGATCGGTCGCATCGAGGACGTCACACCCATCCCCCACGACGGGTCCCGTGCCCCCAAGGGCAAGGGCGGGTTCTAACGAATCATGGACGAGGAATACGACGTCGAGTTCATCGAGCACGAGGAACGGTCCGCGAAGTTCCTCGTCCGGGGTATCACCCCGGCGTTCGCCAACGGCATTCGGCGGGCGATGATCGCAGACGTGTCGACGCTTGCCATCGACGAGGTTCGATTCATCGAGAACTCGTCGGTGATGTTCGACGAGCAGATCGCGCTGCGGCTCGGACTCGTGCCGCTGTCGACGCCGCCGGACGAGTTCGACGAGGACGACGTCGTGACGCTGTCGCTCGACGTGTCGGGGCCGGCAACGGCGTACTCGGGTGACATCGTCTCGTCCGACGAGATGGTGCAGCCCGCGACCGACAACGTCCCGATCATCGAACTCAAGGACGGTCAGCGACTCGAACTCGAAGCCGACGCGGTGCTCAGCACCGGGAAGGACCACGCGAAGCATCAGGGTGGCGTCTCTGTGGGGTATCGGAACCTCCAGCGCGTCGAACCCGTGGGCGACCGTGGCGAGTTCGAGGACGCGGACGCCGAGATCTACCGTGGCGTCATCGACGACGACGGTGAACTCGTCGACACCGCCGAGTTCGATAACGACATCACGAAGCGCTACCCCGACCAGGAGGTCGAGGTGGTGGACGTGCCGGACGCGTTCGTGTTCAACCTGGAGACGGACGGTTCGATGCCGGTCGAGGAGCTGTTCGTGCGCGCCGTCGAGTCGATCGACGAGCGCGCGGCCGAACTGCAGGACGCAGTATCGCTATAGTACCACATGACCCCTTCAACTCACACCCTGACGGTCGCACGCTCGGTCGGTCGACGCGAGTCGACTGACGGCGGGAGTGACGACGCTAACCGTGGCGCCGTCCCCCGTTCGTGTGCCGTAATCGAAAGTGGTTTGAAGGGGGGCAAAGAACAAGCAGGTGCCGCCGAAGGCACGCGCAGGGATAGCCAAGTCAGGCCAACGGCGCAGCGTTCAGGGCGCTGTCCTGTAGAGGTCCGCAGGTTCAAATCCTGCTCCCTGCATCCGTTCTTCTCACATTCAGGAGGAAAGTCATGAGTAAGACGAATCCGAGGCTCAGCAGTCTCATCGCCGAGCTGAAGTCGGTGTCTCGAACAGACGACGCCGATGTCTGGAGCGACGTCGCCGACCGCCTCGAGAAGCCCCGCCGCACGCACGCGGAGGTCAATCTCGGGCGGATCGAGCGGTATGCACAAGAAGACGAGACGGTCGTCGTCCCCGGGAAGGTCCTGGGGAGTGGCGCCCTGCAGAAGTCGGTCACCGTTGCGGCGGTCGACTTCTCCTCGTCGGCGCAGACGAAGATAGAGCAGGTCGGAGAGACGCTCCAGCTGGAACAGGCAATCGAACAGAACCCCGAGGGCAGTAACGTGCGGGTGATTCGATGAACACGTCCGAGTTCGACGCGGACGTCGTCGTCGACGCACGTGACTGCATCCTGGGCCGCGTTGCGTCCCAGGTCGCAGAGCGCTCGCTGGACGGCGAAACGATCGCTGTCGTGAACGCGGAGGACGCTGTCATCACCGGAAGCGAGGACGACATCATGTCGACGTTCCGGACGCGAGCGGAGATCGGCTCCGATCAGGGTCCGGCGACGATCAAGCGTCCGGACCGCATCTTCAAGCGCTCGATCCGCGGGATGCTCCCGCACAAGTCCGACCGTGGCCGTGAGGCGTTCTCGAACGTCCGCGTCTACGTCGGGAATCCGTTCGACGACGACAGCGTCGTGCTCGAGGGCACGTCGCTCGATCGGTTGTCGAACATCAAGTTCCTCCAGCTCTCGGAGGTCAGCGAGCAACTGGGTGCTAACGTCACATGGTAACGAACACGTCCGGTAAGAAGAAGACCGCTATCGCACGGGCGACCGTCTCCGACGGGGAGGGTCTCGTCCGAATCAACAGTCAGCCCGTCGAACTCGTCGAGCCGGAGATGGCTCGCCTGAAGATGCTGGAGCCGTTCCGCATCGTCGATGGCGTTCGCGACGACGTCGACGTGGACGTGAAAGTCCAGGGTGGCGGGTTCGCCGGACAGGCGGACGCCGTCCGTACCGCCATCGCGCGTGGTATCGTGCAACACAGCGGCGACGCGGAACTCCGCGATGCGTACCGCGAGTTCGACCGGTCGCTGCTGGTGAACGACGTGCGCCAGTCCGAGCCCAAGAAGTGGGGTGGGCCTGGGGCGCGTGCGCGCTACCAGAAGTCCTACCGCTAAGGTGAACGAGTCATGATGGTACCAGTCCGGTGTTTCACGTGCGGCAACGTCGTGGGTGAACACTGGGAGGAGTTCAAGGCGCGGACGCGCGAGGACGACGAGGACCCCGAGATGGTCCTCGACGAGCTGGGCGTCGACCGGTACTGTTGCCGGCGGATGCTCGTGAGTCACAAGGACCTCGTGGACATCGTCTCCCCCTACCAGTGATGCCCGGGAAACAACAATATAATCGGTACGAGAAAGCCCGTATCTTGGGTGCGCGAGCGCTCCAGGTGTCGTACGGGGCGCCCGTGCTGATCGAGACGGACCAGACGGAGCCGATCCTCATCGCGGCCGAGGAGTACGACGCTGGTGTGCTTCCCTTCACCGTCCGCCGTGGAAAGATGGATGGTCGGGGCCGTCGAGGTGAGTAGTAGATGACGCGCATCGCGGACGTCCGGTTGCGGCGTGTGCTCGATTCGCGCGGCAACGCGACCGTGGAAGCGGACGTGTTGACGGAGAGCGGTGGGTTCGGTCGGGCGGCGGCCCCGAGTGGGGCGTCGACCGGCGAGTACGAGGCCATCGAGCTTCCGGCGAGCGAAGCGATCGCGAAGGCTCGCGAGCTGGCGGTGCCGCGGCTCGAGGGCGTGTTCGCGGGCAACCAGCGCGACGTCGACCGTGCGTTGCACGCGGCCGACGGCACCGACGACTTCGGGACGATCGGCGCGAACAGCGCGGTCGCGATCTCGATGGCGGCGGCGAAAGCGGGCGCTGACGTGCTCGGTGCGCCGCTGTTCCAGCACCTCGGTGGTGCGTTCCGTGGGGCGTCGTTCCCGACGCCGCTCGGGAACGTCGTCGGTGGTGGCGAGCACGCGGCTGACGCGACGGACATCCAGGAGTTCCTGTCCGCGCCCGTGGGCGCGCCGAGCGTCGCGGATGCGGTGTTCGCGAACGCGGCGGTGCACGCGAAGGTCGCGGAGCTCCTCGACGACCGCGGTGTCGCTTGCGGGAAGGGCGACGAGGGCGCGTGGGCGCCGAGCATCTCGGACGCGGACGCGTTCGAGGTCGTGGACGAGGCGACCGACGCCGTCGAATCCGAGGTCGGTTTCGAGATCGGTTTCGGGCTGGACGTCGCCGCCGCAGAGATGTACGACGCCGAGGCGGACGCGTACGTGTACAGCGACCAGTCGCGCTCCACGGCGGAGCAGGTCGACTACATCGCGGGTCTCGTCGACGAGTACGATCTCGTGTACGTCGAGGATCCCCTCGACGAGGACGACTACGAGGGGTTCGTCGACCTCACCGAGCGCGTGGGCGACCGGACGCTCGTGTGTGGTGACGACCTGTTCGTGACGAACACGGAACGCCTCCAGACTGGCATCGACGCCGGTGCTGGGAATTCGATCCTCGTGAAGCCGAACCAGATCGGGACGCTCACCGACGCGTTCGACGCGGTCGAACTCGCGGTCCGGAACGGCTACGACCCCGTCATCTCGCATCGGAGCGGGGAGACGGAGGACACGACGATCGCACACCTCGCCGTGGCGACCGACGCCCCGTTCATCAAGACGGGCGCGGTCGGCGGTGAGCGAACCGCGAAGCTGAACGAACTCATTCGAATCGCAGACGACGCACTATGACAGCACAAGATGACGAAGGGCTCGATGCCGCCGAAGAGGACATCGAGGAAGAGCCCGCCGAGGGCGCTGGTCCGGCAGCGGAGACGGAGGCCGAGCCCGTGACTGACGAAGCGACCGCTGACGCCGACGAGGCCGAGGCCGAAACAGATGCGGGTCCTGCGCTCGACGACGACGTCATGGGCGACGAGGAGGCGGACCTCCTCATTCCCGTCGAGGATTACCTCGGCGCTGGCGTCCACATCGGGACCCAGCAGAAGACGAAGGACATGGAGCGGTTCATTCACCGCGTTCGCACGGACGGCCTGTACGTGCTGGACGTGGCGAAGACGGATTCGCGGATCCGGACGGCCGCGAACTTCCTTGCGAACTATTCGCCCGAGCAGATCCTCGTGACGAGTTCGCGCCAGTACGGTCGATTCCCCGCGGAGAAGTTCGCGGAGGCCGTTGGCGCTCGCGCTCGCACGGGTCGATTCATCCCGGGGACGCTCACGAACCCGAAGTACGACGGCTACATCGAGCCGGACGTGCTCGTCGTGACTGACCCGATCGGTGACGCGCAAGCGGTGAAGGAGGCTATCACGGTCGGTATCCCCGTCATCGCGATGTGTGACTCGAACAACCAGGTCAGTAACGTCGACCTCGTCGTGCCGACGAACAACAAGGGTCGGAAGGCGCTGTCGGTCGTCTACTGGTTGCTCGCGAACGAGACGCTGGACCGCCGCGGCGCGGAGCCGGCGTACTCGCTCGACGACTTCGAATCCGGTATCTGAGGGCGCTTTTCGGTCGCGACACGTTTCGGTGGTTTTCTCGCCGCTCGTCGAACGGTGAGCAACAGCGTCGCCGACCGCGTCCACTCGAATAACGCGTGTCCTACAACTATCCGCATACCTGTGGTCGCAGTAACCCGAATCAATAGAAATAGGTGAACTAACTACCGTTTCCGGCCTTTCGAGGGCTTCACAACATAACTCGTCCTGGCTTCACGCACGTTGCCTTCCCTCATGAGGCCATTCTCTGAACAACGGTCGCCTTCCGGGCCACCATCAACCGCGAGGAAGTGGTCCGTGAGTTTGAGCCTGTACGAGAATGTGTATTCGCCCGGGGCTTTTGGTGGCGTGTAGTAACTGAACGGCACCCAACGCGCGTCCTCGCCACGGTCTATCCTCGGTGGCATTGGAACAGCTTCCGTAGCGTAGTACTGATTCGGGTTCTCGATGCTTTCACCGCCGATCGAGACGTCCAACAACTCGGTCGAGTCGATCCATTCCTCAGCACGCCGTGCATTCTCTTCCGCCGATTTGCAGAATTCGACCCAGCCAAACTGGTGATGAAGCCAGTCACCTGCCGGCACCTCCCCCTTACTGATATTACTCACCGACAAATTCTCGTTCGGGAGCTCCCCCTCATCCCGCGCGGAAACCGTACTGGTTGTCAGTCCAAGCGCCGTCACGCCAACCGTCGATTGCAGTAACTTACGCCGATTCACGATATGTTATTCAAATCGAAATTATAATAATCTAAGGGTTGTGGGAAGGAATCCCCCATCTAGTACGCACGCTGAGTCCAACGGCTGTTTCACTGCGTGCGAAGAGGAAACGAGATTCTCAGAATCGTTCTATGACACCCTCTCGCATACGCGAACTCGATCAACGGACCGATTCACGCGGCCGCTCTCTGCGCCCGCGCTCACCGCACCGCTCGTCCGGAACTGACCGTTCCCCGCGGCCGCTCCCTGCGGTCGCGGCCGCGCACACCCCACCGCACCGCTCGTCCGGAACTGACCGTTCCCCGCGGCCGCTCCCTTCGGTCGCGGCCGCGCCGCTCAACCTCTCAGTCGTATTCCGCGGCCGCTCCCTGCGGTCGCGGCCGCGCCGCTCAACCTCTCAGTCGTGTTCCGCGGCCGCTCCCTGCGGTCGCGGCCGCGCCGCTCAACCTCTCAGTCGTGTTCCGCGGCCGCTCCCTGCGGTCGCGGCCGCGCTTCGTCTCACAACACTCTTTTCGTCAGCGTGGAATCCACCCGGTATGGTAACTGCGAGTGCGCCGGGGAAGGTCTACCTGTTCGGGGAGCACGCGGTGGTGTACGGCGAGCCGGCGGTCCCGTGTGCGATCGAGCGCCGGGCGACGGTGACAGTCCAGGAGCGCGACGACGACCGGTTGCGGGTGTCCTCGGAGGACCTCCACATCTCGGGGTTCACGGTCGAGTACGACGCGAGCGCGAGCGGCGGCCCGGACGTGGATGCGCCAACGAAGCTCCTGGAGGCGGCGACGGGGTACGTCGACGGCGCGATCGAGCAGGCGCGAGAGGTCGCGGACGCGCCCGACGCCGGGTTCGACGTGACCGTGGAGAGCGAGATTCCCCTCGGTGCGGGATTGGGGTCGTCCGCGGCGGTGGTCGTGGCGACGATCGCCGCGGCGACGCGGGAGCTCGGCGTCGAACTCGACGGTCGCGAACTCGCGGACCGGGCGTACCGCACCGAGCACGCGGTCCAGGACGGCGAAGCGTCGAGAGCGGATACGTTCTGCTCGACGATGGGTGGGGCGGTTCGCGTCGAAGGCGACGACTGCCGGACGCTCGGGACGCCGGACCTGCCGTTCGTCGTCGGATACGACGGTGGCGCGGGCGACACCGGGGAACTCGTCGCCGGCGTGCGGGCGCTTCGCGAAGAGTACGACTTCGCGGCCGATACCGTCGGCGCGATCGGGGACGTCACGCGACGCGGCGAGACGCTCATAGACGAGGTCGAGGAGTCCGTGTCCCGGGAGACCGTCGAGGAACTCGGCGCACTCATGAACTTCAATCACGGGCTCCTGGAGGCGCTGGGCGTGTCCTCGCGGTCGCTCGACGAGATGGTGTGGACGGCGCGCGACGCCGGTGCGACCGGCGCGAAACTCACTGGCGCGGGCGGAGGCGGGTGCATGGTCGCGCTCGACGCGTCCGACGGCTCGGAGACGGCGCTTGGCCTGACGCCGGCGTGCGAGGACGCGTTCCGTGCGGAACTCGCGCCCGAGGGGGTGCGAGTGGAATGATCGTCCTGAAGCTCGGCGGGAGCGTGATAACGGAGAAGGACCGCGAGGAGACGCTCGACGGCGAAGCGCTGGAGCGAGCAGCTGCGGCGGTCGCGGACTGCGACGAGGACCTCGTCGTCGTCCACGGTGGCGGGTCGTTCGGGCATCCCCACGCAGAGGAGTGGGGTGCGAGTACGACCGACGGCGTCGACGACGTCGCTGGCATCACCGCCATCCATACCGCGATGACGACGCTGAACGCGTTCGTGCTCCGGGACCTCCACGACGAGGACGTCCCGGCGGTGCCCGTGCATCCGTTCTCCGCCGGCCATCGGGACGCTAGCGGCGACCTCTCGCTCCCGAGCGAGCAGGTGGAGACGCTCGTCGACGAAGGGTTCGTTCCGGTACTCCACGGCGACCTGGTGGCACACGCCGGGAAGGGTGCGACGGTGTTGAGTGGCGACGAGATCGTGACCGCGCTCGCGGATTCGCTCGACGCGGACCGCGTCGGGGTCTGTTCGACGGTCCCTGGCGTCCTGGACGCCGACGGCGAGACGGTGCTCGCGGAGATCTCGGCGTTCGAGGACGTCGCGGACGCACTGGGTGGGAGCGACGCGACGGACGTCTCCGGCGGGATGGCGGGGAAGGTCCGGGCGTTGCTCGCGCTCGGGTCGCCGGCGAGCGTGTTCTCGCTCGAGGACCTCTCGGCGTTCCTCGACGGCGAGGAGCCGGGGACGACCATCCACGGCGACTCGTAAGTCCCGTTCTCGCGGGCACTGGAACGCCCTGACCATTGGATTGATGAGTCCCGAGAGTCACTTCCCGCGTATGGTTTCAGAGGACCTCGCGTCGGGCGTGCACGAGGTGCTGGCGGTTGACGCGGAAGCGTTCGACGCACAGGTCCGCGAGGACGCGGCGGTCATCAAAGAGGAGTTGGACGCGGGGACGTTCGACAACCCGCAAGCGATCGTCGGCCTGGAGTACGAGTTCTACGCGGTCGACGACGAGACGACGGCGCTCCAGCGAGTGCCGCGTCGGTTGCTGGAGTTCATCGGGTTCGAGAAGGAACTCGGGTTGCACAACGCGGAGATGTCGACGAGCCCGCAGCCGTTCAACGCGCACGGGTTACGCGCCCAGGAGTCCGAGGTACTCGCGCGCCTGCAGACCGCCCAGGAGTGTACGGCGGCCGAGGGGATGATGCTCGTGAGCGACGGGATGTGGACGATTCCGCCCGAAGGCGAGTCCGCGCGATACTACCTCACGGACAGCATCTTGGACGATGGCGTTCGGATCGCGACGAACATGAGCGAGAGTGCGCGGTATCACGCGATGGCGAACACGGAGGCGGCGGAGACCATCGCGGGCATGCACCTGGATGCGCCGCACGTGAGTCTCACGGCCGACACCGTGATGCCGGAGAGCCTCATCACGAGCATCCAGCCCCACTACCAGGTGCCTCACGCGGCGGACCTCCCGGAGTACTTCAAGTACGCGCTCCGGGTCGCCGCGCCACTCCTGGCGGTGGGCGTGAACTCGCCGTTCTTCCCGCCGGACCTCTACGACGACGTCGCCGCCGAGACCATCCTCGCGGACGCGTGGATGGAGTCTCGCATCAGCGTGTTCGAGACGGTGCTGAACGCGGAGGCGGCGACGACCGGGAAGGTCCGGTTCCCGCGGGACTTCTCGTCGGTGGAGACGGCCGTGGACCGCATCGCGGAGGACGATACGCTCGTTCGGATGCCCGTCGAGTCGTCGAACCGGTTCGACGACGAGTTCGCTGCGTTCCGGTTGAAGCACGGGACGTACTGGCGGTGGGTGCGACCGGTGTTCGGGGGGGCGACGCGGTCGTCGGCGAACGCCCGCATCGAGTTCCGGCCGATCCCGAGTCAGCCGACGGTCCGGGACGCGATCGCGTTCCAGGCGGTGTTCGCGGGACTGATGGAAGCTCTTCCGAAGGTCGAGCATCCCGTGATCGAACTCGACTGGGAGGTCGCGCACGACAACTTCTACGCGGCGATGCGCGACGGACTGGCGGCGGACGTCGTCTGGATCACGAACGACGGGAAGACGGTGCGGGACGCCGGTCGGATGTTCGAGGACGTGCTCGCGCACGCCGAGGAGGGTCTTCAGATGCGCGGGCTCGACGCGGACGAGGCGGCGCGATACACGCATCCGCTTCGTGCGCGCGTCCGCCGGGAGCTGACGCCGGCGCGGTGGAAGCACGAGCGCGTCGCCGCCGCGGTCGAGGACGGGGCGTCGTTCGAGGCGGCGGTGTCGGACGCCCAGCGCGCGTACGTCGACGCCCAGCGGGACACGTTGCTGTCCGCGAGTTTCGCGGAATGGCTCCAGGACGGCCGCCAGTGACCCCGCCGGGGCAGGGTGTTCTCGACCTGGTTTCGGGGCCGGAACCGTTTAGACGAGTGCGAGGGTATCACTCGGACATGGTGACGTTTCTCTCCGGTGGTACCGGGACGCCGAAGTTGCTCGATGGGGCCGCGGGTGCGTTCTCGCCGGACGAGACGACGGTCGTCGCGAATACCGGTGACGACGTGGAACTCGGTGGGCTCGTCGTCTGTCCGGACCTCGACACTCTCATCTTCCAGGGTGGTGGTATCCTCGACCGCGAGACGTGGTGGGGGATCCGCGGCGACACGTCTCGGACGCACGACGCGCTCATGGACGTCGCGAACGCGATGGACCTCGAGGGCGGCCCGCAGTACCTCGACCACGACCGGCAGACCGAGGGGCGGGATATCGCTCGCTGGCGGCGGTTCTCCGGCGTCGCGGAGTTCATGCACGTTGGCGACCGGGACCGTGCGGTGCACGTGACGCGCACGAGTTTGCTCGACCAGGGGCACTCGTTGACGGCTGTAACGGACGAACTCGCGGGCGGGTTCGGGCTGGAACTGGAGCTGTTGCCGATGACGGACGACCCGGTGGCGAGTCTCATCCACACGCCGGATGGCTTCATGCACTTCCAGGAGTTCTGGGTGGGCCGGGACGGCGAGCCGACGGTCGAGAACGTCGAGTTCCGTGGGTCGTCGAACGCGGAGCCGGCACCGGGCGTGCTGGACGCGCTCGACGACGTGGTCGTCATCGGGCCGTCGAATCCGGTGACGAGTATCGGGCCGATGCTCTCCGTGCCGGGGATCGGTGCGGCGCTCCAGGAGACGACGGTCGTGGCGGTGTCGCCGTTCCTCGGCGACGAGGCGTTCTCCGGGCCGGTGGCGCAACTGATGGCGGCGGTCGGTGGCGACCCGAGTACGCAGGGGCTCGCGAACGCGTATCCCTTCGCGGACGCGTTCGTCGTCGACGAGGACGACGACGCGAGCTTCGACGTACACGAGGAGCGTACGGACGTCCGTATCGACGGGCGCGAGGACGCCGAGCGCGTCGTGCAGGCGGTGACGCGCGCTATCGACGCAGTTGAGTGAGTCCGGTTCGAACCCGGTCGTGTGAGTGGTTTCTTCGACCCGCCGGTGGCGCTCGCGAGCCTGTCCGGTGAGGCGGATGTGGCGTGGGCGCGAACGGGTGCATCGTATGCGGGTGCCGCGTTCCTCGGCGGTATCGCACTCGACGACGCGTCGCGAGCGGCGGCGCGGGAATTGGTCGCACGCGACCGGTCCGAGTTCCTCCCCGAGGACCCTTTCTCGTGGATCGACGCTCAACTCGGCGAGCTCGCTGACGCACCGATCCGGGCGGGCGTGAACGTCCGTGCGACCTCGCCGGCCCCGGTCGGCGAGGCCGCCGCGATCTGTGCGCGCCACGACGCCATCCTCGAGGTGAACGCGCACTGCCGGCAGGAAGCGCTCTGCGCGGTCGGGTGCGGCGAGACGTTGCTCGCGGACACCGACCGACTCCGCGAGTACGTGCGCGCCGCCGCGGAGACCGACGCGACGGTGAGCGTGAAGGTCCGTGCCGAGGTCGACGGCGTCGACCTCCCTACGACCGCACGCGCGGTCGTGGACGCCGGCGCAGACGTCGTGCACGTGGACGCGATGGACGACGAACCAGCGATCGCGGCCGTCGTCGACGCGGCACCCGAGGCGTTCGTCGTTGCGAACAACGAGGTCCGGGACGAAGCGAGCGTTCGAGAGTACTTCGAGTACGGCGCGGACGCCGTCAGCGTCGGCCGACCGAGCACCGACCCGGTCGTCCTCGAACGCGTCCACGACGCGGTGCTCGCCGAACGCGACCCGGAAGCGCCCTGAGAAGATTCGGCGGTGTCAGTACACGCTGGCGATCCGGACGACGACGGCCGACTCAAGGGGTCAGAACGCCGTGGATCTCGACGCGTGCCCCGCCGAGTTCGTCGTCGACGTGGTGTACGCTGACGTGCGCCGGGTCGCCGTGATCCCACCCAACGGTCTGCACCACGTTCCCGATACGATGACTTGAGTCCTTTCGGAGGGGGATTCGGTATCGACAACTGTCGCCCCCGTCCGGCGGACTTTTTCGCCAGCAGGCGCAAGCGGTGATATGGACTCGCCGGCATCGAACGCGGAACTCGCGCTCCTGCTGGAGGTGGCTGGCACGCCCAAACCCGGGAACGTCGACCGGGAGCGCGACCTCGCGGACCTCCACTTCGAGCACTTCCTCGCGGGCGCTGTCGGCGCCCGCCCCGGCATCGACGCGTTCGCCGACCCGTCCGTGGACATCGGCGTCGCGTTCGAGCGCGCGGTCGAGGGCATGAGCGCGCAATCGGGCGGGAACACGCAGTTCGGCGCGCTCCTCATGCTCGCACCGCTCGTGCGCGCCGCCGCGACCGGTGCGTGCTCGCGAGAGCGCGTTCGCGAGGTCGTCGACGCGACAACCGTCGCGGACGCGGCGGGCTTCTACCGGGCGTTCGACCACGTCGACGTGTTCGTCGGCGACCCGCCGCCGGACGCACCCGACCTGGACGTTCGCCGAGGGAGCGACGCGGTACCCGCGGTCCGCGAACGCGAACTCACCCTCGGCGAACTGATGGCCGACAGCGCGGACCGGGACGGCGTCGCGGCCGAGTGGACGAACGGGTTCGAACGGACGTTCGACGCCGCCAGTACGGTCGCGAACGGCAGTGGCCCCCTGAGCGACCGCGGGGCGGACGCGTTCCTCGCCCTGCTCGCGGCGGAACCGGACACGCTCGTCGCCGAGAAGCACGGTCGCGACGTCGCTCGCGAGGTGACCGAGCGCGCTCGCGAACTCAGGGCGGACGAGGCGACGGTCGCGACGGACCGCGACGCCATCGCGACGTTCGCCGAGCACCTCGTCGACCGCGGCGTCAACCCCGGAACGACCGCGGACCTCACCGCCGGCGCGCTGTTCGTCGCGATCGAACGACACGAGGTGCGGCCGTGACCGACCCTCGTGACGGAGCCGGTTCCGGCGACGCTAGCGAAACTGGCGGTTCCGGCGACGCTAGCGACACTGGCGGTTCCGGCGACGCTAGCGACACCGGCGATCCGGGCGAGGGTCACTGGCCGGCGGGCGTCCGCGGGGTCACCGAGACGGTCGTCGCGACGCTCGGCCCGAACGACCGCTGGAATCACGCCGCGCTCGGCGTGCACGCCGACGGCCCCGAGTCGACGCGGACGGACGCTGGCGACGTCGCGTCGGTGACCGCGTACACGTACGGGAACACGCGGACGCGCCGGAACTTCCGGGCGCGAGGCGGTGGCGTCGTCCAGTTCACGACCGATGCGCTCGACTTCACGAACGCGGCACTCGGCGTCCACGAGACCGACGACGCCGTCCTCGAATCTACGTCCGCGTGGGTGCGCGTCGACGCCACCCGGACCGACAGCGACGAGGAGGCGGGTACGACCATCGAGACGTGGCGACTCGACCCGATCGACTCGACGGTGCGCGAGCGCGTCGTCCCGGTCGTGAACCGCGGGCACGCCGCCGTCGTCGACGCGACCGTCGCCGCGTCCCGCCTCGGCGTCACCGGGTTCGACGACGACGCGCTCCGCGAGCGCCTCGACCGCGCCGTCGACGTCGTCGCGAAGTGCGGCGGCGCGCGCGAACGCGAAGCCATCGGTCGCATCGCCACACTCGCCGACGACTGGCACCCCGACTCGCTCCCCGAGACCTGACCCGACCGACCCCGGTGGAGAACGAACCCTTTTTGGTGGCGAACAGGGAATCACTCGGTATGGCCATCAAGCCCGACTACGTCAAGAAGACGGGTACCATCCTCCTCGAGCAGTACCCCAAAGCGTTCACAGGCGACTTCGAGACGAACAAGGACAGCGTCCAGCAGCTCACCGACATCGAATCCAAGGGCGTCCGGAACCGCGTCGCCGGCTACGTCACCCGCAAGAAGAACAACCCGACCGAAGCCTGACGCGTCTTCTCGAACCCCTATCTTCCCGTAGCGATAGCTCTCGACGCCGAACAGGCCGGGGTTCGTCTGGCGTCTTCGACTCCCGTGGACTGCCGCGGTCCGAACGCTTAGGCCGTGCGGCCGATTCGAGTGAGGCGTGAACGAACGCACACTCGGTTCGACGGGATTCGACGTGACAGAGGTCGGCCTCGGCACGTGGGAGATCGGCGGTGAATGGGGCGAGGTCGACGCCGACACCGGCCGCGACGTCGTCCGTGCGGCACTCGATGCCGGTATCACGTTCCTGGACACGGCGGACGTCTACGGCGACGGTCGCAGCGAGAGTCTCATCGCGGACGTGCTCGCCGAACGCGACGCCGACCCCGTGGTCGCGACGAAAGCCGGGCGACGGCTCGACCCGCATCGCGCGGCGGATTACGACGCCGAGCACCTCCGCGAGTTCGTCGACCGGTCCAGGGAGAACCTCGACGTCGACACGCTCGACCTCCTGCAACTGCACTGTCCGCCGACGGACGCCTACTACCAGCCCGAGACCTTCGACGCGCTCGACGAACTCGTCGCCGAGGACCGCATCGCGCACTACGGCGTCAGCGTCGAACGCGTCGAGGAAGGCCTGAAGGCCATCGAGTACGACGGCGTCGAGACCGTCCAGATAATCTTCAATCCGTTCCGGCAGCGCCCCGCAGAGCACTTCTTCGACCGTGCGGCCGCCGAAGACGTCGGGGTCATCGTCCGCGTGCCGTACGCCTCCGGTCTCCTCACGGGCGCACTCGACGCCGACTCGGAGTTCGCCGAGGACGACCACCGGAACTTCAACCGCGACGGCGAGGCGTTCGACGTCGGCGAGACGTTCGCTGGCGTTCCCTTCGAGACCGGACTCGAAGCCGTCGACGAACTCCAGGCGCGAACCGGCGTCGACGACCTCGCGTCGTTCACGCTCGCGTGGATCCTCGACCACGACGCCGTCAGCACCGTCATCCCCGGGACGACCACGCCAGCGCACGTCCACGACAACGCCGCCGCCGCCGACCGTACCCCACCGACCGCCGCCCAACACGACGCCGTCGACGCCGTCTACGACGAGTACGTCCGCGATCACGTCCACCACCGCTGGTGAGGCGCTGACGCCGCGGAGTCGCGATGTCACCTCGCGCCGCCGTTCTCCCGGTAGTCACCTCGCGCCGACGTTCTCCCGGCAGTCACCTCGCGCCGACGTTCTCCTGGCTCTCGAAGGAGTCCGGGTCCGGTTCGATGTTCGCGTACTGGACCGCGCGCCGCCCGAGCGTCCGCACGCGTTCGGCGAGCCCGTCGTCGACGAACGCACCGTCATCGATCGCGTTCGAAGCCTTCGGAATCGCGGCCTGATGTGGGATGACCCACGCGTCGAGTGCGCGACACACCGACCGCAGATGTTCGAGTGCGGTGACGGGGAACCCGCCGCCGGCGACCGCGAGCAAGCCGACTGTCTTGTCCTCGAACTCGTCGAACCCACAGTAGTCGAGCGCGGTCTTCAACGGCGACGAGTACGAGCCGTGGTACATCGGCGTCCCCAGGAGGATGGCGTCCGCCGCCCGCACTGTCGCCGCGAGTTCCGCGGCGTCGCCGGGCGCGTCCTCGTCCGCGTCGAACATCGGGAGGTCGAGCGCCCGGAGGTCGACGAGTTCCGTCGACGCGCCGGCGGCGTCGGCGGCGTCGAGTGCTGTCTGCAACGCGGTACGCGTGTAGCTGCCGTCGCGCAGACTCCCACAGAGCGCGACGACGTGTACGTCCGATGCCATGGTCCGACGCACGCGAGCGACCGGCAAAAAACCCGGGCTGGCACCTGGTTCCGCGGTCGGTCAGAGCGGGATCGGGTCGGCGCGCTCGAGGTAGTCGTCGACGAGTTCCTGCGCCCACTCGACTGCGGCCTCCGTATCGTTCTTCACCACCGCGGACAGTCCCTTCCCGTCGTGAACCCCCATCGCCACCACGGGCGACCCGTCCTCGCGAGTGAGCACCACCAGACCCGTCGGCGGTAACGGCTCGATGCGGTGCACGTCCACGCGTCCCGTCTCGGCCGCACGCTGGATCGCGGCCTTATGCGTCGTCGTCAACTCCTCCAGGGCCTCGTCGCTGAACGCGAGCTCGGCGGTCATCCCGGCGTCGACCACTCGGCTCTCGAAGACGTCCACGTACGCCCCGTACGCGGTCGGAGAGAATCCTCTCGCGTGCGTCGCCGCCGACACGAGGTCCACGAACGCCCGCACCGGCCGGTCGGGCGCCGACACCGTCGCACGAGTCACCGACGCACCCCTGAGGAACGTCGGGTCGGCGAACCGACTGGAGGGGAGCGCGTCGACGACGTCGCGCGCGCCCCACAGCGCGTCCAGTCGCTCCGTGAAGTCGCCGTAGACGTCGAACGCGATCTCGCCGTGTGTCGTCAGCGAGAAGCCGTCGTCGCCGCGCTCGACGAGTCCCTCCGTCTCCAGCTTCCGGAGCGCCCGGTCGATCGTCGACCGGGCGACGTGCAGTTCCTCCGTGAGATCTCGCTTGTGGCGCGGTCGGTCGTCGAGGGCGGCGAGGATGGTGCGCCGTCGCGTCAACGTGTGCACCAGTTCGTCTCGCTCACCCGAGTCCATACAACTCGCATTCGTCGGGGGCTTCTTACGCGTTGTGGCACCGTGGGTGAAAGACGCATCGACGACTGACCCCCGAGCACTCGCGGTACTGACCGGATTTAGTCGGATGGCGACCGATTGCACAGCCAGAACTCGACATAGAAGTGTGCGGTCGCCATCAGTCGATACGAGATGTCAGCAAGCGCCTTCCGGCCGCTGGCCGACTTCGGGTCTCGCTCGCTCGTCGTGCACGCGATACTGGCGGTGACGTTCCTCGGTGCGGTCGGGTCGGCGTTCCTCCTCGAGGGACGACTCCAGACCGTCTCCTTCGTCGCGCTCGTGAACTTCACGGCCGGCGTGTGGGTCTGTCAGGCCATCCACTCGCTGGGGAACTCGTTCACCGACGACGACTACCAGGGCGTCCTCAGGACCATCCTCGACCATGCAAGCTGAGGAACGCACCGGCGTCGAGGAGGACTCCCTCCCACTGGGGCGGTTCGGACGCCTGATCGCGCTGATCGCGTTCGTCACCGGCGTCTTCCTCCTCACGGCCACGCGCGTCCTCACTGCGGAACTGCAGGCGATCGCCGTCGTCTTCATCGGCTCCGTCGGCATGGTTACCGCCATGGTCGCCTTCCTCATCTCGATGGCCAGCTACGTCGACGAGTGACTGTGCGGGCGTGCTAGCGCCAGGGTCGGGCGGTGGTCTCGCGGTGCGAGCCGCTTAGCGCCGAAGTCGGGCGGTGGTCTCGCCGCTGGATCCCGTGGTCGCGACGAGCCCGTCGGATTCGAGGTCTTCGAGGAGGCTGCGGAGCCACTCGCGGCCGTACTCGCCGTCCGGTGCGTAGTCGACGCGGATGCGCGGCCCGAGTTCGTCGAGCGCGAGTTCGTCGTGCTCGCCGAGGACGTTCACGACGCGGCCGCGGAACTGGCGGCGACTCCCCTCGAAGTCCGGCTGTGTCGGGACGTCAGGTGCGGTGAAGTCCCCGGTCTCGTAGGCGTGACACCACGTCCGCCACGGACACCCCGCCTCGTCGCACTTCGGGGTCTTCTCGCAGGCCACCCCACCGAGTTCCATGATGGCGTTGTTCCACACGCGGGACTCGCCGTCGGGCATGAGTTCGCTCGCGGCGGTCTCGAACGCGTCGTCGTCGTCCGGGACGTCGAACGCGCGGTAGAGGACGCGCTTGACGTTCGTGTCCACGACCGCGTCGCCGTCGTTGAACGCGAAGCTTGCGACCGCGTTCGCCGTGTACGGCCCGACGCCCATCAGCTCCTGGAGGGCCGCGGGCGACTCCGGGAACTCGCCGTCGTGGTCGCGTTCGACCTGGGTCGCGGCCTCGTGCAGGTACTTCGCACGATTGTTGTAGCCGAGCGAATGGTTCGTCCAGAACGCGACGACGTCGCCCCGGTCCGCGGCCGCGAGCGCGTGGACGTCCGGCCAGCGCTCGAGGAAGTCCGTCCAGGCGTCGACGACGCGGTCGAGCTGGGTCTGCTGGCTCATCACCTCCGAGACGAGGATCTCGTATGCGTCGTCGGTGCGTCGCCACGGGTACTCGCGGTGGTCGGTCTCGTACCACTCGACGAGCGCGTCGCGGACGGCGTCGCGGTCGACGCTGTCGGGGAGTGGCGACTCCGTCATCGTGGGCGGATTATGGGTGGTCGAATTTATGGGTGCTGATGTCCCGAGTAGAAATGTTTACGTACTAACAGTCGAAGGGTGGAACATGAATCGAATCAGGAAGGTCGCAGTACTCGGCCTCGCGCTCCTCCTCGCGATCGGACTCAGTGGCTGCGTGAGTTCGCTACCGGGTAGCGGCGACGGTGCCGACGGGACTGACGGTGCCGACGGTGCCGACGGCGAAGCGGTCGAACTGAAAGAAGAGATGCGTGGCGCGATGGAGGACGTCGAGACGTACCAGGTCGAGATGGACATGGACATCGAGATCGAGGACGGGGACCAGAGCGTCGACATGCGCATGGAGGGAACGTTCGACCGCGCCGACGAGAAGGCGGAGATGACCGTCGAACTCAGGGGACAGCGCGTCACGACGTACATCGACGGCCAGACGATGTACGCCGAGACCGGGTACGGTGGCTGGCAGAACCAGGAGATGGACGAGGACCCCTGGAAGGAAGGGAACGCCACCACCTGGGAGAGCCAGGAGGCGATCCTCGACGACGGCGACATCGAGGTCGCAGGAACCGAGACCGTCGACGGCGAGTCCACGACGGTCCTCGAGGTCGACATCACGGCCGAGGAGTTCAAGAAGGCGATGTCCACCCGGCAGACCGGGTCCGCGAGCGCGTCGATCGAGTCCGTCGACGACATCGAGTACAAGATCTACGTCTCCGAGGACACCGACCGCGTCCGCAAGATCGAGATGACGATGACCGCCGACGTCGACACCCGGCAGGGCGTCAAGACCGTCGACTACGACATCACGATGACGTTCAGTGACTACAACGACGACGTTACCATCGAGATCCCCGAAGACGCCAAAGAGCGCCTGACGCCAGCGACGGCGAGCGTGACCGCGGCGACGGCCGCGAGCACGCCGGTCTGAGTCGCTGCCAACTCGGAGTCGACAGTCAGGCTGACGGACGACGAAACCGGTATGGGTCTCCGCGCGCACTCCTCGCGTATGAGCCTCGACGACCTCGCGGACGACGTCGCGGAGACCGCCGACGACCTCGAAACGGAGACGTTCCATCTGGACGCGGAGGCACGCACGGAACTGGCGATGCTCGCTGCAGCGTTCGACAACGACGATCCGAGCGCGCTCATCGAGCGCGCAGTGCACGCGCTCTTCCAGACGACGGTTGACACCGGGAAGCTGGACTTCCATCTGCGCGCGAACTACGACGTCACGTACGACGAGTACCTGTCGGGGATGACCTACGACGAGATGACCGGCGGGACGACGTACCCGACAGACGACGGCGACCGCCGCTACCAGTTCTGACCCCGCTGTCGCTCGGGCCGGTGACGCGTACCGGACCCGGCTACATGTGTTCCTCGTCGAGCACCCACCCGACCGCGCGCTTGTAGTACGTGAACATCTGCCGTACGCCTTCGTGGTTCATGTCTTCGTCCTCGAGTTGCTCTTTGAGGAACTCGTACTGCTCGCGGATCTCGTCCTCGTCCTTCATACCGGGTTCGTTGCGACCGCGGAGACAAAAGTCCAATCACGCACGCCACGACCGAGGGGTTCCTCGACTCGATCGAGCGCCACGAAGCCGCGAAGATTAAACGACCCCCGTCGGTATGGAGAGGCGATGGAGTTCGCCGCGTTCGCCGACCGGGCAAAGGAGGTAGAGGAGACGGACGCCGACCTTGCGGTCGTCGCGGCCGTCGCGGACCTGTTCGTTGCCGCCGACGAGGACGATCTCGCGACGCTCGCACGGTACGTCCAGGGACGTCCATTCCCGGCGTGGGACGACCGGAAACTCGACGTCGGGCCGTCGCTGTGCCACGAGGCGCTCGCACGCGCCGCCGGCCCGAACGTCGACGCGAGCGACGTCGAGGACGAACTCGCCGAGCGCGGCGAGATCGGTGCGGTCGCGGCGTCCCTCGACATCGGCGGCCAGCAAGGACTTGGGGCGTTCGGCGCCGGCGGTGGCGACGACCTGACGGTCGCCGACGTCGCCGAGGCGTTCGACGCGATCGCGACGACGACCGGGAGCGGGAGCGAGAGCGCGAAGCGCGACCGCCTGTTCGGCCTGCTCAACCGCGCCTCCCCGACCGAAGCACGATTCCTCGCGCGCCTCGTCCTCGAGGAGATGCGCATCGGCGTCGGCGGCGGCACCGTTCGCGACGCCATCGCCGCCGCGTTCCTCGAAGACGAAGCGCTCGCGGCCGACGACGACGCCGAAGCCGACGACGACGAAAGCGAGAATGTCGAAGCCGACGATACCGAAAGCGAGGACGCCGAACCCGACGACGACGGAGCCGACGACGGGGACGCCGAGCAGTTGACGCTCGCGGAACTCGCCGACGACGCGAACGCGAGCGAAGCTGATGAAGACGCGGACGTGGACGCCGACGCGAGCGAGGACGAGGGAATCGACGAGTCCGACGCGGGCGAGGACGGCGACCCTTTCGAGCGACCGGCGGCGGATGCGGTCGACGCCGTCGAGCGCGCCCTCCAGGTGTCGAACGACCACGGACTGGTCACGGAGGTCGCGCGCGACCAGGGTCGCGACGGACTGGCGGAACTCGGTCTGGAGGTCGGCCGTCCGGTCGGTGCGATGCTCGCACAGACCGGAACGATAGTCGAGGCCACCGAGGCCTGGGAAGGCGTCGCCGTCGAGACGAAGTACGACGGTGCGCGCGTGCAAGTGCATCACGACCCCGACGGCGAGACGCGCCTGTTCTCGCGGAACATGGAGGAGGTCACGGACGCGCTTCCCGAGATCGTCGAGTTCGTCCGCGAGCGCGTGGACGTCCCCGTCATCCTCGACGGCGAGGCGCTCGCGGTCGGCGACGACGGCGACGTCCTCCCCTTCCAGCGCATCCTCGAACGGTTCCGGCGGAAGCACCACGTCGCTCGCGCCGCAGAGGACGTCGCCGTCGAGTTGCGCGCGTTCGACTGCCTGCATCGGGACGGCGAGGACCTCCTCGACGCGCCACTCGAAGAACGCCACGACCACCTCGAGCGCACGCTCGACGACGGCCTGTCTACGTACGGCATCATGTACGACCCCGAGAAGATCGCGGCGTTCGAAGCGCGAGTGGTCGACGCGGGCCACGAGGGCATCATGCTCAAGGACCCTACGTCGACGTATTCAGCCGGAAAACGCGGTCAGGAGTGGCTGAAGCGAAAGCCCGACGTCGAGACGCTCGACCTCGTCGTCACCGGCGGCGAATGGGGCGAGGGACGGCGCGCGAACGTCTTCGGGACGTTCGAACTCGGCGCGCGCCTCGAGGACGGACGCGAGAACGACGGTGAGGACGAGAGCGAGTACGCGACCGTCGGGAACGTCGCGACCGGCATCACGGATGCGGAACTCGACGACCTCACCGAGCGGTTGCGCGCGCACGTCACCGCCGAGGACGGTCAGTCCGTCGAGTTCGACGCCGTAGTCGTCTTCGAGGTGGGTTACGAGGAGATCCAGGCGTCGCCGACGTACGACGCCGGGTACGCGCTCCGGTTCCCGCGGTTCGTCGCCGTCCGCGAGGACAAATCGCCGGTGGACGCGGATAGCCTCGAGCGCATCGAACGCCTCGCCGAGGCCTGAACGCTCCCGCGAGTCCCCACAGTGAGCGTTCGCACGGTCCGTGTCATCACGGGTCGAGCGGCCACAATCATAATGTGCCCAGATATCGCGTTGTGGTACCAGAGAGGGATGGTTCCGGGGGAAGCATACGAGACGGTCTCGAACGGGGATGGGGGTACCGATGAGTGCAAGCACCGCAGTGCGGCCAGTCGACTGGAGCGAGCGTTCGCGAGGCATCTGGACCGCGACCGGCACGCCGACTGCGCGCGCGTCGTCGTCCACGACACGGACGCGGGGCGCTACGAGTACGTCGACGGCGTGCACTACGTCACGGCGGTCGAAGCGGACGCCCGCGAGCGTTTGGAGTCGTTCGTCGACCGTCGCGGCCTCGAGGTCGTGATGGACGGCGTGAGCGGGTTCGCGTTCCGGCACGAGCGACCGGTGCCGGCCGCGGACGCGCACGTCGCCGGAGCGGTCGTCGACGTCGCGTTCGACGCGACGTTCACGGACCTCGCCGACGTCGTGGAGGTCCTCGACGCCACCACCGAGGTGTCCTGGACGGACGGCGACCGACAGCACGCCTGAGCGCGCCCCACGGTGGGACGTCGGGTCGGGGGGCTCGGCGTCTCGAGCCGAACGCAGGCTCGCTGTGCGTCCGTCAAGTCCGTCACGTCTTTCTCGTCGACCGCGGTACTGTCTGGTATGACCGTCACGTTCGACGACATCGACGTGGAGTGGCTCGGGTACGCGACGCTTCGAGTGGCGAGCGACGACTTCGTCGTCTACTTCGACCCCGGCCGATATGGCGTGCTCACCGGCGAGTGGACGCCGGACACGCCCGGCGTTGCCCATCCGCCAGCGACCGACTACCGGCCCGAGGACGGCGACGTGGTGTGCGTCACGCACGACCACCACTACGACCCCGATGGCATCCGGCGCGTCGCGGGCGAGGACGCGACGCTCGTCGTCTTCGACGGCGTGAACACGCATCACGTCGACCGCGTCGACGACCGCCCCGTCGACCTCGACCTCGACGTCCGGCGGGTCAACGCTCACGCGGACTTCGCCGTCGGCGACGCCATCCTCCGCACCGTCCCCGCGTACAACACGCCCGACGGCCACACGAACGCGAACGGCGACCCTTACCATCCGGAAGGCATGGGCTGTGGGTTCGTCCTCACGCTCGCGGACACCACGGTCTTCTGGCCGGGCGACACCGACGTGCTGGAGGGGCACGCGATGCTCGACGTCGACGCCTTCTGTCCACCCATCGGCGGGAGCTTCACGATGGACCGTCACGAGGCCGCAGAGCTCGCCGAAGCGATGGACCCGGAACTCGTCGTCCCGATCCACTACAACACCTTCAGCGCGCTCGAAACCGACTCCGAAGCGTTCGCCGACGACCTCGAATCCCGCGCCGTCGACGTCACGCTCGACGAAACCTAATTCGCCACCGTGCCTTTCGGGCTGGCGCACGCCGATTCGCGTACTCCGATGCCAACGCTCTCGCTCTCCACCACGATCGACGCGCCCCGCGAGCGCGCCTTCGACGTAGCTCGCGACGTCGACCATCACACGGAGACGATGGGACACGACGAACGCGCGGTCGCCGGAACGACCTCCGGGCTCCTCGAACGGGGCGACGTCGTCACGTGGCGAGCCACGCACTTCGGGCTCCCGATGAACCTGACCGTCGAGATAACCGCGATGGACCGACCGGTCTCGTTCCGGGACGAACAGGTCGAGGGCCCCTTCTCGGAACTCGTCCACGACCACCGCTTCGAGGCACTCGACGACGACCGAACGCGGATGCACGACCGGTTTCGGTTCCGGTCGCCGCTCGGACCACTCGGTCGAGCGGTCGACGCCGTCGTCCTCGAACGATACATGCGGCGACTCCTCGAACGCCGGAACGGCGAACTCGCGCAACTCGCCGCCGAAGACAAAGAATCCGACTGACGCCTCAGCAGTTTCGAGGCGGAGCCCCCGGCCTCAAGGAGCGAGGGCTTCCGACTGGTTGGAAGCGCGAAGCGAGTAGGCCGGGGAGGAAGCCGACACTCGATGAAACTACCCACGAGACAGTCCCGCCCCGACTCCCAAATTATTAAATACCGTCGAGTTACCATCTGAACTATGGGGGTCAGACGCACTGCGCCGGTCAAGCTCGTGGTTCCTGACGAGTACCGCGACGACCTCCACGAAACCGCCGACCAGTTTCTCTACTGTGCGAACGAGGCCAGTGATTACTGTTGGGACAACACCGACCACGAAGACTGTATCACCTCGAACGTGAAAGCCAGAGACGCGCTGTACGACCGTCTCCGCGAGGAAACCGACCTCACGGCGAACCTCGTCCAAGAGGCGATCCGGCGTGCCGTCCACGCGGTTGACAGTGGCGTCGACCGCTGGAAGAAGGGCAAACGGACGAACAAACCGGCGTTCACCTCGTGGAGTATGGTGTACGACAAACGCAGTGCCACCTTCTCCCGCAACAAGATCTCACTCTCCACGGTGAATGGTCGCATCGAGTGCAACTTTGAGTTGCCAGCAGCCAGTCCCACACCATACGAGGAGTACGTCCTCTCGAAAGACTACGAGTTTCGGACGAGCACTCTCCAGTACGACCAAGCCACCGACGAGTTCTACTTCCATATCAAAACGCGGAAGATAGACAACGACGGTGAGGCTGTCGAAATCGAGGGTTCGGACGATACCGGGCACCAGACAGTCCTCGGTATCGACCTCGGCGTGAACAGTCTTGCCGTCGCCAGCACAGGCACGTTCTGGAGTGGTGACGAGTACGACCACTGGATTCGAGAGTTCGAGAAACGGCGTGCGGAGATGCAACAGCGCGAAACAGAGGCCGCACACAACGCCTTGCTTCGGCTTGGGAAGCGTGAGCGAGCCTGGCGGAAACAGTACATCCACATGGTCGCCAACGAGATCGTCACTGAATCCGTCGAACACGACTGCGACGTGATCGTGTTCGAGGAGTTGACGGATATTCGAGAGCGACTGCCGCAGGCAGACTGGCATCACGTGTGGGCGTTTCGCCGCCTTGTCGAGTACGTCGAGTACAAGGCTCCAGAACGCGGGGTCGCGGTTGAACAGGTCGAGCCAGCTCATACGAGCCAGCGGTGTTCACACACCGACTGTGGCTTCACCCACGAAGACAACCGCGATGGTGAACAGTTCGAGTGTCTGAAGTGTGGGTACGAGATCAACGCGGACTACAACGGCGCGAAAAACGTCGGATTGCGGTATATGCGAAAGCGACAGCACAGACTGCGTTCCTCGCCCACGTCGGGGAGCGCAGACGCACCAGTAGACGTGCGTGTAAATGGTGGGACGTTGAGCGGCGACGGCTATCGGCCAACCGCCGAGAGCTGATCACCGGGAGTCCACATCAAAGCCCAACCCTCAACGAGCGAACCCGTCAGGGTGAGCGAAGTAGGGTGGGGTAGTTTACAGGACGCCCATCTCTTCGAGCCGCTCGGGCAGGTACGTGTCCGTGACGAAGTCGAGGCCGCGTGCCGCGAGGGCCTGCTGCTCGGCCTTCTTCCCGATGTCGAGCTGGAGTTCGATCTGTTCCTCCCAGAAGTCCGTCTGGAAGCGCGGATCCTCGAGTTCGCTCTCGAGGGCGTTGACGTCGGAGTCGGACAGCGGGTCGGTCGGGAGGTCGTACTCGACGATGTCCTCCGGGCGGATGCCGACGTACTGGGCGTCGGGCGTCGCGAGGTACTCCGAGAGGTGGGCCGACTTGATGGAGCCGTACGCAACCGAGCCGTAGATTCGGTAGGACCACGGGTCACCGTCGGCGAACACCACGACGGGGAGGTCGAGTTCGTTGCGCATCCGCTTGATGAGCCGGCGGGTCGCCCTGGCGGGCTGCCCCCCGAGGTGGACGACGATACAGTTGTACTCGTCGTCGAACCCGTTCTCCACGAGTCGGTCCCGCATACCACCGGTCTCCACGGCGATGACGAAGTCGGCGTCGTTGTCGAGGAACTCGATGGTGTCCGGGTTGTTCGGGATCTGGTAGCCGCCCTGGCCGACGTCCTCCTGGCAGTGGATTTCGCGGTCGCCCCGCTGGGTCTGCTCCCGGAGGAGCAGCGGCCCCATCACCTTCGCGCCCGACTCCTCGGGCCGCATGTGGAAGTCCTCCCGTTTGACGTCGCTCACGATCTCGAGGTCCTCGACGAGGTTGTTCGACTCGTCCTGCCCGTTGAACTGGGCCTCCTCGTTGTCCCAGGATTCGGACAGGTAGTACAACTCACGGAGCGTCGACGACCGGTCCTCCTCGAGTTGCTGGGCGAGGAACTCGATCGTATACACCGCCTTCAGGAGCTTCCGTGCCCCACGCACCGAGTTCGCCGACCGCGTCGACTCCCGGTCGCCGTACACCCAGACGTTCTTGTCCTCGTCGAACACGATGTTGCTCTTCGTACGCGTCGGCAGCCGCATCTCCGGGATCTGCCCGCGCTCGAACTGGTCGTAGAACTCGGCCGCGAGGTCTACGAGCTTCTCCTGAGCTTCCGAGTTGGTGTCTGTAGCGTCACTCATTGGTCGTTCACCGTCAGCTTCGGTCCTTCGATCTCCGAGACGGAGAGGTCGTACGATGCCTCGGCGTCCACGGTGTAGGAAAGCGTCGCCTCGTCGCCGCTCTCGACGTCCGGCGTCCACTTCACGAACCACTCGCCGTCCATCTCGACGACGGTCGCCGCGTCGTCGACGTCCCGCGGTTCGCAGTCGACGATGTCGGTCACGTCCGGCGACTCGTTCCGGTCGCTATGGTTCTCCACCGTCACCGACACCGTCCGCTCGCCGTCGTTCTCCTCGACGTCGCGCTCGACGAGGACGTTGTTCATGATGCGCGCCATCGCGTCCCCGATCTCGGGCTCCCCGCGCTCGGTGACGTCCGCCACCTTCGACGCCATCACCGGGAGGATGTCCGCGAGCACGTTCTGCTTCTTCTGGCGCTTCCGCATCGACTGTTGCTTCTTCAGGTACGATTTGAGTTCGCGTGCGGCCTCCCGGACTGCGAGTTCGATCTCGTCCTCGATGGCTTCGACGCTCGCCACCGCGTCCTTCGACTCGCTCGTGAACGGCACGTTCGTCGACGCGACGTGCACGGAGATGACGACCGCGCCGTTCGGGATGCCGGACCCACCTGGTTGGTCGAGGTTGTAGTTCCGCCAGCCGATTCCCTTGATCGTCTGCGTGATAGCGCACCCGCCGCGCTTGTACACGAGGGGGACGCGGTTCGCGAACCGGAGCAGGTCCGCCTCCCCTTCGGCTTCGATGTCGCCACCGTACGCGATCCCGGCTTCGGCGACGAAGGGATCGCCCGCGTGCACGTCCGCGTCCCGCGACGACGAAGCGTAGAACTCCGCGTCGTACTCCTTGCGAAGACCGGCTTCGACGAGTTCCGCGGAGATGGGCGACAGACACGACGTCGGCGGCGCGATGATGTCTGTCGCACGCATCCCCTCGACGAGTTCGCTCGTCGCGTCGCGGTCACCCACGAGGTCGCTCACGAGCGGCGGGTCCTCGCTCACCGTCACCATCACGCGCCAAAACGCGTCCGTGACGTTCTCGCGGGCGGTGTCCCCGAACGTTGCATCCTCGCGCTCTTCGGTCATGTCCGCCGCCCGGTCCACGAACCCACGCACGCTCTCGTGCGTGAAGCGACCGCGCCAGACGTCGTCGTCGTCCGGGTCGGGCACGAACTTCGCACCGAGGCGTTCGGCGAACGCACGCACCGTCTCGTCGTCCTTCCGCGTCGACGTCGCGTCGTCCGCGAGCGCGAACGCGTCCGCGACGATGCCCTCGCTCGGCTCCTGATCGGGCTCGTCCGGATCGAAACCGGTGACGGCGCGCCACGCCGCCTCGACGGCGTTCTCGCGGACGGTGTCGCCGAACGTCTTCCCGTGCTCGGCCTCGACGGCCGCCGCTTCCTCGTCCACGAACCGTGCGAGCTGGGTGTGCGCGACGCGGTCCATGCCGTCGACGCGCTCCGCGACCGCGTCCGCGAACGCCGCCGTCGCATCCGCGCCCTTGTTCGACACCGCCTTCGACACCGCTCGTGCGACGTCGCCGTCCTCGTGGGCCGCCGGCGGCGTCCACGCCATCTCCCGACCGTAGTGTCGGTCGCGGAACTCGTCGATGACCGACTCGGCCGTCTTCTTCCCGACGCGCGTGAACTCCGTCTGGAGGAACCCCGACACCGTCTGCGAGTTCGTCGCCTCCAGCATCTTCAGGACGTTCCCGAGCTCCACCCCGTGGGGATGGGGTTTGATCTCCTCGGTCTCGTCGGGGAGTTCGTCGGTCGCACGCTCGAACTTGAAGTGCTCCTGGGGCTCCTTCAGCTCCAGTCGCGCGTGGGGATTCACGACCGCCGTGTGCTTCATGTAGTCGTGGAGCTGCTGGCGAGCGCGCATGTTCCCCTCCATCTCGATCTCGATGCGCGTCCCGTGCGGGCGATCCCACGACGTCGTCCCCTCCTCGCGGATCTCGGGCTCGTTCGTGTCCGTGTCGATGACGAGCTCGAAGTACTGCGCGGTGTCGCTCCCCTGCGTGCGACTCGTGACCTTCGCGGGCTTCCCGGAGGTGAGCTGCGAGTAGAGCACCGCCGCGGAGATCCCGATGCCCTGTTGCCCTCTGGCTTGTTCGCGAGCGTGGAAGCGGCTCCCGTACAGGAGCTTCCCGAAAATCTTCGGGATCTGACTCTTCGTGATGCCGGGTCCGTTGTCCTCGACGACGAGCTTGTAGTAGTTCCCCGATTCCTCGATCTCGACGTAGATATCGGGCAGATGCCCGGCCTCCTCGGTCGCGTCGAGCGCGTTGTCGACCGCCTCCTTGACGGCCGTGACGAGCGCTCGGGCGCCCGAGTTGAACCCGAGCATCTGCTTGTTTTTCTCGAAGAACTCGGCGATGGAGATGGCGCGCTGGTTCTCCGCCAGCTCCGCGGCCATCCCTTCCTCTTCGCCGAGTGTCGACTGGAAGGACGTCATTCTGTAGCCCTTCCTACCTGCTCGGGGACTAAAAGGCGTTCCCTACCCGAGTGGAAGTGAAAACGGCAACGTCGGTCGGGCGTCCACGACCGTCGTCGCGGACGACCGCACACGAGCCCCTCCGTCGTCGACAGCGTTCGTCGCGTCCTCTCGAATCGGGGCCCGACACCGCGACGCGACCCCCGGTTCGCGGAAGTCCCGGCATCTGTCACGTGCCCGTCGTCGTCCCATGGAATCGAGGGTCTCCACGCCCGCTCTCGCCGGCGTCTGAACCGCCCTGGAACCGACGTCCGGCACCGGGGTTCACCACGCGCCTCGCGCGTGGGCGAGCGCGCACACGGTGGCTTTATGGGTAGGCATCGTCTATGCGTGAGCAGGTATTACATGTCCGAGGAAAGTGAGTACAGCGCCGGACAAATCCAGGTCCTCGAAGGCCTGGAAGCGGTCCGCAAACGACCGGCGATGTACATCGGCTCTACAGACTCCAGAGGCCTCCATCACCTCGTCTACGAAGTGGTGGACAACTCCATCGACGAGGCCCTGGCCGGGTACTGCGACGCCATCGACGTAACCATCCACGAGGACGGCTCCGTCACCGTCAGCGACGACGGACGGGGCATCCCCGTGGACACGCACGAGGAGTACGACCGACCGGCGCTGGAGGTCATCATGACCGTCCTCCACGCGGGTGGGAAGTTCGACAGCAAGTCCTACCAGGTCTCGGGTGGCCTGCACGGCGTCGGGGTGAGCGTCGTGAACGCGCTCGCACAGCGCCTCGAGGTCGAAGTGAAGCGCGACGGTGCGGTCTGGCGCCACGCGTTCGAGCGCGGCGCACCGCAGGGCGACATCGAGCGCGTCCGCGACATGGAGAGCGACGAATCGAACGGGACGAGCATCCGGTTCTGGCCGGACACCGAGATCTTCGACGCGACCGAGTACAAGTACTCGACGCTCGCGAACCGACTCCGGGAACTCGCCTTCCTGAACTCCGGCGTCGCCATCACGCTCGCCGACGAGCGCGACGACACGGGGGAGACGTTCCAGTACGACGGCGGTATCCGCGAGTTCGTCTACTACCTCAACGAGACGAAGTCGCCGCTCCACGAGGACGTCATCTACTTCGATGACGAGGCCGAGGGACAGGACGGACGGATCCAGGTGGAGGTGGCGATGCAGGCGACCGACGAACTCCAGGGGTCGATCCACGCGTTCGCGAACAACATCAACACGCGCGAAGGCGGGACGCACCTCACCGGGTTCAAGACCGCGCTGACGCGCGTCGTGAACGACTACGCGACAGACCAGGGGATGCTCGGCGACCTCGACTCGAACCTCAAGGGCGAGGACATCCGCGAAGGATTGACTGCCGTCATCTCCATCAAGCACCCCGACCCACAGTTCGAGGGGCAGACGAAGACGAAACTCGGGAACGGCGACGTCCGCGGTGTCGTCGAATCCACGATGCACGAGAACCTCGACACGTTCTTCGAGGAGACTCCGAGCACCGCGAAGGCCATCGTCTCGAAGGCCGTCGAAGCCGCGAAGGCACGCAAGGCCGCGAAGAAAGCCGAGGAGCTCACGCGCCGGAAGTCCGCGCTCGACTCGACGAGCCTCCCCGGGAAGCTCGCGGACTGCCAGACGAAAGACCCCAGCGAGTCCGAGATCTTCATCACCGAGGGCGACTCCGCAGGTGGCTCGGCCAAACAGGGCCGGAACCCCGAGTTCCAGGCGATCTTGCCGCTTGGTGGGAAGATCTTGAACGTCGAGAAGCATCGGCTCGACCGCGTGCTGGAGAACGAGGAGATCCGGAACATGATCACGGCGCTGGGAACCGGCGTCGGCGACGAGTTCGACGCGGACAACGTCCGGTACGAGAAGATCATCTTCATGTGTGACGCCGACGTCGACGGGGCGCACATCCGAACGCTCCTGTTGACGCTGTTCTACCGCTACATGCGCCCGCTCCTCGAAGCGGGGTACGTGTACGCCGCGCAGCCGCCACTCTACCGCATCCGGTACCGCGGGGAGACCTACGACGTGATGACCGAGGCCGAGCGCGACCGCGTCATCGCCGAGAAGTGCGACGGCAACCCGACGCAGGTCCAGCGGTTCAAGGGCCTCGGGGAGATGAATCCGAAGCAGCTCTGGCAGACGACGATGAACCCCGACAACCGCGTGCTCAAACAGATCACGATCGAGGACGCGGCGGCGGCGGACAAGATGTTCTCGGTGCTGATGGGTGACGCCGTGGAACCGCGCAAGCAGTTCATCAAGGATCACGCCAACGAGGCGGAGTGGGTGGACATATGAGTTCGGAACCAGCTGACGATCCCGACATTCCGGCGGACCGCGTGAAGCACGTCCGGATCGAGGACGAGATGGAGCAGAGCTACATCGACTACGCGATGAGCGTCATCGCGGGGCGGGCGCTCCCGGACGTCCGGGACGGCCTGAAGCCCGTGCATCGTCGCATCCTGTACGCGATGCACGAGATGGGCGTCTCCTCGCGGTCCTCGCACCGGAAGAGTTCGAGCATCATCGGGGAGACGATGGGTGACTATCATCCCCATGGTGACCAGGCGATCTACGACACCGTCGTGGGGATGGCTCAGGACTTCTCGATGCGGCATCCGCTCGTCGACGGTCAGGGGAACTTCGGGTCGATGGACGGTGACCCGGCGGCGGCGATGCGGTACACGGAGGCGCGGATGGCGCCGATCGCCGAGGAACTCCTCGCGGACATCGAGAAGGACACGGTCGACTTCTCGTCGAACTACGACGATCGTCTCACCGAACCGGACGTCTTGCCGGCGGCGTACCCGAACTTGCTGGTGAATGGAAGTACGGGTATCGCGGTCGGGATGTCGACGAAGATCCCGCCGCACAATCTCGGGGAGATCATCGACGCGACGATCGAGCTCGTCGAGAATCCCGACTGCGACGTGACTGACCTCATGGAGCACGTCAAGGGGCCGGACTTCCCGACCGGGGCGAACATCGTCGGGAAGAACGCGGTCCGGAAGGCGTACGCGACCGGTCGAGGTCGGCTCCGCGTTCGCGCGGAGTACGAGGTCGAGGACTGGAAGCGCAACCGGGAGCGCATCATCGTCACCGAACTCCCATTCCAGGAGAACAAGGCGCGACTCGTCGAGCGCATCGCCGAGGACGTCAACGACGGGAAGATCGAGGGTATCACGGACCTCCGCGACGAGTCCGACCGGAACGGCGTTCGCGTCGTCATCGAGCTGAAGCGTGGCGCGAACGCGGACGTCGTCGAGAACAAGCTCCTGGAACACCACCTGGAGAAGACGTTCGGCGTCATCAACCTCGCGCTCGTCGACGGCCAGCCGCGCGTCCTGAGCCTCAAGGAGACGCTCGAGGAGTACGTCAAGCACCGGAAGGAGGTCGTGACGCGGCGCTCGCAGTACGAGCTCGACGAGGCCGAGGACCGTGCGCACATCCTCGAAGGTCGCCTGAAGGCGCTGAAGAACGTCGACGACGTCGTCGACCGCATCCAGGACAGCGAAGATCGCGACGCGGCGAAGGCGAACCTCCGCGAGGCGTACGACTTCAGCGAGTCCCAGGCCGAACACATCGTTCGGATGCAACTCGGGTCGCTGACGTCCATGGAGCGCCAGGACATCGAGGAGGAGTACGAGGAGGTCATGGAGACCATCGAGTACCTCCAGAGCGTGCTCGGGAGCGAGGAGAAGCTCCTGAACGTCATCACGGACGAACTCCGCGAGATCAAAGACGAGTACGCCGAGGACCGGCGAACGAGTTTCGTCGAGGACACGGGGACGGTCACGCACGAAGACCTCATCCCGGAGGAAGAGGTCGTGGTGGTGGTGTCCGAGGACGACTACGTCAAGCGGATGCCCGTCGAGCAGTTCGACGCCCAGCGACGTGGTGGGAAGGGCATCATCGGTGCGGACGTCAAGGACGGCGATTCGGTGTCGAAGGTGTTCCGTGCGAACACGCACGACTACGTCCTCGCGTTCACGAACCACGGGCAGGTCTATCGGTTGAAGACCTACGAGATCCCGGAGGTCTCCCGCACCGCTCGCGGGAAGTCCGCGGTGAACATCCTCAAACTCGACGACGGCGAGGAGATCACTGCGGTCGTGACGACGGACGACTTCGAAGCCGAGGAGTGCGTGACGATGGTCACGAAGAACGGGTACGTCAAGCGGACGCTCGGCGAGGACTTCTCGAACATCCTCTCGACGGGCATCATCGCGGCGGACCTGGACGACGACGACGCGCTCGTCGACGTCGCGGTCACCGACGGCACGAAGGACCTCGTCATCGCGACGGAGGGTGGCATGACCATCCGGTTCGACGAGGAGGAGGTGCGGACGATGGGACGCAACGCCAGGGGCGTCCGCGGCATCGACCTCGCGCCCCACGACAAGGTCGCGGGACTCGTCGCCACGGACGAGCACGACGAGAAGGCGTTGTTGACCGTCACCGAGAACGGGTACGGGAAGCGTACGCGCCTCTCGAACTACCGCCAGCAGGGGCGGTACGGGAAGGGTCTCATCGACATCAAGACCGGTGAGCGGAACGGTCGCGTGACGAGCGTGAAGCGGGTCGCGGACGACGACGGCCTCGTCGCGATGAGCGACCGCGGCCAGATCATGGTCACGCGAGCGAACGAGGTCAGTCTCGTCGGCCGGAACACGATGGGCGTCACCATCATGGACCTCGAGGACGGCGATCACGTCGCCAGCGTCGACGTCCTCCCCGCGGAGAGCGGCGACTCCGAGGCGACTGCGGACGCGAGCGCGGCCGCTGACGCGGACGTCGACGGCACCGCCGAAGACGACGACTGACTCGCCCCGGTCTTTTTGCGTCCGCTGGCCGCTACCGGCGGGTATGGACGTCCCGCGACACCTCGGGCATCACGAGACCGCGAAAGCGCTGCCGTTGGTCACCGAATATAGTAGCGTTTGCACTTATTTGCTCACTCTGCTCGTCAAGGCACCCTCTCAACGGCTCTGGACCGAGATTACGGAGACCATTCCTTCGTAGAGTTGCAAACGCTACTATAGGTTCGGGGTCCGTCGCTACTCGCGGCCGAGGATGCGCTTGCCGAGAGCGCTCGCGGCGAGTTCAGTCGCCAGTTCCGCGGTCTCGTTGTGCTCGTCGAGGATGGGGTTCACTTCGACGGCCTCGATCGACCGGAGCGAGTCGTGCTCGCGGTCGTGTTCGGCGACGATCTCCATCGCTCGGTGCGCTTCGCGGTACGTGACGCCGCCGCGGACGGGCGTCCCGACGCCGGGAGCCTCGTTGGGGTCGAGCCAGTCCAGGTCGAGACTGACGTGCACGCCGTCGACGCCGTCGCTGGCGATCTCCATCGCGCGCTCGGTGATCTCGTCGATGCCGTGCTCGTCGATGTCGCTCATCGTGAACGCGGTACCCACGGAGTCACGGACGTCAGCGGCCTCCTGGTCGTCGACGCTCCGCAGGCCGACCCAGACGACGTTCTCGGGCTGGAGTGTCGGCGCGTTCGCCCACTCGACGTCCTCGAAGTCGCGGTGGCCGAGTGCGGCGGCGAGTGGCATCCCGTGGACGTTCCCGCTCGGCGACGTCGACGGCACGTTCAGGTCGGCGTGGGCGTCGAACCAGACCGCGCCGATGTCGGCGTCCGCGGCGGCCCCGCGGAGCGACCCGATGGCGACCGAGTGATCGCCGCCGATGACGAGCGGCAGGGCGCCAGCGTCGATGGCGGTAGCGACCTCGTCGGCTACCTCGTGGGTTACCGACTCGATCTCGTCGACGAACTTCGCCTCGCCCTGCTCGGGCTTGCGCTTGTTCGCGTCCTGCGTCTCGGCTGGTGGCGCGGCGACGTCCCCGATGTCCGTACACGAGACTCCAGCGGCCTCCAGTTCCGTCTGCAGGCCAGCGTACCGGATCGCCGATGGTCCCATGTCCACGCCACGTCGATTCGCGCCGTAGTCGGTCGGTGCCCCGATGATGCGGGCTTCGTCCGTCATGTCCGACCGTTCTCCGCGTCGCCGTATCAAACCCCCCGGTTCGCGTGAGCACCCGGTCGGTTGGACTGGAGAACCGCTGGCGGCCGCCACATCGAGGTCGTGGTAACACAAACCACTGTTTGAGAGTCCAACCTTTTTTAGTAACGGCGAGTCGTACGCGCAATCATGACCCCATCGGATCGGTACAGCGGGCCCAAATATGCACCCCTGCGATTCGTCGTCTGGGTGCTCGCGTTCGTCCTGCTCGGGCGGGCCTACTACGACAACACCCTCTACGACCTCCGGCAACTCACCGCGACCCACGTCTTCCTTCGATTGGCCGCCATCGGCACCGTCGTGATGTTCGCGTACTGGAACCTCTTCGTCGCCAACACGCGCGTCGTCATCTACATCTGGACGACCGTCTCGCTCTTCCTGAGTGGCCGAATCATGCTCTTGAGAGTCGTCGAAGCACAGGCCGAATCCGCCGAAGCCCGCGACCCGCTCGACCGTCGGAAACACAGTGACGCCGTCGAGGACGACTCGTTCTCCGAGATCATCGACCGCTTCGCCACGGACGACCGGATTCGGGATTGACCCGACGGAACGCGAGAACTCGAGCGTTCAGTCGTCGAGGTACGGTTCGCAGACCAACTTCATACCCTCGCGGAACTCGACCGTCGGCTCCCAGCCCGTCGCGTCCCGCATCTTCTCGTAGTCCGCCATCGTGTGCGACACGAACACGTCCTCGTCGATCGGGTTCTCGACGTGCTCGGGCTCGACCGTCTTCTCGAGGACGTCACAGAGCGTCTCAACGATCTCGTTCGCGGTATGTTGCTCGCCCGTGCCGAGGTTGTAGATCCCCGTCAGTTCATGGTCCGCCGCCAGCTCGCAGCCGCGCACGACGTCGCTGACGTGCGTGAGGTCCCGCGAGTGCGTGCCGTCGCCGTAGATGACCGGCGACTCGCCGTTCGCGATGTCGTCCGCGAACTGCGCGACGATGTTCGCGAACTCGCCCTTGTGCTCCTCGGCGCCCCGGTAGCCCTGGTACACCGAGAAGAATCGCATGCCAGCCATCGCCATGTCGTGGTAGTTCGCGAAGTACTCCGCGTACCGCTCCCGTGCGAGCTTCGACGCCTCGTACCCCGTGTTCGCCGCCACCGACATCGACTCGGGCGACGGCTCCGTGCGCGAGCCGTATATCGAGGACGTCGACGCGTACACGACCGTGTCACAGCCGGCTTGCCGGCACTGCTCGACGGTGTTCGCGAACCCTTCGACGTTCACGCGGAGCCCTCGGAGCAGGTTGTCGCGCGAGTCCTCGTGCATCTTCAGCGACGAGAGGGCGGCGAGGTGGAACAGGACGTCGACGTCCTCCACCGGGAGGTCGTCCTCCAGCACGCTCCGTTCGACGTACTCGACGTCCTCGTCGAGGTTCTCGGGCGTCCCGAGGTAGCCGTCGTCGAGCGCGACGACGTCGTTGTCTTCCGCCAGGTGATTCGCGAGATTCGAGCCGATGAAGCCGCCGCCGCCGGTGACGAGCACGCGCTTGCCTTCCATGACTGGCACACGCGCACGGACGCTCTAAGTCGTGTCGCTTCCCCGTCGACGGGAATCGCTCCCCGTCGACGGGATAGCGGGCTAACAGGAACGGGAATCGCCGTGCGGATACGGGGTTCCCACGGTTTTAAGGCCGGACGCGACCTACGAGTCCCCATGTCGTCTATCGAGCTCACCCCGAGCCAAAAGAACATCCTGCAGGCGCTCATCAACCTCCACCGCGACAAGGAGGACGCCATCAAGGGCGAGGACATCGCCCAGCAGGTCGACCGGAACGCCGGCACAATCCGGAACCAGATGCAGAGCCTGAAAGCACTCCAGCTCGTCGAGGGCGTCCCCGGCCCGAAGGGCGGGTACAAGCCGACGGCGGCGGCGTACGAAGCCCTCGAGATCCAGCAGATGGACGAGCCGGCGTCGGTACCGCTGACGCACGAGGGCGAAGCCGTCGAGGACGTAATCGTGGACGAGATCGATCTGTCGTCGGTCCACCATCCGGAGCTCTGTCGGGCGGAAGTCCACCTCCAGGGGTCGGTTCGAGACATCCACGAGGGCGATTCGGTGACGGTCGGGCCGACGCCGCTGTCGAAACTCCGCATCGAGGGAACCGTCGATGGGAAGGACGACACGAACAACATCATCATTCTCCGCATCGACGAGATGGTCGCGCCCGCCGAAGAACCCGACCACTGAATTCTCTCGTCGGCCCGGCGCGACGCCCCTCGGGGTGACAACGAATTGCACGACGACTCGCGTTTCAACACCTTTGTACCGGAGGATTACTGACGCACTCGTATGGCTACGAACGTCGCCGTGCTCGGCGCTGGCTACGCAGGCGCCGGTGCGGTCAAAGAACTCCAGGACCGCGCTGGCCCCAACGTCTCGATAACGTGGATCGCGGACGTCGACTATCACCTCGTTCTGCACGAGTCCCACCGCATCATCCGGAATCCGGCCGTCCAGGAGAAGATCAAGATCCCCGTCCAGGAGATCGCGAACTCGAAGACCGAGTTCGTGAAGGGCGAAGTGATGGACGTGGACGCCAACGAGCGCGTTGTCGAGCTGGCGAACGGCGATTCGGTCGACTACGACTACTGTCTCGTCGCACTCGGCAGTCAGACGGCGTTCTTCGGTATCGAGGGCCTCCAGGACCACTCGCTCACGCTGAAGTCCGCGGACGACGCCCTCGAGATCCACGACGCCGTCACGGAAGCGGCGAGCGAGGCGACGCGGAGCGACCCGGCCGACGTCGTCGTCGGTGGCGCGGGCCTGTCCGGCATCCAGACGGCGGCGGAGATCGCGGAGTACCGCGACGAGAAGCGCGCACCGCTCGACATCCACCTCGTCGAAGGACTGGATTCCATCTTCCCCGGGAACGACCCCGAGGTCCAGGGGGCACTCCGGAAGCGCCTGGAGGCGCTGAACGTCGACATCCTCACGGGCGAGTTCATCGGCGAGGTCGACGAGGACACCGTCTACATCGGCGAGGACGGGGAGATGGCGTACGACGTCCTCCTCTGGACGGGCGGCATCACGGGTCGGGACGCCCTGGAGAACACCGACCTGGACAAGGAACACAACCGCCTGCAGACCGGGCAGGACTTCCAGACGACGAACGACCGCGTGTTCTGCATCGGCGACTCCGCACTCATCGAGCAACCCGGCGAGGACCCGGCGCCGCCGACCGCGCAGGCCGCGTGGCAGGCCGCCGACGTCGCCGCCCAGAACGTCGCTCGCGCAATCGAGGGCCGGAGCCTGAAGACGTGGGTGCACGAGGACAAGGGGACCGTCATCAGCGTCGGCGACAAGGCGGTCGCCCACGACGTGCAGGCGTTCGGCGTCAGCGCACCCGTGACGACGTTCGGCGGGATGCCCGCGAAGAACCTGAAGAAGGCCATCGCCGCCCGCTGGATCGCCGACGTCTCCAGCTACCAGCGCGCACTCAGCGCCTGGAGCATGCTCTAACTCGGTCGCTTTCTCGAACCACTCCGCACCGTTCGTACGAACCTTCAAGTACGGAGCCGCGGCCACGGTCGGCGTGCGCTAATCGGCCGCATGTGGGGGCCTGGGCCGGAGTGCGACGATCCCCCGCATCCACGGACTGCCGCCCGTCGCCTGCTCGCCAGTACACCCACCGAGACGCTACCTCGCTCAGTCGAGCGTGAGGCCGGGATGCCAGTGGTCGACGCCCGCTTCGGCCTTCGTCTCGTCCATCTTCGCGAGGAGTTTCACGGCGAGCGACGCCGTCTCGGCGGCACGCGATTCGCCTTCCGTCCGGAACTCGCCGGTCACGCGGTTCGCGTACACCGAACAGACCGCGCCCGCACGAAGCCCGTACACGTTCGCGAGCGTCAGGATAGCCGACGCCTCCATCTCGATGTTCTTCACGTTCGCGTTCTGGAGTTCCTCGACGAGCGCCTTGGCGCCGGGTGCCTCGTAGTCCTCGAACCCGGGACGCCCCTGGCCGGCATAGAAGCTGTCCGCACTCATCGTCAATCCGGTGTGGTAGTCGTGGTCGAGGCGTTCGGCGGCGGCGACGAGCGCCGACACCACCTCGTGGTCCGCGACCGCCGGGTAGTCCTCGCGGACGTACTCGTCGCTCGTCCCCTCCTGGCGGACCGCACCCGTGGTGATGACGAGGTCGCCGACGTCCATCTCCGGCTGGATGGCGCCACACGACCCGACGCGGATGTACGTCTCCACGCCGACGCGTGCGAGTTCCTCCATCGCGATCGCGGCCGACGGCGACCCGATGCCGGTGGACGTCACCGAGATCTCCGCGCCGTCGTAGTGACCGGTCGCGGTCCGGTACTCGCGGTGATGCGCGACCTCTTCGTGGTCGTCCCAGAGGTCGACGACCTTGTCGACGCGTTCGGGGTTCCCGGGAAGCAAGACGGCGTCGCTCACGTCCTCGGGCCCCACCTCGATGTGGTACTGTACGTCGTCGTTCGGGTCTTCGCTGTCGCCGGGCATACCACGCCGGTAGCGCCAGCGTACGCAAAAGGCTACTGCGTCGACGTCGCCCGAAGACCCCGTTACTGTCCGTCCTGCAGTGCCGTCGCCCGAACGATCGTTATCGTCCGTCCTTCCCGAGGGTCTCCGGGCCGATGGTATCCGGGAGGAGGTCGCCGAGCGCGTGCTCGCGGACCTCGTCGCCCCCGGCGTCGCAGAGGACGCGGAGGTCGTCGTCGCAGAACTCCGTGAGCGTCTGCCGGCACATCCCACACGGCGTCACGGCGTCACGTTCGCCCGAAGACACCGCAAGCCGCTGGAACTCGTGGTGTCCGTTCTTCAGTGCCTCGGCGATGGCGACCTCCTCGGCGTGCAGACTGTTCGAGTAGTTCGACACCTCGAGGTTACAGCCGACGTACACGTCGCCGTCGGCGGTCTCGATCGCGGCACCGACCGTGTACTCGGAGTACGGCACGTACGCTTCGGACTGGACGTCCCGTGCGGCCTCGATGAGTTCGCTGTCGTCCATGCACGCTTGCATCCTCGCCATCCGCAAGTAACGCCCGGTCCTGGCCGCGACGACGCGATGCTCGCGCTCGACGGTAGCCGCCAGCCTCGCGAGAACCGAACTGGAGAACGAGGGACGTGGACGCGTTCGCGGTCAGTCGTCGCCGGACTCGTAGTGGTCGCCCGCGGCATCGGGGATGCGGGTCTTCCCGACGATGGCGAGGACGACGATGACGGCGACGAAGGGAAGCATCTGGACGAGCGACGGCGGGATGTCCAGTTCGGCGATCTGCTGGACGCGGATCTGGAGTGCGTTCAATCCCGCGAACAGGAACGACGACAGGAACGCGCCGACGGGGTTGTAGTTCCCCATGAGGTACGCGGTGATCCCGATCCAGCCGCGGCCGGAGACCATCGTCTGGCCGCTCCCGATGAACTGTCCGACCTGTCCGAGTGCGAGACCGGCGCCGCCGATACCCGAGAACAGGCCGGAGAGCAGGACGCTCGCGTACCGGACGCGACCGACGTTCACGCCAGCGGTGTCGAGCGCCTTCGGGTTCTCGCCACTCGCTCGCATCCAGCGACCGAACGCCGTCCGGTTGATGACGTACCACGAGAGCGGGACTGCCCCGAGCATCATGTACACCGTCGGGTTCGAGTCGAACACCGCCGGTCCGAGCACGGGGATCTCGACGAGTCCGGGGACGACCAAGTTCCCGAGCGTCGGGACCGCGGGACTGTTCACGGACTCCCAGACGATCTGGCTCGCGAACGGCCCGACGCCGAGGGCGACCAGCCAGACGGCGAGTCCAGCGATGATCTGGTCGGCCTCGTACCGGATGGTGACGACCGCGAACAGGCCCGCGAACAGCGTGCTCGCGAGGACTGCGACGGTGAACCCGATCCAGGCCGCGGTCTGGGCACCCATCGGCTCCTGGAGCGCCCACGCGACCGCGATCGACGTGAACGCGGAGACGATGAGGAGTCCTTCGAGACCGATGTTGATGACGCCGGACTTCTCCGCGAAGATGCCGCCGATCGCGGCGAACGCGATCGGGACCGTCAGTCGGAGTGCCGCCGACAGCAGACTCGTGTCGAGCTGGTCGTACAGCGCGACCATCCAGTCCACGGGCACGACGAACGTGAAGAAGACGGCAGCGAGCAGGACGAGTACGCCACCGACCGCGCCAGCGACGACGGGCGTGGACGGGTTACGCATCGCCGTCACCTCCGTCGGCGGCGACGGTGCGTTCGTCCGGCCCGAAGCTCGTGTACCGTGCGAGCATCCGGAAGAACTCCGGCATCGCCACGAACAGGATGACGAGGCCACGGAGGACGCCGACGAGTTGCTTCGGGACGCCGAGACTGAAGTCGATGGAGAGACTGCCGGCTTTCATGACGCCGAACAGGAGCGCCGACGGAACGACGCCCAGTGGGTTGTTCCCGGCGAGGATGGAGACGGTGATGCCGTCGAACCCGAGGGCGGGAACGCCCGTCCGGTATCGCCCCATCACCATGAGGACGTACACGGCCCCGCCGATGCCGGCGAGTGCACCCGATAGCGTCATGCTGGAGACGACGAGTCGTTTCGCGGCGACGCCGCCGTAGTCCGCGGCGGCCGGCTGGACGCCGCTCGTCCGGAGGTCGTACCCGAACGCGGTGTTCGCGAGGAGGTAGTAGAGGCCGCCGACGAGTCCGAGGCCGAGGACGAGTGCGACGACGGAGAACGGCGCCCCTTCGAAGAACGGTAGTATCGGTTCGAGCTGGCTGTACGCCGGGATCGACCGCGTTTCGACGCTCCCGCTGTTGGGGTCCTGGAAGTACGTGCCGACGAGGAAGAACGCGAGGTTCGCGGCGACGAAGTTCAGCATGATCGTCGTGATGACCTCGTTCGCGTCCGCGTACGCCTTGAGGGCGCCCGGGATGGCGGCGAAGACCCCGCCGAACGTCGCCCCGACGACGAGTGCGAGCGGGACGAGCACGAGCGTGCCCGCGACGCCGCCGGGAGCGAGCGGTGCGGTGAACAGAACCGCGAGTGCGGACGCTAGCCCGCCGACGACGAGCTGTCCCTGCGAGCCGATGTTGAACAGGCCGGCACGGAACGCGACCGCGACCGACAGTCCCGTGAACAGGAGGAGGACGGCTTCCTTCATCACGAGTGCGACGTTGAACCCGCCGATGAACGGGTCGACGAACAGGTAGTAGTACACCTGGAACGGGTCGTAGCACGACCCGAAGAACAGGCTCGTGCCCTCGCACGCGACGACGAGCCCGGAGAGGTAGACGAGCACGCTCCCGACCAGGATCGACGCGACGAACGCGGCGAAACTGATGAATATCCGTTCTTTCGCGCTCGCGGTGATTATCCTGGACGCCGCGGACTCGCTCCATTCGGGGATGGAACGCGAACCGGATGCGTCCTCGGCGTCGTCGGCGCTCACGCGACGTCACCTCCGGCGCGGAGCGTCGCGACGTCGTCGGGCCGTTCGCCACCCATGAGGAGTCCGAGTTCCTCTTCGGTGGTCGCGGCTGGGTCGACGACGTCGACGAACTCGCCGTCGTGGATAACCGCGAGTCGGTCCGATAGCGACTGGACCTCGTCGAGCTTCGAGGAGACGAGGAGGACGGCTTTGCCGCGCGCTCGCAGGTCGAGGATCCGGTCGTGGATGAACTCGACGCTCCCGATGTCGACGCCTCGAGTTGGATGGGACGCGACGACGACGTCGGGGTCCTGGGAGAACTCGCGGCCGACGATGAACTTCTGCTGGTTCCCGCCGGAGAGCGACCTTGCGCTCGCGCTCGGATCTGCGGGTCGGACGTCGTACTCTCGGATGACGTCCGCGGTGTGCTCGTAGGTCTCCTCCCAGTCGATGCGGCCGTTCGGCGCGAACGCCGGGTCGTGTTGCTTCCCGAGCAGGCCGTTCTCGACGAGGTCGTAGTCCATCACGAGCCCGCGGTCTTGGCGGTCCTCGGGAATGTACGCCATGCCTCTCGCGATGCGTTTGCGACGCGACTCGTCGGTGACGTCCTCTCCCTCGATCCCGACCGAACCGGCTTCGGTCGCGTGCAGGCCGGTGATCGCTTCGACGAGTTCGGACTGGCCGTTCCCGTCGACGCCAGCGATCCCGAACACTTCGCCCTCGTGGACGTCGAAGGAGAGGTCGTCGACCGCGACCACGTCGCGGTCGTCCCTGACCGTCAGGTTCGACACCGACAGTCCCGGGTCGCCGCGCTCGACGGGTTCCTTGTCCGTGGAGAGCAAGACCTCGCGACCGACCATGAGTTCCGCGAGTTCCTCGCGGCTCGTCGTGTCCGCGTCGACGGTCCCGACGTTCACGCCGTCCCTGAGGACGGTGATGTCGTCGGCGGCACGCATCGCCTCGTCGAGCTTGTGCGAGATGAAGATGATCGTCTTCCCCTGTGCGGTCAACTCCTCGAACACGCCGAACAGTTCCTCGACCTCCTGGGGCGTGAGGACGGCCGTCGGCTCGTCGAGGATGAGGACGTCCGCGCCACGGTAGAGTGCTTTCAGTATCTCGACGCGTTGTTGTTCGCCGACGCTGACGTCCTCGATGGCGGCGTCCGGTTCGACGTCGAACCCGAAGGTTTCCGCGAGGTCGACGACCGCTCGCCGGGACGCCGCCCGGTCGACGGCCAGCCCACCCCACTTCCGGGGTTCGTTCCCGAGGACGACGTTCTCCGTCACCGTCATCGGATCGACGAGCATGAAGTGCTGGTGGATCATGCCGACGCCGGCGTCGATGGCGTCCCGCGGCGAACCGAAATCCATCACCTCGTCGTTCAGGCGAACCGTCCCCTCTGTCGGCTGGTAGAGCCCGTAGAGGACGTTCATGAGCGTCGTCTTCCCGGCGCCGTTCTCGCCGAGCAACGCGTGAACGGAGCCTTCCTCGACGCGCAGGTCGACGTCGTCGTTCGCGACCACGCCAGGGAATCGTTTCGTGATGCCGTCGAGGTGGACCGCGAGCGAACTCACGTCCCGTCACCTCGCCGTGGTCGTTGCGAGTGGAGACGACGCTGCCTACCGGTCCTCGTATGTTCGTTCATGGAAGTGGCCCGATGCGACTTAGGCGTTCTCTGGGTCTTCCGGTACCGAGATGTCGCCGTCGATGATCGCCTGCTTGGATTGCTCGAGAGCGTCCGTGACCTCGGTCGGGATCTGGTCGCCGAGCGTCTGCCCGAGGACGGCCTCGACGCCGCCCCGTTCGAGACCGAGTGCGCTCACGTCGCCGCCGGCGTGCTCGCCGTTCGTGACGTTCTCGATACTCGTGTACACGGCGGTGTCGACGTGCTTCACCATGCTCGCGAGGATGACGTCCTTGTACTCGCTCGCGGACTTGGACTGGTCGGAGTCGACGCCGATCGCGTACCGGCCGCGTTCCTGTGCCGCGCCGAACACGCCCGTCCCGGTGCCGCCCGCGGCGTGGTAGACGATGTCCGCGCCGTTGTCGTACATCGAGAGCGCGATCTCCTTGCCTTTCGCGGGGTCGCTCCACGAGCCCGCGTACGCCGTTCGCACGTTCACGTTCCCTGCGTGCTTCGCACCGGCGATGAAGCCCGCTTCGAACTTCTTGATGAGCGAGTTCTCCTTCCCGCCGACGAACCCGACCGTATCCGCGTCCGAGAACGTGGACGCTTCCGTGCCGCCGTCGCCACCCGTCGAGAAGTCACGTTGCGTGAGCAAGCCAGCGAGGTGTCCGACCTGGAACGACCCGAGGTGCTCCTTGAACACGTAGCTCGCGACGTTGGGTTTGTCGACGACGGAGTCGACGATCATGAACTGCTGGTCGCCGTACTGTTCGGCGTTCTCCGTCAGGTCCTGCGCTTGCGCGAACCCAATACAGCACACGAGGTCGTAGTCCGGGTCCGAGGACGTCGCGAACCGACGCTGGAGCGTCGGGAACTCGCTGCTCTCGGAGGGCTCGGACCCACGGTAGGTCATGTCGAACTCGGACTGTGCCTGCTCGATGCCCTGTTTGGCCATGTCGTTGAACGCCTTGTCGCCGAGGCCACCGAGCGCGTAGACGACGCCGACGTCCGTCGGGTCGTCACCGCCCCACTGCCGGTGCCGGTTCCGGTC